>Ga0136620_10000689_pt1 | contig 15422 bp, 17 predicted proteins | sample AntDrymUQ4162106_2_FD_104806 | JGI IMG/M metagenome (GOLD analysis project Ga0136620, IMG submission 104806) | Polar desert sand microbial communities from Dry Valleys, Antarctica - metaG UQ416 (21.06) | ecosystem: Environmental > Terrestrial > Soil > Desert | place: Antarctica: Dry Valley... | reverse complement strand
TCAATCACACCTGGTTGGAGGCCGATGAGCCGGGCAGGTACCGGGGCCAGTGCGCCGAGTTCTGCGGCTTGCAGCACGCCAAGATGGCGTTCTTTGTCGTGGCCCAGACCCCCGAGGACTTCGACGCCTGGCTCGCCAACCAGTCCCAACCGGCACAGCAACCGGTCGATGCGAGCGCCCGGGCGGGACAGGAGGTTTTCCTGAGCTCGACCTGCGCGGGTTGTCATGCTATCGAGGGCACCGACGCAACCGCCGACGTGGGCCCCGACCTGACGCACCTGGCCAGTCGTGAAACAATCGCCGCAGGCGTGCTCGTCAACAACCGGGACAACCTCACACAGTTCGTCAGCGATCCCCAGAGCCTCAAGCCGGGTGCGATCATGCCGCCAACCCAGCTCACCTCACAGGAGCTTCAATCACTAGTGGACTATCTTGAACAGCTGGAATAGGAAGGGCGTCTGAGTTGGCCACAATCGCCGAACGGCTCGAGGTCTTTTGGGAGGAGAAGCCCGGCCTCGCAACCTTCTTCGAGACGGTCGACCACAAGAAGCTCGGCTTCAAGTACCTCTACACCGGACTGATCTTCTTCGTTCTGGGTGGTCTCCAGTCTCTCGTCCTCCGGGCGCAGCTCACCTCGGCCAACCTCGAGCTGGTGGATCCCGAAACCTACAACCAGATGTTCTCAATGCACGGAACCACGATGATGTTCCTGTTCGCTATCCCGGTGTTGTCGGGATTCGGCAACTACTTCGTGCCCCTGATGATCGGGGCGCGCGACATGGCTTTTCCCCGGCTCAATGCGTTCGGATACTGGGTGTTCCTCGGCGCCGGGTTGTTCATGTACTCGAGCTTCCTCGGAGGAAGCGCGCCCAACGACGGCTGGTTCAACTACCCGCCGCTCGCCGGGCTCGAATTCAGTCCGGGCCTGAACATCGACTTCTACTCTCTGGGCCTGATCTTCCTGGGCATCTCGACGACTGCGGGGGCCATCAACTTCATCGTCACTATCTTCAAGATGCGTGCTCCGGGGATGTCGATAAACCGCATGCCTATCTTCGTATGGGGCGAGCTTGCCATGGCCTTGGCGACGGTCTTTGCGCTTCCGTCGCTGACCATCGCTCTGGTGATGCTCGAGCTCGATCGCAAGTTCGGCTTCCACTTCTTCGATACAGAAAGGGGCGGCGATCCGATTCTGTGGCAGCACCTGTTCTGGATCTTCGGCCACCCGTGGGTCTACATCATCGTGCTTCCGGCGTTCGGAATCGTGTCCACGATCATCCCTACCTTCTCCCGTCGTCGCATGATCGGCTACATCTATGTCGTTCTTGCAGAGATGGCGGTCGCGCTGCTCGGTTTTGGTGTGTGGGTTCATCACATGTTCTCGGTGGGAATTCCGCAGATCTCGCTGAGCTTCATCTCGGCTGCGAGCTTCATGATCACGATCCCGAGCGGCACTCAGTTCTTCGCGTGGATGGCAACGATCGTGGCCGGAAAGCCAGTGCTCAAGACCCCCATGCTCTTCGTGCTCGGTTTCATCTTCCTGCTGGCCATCGGCGGCTTCTCGGGGGTGATGTTCGCTTCGGTGCCGTTCGACCAGCAGACGACCGACACTTACTTCGTGGTGGCCCACCTCCACTACGTGGTGGTGGGCGGCGCCGTCTTCCCGATGTTCGGCGCGCTGTACTACTGGCTTCCGAAAATGACCGGCAAGCTGCTGAACGAGAGAATGGGCCGCCTCAGCTTCTGGATCATGTTCATCGGTTTTAACCTGGCGTTCTTCCCGATGCACATCTCGGGCTTGCTTGGACAGCCACGTCGCACCTATACCTACGAAGCCGGCCTCGGTTGGGACATCTGGAACCTGCTTTCCACGGTCGGCGCCGGCATGCTCACCTTTGGGATCCTGCTTACTTTCGTCAACTGGTGGCGCAGCGTCAAAAAGGGTGAGCCGGCCGGGGACGACCCCTGGGGCAGCGAGACGTTGGAGTGGGCGACCACCTCACCTCCTCCGGAATACAACTTCGAGACCGTGCCGACTGTGAGGAGCCTCCAGCCGCTGTGGGACCAGCCGGAGCTGAGAGAGGGCCCCCAGTCTCAGGAGGAGGGCGGCTACGCCCTGGCAGGCGGGCATGAGACTCTTGCCACGAGCCTTCTCGACGCCCAGCCGCAGGCCGTCCTGGAGATGCCCCACGAGAGCCCGTGGCCCGTGCTGTTGACCACTGCACTCGCGGTGATGTTCTACGGGTTCCTGTTCGACGCCTATGCGCTGGCGGGGCTTGGCGCACTGGGCAGCGCCGGCGGCTTGATCGGATGGTTCTGGCCCCGGGGGGAGACCCAGGAAACATGAGCCTCCTGGAAACGAGTGCCCCGCCCCAGGCGACCTCCCGGGAATCCGCTCTTCCTCGTCACGTTGCGGGCCCGAGATCCACCGGCTGGTGGGGGATGGTCATGCTCATCACCACCGAGACCATGCTCTTCTCGGCGCTCATAGCAAGCTACTTCTATCTGCGGTACCAGCTTGGCCCCGAGTGGCCACCCGAGGGAATCGAGCCTCCCACCCTCGAGCTCCCGCTGATCATGACTGCGATCCTGTGGTCGAGCAGCATCCCCGTCCACTTCGCCGAGCGGGCCATCATGAAGGGAAACCAGCGACGGCTGAGGCTCGGTCTTGCGCTCGGCTTCGTATTGGGCGCAACGTTCCTCGCGTTGCAACTCGGGCTTGAATATCCAGAGACATTGGCCGAGTTCACCCCGACCACCAACTCGTACGGGTCGCTGTTCTACACGATCACAGGCTTTCACGGCATTCACGTGCTTGTCGGCCTGATGTTCAGCCTCTGGACCCAGGTGCGGGCGTGGAAGGGCGCGTTCGACGCCGAGCGCCACGTGACGGTGCAGATTTTCACCATGTACTGGCATTTCGTCGACGTCGTGTGGTTGTTCGTCCTGGCGAGCATCTATTTCTACCCGAACGCCTAAGAAGGAGGGGTTGAGGCATTCCTGTGGCGACTCAGGTGACGAAGGCCGAGGCCGGGGGCTCGGGTTGGTTGTGGTTCGGGGTTCTGGGCGGCCCCGCGGGGTGGAGCCTCCAGACGCTGATCGGCTCGGAGCTCGACGAGATCGCGTGCGCGCCCGGCGCCGGGGTTCCGGCCATCGTCGAGCCGGTCGTCCTCGCCGTGTCCGCGATCTGTTTTGCGATAACCATTCTGGCCGGCCTGGCGTCGTGGCGCTGCTTGCGTGCGGTGTCCGGGCGTGACGACACCAACGGCAGACGTGCCTCCTGGATGGCGCGTGCAGGGGTGATCACCAGCCTGTTCTTCGTGATCGCGATCTTTCAGGGGTTTCTGCCAAGCTTGTTTCTGTCAGCCTGCCAGGTGGGCGCGTGAACCCGCTCACTGTCGATTCCGTCGTCACGCCTGCGGGGGTCTGGGAGGCTTGGACCTTCGACCCAGTGGTGGTCGTGTCACTGCTGCTGGCGGGGTGGGCCTACGGGTACGGTGTCCGCCGTCTGTGGGCCAATGGGCGGGGACGCGGGGTCAACCCGGCGCAGGTCTTCGCTTTCTCCGCCGGGCTCGCGGCTCTCGCGATTGCGCTGGTGTCTCCGGTGTCGGCGCTTGGGCACACGCTCTTTGCCGCTCACATGGTGCAGCACTTGATCCTCGTGCTCGTGGCGGCTCCCCTGCTGGTCTTCGGCGCACCGTTCCTCCCGTGCTCGCTTGCACTGCCCCGTACCCGGCGACGCGATCTCCATGCCCTCGGCCGCACTCACGGGGCCGCAGCTGCCCGGGCGGCACTGACCGCCCCGCTGGTGGTGTGGATCCTTCACGTCGGCGCTCTGTGGGTATGGCACGTCCCAGCGCTATACGAAGCGGCGTTGCGCTCCCAGTTGCTGCACGTCGTCGAGCACCTCAGCTTCTTTCTCACCGCTCTGCTGTTCTGGGCGTTGATCATTCCGATCGGCCGGCCGCGCATGCCCTATCCCGCGCGCCTCGGATACGTCTTCGTTACCGGTCTGCAGAGCGGAGCACTTGGTGCAATCCTCACGTTCGCGTCGGTGCCGTTGTATTCGGTTCATGCGGCCGGGGCGAACGCCTGGGGCCTGAGCGCGCTCGAGGATCAGCAACTCGCCGGAGTGATCATGTGGATCCCCGCCGGAGTCGTCTACCTTGCCACCATGGCGCTGCTCTTCATTCGGTGGATGCGATCCATGGATGCCTCTGTCGCCGAGACCGACGGTCGCAGTGCTGCGCTGCTCACCGCAGGAAGACGTCCGTGAAGCTCGGTTCCGCACGGTCTGGTTGGGCCGTGAAGGTGCTTACGGTGCTGTGGGCAATCGCCCTGGGGGGCTGCGCCTACACCTCCGACCTGACCGATCCCCACCCGTCCCAGGAGCCTGTGGCCGACACTCCCGAGCGCGGCCGTGTGCTCTACCTGCGGGACTGCGCCTGGTGCCACGCGGCCGACGGCTCGGGGACGGGCCGTGGGCCCGACCTGATCAGCGGCACGAACGGGGCGGCGTTCACCGACTTCATGCTTTCGACGGGACGGATGCCGATCAACGATCCCTCCGAACGCACCCGGCTATCCCCCCCGTCCTACAACCCATCCGAGATCGAAGACCTGGTGACCTACGTGGTCACGCTCGGCGGGGACGGTCCTCCGATCCCTGAGGTCGATCCCGAGGCGGGGAACCTTGCCCTGGGGCTCGAGCTCTATCAGGAGAACTGTGCAGCGTGTCACTCGACCACCGGAGTCGGCGGAGCTCTCGCTGAAGGGCCGGATCCCTTCGATCCGAGCCTCATCGCGCCGGCCCTCACCAGGTCCACCCCGGTGGAGATTGCCGAGGCGATGCAGGTGGGACCGGGCACGATGCCGGTGTTCGGGCGCGACACCTTGGCCAGCACAGAGGTCGATTCGATCGTGAGATACCTGGGCCACCTCCAGAATCCGGACGATCGGGGCGGGTTGCCCCTGGGCCACGTCGGCCCCGTCACCGAGGGGGCGCTCGGCTGGTTGGTCGGCGTTGGAGGCGCGCTTCTCATCGTCCGGTTGATCGGGACGCGCGTGGGTGAGGAGTGATCTGCCGGACATGAGACGGCAGCGCACCTCGCCCCCCGGTAGCGGCGTCGCGATGGCGTTCGGCTTCAGCGCGGCATCATCCATCGCCCTGACGGTCGTGTACGCCTTCGGGGGACAACCGCAGCTCGAGGGGCTTCTGCTCGGGATTGCGCTCGGGGGCCTGGCGGTGGGACTGGTGCGATGGGCCCAGGACCTGATGCCCGGGGGCGGCTACGTCGAGCAACGAGACACCGAGATGGGAGGCCCCGCTCAGAGTGCCGCGGCGGTTCGGTCCTTCGAGCGGGGCGAGCAGGAAGTGCAGCGGCGAAGCTTCCTCGGCAAGGCCCTCACGGCGGCCCTCGGCGCTCTCGGACTGGCCGCGCTGTTCCCCATCCGCTCCCTCGGCTCCGCTCCGGGCACGTCGCTCGAAGTCACCCCGTGGGCCGAGGGCATCCGGGTTGTGACGGTCGACGGAGAGCCCGTGCGGCCCGAGGAGCTCGAGATCGGTGGCGTGCTGACGGTCTTTCCGGAGGGACATCTGGACGCGGCCGATGCCCAGACGCTCCTCATTCATCTCGCTCCCGGTTTGTACCGGCCGGTGTCACCGGCCCGGGAGGGCTGGGCGCCCGAGGACTTCGTGGCTTTCTCCAAGGTATGCACCCACGCAGGCTGTCCGGTCGGCCTCTACCAGCCGGCGGGTCACCGCCTCTTCTGCCCCTGCCACCAGTCGATCTTCGACGTCCTTGAGGCGGCCGTCCCGATCGCAGGGCCCGCGACGCGGCCGCTGCCTCAGCTCCCGCTGGAGATCGATGCCGACGGCTTCATCACAGCCGGAGGGGATTATTCTGGGCCCATAGGCCCCGGATACTGGAGTCGCCCACGTGCTTAGGCGAGCGGCCGGCTGGTTCGACACCAGGCTCGGCACATCTGCGTTCGTGCAGAAGGCCCTGACCAAGGTATTTCCCGATCACTGGTCGTTCATGATCGGGGAGATCGCCCTCTACTCGTTCGTGGTTCTGTTGCTGACCGGGACCTTTCTCACGTTCTTCTTCGACGCAAGCACGAGCCACTCGGTCTACCGCGGAGCCTACGAACCGCTCAACGGCGTCGAGGTCTCCGACGCGTACCGGTCGGTGCTCGAGCTCAGTTTCGATATACGCGCCGGCTTGGTCATGCGCCAGATCCACCATTGGGCGGCGCTTGTGTTCATCGGCTCGATTGTCGTACACCTTTGCCGAGTGTTCTTCACCGGCGCGTTCCGGCGGCCGCGCGAGATCAACTGGGTCATCGGTGTGCTGCTCTTGATTCTGGCGATCTTCAACGGGTTCAGCGGCTACTCACTGCCCGACGATCTGTTGTCGGGGACGGGCTTGCGGATCGCGTATTCGATTGCGCTCTCGGTTCCCCTGATCGGCACCTGGATGGCGTTCCTGCTCTTCGGGGGAGAGTTTCCGGCCGACGAGATCATCGGGCGTCTGTTCGTCGTCCACATCATGATCGTGCCAGCGTTGATCATAGGCCTGCTGAGCATTCACCTTGCGGTGGTATGGCGTCAGAAGCACACACAGTTCCGTGAGCCCGGCAGGACCGAAGGCAACGTCGTCGGCTCTCGGCTGTGGCCGAGCTACACAGCCAAGTCAATCGGTCTCTTCTTCGCCGTGTCGGCCGTGTTGAGCGTGATGGGCGGACTCGCTCAGATAAATCCAGTGTGGCTCTATGGCCCGTTCGAACCACAGCAGGTAACTTCGCCGGCGCAACCGGACTGGTATCTGGGTTGGGTCGAAGGCGCCCTCCGACTGGTCCCCCCATTCGACGTGCGGCTCTTCGGCTACGAGATCCCGAATCCCTTCTTTCCCGCGGTGCTGCTTCCGGGCGTCACCTTTACTCTGCTGCTGGCGTGGCCCTTCTTGGAGCAGCGCTTCGCTCACGACAAGGAGGCGCACCACCTGCTGGACCGCCCGAGGGATCACCCGGTGAGGACGGCCCTCGGCGCCACCACGCTCACTTTCTACACGGTCATGTTCGTCGCGGCCAGCAACGACCTGATCGCCAAATGGCTCGGGGCGTCGATCTTTGGCATCACCTTGATCTTCCGAATCCTGATATTGCTCATGCCTCCGCTGGTCGGTTGGGGGACCTACCGTCTAATGAAAGCCCTCGCGGCAAGCGGCGCCGGACACCTCTCCGAGATGCCTCTTGCCGCCCTCACAAACAGAGGAGCCGACGGCCACGGCGCACACGTAGACGGAGGGAAGGGTCACGGAGCGGCCGGCCCCCCCGGCGATGGCCACGCAGGGAACCGGCTCGGCGCGCCGGCTGAGGAGGCACGCACGCCGGGTGGATGAGAACCGTTCGATCGCGATGCCCTGTAGAGAGGCAAAGCGGCCGCCGTTTGCCATCGAGTCGGTGGTGGACCATGCACACTCACCGGCCACTCGGGCGCTTTGGAGGAGGTTTGCCTGTGGGGATGCGTGATCTGGTCAGACTGGCGGCCGAATGGCCGGTCTTGAAGCAGCTGAAACACAAAGATCTGCTCGCTCTGGGTGAAACGGCTTATTCGACCCGGAGCAAGGAGCTTGCTCCGCGCATCAGACAGGCCGATGGCGTCACCAAGTCCGTGTGCCCCTAGCCCTGGTCCTGGTCCTGGTCCTGGTGGGGCCGTTAGAATGCGAAAACGCGCAGGTCAACCCACGCTCGCAATGATGTCCGGGAACGGATCTTGCCGATTCGGTAACGGATACGACCCCTGTTGTTGGGTTGTCTCCTAAGAACCTGTGAACCGACCCCGGACGTTCCTACAGATGTCAAGTCTCCGCGGGAGCAGTCAGATCCTCGCGAAGGCTCCGGTAGATCTCCCGCGCGATGTACCGCTTGAGGCAGCGAATTACCTCCCGCTTGCTGAGGCCTTCCTCGAGTCGTCGGGCGGTGTATGAGCGGGTTCGATCGCAGTAGCGAAGCCTCGCGACCGCGATCATGTGCAAGGTGGATTCGGCGTCACGATCACCGCCCGGATTCAACCGATGTCTAACGGTCTTGCCAGAGGATGCGGGGATCGGGTTGACCCCGCAGAGATGAGCGAATGCGGCATCGTTGCGGATACGACTGATGTTTTTGACTGGCGGTGACCAACATCTGGGTCGTATGCCCAACTCCCACGCCTAAGAGCTCCACGGTGCGGGGGGCCGCCTTCCGTACGAGAGGTTCCAGTTGGAGATCGAGGTCAGCGATCTCCTCGTCCAGAGCTGTGATCCGTCTGGCGAGACTCCGGAGAGAGAGTTTGGCTGCCTCGAGAGGTTCTTCCAAGCGGGCCCTGTCGTGCCGGAGACGGCGGCAAAGAGTCGCCCGGCCACGCAGCGTCTTTCGTTTGGACAGCACTTCTCGGAGGTCTGCAGGCGCCGTGATCATGAGGTCCCGCAGTTGGACAAGGGCCGCTCCCCGAGCCTTCAGCGCCCCATCTCTGGCGACCTTGAGCTGGTGAATCGCTTCGACCAGACCGGTTATGGCCTTCGGCACGACCTTCGTATCGCCCGCAAGGACCTTGCGTGCAGTCGCCTCGGCATCGACGGCGTCCGACTTGCCTCGCCGATGGCGGGTGTGGGGGTGAGGGCGGTTGACCTCCACAACAGGGATGCCGACACGGATCAGGACGCGGCTGAGCTCGGCTCCGTATGACCCGCTCGACTCGACACCGACGACGTCGACCCGCGCCCAGGCTCTGCAGCCATCCCACCGCTTGCTTGCAGCCCGCTCCGGTCGCATCGAAACGGAGCTCGTCAAGCTTCCGCCCGCGGTCGTCGAGGGCGACCGCATGATGGAACTCGCTGTGGCAATCCACCCCTCCAACGACAACCCTTTGAATCTCTGAGATGCTGATCGTGTCCTCCTTCTTCTCGAAGGGCGACACGGGCCGGGCGGGCGGACACAACAGTGATGAGGCATCTGTCTGGCGCAGGTTCCTATGAAGTCACGTCCGCTCGGACCGGTCACCCTGCCGGCTGTTTGGCGACTCGGTTCCAACCGACGTGTCCGGGCAATGACACCTCATCGAGGGTCGGTTCCTTAGGAGGTCAGATCGGAACCGCGTCGCCTCTTGCATTCTTCACTGTTCCTTGGACACTTTCCTGAGAGTCCGCGAAAACGTGGGGTGAGGACCCAATCGGCCTGGTGAAATCCGGCTGAGAAGGCGGAAGCTCCTCCACGCTCGGTTGTGTCGAGCAGCCGAGAGAAGGAGGAGCTCCCTTGATTCCCGACTCTATGACGGTGCGCCTCAAACTGCAGCGCATTCGAGTCGTCGAGGTGGTGGTGGATCTGACCGAACGACTCGAGATCGTCGTCTCCGATGTGCACTCGTTGGTCACCTGCCCGTTGTGCGGATGCAAGACATCCAAGGTCCACGGCACTCGCCGGGTCAGGATCAAGGACCTTCCCGTGCTCGGCGCCAAGACGACGCTGATCTGGCTTAGGCGCCGGTTCTCATGCGACAACTGCGGTGAGCGCCACCTCGAGACCCACCCCGCTTTCGAGGGCAAGATGACGCGTCGCCTCGCACGGGCCATCGTCTCAGACGCACGACAGCTGTCGATCACCGAGATCACCCGCCGCTATGGGTTCGCATGGTCAACGATCATGGCGCTCGTCTTCACCTGGTCGGAGCGCGTCGCCGAGCACCGCCGCAAGCAGCGCTGCCGAGTGCTGCTGATAGACGAGACGTCCCTGCGCCGGCGGCATCGCTATGTCACCGTGGTCTTAAACGCCGAGACCGGCGAGGCGCTCGGCGTCGTCGAGCACCGCAGCGCCAAGGCCCTGCGAGCCTTTCTAGCCAAACAAGGTCATCGCTGGCTCAAGGGTGTCGAGGTCGTCGTCACCGACGGCTCCGACGCCTACCGGGCGGCGATCCAAACTCACCTGTCGCATGCGACTCACGTCGTGGACAGGTTTCATGCCGTGCGTTGGTTCGCAACCGGACTCATCGAGGTACGGAGAAGGATCCAGCGCACCGGCGACAAGGGCGAGCGTCCCGCGTTCGACCCTTCAATCTTTCGCTCTCCCTATCTCCAGCTCACGCGTCGCGACCATCTCAGCGACGCCCAGTACGTGCACCTCATCGGTGTCGTCTCCCAGGATCCGGAGCTGTGGCACGCATGGCGCCTGGTGCAGATGCTCTATGGCGTCTACGAGGCCAACACAGAGACCGACGCGACAGCACGCATCGAGGAGTTCGTTCACAAATGGGCCGAGCTGCCGGTGCCGGAGTTCAAGACCGTGCTCAAGGTGCTTGCCAAGTGGCTGCCCGAGATCCTCGCCTTCCATCGCGAAGATCGCATCACCAACGGACGCCTCGAGGGCCAGAACAGGCGTATTGATAGAGACAGTGGACTCGCGGCGTAACCGCGAGAATCCCGGGAGCCGGCCGGAGATGACTCTGGGTGTCACAACCGTCGCCGCCAGCACCACCGGCGCTGACCTGCTTGTTGATCGTCTCTCCGGCCGGATGTCCCGGACCAGCGGAAGTGACTTGATAGAAGGGCGGCTTCGCCCAACGCCTGTGCGTCCTCCGCTGATCCACCATCGTAGGTCGGTTGGTGAAGGGAGACCAACATGGGTGTAGCCATTGGGGTGGACTCGCACAAGAGCTCGTTCGCGGCCGCCGCGGTCGACGAGGTGGGCCGCGAGTTGAAGCGCAGAGAGTTCGGCAACAACGCAAAGGGTCACCGCCAGGCGCTGAAGTGGGCACGTGCGATCGGCTCGGACTCGATCTTCGGGATCGAGGGCTCCGGCAGGTACGGGGCGGGGCTCGCTCGCGTCCTGCTCGCGTCCGGAGAGGACGTGCGCGAGGTGCCGCCGTTCCTCAGCCACAGAGAGCGCAAGAGAACTCCCTCAAAGGGAAAGTCCGACCTCTCCGACGCGGTCGCCATCGCGCGCATCGTCGCCCGTGGAGAGGGGCTGGTGCCGCTGGTTGGAGCTCGCCTCCACGAGGACCTCAGGCTCCTCAGCGACCACCGTGATCAGCTGGTTCACACCCGCACCCGGCTCGCCAACCGTGTCCACAAGGACCTGTCAATCATGCATCCGGGCTACGAGCAGCAGATACCAAAGCTGACGCGCAAGAAGCAGCTTGCCGCGGCCGAGGCGCTGCTCGGCGCTGACGGGTCAGTTCGCGCCCGCCTCGCGCGCGAGAGGATCGAGGATCTTTTTCACCTGGACGCGCGCATCGCGGCCGTGACGAAGGAGATCGCCGCCAGGGTCACGGAGACCGGGACGACGTTGACGCGACTGACGGGGATCAGCTTCGTGCTCGCAGCCAGGATCCTCGGCGAGATCGGTGATCCCCGCCGCCTCGGCTCCAAGGCTTGTTTCGCGATGCTCAACGGGACCGCCCCGCTCGAGGCGTCATCCGGCAACACCAGGAGACACCGGCTCAACCGTAAGGGCAACCGCAAGCTCAACTTTGTGCTGCACAGGATGGCGATCGTGTGCTGTCGCGTCGACGCGGACACGAAGAACTACATGGCAGGCAAGGTCGCGGAGGGAAAGTCGAAGAAAGAGGCGCTGAGGTGTCTCAAGAGGCATCTCAGCAACGTCGTCCACCGACAGCTCCTCGCGGACCTCGAAAGGGGCGCCATTGCTGCTTGACAGATATAGAAGGTCAACAAGCTTGGCGTGCTCAAGCGCATCGCTTACGGCTTCGTCAACGCGGACAACTTCGGGGCCAGAGGGATGCTGTGGTGCCCTCCTGTGTCATCATGACGGTCCGAGCGTGGAGGGGCCTCATCCCACGGAATCGCGGGGAACCACTTTCCTGACCTTAACCATCACGCTGCCTTGCTCTTCATCGTCGCTGCATAGGCCTCCCGCGGCGTCATGTGCCCGTGCCGCTCCACGAGCCACTGATCGTTGTAACGACGGGTGAACTCGATCACCGCCGCGCGTAGTTCCTCGATGCCCTCATAGAGCTTGGTCCACAGGCACTGCTCCTTGAGGGTGCGGATGAAGCGTTCGGCACAGCCGTTGCAGGAAGGCTGGCCGGCGAACGCGGGACTGTCTTCGATCCCGAGCCACGCAATCGCTCCCTGGAAGTGCCCAGAGGTGTATTGAGGTCCCCAATCGTGGCGCAGCGCGATCCCGCGGGCGAGATCCTTGTCGACCCGCCCGAAACGATCGGTGACCGCGTCGTAGATCGGCTCGAGGCAGGCGAAGCGATCGCCGCGCTTGGAGACCGAGGTCCAGGCCTCAGAGCTGAAATGGTCGATCGCGCGGAACGCCCACACCCATCCGTCTTTTCTTGTCCACGCCATCGTGGCGTCGGTGGCCCACATCAGGTCCGGCGCCTCGGGGATGATCGTGCCGTCGTGGGGACGTGGCTTGCGACGTCTCTTGGAGCGTTGTGGCGCCAGCAGACCCGCCAGGCGGATGAGGCGAAGCACTCGCTTACGTCCTACGTAAACGTCGTGCTCGCCGCAGACGGGCCGTCACCTTGCGGTGTCCCTCGCCCGCGAAGGGTGAGTCGTTGATCCTGGTAAATCAGCACCAGCAGCTCGTCGTCGGACAACTCCGTCTTGGGACCACGCTTCGGAAAGGCGACCACGACACCGTCGTCCGAGAGAGGGCGGGCCTTGTCACGCGCGTAGATTGTGGAGCGCGGCGCATCCAAGACGTCGCACACTCGTTTGCGGGCGAGATCGAGCCCCATGGCTATCTCGGCCGCTTCCTGGGCGGGATCTGGAGCCCCCTTTTTCGGGCCGCCGCCCGGAGGATCTCGTTATCCATGGTGAGCTCACCGATCTTGCGCTCGACGTCTCTGAAGCGCCGGTCCTCCGGTTGCAGCGGTCTCGCCTTGAGTCCCTCAACGCCACCGGCTAGGAACTCATCACGCCATGCCTGCAGCCGATGTGCTTCCACGCGCAGCTCGCGTGACAGAGCGTCGAGGCTCTCGCCGCGCAACAGCCGGACGACTACATCTGCCTTCTTGCTCGCCGACCAACGCGATCCATTCGGTTGCCCCTCGGGTCCCGCTTTGGCCACTGCTGACCTCCCTGTTCCCACGGACTACCTCCTCCGCGGACCATCATCATGTCCGCTTATCGGGTGTCCAGGGAAATCGGGTGCGGTGGACCTGACACGGCTTCTGGATTCCTTTTTGCCCAAGTCAGGATGTCACTTATTGTCCGTTCTTGTCGCCTCTCACAAGATTTGTTCGATGAACCGCTCCCGTTCCTCGTCGCTGCAATCTTGTGGCAACAGCCCCCTACTCTTGGACCGCCTTACCCACTCGGCCTCGGCCCACCTGCGCTCGAGTTCTCCCGCCCTTTTCCACTTGCGCTCCATCAGCTGTGTTCTCGAGAGCCCATGCGGTATACGTCCGCGCGGTGGCTTGCCGTTTTGCGCGGTCTGTCTGCGGCTCTTGGTGGCGATCAGGAGTTCGACTTCGAGCTCCTCTTCGAGAGCGAGGTTGTTATCGCTTAAGTAGCCGGGGTCGGCGGCGACGATAGCGATCGTCATGCCCACCCTGCGCTCTTGAGGTTGCCTGCGGCCTGCTCGACCATGGGCTTTAGCTGGGCGAAGTCGGTGGCCTCGTTGGTCACCGCGCAGGCAATGGTAATCGGATCGGCGGTCGCGATCGCCTGGCCTGTGAACCCCTGCAGGTAGCCGCCGTTGGCGCTCGACATGATGCGGCTGTCGGGATCGGTGGTGTTGGATTTCTTGGAACGCTCTTTGTCTCTCAGGCGCTCCTCAGGTGGCTTCGGCTTTCGTCCGGTCATGCCCTTGCCGGTAAGGGCCTTGTGCTCCTCACGGGCCAGTAACTTGGCCTCGTAGTCGGCTTGGCGGCGGCCCACGTCGTCATCAAGGCGTGCCTTGGCGGCAAGCAGCCGGGCGAGACGACTGTCGGGTTCGATGAGGTCTTGTGGGATGTCGTCACCAGAAGACGGGCCCGCGCGCCGGTCCTCTTGGTCGTCGTTCGCTCGCGCCTCTGTGATGATCTTGTCGACCTCGTTTCTGATTCAGTCGCCGCCGTTGGCGCCGGGCGAGGCATCGGCTTTGATCCGAGTCGAGGCCAAGGCGACGAGACCGACCCTGATAAGACCGATCTCGGCCGCGAGCCGCAGCACCTGGTCGAAGCGGACGGCGAGATCGTCCTCGTGGTCCGTGGCGAACGAGCGATGGTGGCGTGATCGGGGGACTCGTTGGCGGCGATGAAGCGGACCGCGATGTCTTCGATCAAGCGGATCTCGATCTTGCGTGACGATCTCGTGCCCGTGGCATAGGCGTAGATCAGAAGCGCCACCATCATCTTGGGGTCGTAGGCGGCGCGACCCCAGCCATCGGCTCTGCGCCGCGCGTAGAACGAGGACAGATCGAGCACGTCGACCATCTCGATGACGAAGCGGGCGAGGTGACCCTTGGGGAGCCATTAGTTGACGCTCGGCGGCATCAGGAATCGCTGTTATCTGTCGCAAGAGATGAAGTTGTAGCCTACAGATCCCTCCCGTCGTTCGGCCGTGGTGCCATTGTCCGAGACTCAGCGAGGGAAAAGCGAGCCTTTCAGGGGTTTTCGCGACAGCCTCTAAACTGCGGGAATAGGCGTTTTCGCTGGTAGACGAATTCTCTCGAGCCGCCCTTACAACGCAGGGGTCGGCGGTTCGAACCCGTCACTGCCCACAAGAAACACGCAGGCCAGGCCATGTTTTCGGACGCCCGGACGCGCCGCGGTAGGGTAGTCTGATGATAGGAGGGCGTAATGTCCGCAAAGCAGGAGGGCAGGAACGCCTTCCACCTGCCGCGACCGCGACGATTCCCTCCGACATGGCGGTCGTGAGTATGCCCGATCACCACTGCTCGACGGTCGGGCTTCCGCTTCCAAAGCGGCGGGGAAGCGCTCCGCTCATCGCGCGAAGCGGAAGCCTGCATCGCCGAGCCTGGCACGCCGCACCGCCTTCGCGCTTAGTAAGGAAGTCTATCGAAGGGTCGACGGCAACACCGACATAGACGAGGAGAGAAGGCATGGCGACGATCATTTGCGTGCTCTACGATGACCCCGAGGACGGATACCCGACGTCGTACGCGCGGGGCGAGGTTCCCACGATCGAGCGGTACCACAGCGGCATGACCACCCCGACCACGGAGCGGATCGACTTCACGCCGGGCGAGCTCCTGGGAAGCGTGTCGGGCGAGCTGGGGCTCCGGAAGTTCGTGGAGGAGCGGGGGCACCGGCTGGTCGTTACCTCCGACAAGGAGGGCCCCGACTCGGTCCTCGAGCGAGAGCTCCCGGAGGCCGAGATCGTGATCTCACAGCCGTTCTGGCCCGCGTACCTCACCGCGGAGCGGATCGCCAAGGCCCCGAACCTGAAGCTGGCGGTGACCGCAGG
>Ga0136620_10000688_pt1 | contig 15437 bp, 14 predicted proteins | sample AntDrymUQ4162106_2_FD_104806 | JGI IMG/M metagenome (GOLD analysis project Ga0136620, IMG submission 104806) | Polar desert sand microbial communities from Dry Valleys, Antarctica - metaG UQ416 (21.06) | ecosystem: Environmental > Terrestrial > Soil > Desert | place: Antarctica: Dry Valley... | reverse complement strand
CTGGCGAGCGACGTAGCGGTCCCTGCCGACTCGCTGCCGCCGGTCACGGCTGCGTCGGCGATCCCGAAGGCGATCAGCCGAGCGGCGTAGCCGATGGCGTGCGTGCCGGCGGCGCATGCTGTGCAGATGGTCTCGTTGGGGCCGCGAAGTCCGTAGCGCATGGAGATCGCGGCACCGGCCGCGTTGGGCATCATCATCGGCACCAGGAACGGTGACACCCGCCTCTCACCCTTGTTCTGGCGGATCTCGATCTGCTCCTCGAGCGTGCGGATACCGCCGACGCCGGTGCCGAAGATGGTGGCGATGCGTTCGTCGTCCACCTCAGGGCGTCCGCCGGTCTCGATCGCCTCGGCCGCTGCGGCAAGCGCGAACTGCTCCACCTTGTCGGCCCGGCGAGCGTGCTTGGACGATTCGAACCATGGCGACGGGTCCCATTCGACGAACTCACTGGTCCGGCCGTCGGTGAACCCAGGGCCGAGCAGCCCGTCCCAATAGGCGTCGGCACCGATGCCGCATGGGGCAACGACACCGAACCCCGTGACGACGACCCGGTTGGGCTTCATCCCAGCTTCGATGTGACCAGCTCGTACGCCTGGCCAACGGTCTCGATTCCTTCGAGATCCTCTTCGGGTACAGAGATGTCGAACTCTTCCTCGAGCGCCATCACGAGCTCGACCAGGTCGAGGCTGTCGGCGTCGAGATCGTCGCCGAACTTGGCGTCGGGGACCACCTGGTCCTCCGAGACCGACAGAACTTCGACGGCGCAGCGCTTGAAGCGGGCGAACAGTTCTTTGTCCACGGTTCCTCCTGGTACTTGTTGGTCAGCAGTGTTTCATACCAGCGACGATCAGTGCCCCATTCCGAGACCACCGTCGACGGGGATCACAGCGCCCGTGATGTAGGCAGCGTCGTCGGAGGCGACGAAGGCGACGACGCCGGCGATCTCGTCGGGGGAGGCAGCCCGAGCGAGCGGCACGGCGGCCGTCAGTTCAGCGCGGCGCTCGTCGGTGAGGGCGGCGATCATGTCGGTCTCGACAGGTCCAGGGGCGATGACGTTGACGGTGATGGCTCGAGAGCCGAGCTCGCGCGCCAGCGACCTGGCGAAGCCCACGAGCCCTGCCTTGGACGCCGCGTAGTTCGCCTGACCCGCCGAGCCGAGCAGCCCGACGACCGACGAGATGAGGATCAAGCGCCCACTCCTGGCGCGGATCATCCCCCTTGTCGCCCGCTTGACGACGCGAAACGTGCCGACCAGGTTCGTATCGACCACCGTCTCGAAGTCGTCGTCGGACATGCGCAGCAGCAGGGTGTCACGCGCAATGCCGGCGTTCGCCACGAGCACCTCGACGGGCCCACCGAGGTGCTCCTCCACCTGGGAGAAGGCGGCCTCGACGTCGTCGGCTGACGTGATGTCGCACTTGACGCCGAACAGATCGTCGGGTGGGGCGCTCGAATGGTATGTGACGGCAACGTCGTGGCCGTCGGCGGCGAAGCGCCGGGCGCAGGCAAGTCCGATCCCCCTGGCGCCACCGGTGACGAGCACCCGGCTCAAGAAGTCGCACCCCAGCGGATCACGGCGCTGGCCGCCGTCATGCCGGCTCCGAAGCCGACGAAGAGCACGAGGTCGCCCATCTTCACGCGTCCGTTGTCGAGCGCATCGACGAGCGCCAGTGGGATCGATGCGGATGACGTGTTGCCCGTGCGCTGCAGCACCACCGACGACCTGTCGAGCGGGATGCCGAGCTGCTTCGTGGCTGCTTCGATGATGCGCTTGTTGGCCTGGTGGGGCACGACCAGCGCCACATCTTCGATGTCGATGCCGGCATGGGCGATCGACTTGCGGGCCGAGTCGACCATGATCCGCACGGCCCGGCGGAACACCTCCTTGCCGCTCATCTGCACGAACCCACCAATGTCGGCGAACAGCAGCTCCTCAGCGGTGCCGTCGGCGTCGAGGTCCCAGGCGAGCATCTGCCCCGCCCCGTCGACGGCCTCGAGCACGACGGCGCCAGAGCCGTCGCCGAACAGCACGGCCGTGTTGCGATCGCTCCAGTCGATGATGCGCGACAGCGTGTCCGTGCCGATCAGCAGGATCCGCTCGGCGCCCATCGCTACCAGGCCGTGCGCGTTCACGAGTCCGTACACCCATCCCGAGCAGGCCGCATTGACGTCGAAGGCGCCACACCGGAGGCCGAGCCCTGCTTGCACCGTGGCCGATGTGGCCGGCACCACACGGTCCGGTGTCGTGGTTGACAGCACGAGCGCATCGATGCTGGCCGGGTCGAGGCCGGACATCTCGAGTGCCGCCTGTCCCGACCGTATCGACAGCTCGGCTGTGGACCCTCCGACCTGTCGTTCGCTGATGCCCGTGCGCTCGACGATCCAGGTGTCGCTGGTGTCGAGCGTCTGCTCCAGGTCGTGGTTCGTGACCCTTCGGTTGCCGACGGCACAGCCCCATCCGGTGATGACCGCGCCTCTGACCCCATCTCGCGTGCGTGGCATCAAACCTCCCCTTCGATCCGCAGCCAGGCGACCGGCTGGCGAGGTGCCAGGCGCTCCCCCTGGACGGCGATGTAGTTCTGCAGCATGCCGGCGAACGGCGATCGGACCTCTTCGCCACCTACGTGACCGAGCACGGCACCGATCTCGATGTGGGCGTTGTCGGCGATCTCCTCTGCGCGGCTGAAGACTCCAGCTGCCGGGCTCACGATCATCCGCTCGACGGCAAAGAGGTGCTCGCCTTCGACCTTCAGCGTGCCGGGGTCGACCGATGCGGGTTTGAGCCAGTCGATCAGCTTGTCGAGGTCGTCAGGGTTCTGCACGGAGATGGTGCGGGGATCGCTCAGTGTGCGCTTGGTCATGCCCGTGAGCAACTGGCCAGGACCGAGCTCCACGAATCGGGTGACACCCATCTCGGCCAACGTCAGCAAGCAATGCTTCCAGCGCACGGGGTTGGAGAGCTGGGCCGACAACAGGCTCGACCACTCGCTGCCGTTGCTGTGGGCGAGGGCGTCCACGTTGGACACGATCGGCACCTCGGTGTCGCGGGGCGAGGCCTCGCGGATGGCAGAGCGCAGCCGGTCCCTCGCCGGAGTCATGTACGGGGTGTGGAAGGCGCCCGACACCGGGAGCGACATGACCCGCCTGGCGCCGAGCTCCTTCGCGTACTCGGAGGCGGCGGCGACGCCAGGCTGCGAGCCGGCGATCACGACCTGGCCAGGAGCGTTGTAGTTGGCGACCCACACGTCCTCGTCGGCCCGCCGGCAGGCCACGTCGACCTGGTCGTCGTCGAGCCCGAGAACGGCGGCCATCGTGCCAGGGTTGGCAGTGCCGGCGTCGTGCATGGCGAGTGCCCGCTCGGTCACCAACCGCACACCGTCGTCGAACGCCAACGCCCCCGACGCCGTGAGCGCCGTGTACTCGCCGAGACTGTGCCCTGCGCAGAAGCCGGGCTCGATGCCGAGCCGCTCCACGGCGTCGAGCACCATCAGGCTGGTGACGAACGTGGTGAGCTGTGCGTTGCGGGTGTCGCGCAGCTCCTCGGCATCGGCGTCACAGAGCAGTTCGCCGATGTCGCGGCCGGCGACGTCACTGGCCTCGTCGACGAGCTCCCAACTCTCGTGATCCCGCCACAGCCGTCCCATGCCGTGACGTTGCGAGCCTTGGCCCGGAAAGGTGAAGGCGAGCATCGCGATCGAGCGTAGACCCTGGTCGCACGGGTCCTTCCGTTACCCATTGGTAGCCGGACGCTACGCTGGAACGCTGCGCCCCGGTAGCCCAATTGGCAGAGGCAACGGCCTCAAAATCCGTACGGTGTGGGTTCGAGTCCCACCCGGGGCACCACGTCGGCCGTTGTGCCGACAGGCGTACAGTGCCTCGATGAACATCATGTACACCGCCGTGGCGCACGCCACCGGCGACGGTCGAAACGGTCGTGTTCACTCCGACGGTGAGGCGCTCGACCTCGATCTGCGGGTGCCGAAGGAGCTCGGTGGGCCGGGCGGGTCGTTCGCCAACCCCGAGCTGTTGTTCGCAGCCGGGTACTCGTCGTGCTTTCACTCGGCGTTGAAGTTGGTGAGCGCGCGCGAGCAGGCCGACGTCTCCGATTCCGGGGTGTCGGCGACGGTCGGGATCGGAGCCACCGACGGCGGTGGGTTCGGACTGGCCGTCGAGCTCGACGTACACATCCCGAACGTCGACGACGCAACCGCTCAGCGTCTGGCCGAGGCGGCCCACGAGGTGTGCCCGTACTCCAACGCCACTCGCGGCAACATCGATGTCACGCTACGCGTGGTCTGAAACCGCTGGCGCACGCGACGGGCCCGGCACAGCCGGGCCCGTCGCATGGGGAAAGGCGTTCAGTTGTCGCGCAGGGCGGCGACGAGCTGGCGCTTGCTCATCGAGGTGCGACCCTCGATGTCGAGCTCCTGGGCCCTGGCGTACAGATCGCCCTTGCTCCACGACTCGTAGCCGCGGCCGGAGCCGGATGTGGTCGAGGTGCTGGCCGCCCCTGCGGACCTCGACATCTTCGAGGACTTCGGGGCCTTCGTCGAGGCGTTGTTGGCGTTCCGCTCGGCAGCGGCGGCGGCCCGGCGTGTGGACTGCTCCGCAGCCTTGACCGTCTCGTTCGCGGTGTCCTCGACGGCAACGGCAACGTCATTGGCCTGGCGGCGCACCTTCGACGAGACCTGCGCGGCCTCGGTGCCGGCGACGTCGGCGACACGGCGGCCCTGCGCCCGTGCCTGACCGGTCACCTGGCGGGTGCCGGTGAACGCGGTCTTGAGGACCTGGTCGCCAGCAGCGCGCGCCTGGCCGACGACGGTCTTGCTCGAGGTGCGCCCGACGGCGAGCAGGTTGGCGACGCTGGTGTTGACGGTGCTGGTGAGACGTGTCACCTGCGCGGTACCGGCATTTACGACGGCGCGATTGACCCGGATCCAGGTGGCGGGCAGCGCCGGAAGGTCGCGCTCGAGGCGGTCGAGGGTGTCGGTGACGGAGGTGGGACCATTCATCGGGGACTTCTCCTTGAACGATGGGGGGAGTGCTAGCAAATGCAAGCACTACCAGTACTACACCTAGCACCACCACATCGAAACATGACATTCGTCACGCATCAGCTGGCCGGCGGGAGGGCCTGCGTGCGTTTCAGATCAACATCTAGGATGATGACCCCTATGGGTTCCTGGCTGCTGGAGCGTCGGTTGACGCAGACGTCGACGCGTCTGCGGGCGCTGCGCGACGAGCTGGCCATGGTCGACGAGCAGCTGCGGTCGCTGGCCGACGAGGCCGATGACCTAGCGCTGCGGGCGCTCATGTCGGAAACGCCATCGGCGTCGTTCGAGTCGAACGATGCACGCCGCCACGCCGACGCCATGGATCGGCATCGCCGTCACGTGACGGACAGCATCACCGAGCTCGAGCAGCTGCAGGACCAGCTGCTCGACAAGCTGTCGGCGAGGATGGCCAGGTGACCATCCGCGTCGTGATCGCCGAGGACGAGGCGATCATCAGGATGGATCTGCGCGAGACCCTCGAGGAGGAGGGTTACGACGTCGTCGGCGAGACCGGGCGAGGCGACGAGGCCGTGGAGATGGTGCGTGCACTGCGTCCCGACCTCGTCATCCTCGACATCAAGATGCCCGGTATGGACGGCATCGAAGCGGCTCGGATCATCAACGGCGAGAAGATCTGCGGGATCCTGATCTTGACGGCGTTCAGCCAGCGCGAGGTGATCGAGCAGGCCCGCGACGTCGGGGCGTTGGCGTACCTCGTCAAGCCGTTCCAGAAGAGCGACCTGGTGCCGGCCATCGAGGTGGCGATCGGCCGTTTCGGCGAGCTGCGATCGCTGACGGGGGAGATCGATGCCCTCGGCGAGCAGCTCGAGAATCGCAAGATCGTCGAGCGAGCCAAGGGTGTGCTCATGGACCAGCACCAGATGAGCGAGCAGGAAGCGTTCACGTACATCCAGCGAGAGGCGATGAAGAACCGTCGCAAGATGCGGGATGTCGCCGACCACGTCCTCGACGGCTCGCTCCAACCCGACGTGTGACGCCGGGGAGGCGTAGCGATGGCGACACTGGTCCTGATCGACGGCAACTCGCTGACGTACCGCGCCTTCTTCGCCCTGCCGACCGACATGTCGACGGCCAGCGGGCAGGTCACCAACGCCGTGTTCGGGTTCACGTCGATGTTCATCAACATGGTCAAGGAACAGCAGCCCGATGGAGTCCTCGTGGCCTTCGACCGGCCAGAGCCCACGTTCCGCCACGACGCCGACCCCGAGTACAAGGCGCAGCGCCAAGCTGCGCCCGACATCCTGCGCCAGCAGATGGGTCTGGTGCGCGAACTGCTGGTAGCGCTCGGCGTCGCGTCGATCGATCTCGCCGGTTGGGAGGCCGATGACCTGTTGGCCACCGTCGCAGAGCGGGCTGTAGAAGCCGGGCACCAGGTGATCATCGTCACCGGGGACCGCGATGCGTATCAGTTGGTACGTGACCCGGGCGTTCGAGTGCTCTACAACCGCAGGGGCGTCAGCGACTACGTCATGTACGACGAGGCCGGCATCGCCGAGAAGACGGGTGTCACGCCGGCCCAGTATCCCGAGTACGCGTCGCTCCGTGGTGATCCCAGCGACAACCTGCCGGGCGTGCCGGGCGTTGGCGAGAAGACTGCGGCGAAGTTGATCAACACGTATGGAGGGCTCGACGGGATCTTCGAACACCTCGACGAGCAGACTCCAAAGCTCCGAGCGTCGCTGTCAGAGCACGAGGAGCGGGTTCGGCGGAATCGCGGCGTGATGGTGCTGCGTCGCGACGCTCCGATCGAGGTCGACCTCGACGAGCTGGCCATCCGGCCGGAACCAAGCGAGGTCAAGCGGCTGTTCGATTTCTTGGAGTTCCGCACGCTGTCGGACCGACTGGCCGAGGCGCTGGAGGGCACGGCCGACATCATCGCCACCTCCGACCGCGAGGTGTTGGAGCCTGAGATCACCGACAGCGAGTCACCTTCGGCGTCGGCAGAGCTGCTGGTCGGGCGCGCAGAGCTCGACATGGCGCCCGGCTGGGGTGGCACAGAACCCGGCCGCAGCCCGCTCACCGGCATCGCCGTCGTGACCGACGGGTCTTCGGCGGGTGTGACGTGGATCCCGGTCGACCACCTCGACGACGCGGCAGTTGCCAAAGGACTGACGACGTCGGGTATCCGGGGCCACAACGTCAAGGCGCTGATGCGTGCGCTGCTGGCGCAAGGCATCGACCTGACGGGGCTGCGGCTCGACACAGCAATCGCCGCCTACCTCGTCGATCCGGCTGAGGCCCGGTACAACCTTCCAGAGCTGGTCGAGCGATTCACGGCGTATTGCATGCCGCAGGACGACCCGACGACAACGGGCCAGCTCGACCTCAACGGCTCGGCCGTCGAGGACCGCACCCGGGCCGCTCGCGATGCGCTCGCCGTGCACCACCTGGCCGGAGCGCTCAACGACAGCGTCTCCGCCCAGGGCATGGCAGAGCTGTATGACGGCATCGAGAACCCGCTGGTACGGGTGCTGGCGCGGATGGAACACGTGGGTGTCGCCGTCGACGTCGTCGAGCTGCGCGCCCTGTACGAGCGGCTCGGCAACGAGGTGAGACGTCTGGGCGGTGAGCTGCGGGCGCTCGCCGGGCGCGACGACCTGAACCTCAACTCGCCCACTCAGCTGCGCCAGCTGCTCTACGACGAGCGGGGACTGAGCCCTGGCAAGAAGACGAAGACGGGGTACTCGACCGACGCCGCCACGCTGGAGAAGCTGCGCGATCAATGGCCCGAGTTCATCGAGCCGTTGCTGGCGCACCGCGAGCTGGAGAAGCTGCGCGGCACGTACGGCGAGGGCCTGCTGGCAGAGGTGAGCGATGACGGGCGCATACATGCCACGTTCAACCAGACCGTTGCGCGCACCGGACGGCTGAGCTCGGACAAGCCGAACCTGCACAACATCCCCGTGCGCCGCGACGAGGGCCGCCAGTTCCGTAAGGCTTTCATCCCTGGCGGCGGGTACCGGTTGCTCGTGGCCGACTACAACCAGATCGAGCTGCGCTGCATCGCTCACCTGGCCGCCGACCCCGGTTTGATCGCCGCCTTCACAGGGGGCGAGGACATCCACACTGCTACGGCGGCGAGGGTGTTCAGCGTGGAGCCACTGGACGTCACGCTCGACCAGCGTTCGAAGGCGAAGATGGTGTCGTACGGCCTGGCGTACGGCATGGAGGCCTACGGTCTCGGCCAGCGGCTCAACATCCGCACCGAAGACGCGGCACTGATCCTCGCTGCCTACTTCGAGGCGTTCCCCAACGTTCGGGCGTACATGGAGGCGACGGTGGTCGAGGCCCGCAAGTGCGGTTACACGGAGACCTTGTTCGGCCGCCGTCGCCCGATCCCCGAACTGATGAACTCCAACCCACGCATCCGCCAGGCCGGCGAGCGCCAAGCGATGAACGCCGGCATCCAGGGCCTGGCCGCCGACATCTTCAAGGTGGCGTTGGTGCGCATCGACCAGGCGCTCGAGTCCGAGCGCCTGGGTAGCCGGCTCACCCTGCAGGTGCACGACGAGGTGCTCGTCGAGGTGCCCGACGCCGAACGTGATCACGTCGGGCAGCTGGTGGTCGACCTGATGCGTGGCGCCGCACAGCTCGACGTGCCGCTCGAGGTGAACGTGGCCTGGGGTGACACCTGGGCCGACGCCAAGTCATGAGCCGAGTGAGCGCAGCGAGCGAGTCAGAGCGGCATTGGTTCGAGCCGATCGCCGACCACATGGGTTCGGCGTACCTGAGGTACGCGCACACCAAAGGCACGGTGCAGGAGGTCGATTGGCTGATCGTGGCGCTCGGTCTGCGGCCCGGCGACCGGTTGCTCGATGTGGGATGCGGCCCCGGTCGTCACGTGCACGAGCTCGCCCGCCGCGGCATGATCGCCCACGGCGTCGACATCAGCGCCACGTTCATCGATCTCGCTGAACGTGACGCTCCGCACGGCGCCACGTTCGAACGGCTCGACGCCCGCCGCTTGGCCGTACCAGGAGTGGCGGCTGGGGCGTACGACGCTGTGATCGCCCTGTGCCAGGGGGCGTTCGGGATGATGCTGTCCGACGAGGACGACGACGCCGTCGTGGCCGGAATGGCCGGTGCTTTACGACCGCATGGCATGTTGGCGCTCAGTGCCTTCAACGCCTATTACGCCGTGCGCTATCACACCGAGGCCACGTTCGACGTTGCGCGGGGCCTGACGCGCGAGCGCACCGAAGTGCACGACCCGCAAGGTCGATCGCTCGAGGTCGATCTGTGGACCGGGTGCTACACGCCTCGTGAGCTGCGATCGCTGCTCGCTCGGCACGGCGTCGATGTGGTCTCGATGGCCAGTGTCGAACCCGGTTCGTTCGGCGCTGATCCGCCGTCGGCGGAGTCGCCGGAGTTCCTCGTCGTCGGTCGGAGGGCGCAGTGTTGACTGGTAGCGTTTGCCGCCTGCGTGGCACGCCTGTGCGCTCGCCGTCCCATCCATCCCGATTCAGTTCCCGAAAGTAGTTGTCCCTTTGTCCGATACCACGCTCACCTCCCCGTCCTCGCCCGAGATGGGCACGTTCGACGAGGAGGGCAATTACACGCCCCGCGAGGTCGTTGCCGACGATCTCGGCATGTCCTTTGCCGATGCCATCGACGGCACCATGGTCGATGTCCAAGACGGTCAGCTCGTCAACGGCACGGTCGTCAAGATCGACAAGGACGAGGTGCTGCTCGACATCGGGTACAAGAGCGAGGGCGTGATCCCGTCACGCGAGCTCAGCATCCGCAATGACATCGATCCCAAGGAGGTCGTGTCGCTCGGCGAGGAGGTCGAGGCCCTCGTGCTCCAGAAGGAGGACAAGGAAGGCCGCCTCGTCCTGTCGAAGAAGCGAGCTCAGTACGAGCGGGCGTGGGGTCGCATCGAGCAGATCAAGGAAGAGGACGGGATCGTCGAGGGTCCGGTGATCGAGGTCGTCAAGGGCGGCGTCATCGTCGACATCGGGCTGCGTGGTTTCCTGCCGGCATCGCTGGTGGAGCTGCGCCGGGTCCGCGACCTGAACCCGTACATCGGCCAGACGATCCAGGCCAAGATCATCGAGCTCGACAAGAACCGCAACAACGTCGTGCTGAGCCGCCGGGCCCATCTGGAAGAGGCGCAGAAGGAATCCCGCGACCACTTCCTGACGAACCTGAAGGTGGGCGAGGTGCGCAAGGGCACCGTGTCGTCGGTCGTCAGCTTCGGCGCCTTCGTCGACCTTGGCGGCATGGACGGGCTGATCCACGTCAGCGAGCTGTCGTGGAAGCACGTCGACCACCCCAGCTCGGTCGTGACCGTCGGTGACGAGGTCGAGGTGCAGGTGCTCGACGTCGACTTCTCCCGCGAGCGCATCAGCCTGTCGTTGAAGGCCACCCAGCAGGACCCGTGGCAGGAGTTCGCCGGGTCGCACGAGGTCGGCCAGCTCGTGTACGGCAGGGTCACCAAGCTCGTACAGTTCGGCGCCTTCGTTCAGGTCGGTGACGGCATCGAGGGGCTGGTGCACATCTCGGAGATGTCCACACACCACGTCGAGTCACCGGAGCAGGTCGTCACGCCTGGCGAGGAGCTGTGGGTCAAGATCATCGACCTCGATCTCCAGCGGCGCCGCATCAGCCTGTCGATCAAGCAGGCCGCGGAAGGTGGCGAGCTGGCCGAGGAGTACCGCAAGCACTTCGAGGTGGACGAGCACGGCAACTGGATGCACGGCGACACCGATGCCGAGCTGGAAGCAGCGTGGGCCGAGTACAACGAGCCAGGAGCCGACGGTGCTCCCGATGGCGCCGAGCCCTCGACACCCGCTGCCGACGTCCCGGCCACCGCCCCGCCGAGTGCTGGGAACGCTGCCGAGGCGGTGACCGAGCCCGGAGAACCTGGTGAGTCCGCTGCGCCCGACGCCACGACGCCGACCGACGACGCAGGGGTCCTCGCAGAGTCGGCCGGTGACGCCGCCGTCGCCGCCGATGACGAAGCAGCGGATACCGACGACAAACCAGCAGACACCGACGACAAACCCGCAGACGCCGAACCGACGTCCTGACGCCATCGCACCCGATGTTGCTCGTCGGGCTCACCGGGGGCATCGGATCGGGAAAGTCCACGGTGTCGGCGATGCTCGCCGGGCGCGGCGCCGAGATCATCGATGGAGATGCCATCGTGCGTGAGCTGCAGCAACCGGGGAGCCCGGTACTGGCCGCCATCGTCGAACGGTTCGGCGACGGTGTGCTCGATGGCGACCAACTCGATCGCCAGGCACTGGCCACCATCGTGTTCAACGACGCCGAGGCGCTCACCGACCTCAATCGCATCGTCCACCCGTCGCTCGGCGAGGAGGTGCTGCGTCTCATCGAAGCCGCTCGCCACACCGACCGCGTCGTCGTGCTCGACTTCCCATTGTTGGCCGAGCGGCCACGCTCCGACCTCGACGCCACGATCGTCGTCGACCTGGACGAACAGCTCGCCATCGAGCGGCTCGTCAGCTCGCGAGGGATGGATGAGGCCGACGCTCGGGCCCGCCTCGGCAACCAGGCCACACGGGCGCAGCGACGCCAGATCGCCACCCACGTCATCGACAACTCCGGGGACCTGTCCGAGCTGCAGGCACAGGTGGACGCACTGTGGGCGGACCTGGTGGTACGTGCCGGCGCTACGTGAGTGGCGGCCGCCATGTCCGGCACCGCCACATCGTCGACGCGCTGAACGCCGCCGGCACGGCCCTGTAGACGCCCCGAGCAACCCTGACGACGCGACCGACCTGACCCCGTACCGCCGCCGCTGCGCACCACGGAATGGCGCACCGGGCCGAGAGGTGGATCGGGGTTGCGGGTCGACGATCGGGTGATCGGCGGTCCAGCATCGGTGCCCGACACCACGCGGCACTCGGCGACTCGCAGCACCGCCGGCGACGGGGCCCGACGACACGACGCTCAGAGAACGCATGTAATCGGAACGACATGAAATCGGAGCGCGGGTGTCGGCGGGTACAGAACGCTTCTGCGCTCGTGGTCGCCACACACCGTGCACGTTGCGTCGCCGCACACCGTGCGCCGTGCGTCGCCGAACAGGGTTCACCGTGCACCGCCGCTCGCCCGTCACGCCGTACTCTGCGCGACGTGGCCGGTGTCATGGCGCTGCAATCCCGATGATCCCGGGCGCCGAACTACTGGAGACATGATCAGCACCGGCAAACCATCGACGCCAGGCACGGCGCGTCCTCGAGCCGGCGTCATCGGCAGCGGCGTCGCCGGGTTGACCGCCGCCTACCTGCTGCAGCGCCGCTATGACGTGACGATCTTCGAGGCCGACGACCGCTTGGGCGGTCATGCCCACACCCACGACGTGCCCACGCCCGACGGACGGCTGCTGCCCATCGACAGCGGTTTCATCGTGCACAACGAGCGCACCTACCCGTACCTCTTGAAGCTGTTCGGCGAGCTGGGCGTTGCCACGCAACCCACCGAGATGAGCATGTCGATCCGCTGCGACGGGTGCGGGCTGGAGTACGCCGGTGGCAGGGGACTGGCCGGCGTGTTCGCTCAGCGCCGACGGCTCGCCGACGCCAGGTACGTGAGGCTGCTCGTGGACGTGAAGCGGTTCCACCGGCGGGCGAGGGCGCTACTGGCGCAGGATCCCGAGGCGACGTCGGCCGTCAACCTCGGCACCTTCCTCGCCGACGGCCACTACTCGTCGTACTTCGTGCGCCACTTCATGGTGCCCGTGGTGTCGTGCGTGTGGTCGGCGGGTACCGACGTGACGATGCGCTACCCGGCCCGCTACCTGTTCCAGTTCCTCGACAATCACGGGATGCTGTCGGTGAAGGGGTCCCCGGCGTGGCGCACGGTGGTCGGTGGCTCTCGGAGCTACGTGGACCGGGCCGTCAAGTCGCTCACGGCAGTCGAGACGCTGGCGCCGGTGACGTCGCTGCGCCGGAATGGTGAGGGCATCGAGATCCGCGACGCCGCGGACGTCGTGCACCATGTGGACGCCGCTGTCGTAGCCACCCACCCAGACCAGGCGCTCCGCCTGATCGCCGAGCCCACGGCCGACGAGCGCCAGGTGCTCGGCGCCTTCCAGTACACACGCAACGAGACGCTGCTGCACACCGACGCCTCGGTGCTGCCAACCGTCGCCGGCGCCAGGGCGTCGTGGAACTATCTGATGAGCGCCTGCGACCAGCGCTCCGACCGCGTGGTGGTGAGCTACTGGATGAACCGCCTGCAGCAGATGGATGAACCGATCGACTACGTCGTGTCGCTGAACGCCGGCAATCGGGTCTGCGACCGATCGGTGCTGGGACGCATGGTGTACGAACATCCGCAGTACACGGCTGAGTCGGTTGCCGCCCAACGCCGTCTGCCCGAGCTGAGCTCGCACCGTCTGGCGTTCGCCGGTGCGTACCACGGGTGGGGGTTCCACGAGGACGGCTGCGCCTCGGGCGTCCGGGCCGCCAAGGCCCTGGGAGTGTCATGGAACACGTGAACTCGCTGTACGAGGGCCGAGTCACGCACACCCGCGTGCAGCCGCTGCGCAACTCGTTCTCCTATCGCTGTTACCTGTGGCTCGTCGATCTCGACCACCTGCCGCGTCTGCCGTTCTGGCTGCGACCGCTCGCCCGTTTCCACGCCCGAGACCATCTCGGCGAGCCCGACCGGTCGATCAAGGACAACGTGGTGTCGTTCCTCGACCGCAACGGCATCGACCTCGCAGGGGGGCGCGTGCTGATGCTCGCCAACGCCCGCGTGCTCGGGTACGTGTTCAACCCGTTGACGGTGCACTGGTGCTACGACCGCGACGGCGACCTGGCGGCACTGCTGGCCGAGGTGCACAACACTTACGGCGAGCGCCACGTGTACCTGCTGTCGCCGGACTCGGCAGGGCGGGCCGAAGCCGACAAGGAGCTGTACGTGTCGCCGTTTTTCGACACCGAGGGGCACTACGAGATGCTCTTCAGTCGGCCCGGCGAGCGGCTGTCTTTGTCGATGTCACTGCATCGCGGCGAGCGCACGCCATTCTCAGCCTCGCTGCAGGGGCGTCGTCGACCGGCGTCCACGAGGGCTGTCGTCGTGGCATCACTACGCCACCCGTTGATGCCGCTGTGGGTCAGCACGCTGATCCGGTTCCAGGGGATCCGGCTGTGGCTGCGCCGGCTCCCGGTCGTCGCTCGTCCTCGGCACGTCCCCCAGGAGGGAGTGTGAACGGCGAGCGCGAGATCCCCGTCCCCAACCGCGGCGTGTGGCCCGGCTTGGCAGATCCACCCACGAACCACTTCCGGGCGCACATCGCCGAGCGCATCTTCCGGGGTGCTGTGCGCGACCTCGACGTGCGCGTCGTGCTGCCGGACGGTACCCGGCTCGGTCGCGGCGGGCTGCGCTCGCCGGTGATGGATGTCGTCCGTCCCGATGCCCTGTTCCACCGACTCGGAGTCGACGCCAAGATCGGGTTCGGCGAGGCGTACATGGTGGGGGACTGGACGACGGGTGCCGGCACCGACCTGGCAGATCTGCTGACCCCGTTCGCCGCCCGCATCAGCCGCCTTGTGCCGCCGTTCCTGCAGCGCCTGCGGAGCCTCGTGGAACGGCCCCACCCGCTGGAGGAGATCAACACCGCCGACGGCGCCAAGGAGAACATCCCCCGTCACTACGACCTCTCCAACGGGCTGTTCCAGGCGTTCCTCGACGACTCGATGACGTACTCGTCGGCCTGGTTCGAGCGCGGCGACGACCTGCATGCCGCCCAACTACGCAAGATCGACGGTGTCCTCGACCATGCCCGCGTGACGTCGGGGATGCACGTGCTGGAGATCGGCACCGGCTGGGGCGCCCTGGCCATCCGCGCCGCCCAGCGCGGCGCCCGCGTCACCTCGCTGACACTGTCCGCCGAGCAGCAGGAGCTGGCGGAGTGGCGCATCAAGGAGTTGGGCCTCGAAACGCTCGTGGACGTTCGACGCCAGGACTACCGCGAGGTCTCGGGCTCGTTCGACGCTGTCGTCAGCGTGGAGATGATCGAAGCCGTAGGGTCCGAGTTCTGGCCAACCTACTTCTCGACGATCGACCGGGTGCTGGCGCCAGGCGGACGCATGGGCCTGCAGGCCATCACGATGCCCCACGACCGGATGCTGGCAACACGCCGCTCGTACACGTGGATCCACAAGTACATCTTCCCCGGCGGGTTGATCCCGTCCATCGCCGCCATCGAGGCCACGCTGGCCGAGCACACCACGCTGTCGATCGTGGAGCGGCGCGACCTCGGGCCGCACTACGAGGAGACGCTGCGGCAGTGGCGCGCCCGCTTCGGGTGCACGTGGGACGAGATCGCCGACCACGGTTTCGACGGTACGTTCCGACGCATGTGGGAGTTCTGGCTGGCATACT
>Ga0136620_10000687_pt1 | contig 15442 bp, 14 predicted proteins | sample AntDrymUQ4162106_2_FD_104806 | JGI IMG/M metagenome (GOLD analysis project Ga0136620, IMG submission 104806) | Polar desert sand microbial communities from Dry Valleys, Antarctica - metaG UQ416 (21.06) | ecosystem: Environmental > Terrestrial > Soil > Desert | place: Antarctica: Dry Valley... | reverse complement strand
GCGGACGTCCTTCTCGTAGCCGGCGGCCTTGAGGTAGCGCGCGGCGGCGAAGATGGCATCGACGGGGTTGTAGGGGTCCTTGCGGCCGTCCTTGTTCGCATCGACCCCGTAGGCGCGCCAGGAGGAGGGGATGAACTGCATCCACCCCAGCGCACCGGCGGAGGACACATTGAGGTTGCGCCCGTAGTCGGTCTCGATCTCGTTGATCGCCGCCAGGATCTCCCACCGCACCCCGTACTCGATCCCCGCCGCCTGATAGATCGGCAACAGGAAGATCGGCACCCGGAACTTGCGAATCACGAAGTTGGGCACCCCCGTCGTGAGCGACGGGCCCGGGAGTGCATCGACGAGTCCGGGGTTGGTGTTCGTCGGCGAGCCGTCGGCGTTTCGCATCGGCGTCCCGCCGGCGCGACGGCGCTTACCTCCCACACCCTCACCCTCACCCTCACCCTGAAGTCCACCTTGAGGGTCAGCCTCACCGTCAGCTCCACTCCGACGCCGCCTCGCTGCGTCCTGCTCCGAGGGGGCTCGCTTGCCACCGCTGGGCTGCTCGCTTCCGCCTCTAGGCGTGGGAGCGGAATTGGAGGGCGGGCGACCGGGATTGGGGCCTGGAGCGGGGGCCGGGCCGGCCGGCGGGGCGGGCGGGGGCACCGGGAGGTCGGGGGGGGTGACGGGCGGCACCTGTGTGCCGGGCAACTGGATGTCGTCGAGCGGAGTGCCGGGCGGAACCTCGACCGCGACGGTGACCACCCGCCCGTCGGCTAGCCGGACCGTGACGTTGCGCAGCTGGGCGGCGGCAGGGAGCGTGAAGGCCGTGACAGCGGCGATCGCGACGAGCCCTGCACAAAGCAGGAGATAGGAAAAGCGCTTCTTCATCCCTGAACTCAGATCTCTCCCCATTTGCCCCACACGGAGCACCGATCGGACGTGGGCAAGCTAGCAGAACGCCGACCCCACACGCGCAACGTACTTCCTGCTTCTTAGCGGCGCAACCTCCAACCATCGCCGATAACAGCCTGGTCAACTCTGAACTACCCTTTATCCTGGTTGCGGAAACCGATGTAGCGGCGGTGGAGGGCTCGAGCGGTGCGGTACTCTGCCCCGTCCGATGAGCGATGAGCCCGACCCCAGCTTCGTAGACCGCCTGTCGCGCCAGGGCGAGGAAGCCCTGGGCCGGATCGCCGAGGAGCTCATTGCCAATTCAGTGGTCAATCGGGCTATCACCGGCGCGTTCGAGGCGCGCGAGAAAGCCGTGCAGGCTCAGGAGGCGGCCATGGGCGCGCTCAACATCCCGTCGGCCGCCGACGTGGAGCGGCTCACCCGCCGCCTGCGTTCGGTCTCCCAACGCCTCGAGGGGATCGAGGACGTGCTCGACCGGCTAGAGGATCGTCTCACGACCGCAGCCAACCAGGTCGGGGCCCCGGTGCCGCCCGAGCTCGAGGCCCGGATCGAAGAGATCGGCCGCGACCTGTCCGCGCTGCGTGAGGCCGTAGCGCCTGGGGCGGAGCCGATGCCGCGCGCTCAGGAGCGACTGACCGTCTCCGACGTCTCCAAGTAGCCGCCCCCCGCCGAGAGGGCCAGCCAGGCCGCCTCGCCCAGGCGCACCCCGGCGGCCTCCATGCCCTCCGCGTCGAGTCGCACCCGCTTACCGCCCTCCAGCAGGTCGCTCACGGCCAGCACCACTGCGGCCTTCGCCATACGCCGTGTGGCGATGGCCAGCAGTGTGGCCGCCTCCATCTCGACCACCTGAGCACCCGCGGCAAGCCATCGTTCTTCTATACCCGCGCGAAGCTCATAGAAGACATCGGTGGAGACGGCGACGGCCGGCCGGGCCCCGGCGCGCTCGAGGTCCCCGGTGAGGCCCGGATCCGGAGTGAGCCTCTCCGGGGCTCCGAGGGCGGCACTCGTGCCGTCGGCGCATAACACCTCGCGCGCCACCACCAACTCGCCCAGCTGCGCTCCTGCCCCAAGCGCTCCACAGGTGCCGATGCGGATGAGCGTCGTGGCTCCCAGGTCGATCAGCTCCTCGACCACGATCGCTGCGCTGGGCCCGCCCATGCCGGTGGCCTGCACCGACAGCGGCTCGCCGTCGCGCGCGGTGCCGGTGTAGCCCCACAGGCCCCGGGTGTGGTTGAACATCCGTGGCCCCTCGAGCACCGCCTGCGCCACGGCCATGGCGCGGTGGGGGTCGCCGGGCAGGAGCACGCGCTGAGCCAGCTCGGCGGCGGGGCGCAGGTGTATCGGAGGCGGCGCGGTCATTCCGGTCACCGTAGTGGTGCCCCCAGTTCTCGCCTAAGCAGGCCAGTACTTCCAGGAAGCACCATTAGACTTGACAAGGATGGCCGAGCGGCGCGACATACCCGATGCCCTGCGCGACGCGGTGGACCGCACCGTTCGGGCCACCATCGACACTCGCGAGCGCGCGCAGGACGCCGTCGATGACATCGCCGGCTCGGCCAACGAGCTCGTGCGCGGGGCGGAGAAGGGCATCCGCACCGGCCAGCGCAGCGTCCGGGCGGCGGTCGAGGATCGCCTTCCTGCAACACACGACGACGTCAAAGCCATGCGGGCCGAGCTGCGACAGATCGCGCGCCGCCTCGAGGTGATCGAGACGCGGCTGGCCGCAGACGGGCCTGCCGCCCCCGGTCCGCGCCCGCGCGGCCCCCGCACCGGCTGACGTGGCCGGTCGCCGCGTGCTCATCACCGGTGTCGGCAGCCCCATCGGGTCCGCGCTGGCCGGCCGTCTGGAGGCCGACCCGGAGTTCGAGTACGTCGCGGGCCTGGACACGCGCCGTCCACAGGCGGAGCTGCTGGCCACGGAGTTCATCGAAGCCGATATCCGCGATCCGATCATCGCCAACCTTATCCCTCAGGCTGAGGTTGACACAGTGGTCCACAACCAGATCGTGCGGCGGCCCGGCCCCGGAATGTCCAGTCACTCGATGCACGACATCAACGTGATCGGCTCGCTGCAGCTACTCACCGCGTGCGAGCGCTCGCCGAGCATCCGCTCCATCGTGATCCGGGGGTCGGCCGGCATCTACGGCTCCGAGGCCCACGCTCCCCAGTTCTTCGACGAGGAGATGGCGCGCCTCTACCCGCTGCGCACGCGCTTTCAGCGCGACGTGGGGGAGATCGAGACCTACTTCGAGACCTACGCCCGCCGGCACTCGCAGGTGACGTGCACGATGTTGCGCTACCAGCCTGCGATTGGCGCCGGACTCGATACCCAGGTCACGCGCTATCTGTCCTCCCCGGTGGTGCCGACCTACCTTGGCTTCGATCCCCGGCTGCAGTTGGTGCACGAGGAGGACGGCATCGATGCTCTGGTGGCCGCCGTGCGCAACCCGGTCCGCGGTGCGGTCAATGTGGCGGGACCCGGCACGATCGGGCTCACGCGATTGATCCGGATGGCCGGGCGTCCCAGCTTGCCCATCGCGGCGCCCCTGTTCGGAGGCGTGACCGACGCGATGAGGCGCGTGGGCCTGCCCGTCCTCTCGGAGGACTTCCGCCGGTTCCTGCGCTATGGCCGGGGGGTCGACACCACCCGCCTCACCGAGGAGGTGGGATTCACGCCGCGCTACGGCACGCCGGCCGCCGTGGCCGACTGGGTACAGCGCCGCGACGGCAGGCGCCTGCTGCCGAGCCTCTCGGGAGCACTGGCCTGATGCTGGGCCCCGGCGACGCCGTAGGCACGGGCGTTGAATTCATGCGCGGGCTGCGCGGAGCGCTCGACCAGGGCCTCGAGCTTCCCGCGGCGCTGGCCCGCTCGGCCGCCGACCTGCCGCGAGGCGTTCGCGACCGGGTGAGAAGCGTCGCCCGCCGCCTGGACGGCAACTACCAGGAGGACGAGTGGGGCTTTGACTCGGAGTTCGTCTCGCTGGTCGAGCCCGGCTTCGATTTCCTCTACGACGTCTGGTGGCGGGTCAAGGCCGTAGGCGTGGAGAACGTTCCCGCCCACGGCCGGGCCCTGCTGGCCGCCAACCACGCCGGCATCCTGCCCTGGGACGCGACGATGATGTCGATCGCGGTCATGCGCGAACACCCCCTGCCCCGCCAGCCGCGCTTCCTCGTGCTCAACCTGGCCTTCGACCTGCCGTGGTTCTCAGTGGCCATCCGCAAAGTGGGCGGCGTGGTGGCGTCGCCCTACAACGCCATCCGCCTGCTCGAGCAGGACCAGCTGGTGGGCGTCTTCCCGGAGGGTGTCAAGGGCACCGGCAAGCCCTACGGCGAGCGCTATCAGCTCCAGCGCTTCGGCCGCGGCGGCTTTGCCGAGATCGCGCTGCGCACGGGTGCCCCGATCGTGCCCGTGGCCGTTGTGGGCAGCGAGGAGATCTACCCGAAGCTGGGGGAGTCTCCGCTGCTGGCGCGGCTGATGAGCACCCCCTTCTTTCCCCTGACCCCGCTGTTCCCGTGGCTCGGACCCTTAGGCGCCATCCCGCTGCCCTCGAAGTGGCGAATCGAATTCTGCGAGCCGATCGAGACGGCGAGCTACGGCCCCGAGGGGGCCGACGACCGCGCGCTGGTGCTGGAGCTCTCAGAGCGCGTGCGCGAGGTGGTCCAGCAGCGGGTGCTCGAGAACGTGGTCAAGCGCGGGCCGGCGTTCGTCTAGCCCGCCGCGCCGCCGAACACGAGTTCCACGACGCTGGCGAGCGAGTCCTGGCCAGGCGGCTCGTCGTCGAATAGGGCCTGCACGAAGAGGCCAATCTCCGCGGCCAGCACGAGCCGCGCCAGCTCGGCAGCGGGTCGCGGCAGCTGCGTCCCCGACTCACGCGCACCCTCCTCCATCTGGTTAGTCAGCCGAGCGCGCGCACTGTCGAAGTACTCCCGCACGGCGGGCTTGAGTGCGTCGCTGCGACCGCCCTGCGCCACTATCTCCAGCCAGAACAGCACCCGCCAGTCCTCGAGGCCCTCCAGCCACTCGCCATCGGGTGTAAGGCGCGCGGGCACCGATCCGGCGGCGGGATGTTCCTCCAGGAAGCGATCGAACTCCCGTGAGTGATACTCGAGGGCCGCGGCGAAGACCTCATCCTTGGACTCGAAGTTCGAATAGAACGCGCCGCTCGAGCCGCCGGCTCGGATGATGCGACCGGATACCTCGAGCCGTTCCGCTTCCTGGCCCCCAGTTGGACGGGTGAGGGGGAGGTTCGCTACCGGACGTGGCTTCGCTGCCTGCGCCTCCCGCGGCGCTTCAGCTGGGACCGGCGGGTGGAGTACCCGGGGGACGCTGGCTGGCTGGTGCACGACGTCATGCGCTACGAGGACGGCGGCCGGTGTTCGATCGCACCATGGTGGCTCGCTACTGGGCTTCCTTCCCTTGGGCAGGATGAGCCTCCGGCTGAGCCGGACCTAGAAGTGAATACCTCGCAGCAGGTAGGCCATTGCGACGGCCTCCGTGGACATCTCTTCGTCGCCGGCGGGCGGCACCTCACCGTCGGCCGACTTGCCACCCTCGGTCGGTTTCTCCCCGCCCTTTCCGTCCGCGAGCTCCTTCTTCTTGCTCTTGTCCTTGCCCTTGGCGGCGGATGAGTCGGGAAACAGCTCATAGGCCTGATTGAGCACGATGTCCACGGTGGCCGGCGACAGCGCGTAGAGCACCTCGCCGAAGGTTCCCAGCCTGGAGGCCTTGCGCTTGGGCTTGTCGATCATTGCGTCGCAGAGCATCTGCGCAGCCTCGTCGGGCGACATGGTGGGGAAGGCCTTGTACATGTCGGTGGGCGCAATCATCGGGGTGCGCACCAGCGGCATGTAGATCGTCGTGAACTTGACGTTGTCGGCCACGCACTCCGGCGCCACGCATCGTGAGAAGGCGTCGAGCGCGGACTTGGAGGCGACGTAGGCCGAGAAGCGGGGCGTGTTGGTCTGCACGCCGATTGAGGAGACGTTGATGATTTGACCGGTCTTGCGCTCGCGCATGCCCGGGAGCAGCTTCATGATCAGCTTGAGCGCGCCGAAGTAGTTCAGCTGCATCGTGCGCTCGTAGTCGTGGAAGCGGTCGTAGCTGGCGGCCACCGAACGGCGGATGGAGCGGCCGGCGTTGTTGATCAGCACGTCCACGCCGCCGTGCTCCGCGATCACCTCCTCGGCCATCCGCTCGATGTCCTCGAGGTCCGAGAGGTCCGCGGGGTGCACGTGGGCGGTGCCGCCCGCGCCCTCCACCCGCTTGGCCACCTCCTCCAGCTTCTCGCGCGTGCGCGAGACCAGCATCACTTCGCCGCCGGCCTCACCCACCTTCACAGCGGTCTCCAGGCCGATGCCGCTCGAGGCCCCGGTGATCAGCACCTTCTTCTCCTTGATCGCGCTGGCCAGCGAGCGGTCGCGGAACAGGTCGGGATCGAGGTTGCGCTCCCAGTAGTCCCATAGCCTGGCGGCGTAGGTATCCAGCGGGGGAACGGCGATGCCGGTGCCCTCCAGCGCGCGCTGGGTGTCCCGCGCGTCGAAGGTGCAGCGGAAGTCGCGCACCTCCATCGCCTCGGGCGGGATGCCCAGGTCGCGGTAGACCTGATTGCGGATCTTGCGCACCGTGGGCAGGGCGGTGATGCCGGCGCGAACGGGCTTGGGGATCGCGTTGGTGAGGTTCTGGTCGATGCGCATTGCCAGCTGCGGCGCGTGGGCGGCCTTGGCGAAGGTGTTGAGCGTCTCGCCAACCGACATCGGCTCGGGGTCCACGAGGTGGAAGGTGTCACCGGGCAGGTCGGCCTCGTCGAGGTGGGCGATGTGGTCCATCGCCTTGGCCACGAAATCCACCGGCACGATCGTGGTGTTGCCCCCCTCGGGCCCCGCGATGGGAAACCACGCCGGCAGCGCGTTGCGCAGCTTCTGGAGCAGCTTGAAGAAGTAGTACGGACCGTCGATCTTGTCCATCTCGCCTGTCTCGGAGTGCCCGACCACGATGCCCGGGCGGTAGATGAGCGTCTTGGCCTGCACGCCGTTGCGCACCATCAGCTCGGACTCGTACTTGGTGCGGTGGTAGTGGTGGGGCAGCTTCTGCTCCTCGTTAAACATGTCCTCCTGGAACACGCCCTTGTAGGAGCCGGCCACGGCGATCGAGCTGGTGTGGTGAAAGCGCCCGACATCGTGCGAGTTGGCGAACTCGATCACGTGCTTGGTGCCGTCCACGTTGGCTCGCTCGGCGGACTCCTCGTCGGCCTGGATGTCATAGACGGCCGCGAGGTGGAAGAGGTGGTCGATCTCCTCCGAGACTCCTCCCTGCGGTGCTCGGCCGATCGACGATCGGCCTGCGCTCCTCGTGAAGCCCTCGACTCCGAGTCCCGGCTTGGAGAGATCGCCGTTCACGGGCACGATGCGTCCCTCCGCGGCTCCAAGACGCTGGACGAGCGCGTCGACCTTGCCGCGCGATCCTTCGCGCACGAGCACGTAGATCGTGCCGTCGCGCTTCAGCAGCTCCCCGACGAGATGGCGCCCGATGAAGCCGGTGGCACCGGTCACGAAGTAGTTCACAAGTCCGCTCCCTCTTTCTGCGAAGCAGCCGGCTCGGCCGGCTGCGCACGATTCACATCCCCTCTGACTGGGCGCGCGAGTCTATCCCGCAAGGAGCGGGGCCTCGGTGCCCGTTCGCCTTGACTCCCGCACTCGCGCGCGGGAGACTGACCTCAGAGGATTCAGAGGCCGAATAGTGAGGGGCGAAAGCCCAGCGCAAGGCGCCTGATCGCGTCGTCGGCCTACCGCCGGGGGCCGCTTTGCCCCCGCACAGCGGCGGGGCTTCATCGTGAGGCTCCGCCGTTGTAGCGTCACGGCCCCTTGGCCGACGACACGCTGACTCTGAAGCAGGCCGCCGAGCGGGCGGGCGTGTCGCCGGGCACGCTGAGGCGCTGGGCCTCCTCGGCGTTGATCCCCCAGATGAAGGGGCCGCGCGACGTTAGGTGGACGCCGTCCGCCGTGGCGCATGCCCGGATCGTGGCCCGGCTACGAGCCAGGGGCCACTCGCTGGAAGCCATACGCGAGGCCACACGCCAGGGCCGTCTGGCCTACGGCTTCATAGAGGACCTGTTTCCTGACGCGCCCTCAGGCGGCCGATCGCTGCAGGACGCTGCCGAGATCACGGGCCTCGAGCCCGCTCTGATCCAGCGCTTCTGGACCAGCCTGGGGCTTCCCGCGCACGACCTCGACGATCTCAGCGAGGAGGACATTCAGGCGTTGCAGTACGCGGCCTCGGTGCTCGCGTCCGGCTTCCCCCTAGTGGCGTTTCTCCAGCTGGGCCGGGTCTACGGCCAGGCGCTGGCTCAGATCGCCGATGCCGAGGTCCGCCTCTTTCATATCTACGTGCACGAGCCGCTCATCCGTGAGAACGTGCCGGGCCTCCAGATGGCCGAGGAGATGGAGCACCTGGCGCGCGACCTCCTGCCCCTCGCGTCACCGTTGATGGACTTCGTGCACCAGCGCTTCCTGTCGCACTACATCGAGCAGGACGTGGTGGGCCACATGGAGATCGACATGGAGGACGGGTCGGACCTCGGTCGCGTGCGCGTGGCCATCGCCTTCTGCGATCTGGCCGGCTACACACGCTTCACCGAGGAGGAGGGCGAGGAGGAGGCGGTCTCGACCGTCGAGCGGTTCGTCGACGGGGTCAATGACACGCTGCCCGAAAACGCCCGCGTGATCAAGACCATCGGAGACGAGGTGATGATCGTTGCCCAGGACGTCCAGGCTCTCACCGACTGGGCCGTGGGCTTTCAGCAGTTGTTCACCGAACGCCCCGAGCCGCGTATCGGCATCCACTACGGCGCGACGCTGTACCGCGACGGCGACTACTTCGGCCGCGAGGTCAACCTCGCTTCGCGGGTGGTGGCCCGCGCGCGCGGAGGAGAGGTACTGGTGTCCGATGCGGTGGTCGACCGCGTTGCCGAGTCGGAGCATCTCGTGTTCAACGGGGTGGGCCAGGTCAAGCTCAAGGGCTTCGCGGAGCCCGTCCAGCTCTGCCGGGCCACGACGCCGCCGCGGTAGCCAGTGAGCGGGAGCGACCAGTGACGGTGGCCGACCGGGTGCTCGAGGCGGCGCGCCACTCGGGCCTGGTGCCCCCGGGCGAGCCGCTGCTCGTGCTGCTCTCCGGGGGCGCGGACTCTGTGTGCATGCTCGACGTGGCCCAGCGCCTGGACGCAGAAGTGTCGGCGCTTCACTGCAACTACGGGCTTCGCGAGGAGGCCGCCGCGGACCAGGCCCACTGTCGTGAGCTGTGCGCCGAGCTGGAGGTCGGCCTGGCGGTTGAGCGCGTCCAGCTGCCCGAGGCGGGCAACCTGCAGGCCCTGGCGCGCAACGCGCGATACGCGCTTGCCGAGCACCATGCGGCGGGCGACTACGCCGCCGCCCACACCGCGTCCGATCAGGCCGAGACCGTGCTCTACCGCCTGGCCACCTCGCCCGGGCGGCGGGCCCTGCTGGGAATGGACCCGCGGCGCGGGCGCCTGGTGCGCCCGCTCCTGGAGGTGACGCGCGAGGAGGTGCGCGCGTACTGCCGCGAGCGGGGGCTCTCGTGGCGCGAGGACGCCTCCAACTTCGATCCTCGCTTCGCCCGCGCGCGTGTGCGCGACGAGCTGCTCCCCGCTCTGCGCTCGGTGGATCCGCGAGCGGAGCGAGCGGTGACCGAGACCGCGCTGCTGCTGCGCGACGAGGCCGAGGTGCTGGACGCCGCGGTGACTGAGGCCCTGGCCGGGCTGGGGGGCGGGCCTGCAGTGGAGATCGCGGCCCTGGCCGCGCTGCCGCGCGGGCTGGCCCGCATCGTGCTCCGCGGCCTGGCCGAGCAGGCCGCCGGGGGGCGGCGCTCGCTGTCGCGAGCCGACGTGGAGGCGGCGCTCGGGCTGGGCGCGCGCGGCGGCACTCGCACCCTGGACCTCGGAGGAGGCCTGGTGGTCGTGGCCGAGTACGGCACGCTGCGCTTTCGCCGGGCCGCCGGCGCCGAGGTGGTTCCCGACCCGGTGACGCTCCCGGTACCCGGCACCACGCGTTTCGGCGCCTGGCAGGTGGAGGCCACGGTCGGCTCGCCAGGCGAGGTGGAGGTTGTCGTCGCCGCGCTCGGCCCGGGGGCGTTGAGGGTTCGCGGCTGGCGAGACGGCGACCGGATGCGCCCCGTCGGCCTAGGCGGCACCAAGACGTTGCAGGACCTGTTCACCGACCGCAAGGTGCCCCGCGAGCTACGCCGCACACTCCCTGTGGTCGAATCCCCGAGCGGGGCCATCGTGTGGGCTGCGGGGGTGGCGCTGGACGAGCGCTTTGCGGCGACAGACGAGGATGCTGAGACTGTTGGCCTCACGGCCCGGCAGACCGGCGGCGACCGTAGACTCTCGCACCCGTGACGGACTCCTCGATCGGCGAGATCCTCGTCCAGCAGGATGACCTGGCGCACCGGGTGAATGCCCTCGGCCGGGAGATCTCGGCCGACTACCAGGGCAAGTCGCTCCTGCTGGTCGGGGTGCTCAAGGGCGCCTTCTTCTTTCTCTCGGATCTGATGCGCAAGCTCGAGGTGCCGTGCGAGGTCGACTTCATGGCGGTGGCCTCATACGGCAGCTCGACAGACTCCAGCGGGGTGGTGCGCATTCTCAAGGACCTCGACGCCCCGATCGAGGGGCGCGACGTGCTGATCGTGGAGGACATCGTGGACTCGGGCCTGACGTTGTCCTATCTGCTGCGAACGTTGCGCGCCCGCGATCCCGCGTCCCTGGAGGTCTGCGCGCTGCTGACCAAGCCCGAGCGCCGCAAGGTGGACCTGCCGATTCGCTACACGGGGTTCGAGATCCCGAACCGGTTCGCGATCGGATACGGACTGGACCATGCCGAGCGCTTCCGCAACCTGCCGTACGTGGCCGTGCTGCAGGACGAGCCCCAGCTCTGACCCGCCCCGGGAAGCGCCAAGAAGAGGAATACACCCTTGCTAGCCTGTCGTTTCACCCTGCAGGGGGCCTCGTTGTCATGAATCGATTCTTCAAGAGCGCGTTTTTTCCGATCCTGATCGTGGTGGTGCTGGCCTATTTCGCCCAGCAGCTGATCAGCCCGGGCGAGCGCAAGGCCGACCCGACCTACACCGAGTTCCTCGCACAGGTCGACCGCGGCCAGGTCCGCGAGGTCATCCTCAATACGAAGAACAACAAGATCGACGTGCTCCCCCGGCGCGGCACCAAGTACCAGACCGCCTATCCGGACAACACTGAGCAGGCGCTGGTGAACACCCTTCGCCAGGAGGAGATCAAGCTCGACGTCAAGGCCAAGTCGGGCAGTGGCTGGATCACGGCGCTGACCTACATCCTGCCGTTCGTGATCTTCCTGCTCTTCTGGCTGTTCATCATCAATCAGATGCAGGGCGGGGGGTCGAAGGTCATGTCCTTCGGCAAGTCTCGCGCCAAGCGCATGTCTGTGGACTCGCCCAAGATCACCTTCCGGGACGTGGCCGGCGTGGACGAGGCCGTGGAGGAGCTCCACGAGATCAAGGAGTTCCTCGAGAACCCCAAGAAGTTCCAGGCGCTAGGAGCCCGCATCCCCAAGGGTGTGCTGCTGTACGGGCCTCCGGGCACGGGCAAGACGCTGCTCGCACGGGCGGTGGCCGGCGAAGCCGGCGTGCCGTTCTTCTCCATCTCCGGCTCGGACTTCGTGGAGATGTTCGTGGGTGTCGGCGCCTCGCGGGTTCGCGACCTCTTCGAGCAGGCCAAGCAGAACAGTCCGTGCATCATCTTCATGGATGAGATCGACGCCGTGGGCCGCCATCGCGGCGCCGGCATGGGCGGCGGACACGATGAGCGCGAGCAGACCCTCAACCAGCTGCTGGTCGAGATGGACGGCTTCACGATGACCGACAACATCATCCTGATCGCCGCCACCAACCGGCCAGACATCCTCGACCCCGCGCTGCTGCGCCCCGGACGCTTCGATCGCCAGATCGTGGTCGATCGCCCCGACCGCAAGGGCCGCGCCAGGATCCTCGAGGTCCACACGCGCGGCAAGCCGCTGGCCAAGTCCATCGAGCTCGATGTCCTGGCCGGACAGACCCCTGGCTTCACCGGCGCCGATCTTCAGAATCTGGTCAACGAGGCCGCGCTGCTGGCCGCGCGCCAGGGCAAGCGCGAAATCGATCACATCCAGCTCGAGGAGGGGATCATGCGCGTGATCGCCGGCCCCGAGAAGAAGACGCGCGTCATGTCGGAGAAGGAGCGACGCATCACCGCCTTCCACGAGATGGGCCATGCGATCGTCGCCCACTTCCTCGAGAACACCGACCCCGTCCACAAGATCTCGGTGATCTCGCGCGGGCAGGCGCTCGGCTACACGATCTCGCTGCCCACCGAGGACAAGTTCCTCACCACCCGCGCGGAGCTGCAGGACACGATGGCCATGACCCTGGGCGGCCGCGCCGCGGAGGAGTTGGTGTTCGGCGAGGTGACCACGGGCGCCTCCAACGACCTCGAGAAGGTGACCGCCACCGCCAAGCAGATGGTCATGCGCTTCGGTATGTCCGAGAAGCTGGGCCCGCGCGTGTTCGGCCACGATCATGCCCAGCCCTTCCTCGGCCGCGAGTTCTCCTCAGAGCCCGACTACTCCGATGACGTGGCACGCGAGATCGATGGCGAGATCCGGCGCGTGGTGGAAGAGGCGCATGTGTCCGCGCGCCGCATCCTCAACGACCACCAGTCCCACCTCGACACCACGTCGGAGATCCTGCTGCGGCGCGAGACGATCGAGCGCGAGGAGTTCATCCAGCTGCTCGACGGCAAGCCCGAGGAGGAGGTGTTCGGCCCCGACGAGCCGGTCCTGCCCGCGGGTCCGGAGCCGGCGCCGGAGGCCCCCCAGCGCAAGCCCGAGCGCGCGCCCCAGCCGCTGCCGCGGCCGGGTCTCGCCGGTGGAACGGCTGACATGCGCGGGCTCGAGAACCCCGAGAAGCCGGAGCTTTCCTAGCTAATCTCGCCCTCCGGCGCCACCGCTGGATTGACTGCCCCTCCAGCCGGGTACGAGTGTCGGTGATGGGCTGGAGCCAGGGCGGCATCGTGGTGCAGGTGGGGGCGTTGAGGGCAGGCGCGTCCCTGATCAGCAATGCGGGCCCACGCTGCTGGCTACCAGGGAGATGTCTCGCAGCGTTCACCGAGGCCTCTCGGATGACGCCATCGCGGCGCTGATGCGGAGAGCCAATGTCAAGTGAGCGCCTGCCGCGAGGACGGGGCGCTCCTCGACCGCGTCAGGGAGGCCACCGTGCGAATGCACGAGTTCCTGTTCGAGCTCACCGAGAGCTACGTTCGGCTCGGCTCGGACGGACGCGTCCTGGATCCCGACGAGAGCGCCGCCGCCCAGGAGTCGGTGGAGCGGATCGCGGCAGTCTGGCGCGAAGCCGAGCTGGCCAACGCGACCGACCCGGGGATCGAACGGGAGCTCGGGTCCAAGCGCGTCCACGACCTCATCGGGGCGATCGAGGACTCGCTCGTTCTCGCTCGCTCCTCTGATCCCCAGACGCGCTCGGTGGCCATGAGCGCGGACGAGGTGATCGCCCGGATGCACGAGATAGTCCAGGAGGGCGACGAGCTTCCACATCTGCGCTCGGCGCGCCACGGATTGTCCGAGCAGGAGCTGCGGCACGGCGGCGATGACCTGGTCGAGACCTTCGATCGTCTGGAGCGCCAGGTGGCGGCGATGCTCGAGGCCGGGTCGGAGTTCTACATCGAGCTCGGATCAGACAGCGATCAAGCCCGCCTTTCCGAGGCCTCCAACCTCGTCGCCCGCCTTGCCATCGTCGCCCGCGAGGTTGACGTCGAGCACAGGTTGCTCGCCTCAATGGTCGATCGTCGCGACCTCGCGGCGGCCATGAGGCTGCTGCGTTCGATGCAGCAGGGCCTGATACTGCGCGTATCCACTGATCTCGACCGGCGGGCGCTCGCCATCCCGATCGACGAGCTGGCAGGCCGAACGCAGCAGGTCGTTGAGTACTGGAAGGCGCAGGCCACGAGCTGAGCGAGGTGCAGCTGGCGGGCTTGGAGCTTGCCACGTTCTACGTCGAGCGCTTCGCGATGGCGCACGGCCCGCCGGACCCGACCGACCCTGGAGGGGGAAGGCCAGGGAGCGGCTCGCGGGATACTGCAAGCCATGGACCTCGTGCCCCCGCTCGTCATGGGAGTTGTCAACGTCACTCCTGATTCGTTCTCCGACGGGGGGAGGTTCCTCGATTCCGATGCCGCGATCGCCCACGGCCTCGAACTGGCCTCCGAGGGGGCGGCCATCCTCGACGTGGGCGGCGAGTCCACCCGGCCGGGCGCCGAGCCAGTGCCCGAGGACGAGGAGCTGCGCCGCGTGCTGCCGGTCGTAGAGGGGCTGGCCGCCGAGAACGGAAATTGGGCGATCTCGGTGGACACCGCCAAGCGCGCCGTGGCCGAGGCGGCCCTCGAGGCGGGCGCCGTGATCGTGAACGACGTGACTGCGCTGCGCGGGGACCGCGGCATGGCCGAGTTGGTGGCGGAGCGTGGCACCCGCTGCTGTCTCATGCACATGCTCGGTGAGCCGCGCACTATGCAGGACGCCCCGGTCTACGACGACGTGGTTTCCGAGGTCAAGGCCTTCCTGGAGGAGCGCCTGGCCTTCGCGACCGCCGAAGGGGTCGCCGAGGACAACGTCTGGCTCGACCCGGGCATCGGCTTCGGCAAGACCGTGGACCACAACCTGGAGTTGCTTCGGCGCCTCGACGAGTTGGTGGCCATCGGCCGCCCGATCGTGGTCGGTACGTCGCGCAAGAGCTTTCTGGGGAAGCTGGCGGGCGGGCGCCCAGAGTCCGGCCGGCTTGCTGGAACGATCGCCACCAACACCCTGGCGCTGGAGCGCGGGGCGTCGGTGTTCCGGGTGCACGATGTGGATGCGGCGGTCGATGCGCTGGCGGTCGCCGGCGCCCTGCTGGGAGTCGGAGAGGGCGTGAGGCAGGGGTGAGCGATGAGGTGGAGGACAACGTGGACGACGACGACTTCGATGACGACGAGGTCTCCGAGCCCGCGGTGACCATCCAGATCACCGGCCTGTCGCTCTACACACGTCACGGACTGACCGAGGCCGAGCGGGAGATCGGGCAGCGCCTGCTGTTCGACGTGGCCTTCGAGGTCACCGGCTGCGATGCCACCGTCACCGATCGCGTCGAGGACACAGTGGACTACTCCGATGCATGCGAACAGGTCGCGCTGGCGGCGCAGGAACGGTCCTACAAGACCCTAGAGAGGCTGTGCTCGGCGATAGCCGAGCGGCTGACCGACCGCTACGGCGCCGACTCTGTGCGTGTAAAGGCCACCAAGCCCGAGCCGCCGATCCCACTCCCCGTGGAGGAAGTCTCGGTCGAGGTCTGGCGCGAGGCCTAGTGGTCCATCCTCGAAGTTCGTGTCCGTTTGCCGGCTGCAAATCGTCGCCTGGCCGCGCCCGCGATGCTCGCCAATGCGCTGCATTGGCTGCGCTCGCGGGCTCGCCCATGCTCGATTTT
>Ga0136620_10000686_pt1 | contig 15454 bp, 13 predicted proteins | sample AntDrymUQ4162106_2_FD_104806 | JGI IMG/M metagenome (GOLD analysis project Ga0136620, IMG submission 104806) | Polar desert sand microbial communities from Dry Valleys, Antarctica - metaG UQ416 (21.06) | ecosystem: Environmental > Terrestrial > Soil > Desert | place: Antarctica: Dry Valley... | reverse complement strand
CTCGTGCACGGCGGGGGCGAGGTTGGCGGCGGCGGTGCCCGAGGTGCACGTCACGGCCACGGGCCGGCCGCTCGCCTTGGCCATCCCGAGCGCCATGAACCCGGCGGCGCGCTCGTCGATCACCGATACGCAGTCGAGCTCGGAACGGCTCGCGAGCGTGAGAGCCAGCGGCGCGTTGCGCGAGCCGGGGGAGGTCACGGCGTGTCGCATCCCGCAGCGCACCAGTTCGTCCACCAGCGCCTGGAGCGGAGCGTAGGTGGGGTTGATCGGGATGATCTGTCGCATGGATGGCACGGCCAAGAGGACCGCGGTGGTGTTCGTGCCCGGCTTCATGCAGCCCGGCGACGCCTGGGCACCGGTGGCCGAGGGACTGCCCGAACGCTATCCAAGCGTCCTGCTCGACCATGCGGAGCACAGCTTCGAGGGGCGACTCGCGGAGATCGCCGGCGTGGGGGAGGGGGCGGTGCTCTGCGGGTACTCGCTGGGCGGCCGGCTGGCGCTGCACGCCGCGGTTCGCGAGCCCGGCCGTTACGCCGGCCTGGTGACGGTTGGCGCCTCCGCCGGGATCGACGCTCCGGCCACCCGCGAGGCGCGCGCGGAGGCCGATGCGCGGCTCGCGTCCTGGATGGAGACCCAGCCCATCGAGCAGATCGTGGAGGTGTGGGAGCGCCAGCCGCTGTTCGCCGACCAGTCCGAACAGCTTATGGAGGCCCAGCGGCCCGGGCGCCTGCGCCAGGACCCGCGCGGACTGGCGATGTTGCTGCGCACGGCAGGACAGGGAACGCTCGACCCTCTGTGGGATGGCCTGCACGAGCTCGACATCCCAGTGCTCGCGCTTGCGGGGGCACTCGACGAGCGCTACCGCGAGGTCGCACGGCGGATCGCGCGCACGGTGCCGCAGGGCGCCTCCCAGATCGTGGAGAACGCCGGCCACGCTCCCCAGCTTCAGCGCCCCGAGGCGGTCGCGAAGTTCCTAGCGGACTTCCTCGACCAGCACCTCGGCCAGCGCCTCGTCTGAGACCTCCACGCCCAGGCCTGGGCCCTGTGGAACGGCCATCAGCCCCCTCGAGGGAGGTGGCAGCGCGGCGGCCAGCCGGGCGTCGAACAGGTCGAGCGTGGCCAGGCCGCAGGCCAGCGGAATGTGCTGCCCGGCGGCCAGCTGAAGGGCGGCGGCGATGCCCCACGGTCCGTCCAGCGTGCTCGACAGCCACGCCGCCAGGCCCGCCTCTCGGGCCGCGCGCAGGGCGTCGCGGGCCGGCCCGAAGCCACCCGCGGCCGAGAGCTTGATGTTCACGGCGTCGCATGCGCCCAGCTCGACGGCGGCCTGGATGTCGTCGGCACCCACGATCGATTCATCCGCGGCCACCGGCACTTCCACCTTCCGGCGAACCTCGGCCATGCCCTCGAGCGTGGCGCACGGCTGCTCCACCAGCTCGAGGTCGTGGGCCGAGAGTGCCGCGATCGCGCGCACCGCCTCCTCGGAGCTCCAGGCGCCGTTCGCGTCCACCCTCAGTGCGGGCCATGAGCCCACCGCCTCGCGCACCGCGCGCACGCGCGCGTCGTCGTCGGGAAGACCTACCTTCACCTTGAAGCAGGAGTAGCCGGCCTGGATCCCGGCGCGAGCCGCCTCGGCCACCTCATCCGGCGGGCCGGCGGCCAGGGTCAGGTTCACGGGAATGGCGTCGGCGCCCGGCTCTCCCAGCGGCCGGCCTCGGCGACGCGCCTGGAGATCGAGCTCCGCCAGCTCCCACGCCGCGCGCGCCTGTGGAGGGGAGCCCCGTGGTGGGGGGCCGTCGCGCAGAGCCTCGATCACCTCGTCCACCGTGACGCCGTCATAGGCCTCCAGTGGAGCCGCCTCGCCAAAGCCCACGGTGCCCTCATCGTCCTCGAGCCGGATCACGGCCAGCTCGCGCGCGGACACCACGCCCCCGGACGTCACGAACGGCGTCCGAAGCGGGATGCGCAGGTGCAACAGGGACCGCCTCATGAGAGCAGCACTCCGGCGGAGAGCAGGATCGAGAAGACCCCGAGCAAGCGTCCGGTGGCGGCCAGCGCGCCGTTGAGTGCCGGGCCGTCGGTGCGGGTGGCCACGGTGCGATACAGCGGAGGCACCAGCGGAGCTGCCAACAGCGCGAGCAGCACCCACCACGACAGGCCGCCGGCCAGCGGGATCGTAACCGGCACCGCGAACGCCAGCGCGAGCATCGCGCCGAAAAGCGCTCTCGTACGCGGTCGGCCCAGCTTCACCGCCAGCGTGCGCTTGCCGGCGCGGCGGTCGGTCTCGAGGTCGCGCACGTTGTTCACCACAAGGATCGCGGCGGCCAGCAGCCCCACCGGAACGGCCAGGGCGAACGCCTCCCACGGGAACTCCTCCGCCTGCGCGTAGTAGGTGAACACCACCGCCACGAGCCCGAAGAACACGAACACGAACAGCTCTCCGAGGCCGGCGTAGCCGTAGGGGCGGGGGCCGCCCGTGTAGAGCACTCCGGCCACGATCGACAGGGCGCCCACGAGCAGCATCTCCCAGCCGGCCACGGCCGTGAGGTAGACCCCGGCGAGCACCGCCACGCCGAAGGCCACGTAGGTGCCCACGAGGACGCTGCGGGGCGGCATCAGCCCCCCGGCCGTCACCCGCACGGGCCCGAGGCGGTCCTCTGTGTCGGCGCCGCGGCGGGCGTCGGAGTAGTCGTTGGCCAGGTTGGTGCCGATCTGCAGGAACACGCTTCCCACAAGCGCGGCCACGAAGGCCAGGGGCCGGAACTCGTCGGCGGAGATCGCCAGCGCGGTGCCTACGAGCACCGGCGCCACGGCGGCGGGGAGCGTGCGCGGCCGGGAGGCCACGACCCATAGGCGCACCGCCCCGGCGGGCGCTCCGGCTGCGGCGCGGGCGCCGCTCAAGGGCGCTTGGGGAACTTGGCGAAGTCGGGCGCGCGGCGCTCCTTGTAGGCGTCGCGGCCCTCCTGCGCCTCTTCGGACATGTAGAAGAGGAGATTGGCGTCGTGGGCCAGCTGCTGGATGCCCGCCAGCCCGTCCTCGGCCGCATTGAAGCTCGCCTTGAGCAGGCGCAGAGAGAAGGGCGAGAGCTCGAGCATCTCGCGGCACCAGCGCACCGTCTCGCGCTCGAGCTCCTCAACCGGCACGACGGTGTTCACGAGGCCCATGTCCACGGCTTCCTGAGCGTCGTACTGCCTGCAAAGGAACCAGATCTCCTTGGCCTTCTTCGGGCCCACGAGCTCGGCCAGCACTCCCGCGCCGAAGCCGCCGTCGAAGCTGCCGACCTTGGGACCGGTCTGGCCGAAGCGCGCGTTGTCGGCGGCGATCGTGAGGTCGCAGATCACGTGGAGCACATGGCCGCCGCCCACGGCGTAGCCGGCCACCATCGCCACGATGGGCTTGGGCAGGCGGCGCATCTGCACGTGCAGGTCCGTCACGTGGAACCGTCCGACGGTTGCTCCCTCGGCCATGTAGCCGGAGTCGCCGCGCACGCGCTGGTCGCCTCCGGAGCAAAACGCGAGCGGGCCCTCGCCGGCCAGCACGATCACGCCCACGTCGGTGTCCTCCCGGGCGCGCTCGAAGGCCTGGGACAGCTCGACCACGGTCTGCGGGCGAAAGGCGTTGCGCACTTCCGGGCGGTCGATCGTAATCTTCGCGATCCCCTCCGCCACTTCGTAGCGGATGTCCTCGAACGCGCCGCCGCCCGGCTGCCACTCGGCTCCAGGCTCGATCGTGCGCCGCGACTGCTCCTCGGTCCAGCGCTTCTTCGCGTCGCTCTCGGTGGCTGCCATAGGGCGCCGAACGATAGTCCGGCGGACCCGTCCGTACGCTCTCCTCGTGCTGGATTGGCTGACCGCCGCCGCCCGGGCGCGCCCCGACCACCCCGCTGTGGAGGCGGGTGGACGGACGCTCACCTATGCCGAGTTGGATGGGCGAGCGGACGCGCTGGCCCGCTCGCTCGCCGGCGCCGATATCGGGAGCGCAGACCGCGTGGCGGTCACCCACCCGCCGGGGCTCGCCTTCGTCGAGCTGCTGCACGCCCTTCCGCGTCTGGGCGCCGTGATCGAGCCCGGCCCTGCGGCCGAGCCGCCTCTTCCCCGTCTCACCGGTCCCGGCGCGCATGTCCGGCGGCTCACCCACATCGACGCCGAGACGGTGCACAGCGTGATCCGTACCTCGGGCACCACCGGTGAGGCCAAGGCCGTGGAGCTCACCTTCGCCAACCACGCCGCCAGCGCCGCGGCGTCCGCCGACGCGCTGGGGGTGGACCCCGCCGACCGGTGGCTGTGCCCGCTGCCGCTTCACCACGTGGGCGGCCTGGGAGTGCTGGTGCGGTGCGCGATCAACCACACCACGGCCGTGCTGCACGACAGCTTCGACGTGTCGCGCGTCAAGGCAGAGCTCGAGGGGGGTGCGATCACCCTGGCCTCGCTGGTCCCCACGATGCTGGTCCGGCTGCGCGAGGCCGGACTGCGCCGGGCCCCCGGCCTGCGCGCGATCGCCTTGGGGGGCGGACCTATCCCGGCGGGGCTGCTGGAGTGGGCGGCCGGCACGGGCATTCCCGTGGTGGCGGTCTACGGGATGACCGAGACCTGCTCGCAGGTGGTGGCCGGGAGCCCGGGGCGAGCCCTGCGCGGCGTGGAGCTGCAGATCGGTGAGAACGGCGAGATCCTCGTGCGCGGGCCGATGGTGGCGCGTGGCGCCGTGGGCGCCGATGGCTGGCTGCACACCGGCGACTCGGGGCGCCTGGACTCCGACGGCCTGCTGCACGTCGACGGCCGGCTGAAGGACCTGATCGTGACCGGTGGGGAGAACGTGGCCCCACTCGAGGTGGAACAGGCGCTGCTGTCGCACCCCGCGGTGGCCGACGCGGGCGTGGCGGGCCTGCCCGATCCCGAGTGGGGGGAGGTCGTCACCGCGTTCGTGGTGCTCCGGGACCCCGTTGGCGCGGACGAGCTTCGTGACTGGGCGCGCCGCCGTCTGGAGCCATTCAAGGCACCGAAGGCGATCCATGTCGTGGAGTCCCTGCCGCGCAACTCGGGCGGCAAGCTCGAGCGCGATCGCTTGTCGGACCCTTCCGGCTGACGGGTGTCCTGCTTTGTGGTCGTAGGACGACCTCTAGGCAGGACATCGCCTGGATTTCGTGCGCGGCCCTCCGCAGCGGCGGTCGCAGCCACTGGCGACTATCTTCCCCGGCCCATGATCTACGACTCCGACGCCGACCTCGCCCACCTCGAGGACAAGACCGTTGCCATCCTCGGCTACGGCTCCCAGGGCCACGCCCACGCCCTGAACCTCAAGGACTCCGGCGTATCCGTGGTCGTGGGGCTGCGACCCGACTCCTCGTCGGTCGAAAAGGCCAAGGGAGAGGGCCTCGAGGTCCAGTCGGTGGCCGACGCCGCAAGTCACGGCGATGTGGTGATGGTGCTGCTGCCCGACGAGCTCCAGCACGACGTCTACCAGGCTGACATCGCCGACGGAATCGCTCCCGGGAACCTGCTGCTCTTCGCACACGGCTTTTCCATCACCTACGACCAGGTGGCGCCCGGCCCGGGCGTGGACGTGGGGATGGTGGCGCCGAAGGGTCCCGGCCACCTGGTTCGGCGACAGTTCCAGGAGGGCAACGGCGTGCCCGGCCTGATGGCGATCGACCAGGACGAGAGCGGCACCGCGCGGGACCTCGTGCTGGCCTACGCCAAGGGGATCGGCTGCACGCGCGGCGGCGTGATCGAGACCACCTTCAAAGATGAGACCGAGACGGACCTCTTCGGAGAGCAGGCAGTGCTGTGCGGAGGCGTCACCGAGCTGGTTCGCGCCGGCTACGAGACGCTCACCGAGGCGGGCTACGACCCTCGGTTGGCCTATTTCGAGTGTCTGCATGAGCTCAAGCTGATCGTCGACCTTATGTATGAGAAGGGCATCACCGGCATGCGCTACTCGATCTCCAACACCGCCGAGTACGGCGACCTCACCCGCGGCAAGCGGGTGATCTCCGAGGCCACCCGCCAGGCGATGAAGGACGTGCTGGGCGAGATCCAGTCGGGCGACTTCGCTCGCGAGTGGATCGCCGAGAACCGCGCCGGGCAAGAGAACTTCCAGCGCATGCGCCAGGAGGGCAAGGACCACCAGGTGGAGCGCGAGGGCAGGGAGCTGCGCTCCAAGATGGACTGGATCGACACGGAGTTCTGATGGCCGACGAGCCCTCCGAGGCAGGCCAGGGCGGCTTCCTGCCGCCCGCGCCCGGAGGGCGCGAGCCCGACCTGCAGGGCACACCGTCGCCTCCGCCCACCTCAGACCAGGGGTGGCAGCCGCCGGACCAGGGCGGACGGGACTCACAGCAACCTCCGCCACCCCAGGATTGGCAATCGCAGCCCGGACAGGGTTGGCAGCAGCAGCCGCCGGGTTGGCAGCAACAGCCGGGACAGGGATGGCAGCAGCCCCAGCCCTGGGGCTACCAGCAGGCGCAGGCGCCCGACAACGGGGCCGCGGTCGCAGGCTTCGTGCTCTCGATCAGCGCTGGGGCTCTGCTGGTGCTCTCCATCGGTATGTCGTCGCTGATCTCGGTGATCTGTGGCGGTCTGGGGATCTTCTACTCGCGCCGGGGTCGCAGCCTCGTGGACCGGGGCGAGACTCCAAAGCACCGCGGGCTGGCCCAGGCCGGCTTCATCGTCGGGATCGTCTCGGTGGTGCTGGCCGTCCTGGCCACGGCTCTTTGGACGGTCTTCTTGATCGCCTACGCCACCGACGACGAATTTCGCAGGGAGATCGACGGACAGAACTCCCTCAACGGGATGCAGAGCGCGATCAGGTTCGGAGCCGTCGCGGTGCGGGCGGCACTGTCTCTCCTGACCTGACCGCGGAGATCGTTAGAGTTACTCGGACCGTCGCGACTGGCGCCTCGAGGTGGAGTGCACCACCGGGGAGCGATGGGTCGATCGCCGCGCGCCTGGGCATCCCGCAGAGTTCCGCGAACCCGATTCGACGCGCAGAGGAAGGCCCCGTTGACTGACGCCGCGCCCCAGATCCCAGACGACCTAAAGCCGGCCGACGGTCGCTTCGGCTGCGGCCCCTCCAAGGTGCGTACGGAGGCCGTCGCCCGCCTGGCCGACGCCCACGATGTGCTCGGCACCTCTCACCGGCAGGCCCCGGTCAGGGACGTTGTGCGCCGCGTGAAGATGGGCCTGCGCGAGCTGTTCTCGCTGGACGGATACGAGGTGGTGCTGGGCAACGGCGGTACCACGGCCTTCTGGGACGTCGCCGCCTGCGGGCTCGTGCGCCAGCGTGCCCTGCACCTTGCCTACGGCGAGTTCTCGCGGAAGTTCGCCTCGGTTACCGCCGGCGCGCCGTTCCTCGACGACCCAATCGTGGTCGAGGCGGACGCCGGGGACGCACCCGAGCCAGTGGCCGACCCCGACGGCCGCGCCGACGTGATCGCCTGGGCGCACAACGAGACCTCCACCGGCGTGATGGTCGACGTTCGCCGACCCGCCGATGCGGGCGAAGCTCTGGTACTGGTGGACGCCACGTCGGGCGCGGGTGGGTTGCCTGTGGACGTCACCCAGTCCGACGCCTACTACTTCGCGCCCCAGAAGGCCTTCGGGTCCGATGGCGGCCTGTGGGTGGCACTACTGGGCCCAGCCGCCATAGACCGCATGCACGAGCTGGCCGACGCCTCGGATCGCTGGCGTCCCGCGTTCCTGTCGCTGAGCACGGCGTTCGAGAACTCCGCCAAGGACCAGACGCTGAATACACCCGCCCTGGCAACCATGCTGCTGTTCGCCGATCAGGTCGAGTGGATGCTCGCCGGCGGCGGCCTGGAATGGTGCGTCGAGCGCACGACGCGGTCCTCCGGCCACCTCTACGGCTGGGCCGAGAGCTCGTCCTTCGCCCAGCCCTTCGTGGCCGACCCGGCCAAGCGCTCATTGGTGGTGGGCACTATCGACTTCGACGAGCGTGTGGACGCGGTCGCCCTGGCAGCGACGCTGCGCGCCAACGGGATCGTGGACACCGAGCCCTACCGCAAGCTTGGCCGCAACCAGCTGCGGGTGGGCATGTTCCCCGCGGTGGAGCCCGACGATGTGCAGGCGCTCACAGCCTGTGTGGACTGGGTGGTCGAGAACGCCAGGCAGGTGGCGGCGTGACCCGCGTGCTGGTGAAGGAGAAGATCGGCGACTCGGGAGTCGAGCTGCTGCGCTCGGCCGGCCTCGAGGTCGAGCTGGGCGTCGAGTGGGAGGACGGGGAGCTCGAGCGGCGCATCGGCGAGTTCGACGGGATACTGATCCGCTCGGCCACGATGCTCACTGCGGACCTGATCGATAGGGCCGGCAGGCTCAGGGTGGTCGGGCGTGCGGGGGTGGGCGTGGACAACGTGGACGTGGAGGCCGCCACCCGCCGGGGCATCGTGGTGGCCAACGCTCCGCAGTCCAACGTGATCACCGCGGCGGAGCACACGATGGCGCTGCTTCTGGCCATGGCACGCAACGTACCTCAGGCCCACGCCTCGCTCGTGGAGGGACGTTGGGACCGCTCGAAGTTCAGCGGCGTGGAACTGCACGAGAAGGTGCTCGGGATCCTAGGCTTTGGCCGCATCGGCCAGCTCGTGGCGTCGCGGGCGCGGGGCTTCGGCATGCGGGTGCTGGCCTTTGACGCCTTCGTGGCCGAGGAACGCTTCCGCGAGCTGGGCGTCGAGCGTGCCGACACGTCGGACGCCGTGTACGCCGAGGCCGATTTCATCACGCTGCACCTGCCCAAGACCCCTGAGACCGAGGACTGGCTCGACGCCGCGACCCTGGCCAAGATGAAGGACGGCGTCCGCATCCTCAACGTGGCACGCGGGCCGCTGGTCGTGGACGCCGACCTCAAGGACGCGCTCGACTCGGGCAAGGTCGCCGGGGCGGCGCTCGACGTGTTCCGCGAGGAGCCGATCACCGACCATCCGCTGTTCGGCTATCCGGGCGTGGTGGTCACGCCCCACCTGGGCGCATCGACGGCCGAGGCCACCGACCGGGCGGGCTACCAGGCCGCCGAGCAGGTCGTGGCAGCCCTCACCGGCGGCGTCGTGACCAGCGCCTTGAACGTGCCGGCAATCGCCAGCGAGGACGCCGAGGCCCTGGGCCCCTTCCTCGGCCTCGGCCAGAGCCTGGGCAGGATCGCCGTGGCGTTGGCCAAGGGAACTTCGGTCGATGCGCTCGAGGTCGAGTACCTGGGCAGGGTGGCCGAACGCGACACCCGCCTTCTCACCGTGCAGGTGCTCAAGGGCGTGCTCGCCGGCCACACCGAGGAGCACGTCAACGACGTGAACGCGCCGGGCCTGGCCGAGGAGCGGGGCATCGCGCTATCGGAGACCCGCAGCCCGAGCGCGCGGGACTTCACCGACCTCGTGCGCGTGACGGTGGTCAGCGGCGAGGAGCGCACCCGGGTCGTGGGCACCGCCCTCGGCCAGCGCCACCGCCCGCATCTGCTCGAGGCCTGGGGCTCGCGCTTCAACGTGCAGCTCGAGGACCACCTCGCGGTCTTCCGCTATCCGGACCGTCCCGGTGTGATCGGACGCGTCGGCACTGCGCTCGGCGACGCCGGCATCAACATCGTCTCCGCCGCCGTGGGACGCCATCCCGAGGAAGGCGGAGAAGCCGTCATGGTCATCACCGCCGATGCCCGGGTGCCGCAGGAGGTCGTCGACGCCCTCGTGGACAGCGACGGCTTCGAGGCCGGGCGCACCGTGAGCCTGTAGACGCGCGCTGAGGGTTGTGTACGCTCCAGCGCACATGCAGTTTCCGCTCGACCTGCGACTCCTCCTCCCCCCTCGGGGGGAATAACGCGTGGCGGCCGCGTAGCCGCAAGCACAAGGGGGAAGATTTGGCAGGGACGCCGAATCTTTCGAATCTCGTTCAGGTAGAACGAAAGGAAGCGAACGGCATGGCAGCACCGAGTGACAAGCGCAGCGAGTCCAACCAGGTGCGGATCTTCGACACCACCCTCCGCGACGGCGAGCAGTCCCCCGGGATCTCGCTCAACCGCCAGGAGAAGGTGGAGATCGCGGGCCAGCTGGCACGCCTGGGCGTGGACGTGATCGAGGCCGGCTTCCCGATCACCAGCCCGGGCGACTTCGAGGCGGTGCAGGCCATCGCGCGCGAGGTGCAGGGACCGGTCATCTGCGGCCTGGCCCGCACCAGCGTGGCCGATATCGACGCTGCCTGGAACGCGATCCGCGACTCCGAGCGGCCGCGGATCCATACGTTCATCGCCACAAGCGACATCCACATCGAGCGCAAGCTGCAGACCACCCGCGAGGACGTAAAGGGCCAGGCGCGCGCCGCCGTGGCCCACGCACGCTCCTACACCGACGACGTGGAGTTCTCTCCCGAAGACGGCTCGCGCTCCGACGTCGAGTTCATGGCCGAGGTGATCCAAATCGCGCTCGACGAGGGCGCCACCACCATCAACGTGCCCGACACCGTTGGTTACACGATGCCCGGCGAATACAAGGAGATGTTCGAGCAGCTGTATCGCCTCGTTCCCGGGCTGTCCGACGTGACCGTCTCGGTGCACTGCCACAACGACCTCGGCCTGGCCGTGGCCAACTCGATCGCCGGCCTGTCCGCCGGCTGCCGCCAGGTGGAGTGCGCGGTGAACGGCATCGGCGAGCGCGCGGGCAACGCATCGCTGGAGGAGATCGTGATGCTGCTGCACACCCGCGAGTCCAGCGTGGGCCTCTGGACGGGCGCGGTCACCGAGGAGATCGCCCGCACCAGCCGCCTCGTCTCGCGCCTCACCGGCTATCAGGTGCAGCCCAACAAGGCGATCGTGGGCCGCAACGCGTTTGCCCACGAGGCCGGCATCCACCAGGACGGCGTGCTCAAGGAGCGCACCACCTACGAGATCATGGATGCGACCACCATCGGGCTGCAGCAGAACTCGATCGTGCTCGGCAAGCACTCCGGCCGCCACGCGCTGCGCAAGGCGCTCGAGGAGCTCGGCTTCCACGTGGACGGAGCGGCGCTGAACACCGCGTTCAAGCGCTTCAAGGAGATCGCCGACCGCAAGAAGCAGGTGACCGCCCTTGACCTCGAGGCGATCGCCTCCGAGGGGATGCGCCAGTCGGCGAGCGCCTACGAGCTTCGCTCCTTCGACATCGAGGCGGGCTCGGACCGCTCGCCCTTCGCACGTGTGAGCATCGCGCTGCCCGACGGCACGACCAGTGAGGGCTCATTCACCGGCGACGGGCCGGTCGAGGCGTTCTTCAGCGCCATCAATGCGGCCACGGGGCATGAGGGGCGGTTGAAGGAGTACTACGTGTCCGCGGTCACCGCCGGCCGCGACGCCCTCGCCGAGGTCACGGTGCTCGTGGAGCTGGACGGGGTGCTGGCGCAGGGCCAGGGCGTGTCCCCGGACACGATGGAGGCATCCGGGCGCGCGTACCTGCGGGCGCTGGCCAACGCGCTGCCGGAGGACGAGAAGGCTCACGGGGGCCAGGTGGCGTCGATGCCCAACCTGGCCTAGGCTGGCCCTGGCGGCTGGGGCTCCAGTGGTCAAACTGATCCGCGGGAGGATCTTGAATGTCCCTGCCTCGCCGTCGCCGTCGCCGTCGCCTGAGCATCTTCCTCGTGCTGCCGGTGATGGCCTGCGCGCTCCCGCACGCCGCGCACGCGGGCCAAGTGGTCGAATTCCCGGACTCGGACTCGGACTCGCTCAGGTTCACAGCGGATCCGGGCCGAGCCGAACAACCTTCATGTCACCGTGTCTCCCGATGGGTCGACCGTGACGTTCACGGATTCCGCCCCGGTTCGTAACCCTTCCGGCGGTTGTCAGCCATCCGGCGGCGCCTTAGTTTGCGCCTTCCGCGCCAACCTCGACCTGTTCCTGGGAGACGGTGACGACACTGCACGCGTCGTGGGCACCATCCCGACCAGATTCACGGGCGGCACGGGCGCCGACAGCCTGATCGGCGGACCTGCCGACGATTCGTTCAACTCCGAGCCGGTCAATCTTCCGCCCCCGGACGGTCCTGACGCGATGGTGGGCGGGGCGGGGCGCGACACCGTCAGCTACGGGGGAGGGCACCGGGGCGTGTCGGTTTCCCTCGACGGAGTTGCGAATGACGGCGACCCCGGTGAAGGCGACGATGTCGGCGCCGACATCGAGGTTGTCTTCGGCACCGCCGGCGACGACACCTTCATCGGCGCCGCCGGGGCGCAGTCCTTCTTGGGCGAGGACGGCGACGACGTCCTTGACGGTGGCGGCGGGCGCGACACGTTGGTCGGGGGGGATGGCACCGACCTCGTCAGCTACGCGCGCGAGAGGGCCCCCGTCCGCATCCGCGTGAGCCGCTACGAGGACGAGACCTCAGACCTGACACCGACGGGCAACCCCGACGTCTTTGACGATGTCGAGGGTGTGATCGGCGGCCAGGCGGGCGACGTGTTGATCGGAGACGGCTTCTCGAACCGTCTGATCGGCGGCCGCGGCAACGACCGGATCGCGGGCGGCAAGGGCGCGGACGTGATCGATGGCGGGGATGGCAACGACTCGATCGATGCCTTCGACAAGGCCCGCGACCAGGTGGCCTGCGGCAGCGGGCGCGATGGCCTGCTCGCCGACTCGCGCGACGCGGCGACCAGGTGTGAGGCACGGCAACGCGGGCCGGCGCTCACCGTCAGCGCGCTGGTGCTTCGCCGCGGCCAGTTTCACGCGATCGGCCGCTGCTCGCGCTACGCGGTGGAGCCCTGCGCAGTCCACAAACGCCGACGCGATCTCGATCAGCGATGAGACGGTCGTCGAGGGTGACTCGGGTACCACCGCCATGGCCTTCACGATCACTCGCTCCAGCACAGCGGGGGGCGACACGACGGTCCGCTGGGACACCAACGAGTGCTGCGGCTCCACGGCCACCTCGGGGGTCGATTTTCAGGCCTCCGGCGGTATCGCCACGCTCAGCGGCACCAACACCTCGACCCAGGTGACGGTGCCGATCAACGGCGACACGATTATCGAGGACGATGAGATCTTCGGGGTCCAGCTGTCGAATCCAACGAATGGCACGATCACCGACGCCGTGGGATTTGGCGAAGTTGTGGACGACGACACCCCACCGCCTCCACCAGCGGTCTCGATCAGCGATGCCGAGCTGAACGAAGGCAATTCCGGTATGGCGAACATGACGTTCACAATCACCCGCTCAGACACGGCGGGGAACACGACCACGTCTGTCCAGTACGGGACCAGCGACGGCAGTGCGAACGCGGGCAGCGACTACGTGACTAGTGCGGGCCCCGCCAGCATTACGGGCTCGGACCTGACGACGACCGTGACCGTACCCGTCAACGGCGACGCCATCGACGAAGCGGACGAGTGGTTCGCGGTCCGCATCTCCAATCCCGTAAACGGCTGGCTAGAAAGCGACACTGGCATCGGCAGCATCATCGACGACGACTTGCCCCCTGGGCCGCCAATCTCTGCCGATGTTGCCAGCGTCAACGAGGGGAACTCCGGGACCGTCGGACTCACCTTCACGCTCACTCGCGACGGCACCGCCGGTAACACGGCCTCGACGGTCCAGTACCAGACCCAGAATCTCGAGGCCGTGGCCGGACAGGACTACCAGGGAACGATGGGGACGGCGACGTTCGCACCATCCGCGACGCAAACCCAGGTCACCGTACTCGTGAACGGCGACACTGCCGACGAGGCGGATGTCGAGCGCTTCCGCCTCGCCCTGTCGAGCCCCACGAACGGGTCAGTAGAGGGCGACGGCATCGGAAGGGTCATCGATGACGATGCCCCGTCTGGAGGCGGCGGGGGAGGAGGCGGTAACCCCGTGGTTGATACCACCCCGCCGGGCACGACCCTGTCGGGCAAGGAAAGGCAGAGGGCCGGCCCGACGACCTCCGTGGGCGTGTCCTGTACCGAGGCCTGCAGCGCCGATGCGGTTGGCAAGCTGTCAGTGCCTGGAGGGGCGTCGCTCGCCAAGACCTTCACGATCAGGTCAAAGACCACGAGCATCCCCGCGGGCGCCAAGCGGACGCTGAAGCTGAAGCTGATCAGGAAAGTCCTGTCGGCGGTGAAGAAGGCGCTCAGGAAGCGCAGGAGGGTGAGCGCGAGGATCACCGTGACGGCCAAGGACGCGGCTGGGAACACCACCAGGAAGGTGACCCGGATCAGGCTAAAACGTTAGGCGGCCGCCGCCCGAACGGACGCTCAGCACATCCGCCGACCTCCTATCGCGCCACAATGGCTGCTGTGGCTGCGGATGGTGCCTTTCGCTTCCGCGACGGCGAGCGCCTGATCGCCTTCGGCGAGGGCGCGCTCGATCAGGCGCCCGAGCTTATCTCGGCGCAGGGCCTGGACGGCTACGCGCTGCTCAGCACCGAGCGGGCGCTGCGATCGGCGCCACTGGCCCTCATCGACGGAGCCGAGGTGGTGCTGCACGTTCCGGCCGGCCCGGTGCCCGAGTGCGCGGCCGCGGTGCGCGACGGCGTGGGAGGCAGGCCGTTGGTGGCCTTCGGGGGCGGCCGCGTGGTGGACGCCGCCAAGGCGATCGCCGCAGCCGATGGGCTGCAGGCCGGGGCCATCCCCACAACGCTCGCCGGATCCTCGTTCACGCCGTTTCACCGGATGCCGGCCGGCGTGGAGGGCTATGGCCTGGTGCGACCGGTGCTGGCCGTGTGCGACCCGGCGCTGATGGCTTCGGCGCCGCTGCCGGACCTGGCCGCGACGGCGATGAACGCGCTCGCCCACGCCACCGAGTCGCTGTACGCATCGGGAGCCAATCCCGTGTCAGAAGGGGCGGCGCTGCGGGCGGCGGCGCTGTTCGCCCGCGGGCTCCCGGCCGATCCACCCGGCTCCGATGACGTGGCGCTGGCGGGCGTGCTGGCCGGATGGGCCGTGGGCACCGCCGGCCTGGCGCTGCACCATGCCCTGTGCCAGACGCTGGTGCGAGTGCTGGCCACTCCGCATGCCCTGACCAACGCCGTGATGCTGCCGCGCTCGGTGGAGTTCATGTCCGGCCGCCTGCCCGAGCCCATCGGCAAGCTTGCGGGTGCACTGGGCGCCGAGGACGGCGACTCCGCCGCGGCGGCGGGACGCGTGGCAGCCCTCGCGGCGCTCGCCGGGCCCACCACGCTCGGCGAGCTGGGCGTCTCGGAAGGAGACCTCGACGCCGTGGTGTCAGCCGCGCTCGAGCACCGTGGTTTGCAGGCCACACCTGGCGGGGTGTCCGAGCGGGACGTGCGCGAGCTGCTGGCCGCCGCTCTCTAACCTCGGTCTCGAGCCCCACCGATCGAGGAGGAGCGCGATGTTGTTCGGACAGGAGCATGTGGACCGTTACCAGGCCACCGGAGGAGAGGAGGGACATGACTGGCAGGGCACGACGACCCTGCTCCTCACCACCATCGGGAACAAGTCGGGTGAGGAGCGCACCACGCCGCTGATCTACCAGGAGCACGGCGGCGACTACCTGATCGTG
>Ga0136620_10000684_pt1 | contig 15478 bp, 21 predicted proteins | sample AntDrymUQ4162106_2_FD_104806 | JGI IMG/M metagenome (GOLD analysis project Ga0136620, IMG submission 104806) | Polar desert sand microbial communities from Dry Valleys, Antarctica - metaG UQ416 (21.06) | ecosystem: Environmental > Terrestrial > Soil > Desert | place: Antarctica: Dry Valley... | reverse complement strand
TCGGTGTCTGTGGTGTCCGGCGTCGGGGTGGGCTCGGTGTCTGTGGTGTCTTGCGTCGGGGTGGGCTCGGTGTCTGTGGTGTCCGGCGTTGGCGTGGGCTCGGTGTCCGCGGCGGCGAGTGGGTTGTCCACGTCGCTGTGCTGGGCTTCGTCGGGCGTGGTCGAGGGGTCCATGGCGGCCTCCTGGGGCAGACGGGACCGGTCTCGCGGGCTTGCGCGCGCGAGGGTCGGCGGGTGTGGCACTCGACAGGATATCGACCGGCCCGCAGCACTCGGGCGGCTGGCGCTACTGCTCGGGCGGGATGATCAGCTCGTCGCCCTCTCGCAGCGGCGTGGAGCTGTCGATATCATTCGCCTCGGCGATGATCTCGTACTGGGTGGCATCGCCGTAGAACTCCTCGGCGATGCCGGCCAGCGTGTCGCCCAGCTGGATGGTGTAGGTCAGGCCTTCCTGCTCCACGGGTTCCTCCGTGGCTTCGGCGTCCTCGGTCGGTTCGCGACTCTGACCGCCCCCTCCGCCGCCACCACTGCCACCGCCGCCCTCGGCTTGGCGCGCCTCGGCGACGTCAAGTTGCTGCTGCAGCGCCGCATTCTCTGAGGCCAACGCCGCGACCCGTGCCTGCTCGCTCGCGAACTGCGCCGACGGCACCCCGCCACCGGCCGTGCAGCGTCCGAGGAACAGGAACAGCAGCGCCGCGATCACGAAGAGCACGACCCGACCCCACAGAACACGGGGGCCGTAGTCGTCTTCCATCTGGTAGTCGTCGTCCATTGGGGCGCAGTATCACACGCACTGGGAAGCCAGCGCCTACGCTGAGCAGATGCTCGAGCGCGAGTGGCTGTCGCTGACAGAACCCGACGATTCGCACGACCGCTACACCTTCGACATCACCTTTCTGCTGTCGGGCTACACCTGCATCTACGGGCGGGGATGCCCCAGCATCGGCGCGCAGCCGTCCGCCGTACTCGGATGCTGCAGTCTGGGGGCGCACTACGTCGACGCCGAGGACCGTGAGCGCGTTGAGGCGATGGTGGACGTGCTGGGCAGCGACTACATGCAGCACCACGCCGACGCGCTCCGGCGCGGTGTCACCGCCATGGTGCCGGGGGGCGAGTACCGCACCCGTATCAAGGATGGCGGCTGCATCTTTCTCAACCGGGGGGACTGGCATGCCGGGCCCGGCTGCGCCATGCACCAGTACGCGATCGCGCGTGGCGAGCATCACATGACCTACAAGCCGGAGGTCTGCTGGATCGTGCCGCTGCGCCGTGAGATCAGTGAGGGCGTCGCCGACGACGGCGCACCCATGGTGACGACCACGATCACGTCGTACGACCGCGGCTCGTGGGGCCCGGGCGGGTCCGACTTCGGCTGGTGGTGCACCGACTCGCCGCTGGCCCACGTCGGCGAGGACCCCGTCTACGTCAGCATGGCCGCCGAGTTGCGGGCGATGACCAGTGACGCGGTGTACGACGAGTTAGCCGCCTACCTCGACGACCGGCGTGCCCACGCTCGCAAGCCGCTGCCCTTCCCGGTGTACGTCCGCAGCTAGCAAAGCGGTAGGACTCGAGTGTCCTCATGTAGCGAAGCGGTAGGACTCGAGAACGTGTTCTGCAGCCACCAGCGTCGCGGCGGCGCGCAGCGCTCTGGCTGGGAAGTGGGCATGGCGTTTCGACCGTTACACCTGTAGCCTCCCGCCCGGATCCGCAACGGGGGAGTTCGCAGGTGAACCGCACACGTAGCTTGGCCATCCTCATCGTCTTGCTCGCAAGCATGGCGCTCGGTGGCGCGGCGTACTCCGCCACGTCGTTCAAGAGCATCGCCAGCGGCACGTCGCGAAATGTCGGCAGCTACTCGTCGGTGTCAGCCAGCGGCACCACCCGGTTAGGACCGCGAGTGATCCGGTTCGTGGTTACGCACAGCGCCGACCGGCGGGTGGACCTTGACTGGTCCATCTTCTGTACCACTCGCAATTACGACACCTGGAGCCGCTCACGTTCCGTTACCAAGCGCGCGCCGTTCACCATCAGGATCGACAATCCGAACTACCGCCGGTGTGACGTCGACTTCTACGCGTCGTCGTTCGCCAACGGCAAGCTCAGCGTCAAGTCTCAGGCCCGCTACTGACCTGACGCCGGTCAGCCTCGCCGTTCGGTTCTGCGCGGCACCGGCGCCGACGGGCTGGGGCGGGGGGCGGCGCCCTTGAGAACCGCTCGGGAGCCGGCTGGGCTTCGCAACCGGGCACCTGACCACCACACGGGGTCGATCGGCTTGAAGCCGTAGACGCCGGCGTCGTGGACGAAGAAGTCAGTTCGATAGCGGGTGCCGTCGCGTCGCCTCCCACTCACCACGAGCACGGTCCCACCACCGTTGTTGGCGTTGGGCAGGATGATCTCGGTGGCGAGCACGCGAGGCGGCTGGCGTGGTACCCCCCGTCTTGCGCCCAGGTCGGCGACGGACCGCTGGCAGGAGCGAGGGGAGTCGCCCATGGCGCACAACTCGTCGATCCGGCCCGCGAGGGCGTGCCTCACGGCGCGGTCGAGCAACGCTTTGGCGGTCGCGACGGGCACGGGACGGCTCGGCGCGCCGGCCACCAGCGGGTACCAGCCGTCCACCGTCAGCAACGCCGTCGCCAGCACGGCGACGACCACCGCGATGCTGAACAACGTTCGCATGCTCTTCACCCCCGGTTCACACACTGAACTCGACGACAGGATGCCTTATCGGATGCCGTGCCTTGTGCACCACGCAGGGTGCTGCTCGGCGAAGGACCTATTAGCGTGGCTGCCGTGGAGGCATTGTTCAGCGAGGCGACGGTGCGCGCGATCGTCGACGTGCTCGTGCGTCTGGTGGAGATGGCCGGCGCCATCGTCATCTTCACGGGAGCGGTGATCGGCTTCATCCGCTTCGTCGCCGTCGCGCTGCGCACCCGGTCGGCCGACGCCTTCGTGCCGTTGCGGCTGGGTCTCGGCCGCTACCTGGCCTTGGGGTTGGAGTTCCAGCTGGCGGGCGACATCCTGCGGACCGCCATCGCGCCAACGTTCGTCGAGATCGGACAGTTGGCGGCCGTGGCGGCGATCCGCACGGCGTTGAACTACTTCCTGGCCCACGAGATCGCCCGGGAGCGCGCCGAGCTCGAACGCGAGCCATCATCGAAGTGACCGCCGTGACAGATGTGCTGGCGCTGGCCTGCACCACAGCCGGTCTGCTCGCGGTGGGCCTCGCTGGCGTGACCGGCGGACGCTGGCGTGCCGGAGCGACGGTCGGTCTGGATCTGTGGGTGGCCGCGGGCTTGTTGCGGCTCAGTGGAGCACCGGACTTGAGCGCGGTCGCGGCGGCTGCGGCTGTGATCACGGTGCGCCGCTTGGTGGTGGCGCAGCTGGGCTCCACCGCGCCCTCGGCACGCTGCTGACGCCGTCGGCCGTTGGGCCCGCCAGTGTCGTCAACTGCTCGTGCTCAGGTAGCCGGAGGCGGTGTTGCAATGGACCAGGGCAGGTCGCCCGGGTGGTTGAGGTTGTGGGCGAAACGGCCGGACGGGTCGGCGGGCCGCCACAGCTGCTCGCAGACGCGGTGGACCCCGATCGCCACCGCCGCGGCGGTGACCGACCGCTGGCCGGTGCATAGCCGGCGCCGCAGGGCCTCAGCGGCCCTGGTGGCCCACACCGCGTGCAGCGGCTGCAGCCGGCCGTCGGTGACCGGCGCGACGACGGCATGCGTGCCGGTCGCGGCCAGGCCGGCCAATAGCGCCAGCACGGCGGGGCTGGCGAAGGGCATGTCGACCGCCACGACGGCCACCATGGGATTGCGCGACGCTTCCAGCCCTGCGAGGACGCCCGCGAGGGGACCGGTGTCCGGCACCACGTCGGCGACCTGTCGCGTCCCCACACCACCCAGCCGGCGACCGTCGCCGCTGGCGACTAACACCTCGTCGCAGATCTCGCCGAGGACAGCCACCGCGCGGCAGACCAGTGGTCGACCCTCGACCACCAGCCACGCCTTGTCGGTGCCCATGCGCGTGCTCGCCCCGCCGGCCAGGACGAGCCCGGTCAGCGGCGGCAGCGGTGGCTGGGCCAGCACGGCCCGAACGGTACGCGTCCGGAATGGGCCGTGGTAGCGGGCGTCCCTCCCACTCGGTCCGTCGTGGGAGTACAAGTTGGAGTCAGTCCTCGCCGCGTCCCAGGAGTCCGTGGTCGCCGCTCACCTGCAACAGATCAGCGACGACGAACTCGTCGTGCGCGCCCGCGATCGCGGCGACGGCGCGGCGCTGGACGAGCTGCTGCGCCGGCATCGCGACACCGCCTACCGTGTGGCGCTGCGCATCTGCCTGGATCCGGCCGAGGCCGAGGACATCGCGCAGGAGTCGCTGGTTCGCGCGTGGCGGTCGCTGAGCCGGTTCAGAGGCGACGCCGCGTTCGCAACGTGGCTGTACCGCATCACCACCAACACGGCGCTCAAGCGGACGGGGCGGCGCAGGGATGTGACCATGGCCGAGCTGCCGGAGGCGCCTGGGCCCGACCTGGATCCGGCCACTCGGGTGGTGCAGCGCGAACGCTTGGCGGTGGCCACGGCCGCCCTGGCCTCCCTCACGGCCGAGCAGCGGGCGTGCTGGGTGTTGCGCGAGGTGGAGGGCCTGTCCTACGAGCAGCTGTCCGAGGTGCTGGGCCTCACCCTGCCGGCGGTGAAAGGCCGGCTGTTCCGTGCGCGAGCCGAGCTGACCGCGGCGCTGGCACGCTACGACCGGGGCGGCCCGACCAAGGACGCTGTAACCGACGACAACTCGACCACGGCCACGCCAGCCAGCAACACTGCAACCGAGGCCAACCCGGTCACCAACAGCGCAAACGAGGAATCCCCGTGAGCCAGGCAAGAGGTTGTGCCCTGGAGCTGCCCCCCGAAGACGTCGCCGCCTGGGCGGCCGACGGGGAGCCGGTCACCGGCGTGGACATGCCCGCCCACGTCGCCACCTGCCCGGCGTGCCAGGCCGTCATGGCCGCGGTGGCCGGCAGTGACGAGGTCGGTGTGGCCCTGCGTCGCGCCGGCGCGGCCGCGCCCGCTGCGGTGTCGCAACGGGCGGCGGGACGCATCCAGGTGGAACGCACCGCTGGCGCGCTGGCTGCCGCGCTGGCCGACGCCGCCGGCCGCGTCGCCCGCGCCGCCGTCGACTACCTTGTGCCCCAGCACAGAAGGGATGAGTGAGGCCAGGTGCTCGCAGACACCGCCCAGCCCGTGTTCGTCCTGGTCGCCTACGTCGTCGCGGCGTTGTTGGTGACCGCTGTCGTCGGCGTGCTTGTCCGATACGTCGCGGTGCGCGTGCTGGGCGACGAGGGACGCGCAAGGCAGCTGTCGCGCGCCACCGTCGGGGTGCTGTTGCTGGTGTTCGTCCTGACGCTGATCGGACGGCTGACCGGCGACACCGCCGCTGTGCGGCTGCTGTTCGCCCTGCCCAACGTGGTTACCGCGGTGCTGCTCGTCGTCCTCGGTGTCGCCATCGCGCCGGCGCTGCGCGGCCTGGTGCACAGCGGTCTGTCGCGCGTTGGCGGCGGCGGCTTCGCCGACATCGTCGCGCCGCTGACCTACTGGCTCGTGATCGGACTCGCAGTCCTGCTCGCCGCCGACCAGCTGGGGATCGAGACGGGATTCGTGCAGCGCCTCGTCCTCATCATCTTCGGCGGGCTGATGGTGGCGCTGGCGCTGGCCTTGGGCCTGGGGACCCGTGATCTGATCGGCGCGATCGTGGCAGGCCGCCACGTCGCCGCCATCATCGCGGTCGGCGACGTCGTCGAAGTGGACGGACGCGGCGGCACGGTCGTCGCGCTCGGGCACGCCAGCGTTCGCCTGGCGCAGGACGGCACGGAGGTAGAGGTGCCCAACACGCGCTTCCTGCACGACACGGTCGTCATCCGCCAACGCGCGGCGACTGCGGCGACGCAGCGGTTGCGCAGGCCCTGACCGCTATCGGTGCGGGGTCAAGGCTGGATCCCCGTGCCCTCGCGGTGGTCTTCCAGCGCCCGCAAGACCTCGGCATCCGCCATCGGCGCCTCGGGACCGTAGTTGAGGACCGCGGTGCCCTTGGTGTGACAAGACGGGCAGGTCACGGCAACGATCGCCAGCATGTCGTCCGGGTCGGATGCGCCCTCGGTACGCCGCAGGGCCGTCATCGCCGTGGTCGCGGCGTCATGCTCCGTGGAACAGGCGAAGCACAGCAGCCGCGCGCCCTCTCGGGCCGCAAACTGGCCGCCATAGCCCTGCGCCTCGAACTCGGCGAGGATCGCCGTGAGGCTGGAGGAATCGCGGGCATACTGCGCGTCGCTGGCGTCGGTGTCCATGATGGTGTCCTACCGCTTCGCTACATGAGGACTTGACGCTGCGTTACCCGCTGGAGGCGCGGGCGACCCGTACGGCCGCCGAGCACCAGCGGTCCAGACTGCGCCGCAGCGCCGGGCCGTCCACCATCTGAGCCCGCAGCCCTGTCGCCGCCAGCTGCGCGGCCATGATCAGGCGGCTGCCGAGGGGATCGCGCACCACCCGAATGCCAACGCCGAGCAAGCCTCGGTTGGTCTCCGCAGTCATCTCCAACAAGCGCGGCTCGACGGTGATCACCCGCCAGACCCGTTCGTCGCCGTCCTGCGCGGTGGTGATGCGGGTGCCGACCGTCACGGGTTGAGGCTCGACGCTGTCCACCCGCTCGGCGTCGGTCCACTCGGCAAGTCGCCACGGGTCCCCGACGACCTGCCACAGCTGCTCAGGTGAGCGACCGCTGACCTGGTACAGTTCCGCGCTGACCGCCATTCAGCTGCCCCAGACCAGGTCGACGTCGCGGGCGTCACCCAAGGCCAGCCGCCTTGCCACGGGCGACGAGCTTCTCGGCCATCTTGCGGGAGGCCTCGTCGATCATCTTGCCGTCCAACGACGCCGCGCCCTTGCCGGCCGCAACCGCCTCGGCGTAGGCCGCAAGCATCCGTTCGGCGAAGTCGAACTGCTCGCGGCTGGGCGTGAAGACCTCGTTGGCGACGGCGACCTGCGATGGATGAATGCACCACTTGCCGTCGACGCCCAGCAGCTTGGCGCGGGTCGCTGACTCCCGGTAGCCGTCGAGGTCGCCGTAGTCGCCGTACGGCCCGTCGATGGCGTCGGCGCCGATCGCTCTGGCGGTGTTGACGATCTGGGCCAAGATGTAGTGCCACTGGTGACCGGGAAGTGCGGCTCGATCATGCCGAGGTCCAGCTGCGGCACGCCCATGTTGGCCGCGTAGTCGCCGGGGTCGAAGATCAGCGTCTCGGTGCGGTCGGTGACTTGGGCAATCTCGCTCATGTTCACCGAACCGGTGCCCGTCTCGATCTGCACCTCCAGCCCGATGCGCTTGGAGGTACTCAGATCGGCCTCGAGCTGGTTGAGCAGGTACTCGACGAACCACAGCTGGCCGGCGTCCTGCACCTTGGGAATCATCAGGCAGTCGATGGCGTCGTGGGCGCCGCGGACCAGTTCGATGACGTCGTCGTAGCAGTAGCGCGTGGTCGCGTCGTTGACTCGCACCACCACGACCTTGCCGCCGTAGTCGTTGCTGGTCAGTGCCTCGGTGACCTTGGCGCGGGCGCTGCGCTTCTCGTTGGGTGCGACGGCGTCCTCCAGGTCGAGAAAGATCTGGTCGGCCTCGCCGACGGCGGCTTTGGCCATCATCTTGGGTCCGACCCAGGCACGGCCAGACAGGACCGACGCAGGCGGGTGGGGCGCTGGGTGGCGGTGCCAACGCTGCGGAAGTAGTTGATGGTCACGGTTGGGCCTTCCTGGGTTCTCAACAGCCGGCGTCGTACTTCGGTACTCCAAGCTGGGCAACGCGCTGCGCGAAGTCAGCGGTGGCCTGGAGAATCTGCGGAGCATCGTGATCGAGGGTGGCAACGTGGTAGCTGTGCTCCAACCAGCGCTGCTCGGAGTCAGGGGAGCCGATCGAGTCGAGTACCAGGGCGCTGTTGGCTGGCTCCACGACGTGATCATGGCGGGAGGTGAGGATCAGCGTGGGCGCGAGCACCTGGGGTAGGCGCTCGCGCACCTGCCGCTGCAGGGCCAAAACCGAGGCCAAGGCCTTCAGTGGCACCTTGGGGTAGGGCTTCTCGTCGCCACCGGGCTTGCAGATGTCGTTGCCGACGCCCGGAATGGCGGGCACGGCCAACTTGAGCAACGGCAGCGCCTTGAGCCGGCGGTCGCTGGAGTACAGCCAGGGGTTGATCAACACCAGGCCGGCAACCTCGGCGGCGCGTGTCTGCGCGAGGTGCAACGCGATGGCTCCGCCCATCGACAGCCCGACCAGGACTTGGGCGCGGGTCGTCGAGCGCAGGTGCTGAAAAGCGGCGGCAGCCTCTCGCACCCAGTCGTGCCAGGTGGTGCGCTGCAGGTCCTGCCAGCGGGTGCCGTGGCCCGGCAGGCGAGGTAACGCCACGGCGAAACCTCGTTCGGCCAGACCTTCGGCCAGCGGCCGCAGGCTCACGGGATTACCGGTGAAGCCGTGCACGACCAGGATCCCGACGTCACCCGGTGGCTCGGACGCGCCATCCGCTGACCAGGCCTGTGCGCCAGGTGTGACCTGCGCCATGCCGTCCTTTCCCTGCGCGGCCGCGTTGGCGGGGCGATGAGGCGATGCAGGCTCAGGGGGTGGGCAGGCGGTTGCCCTCGGCGTCGGAGTGCGTCACCTCGCCGCTGCCATGCTTGCGCAGGACGTCGACGGCCAGGTCGAGCTCGGACTCGTCGCCCGTGTGCACCCCGACGACGACCTGACCTTCACTGACCGTGTCGTAGGTCAGGTCCCAGGCCTCGGACTCCTTGATCTTGGCGTAGGAGGTGGCAGCCAGGCCCACGCCGCTGCCCGCCGCCGCCCCGCCGAGGGTCAGCGCCCAGATTCCCCCGGCCACGGCGGGACCGACCCCCGGGATGCCGAAGGCGGCGATGCCCGCCAAGAAGCCGACCGCGCCACCGACGCCCGCTCCTCCCGCGATGCCCCCCGCCGCGGTCTTGGCATGGGTGTCCATCATCCGCTCGTCACGTCCCGCGGTGTCGGGGTCGTCGACCGCCTCTTCGCCCTGGCGACCCAGCAACGAGATGCGCGAGCCGTCCACACCCCGATCCTCCAGCGCCCCGATGCCCTCCCGCGCGGCGGGCAGGTCGGGGAAGGTGCCGATGACGTTATGGTCGGCGAACCTGAACTCGTTATCCATGCCCGATACCTGCCCGCTGCCGGCTGGATTGATGCCGGGGCGCCAGCCGGCTTCGCGGCGCCGAGTTCGTTGACGCGGGACTCGGGATAGCGAGGTGCCGGGCTCGGAACTGCAAGGCGACCCGGGCGTCCACGTCGCTAGCCTCGCAGCCATGCGCGTCGCAATCATCCTGTACCCGGGCTTCGACGAGCTCGACGCGATCGGGCCGTACGAGGTGCTGAGCGCCGCGGCGGCCTCTGGTGCCGACTTGGCGGTGTCGCTGGTGACGTTGGAACCGGCCGCCCAGGTCGTCGCCGCCCATGGATTGACCGTGCGCCCGGGTGGCCTGCTCGGCGACGGCGGCTGGGATCTGGTGATCGTGCCCGGCGGCGGCTGGAACGCGCCAGACGGAGGCGGTAGTGCACGAACCCGCGCTCAAGTAGCCGGAGGCGGTGGCGCACGGATTGAGGCGCAGCGCGGCGCGCTGCCCGCCGCGCTGGCGGATCTGGCCGCCGCCGGCGTGCCACTGGCGTCGGGGTGCACTGGCGCGATGCTGCTGGCGACCGCTGGCCTGCTGGGTGGGCGGCCTGCGGTGACCCACCTCAGCGCCCTGCAAGATCTGGCCGCGGCGAGTGCCGAAGTGATCGACGCCCGAGTCGTGGACGACGGCGACATCGTCACCGCCGGCGGGGTCACGGCCGGAATCGACTTGGCGTTGTGGCTGGTGCAGCGTCACGCCGGTGCCGCGGTGGCCGAACGGGTGGCCGAGCGCCTGGAGTACCGCCGCGGCGGCAACGCCGCCGGCAGTGAGCGCGGACGACGGTTACAGCTCGGCCTGCAACACCGTGTCCCCGCCACGAGTCGAAACCGTCACGCCAACGGCGTTCTCGCGCAACAGCGCGGCGTTGAGGTCGCAGGTCACCGCCTTGTCACCCACCCCGATGAAGGTCCCGGCGGCGACGGCGCTCCCGTCGGCGCGCCGGAACGTCACCACATAGGTGCGGCCCTCGTCGAACCCGGAGCCGACGAGCTTGAACTCCGTGCCCCAGGTGTGGGCGATGAGGTTGGCATCCGCGCTGACCGCGCGGTCCTGTGTCTGGAAGGCGACGGGTTCCTGGAGCGGACCCGGCGGCGGGGTCAGGACCACGACCAGGACCACCAGGGCGGCCGCCGCGGCTGCGGCCAACGCGCCGCCGCGCACGAGGCGGGCTCGCCGGCGGCCGCGTCGCTCCGTTGCCACCCGCGCAATCATCCGATCGCCCAGGTCACTCGGCGGCACCGGCTCGTCGTCCATGCGATCCAGGTCGACGCCTGCCAGCATCCCGGCCAGCGGAGCGATCTCGGCGTAGTCGGCCCGGCAGGTCTCGCACCCCTCGAGGTGGGTTTCGAGCGGTCGCGCCTCCGATGCTTTCAGCTGGCCGAGGGCGAGGGCCCCGAGCTGCTCGCGAAGGCGACGATGCTCGGGGGTCACGGGGTCACTCCCATCTCGTCGAGGGCAACGCGCAACGCCTTGAGACCGTAGAACAGGCGGCTGCGCAGCGTGCCCGGCGGCACGCCCAGCTCGGCGGCCACCTCCTCATGCGAACGGTCGCGCAGGTAGGTCTCAACGATCACCTGGCGGTGGTCCTCGGTGAGCCGTCGCAGCGCCTCGGTGACCAGCCAGGCGTGCAAGACCTCGTCGGTCCGGTCGCCGATCGCTGTGCCCGCGTCCGGCTCGTCGCCTAGGTCGATCACCTGACGGTGCCAGGGACGGGTGCGCATAACCCTGGCGTGGTCGATCACGGCGTTGCGGATGATGGCGAACAGCCACACCCACCCGCAGGCTCGACAGCGACGGGTCGTAGCGGTCGGCGGCACGCCAGGCCCGAACGAATGTGTCCTGGACGACCTCCTCGGCAGCGCCGGCGTCGCCGAGGGCCCGCAGGGCGAAGCGGTACAGCTCGGGTCCGTGGGCGGCGTAGGCGGCGCGCAGCCCCGCCTCGTCGTCGAGTGTCGGCGCGCGGGCGACCCGCTGTCCCATGATCGCCATGAACCCGAGCATCAGCGCCGCACCGTCGCCGCGGGCCCCGCCGGGCCGCAGCTGACCTGCCCAGCCGCCCACGCTGCGCATGGCCCGCGGCCTGCCGTCATCCGCCGCCTCTCAGCTCTTCGTCGCCCAGCCCAGCGGGAGGTATCGGCCCCCCGCCAGAAGATGCGTGGCTCGTACGCCTGGCGTTCAGCGGCTGTTCTCTGGAGATCGATGAACGCCGCAGCACCCAGGGCCGTAGGAAGGCGCAGAACGCAGGCGGCGGCAGGGAGACAGCGATGCGCACGAGGCCCAGCGGTGGGGGTTGCAGCCACAAGCCCTGGATGATCGCCCTGGCAACGGCGGCTCTGCTCACCGCATGCACGGCAAGCCCGCCCGAGTCCTCGCCCAACGCGCGGCGGACCGAGTTCCCTCGGCGTGTCGGCGAGCCGGTGGGGGTCGCCGAGGGAGGACGGGGGACAACGCCTGGACGGTCGTTGCCCAGAAGAGCGAACTGGGCACCTGTCTGGAGCTGCGCGACGACGCGACCGAGACCGTGAGCTGCGGTTTCGAGGTACCGCGCAACCACGATGTCGGCTTCGTCACCCACGACCGCAAGGACGGCTCCACCTGGGTGGTGGCAGGGGTCGCGGCGCGCGACGTGGCCGGGATCGACGTCCAACTGGCTGGCGGCGAGCGAATGCGCGTGGACCCCGTAGCGCCGCCGGACGGCTTCCGCACGGCCTTCTTCGCCGCCCCGCTGCCCGGCAGTGCAAAGGTCGCCGCGGTCGTGGCGGTCGATGGCGAGGGCAGGCGGTTGGAGCGGCGCTCAGCGGTGTCGCGATCTGGCGGCTGACGACTTTGGTGTGGCCGGCCCAGCAGCATCCAGATGACGAGGGGGAACGGGATGCGACCCCTCGCCCACGGGCCGGCGGCAGGCGCATCCACTCCCGGCCGGGCACACGGCCCGACCGAATCGAGCAGAAAGGACGGACATGATTACCACGGCACTGCGGACTAACGTCCGCGTGCGAGCAGTCATGGCAATCGCCATGGCCGCCTCTGTGCTGGCCATCGCCCCACCGGCGTGGGCTAACCACCCCGTCTTCGTCGAAGGAAACTGCTTCGGACCGGGAATGGGCGACACCGCCACCGGTCTGCGTCAGTCGCCGGTCACGCCGGGCACCTGCGGCGACTACGACGGCGACGGCAGCATCGGCATGGCCGAGGACAACGACGGTGACAACAACTTCGGCACGATCAACGCCGCACTGACGGCCGTGGCCCAAAACGGCCGCGTCACCATCGTCGCCAACGGCACCTACGGTGAGGTCGTCACGCTCAACCCGGTGGAACGCGGCAACGTCACGCTGGAGGCCGCTCCCGGCGTCAGCGCCAACATCGACGCTGTGGTCCAAGGTGACCCTGGCAGCACCGACCGCCAGCAGCGCCCGGGTATCATCGTCGACGGCTGCCGCCGTTGCCGTGTCACGGTGCGCAACGTCATCACCCGCAACTGGACCGACGGGGTGCAGGTCCGGGGCTTTTCCCACCTGCACCTGGACCAGGTCATCTCCGAGAACAACCTCAACTACGGCATCCGCGTCAAGAACCGTGCGAAGGTGTCGATCAGCAATAGCCAGGTCAACGCCTCGGGCTTCCGCAAGAACACCGCAGGCGCCGGTGAGCCCAACCCGGGCATCGGTGTCGAGTTCGAGGACTACTCGAGGGGCTCGATCGTCCACAGCAGCATCACCGGCAGCGCCCGCGCCGGGATCAATGTCGAGAGCCAGGCTTGGCGCATGCCCCTGGAGCTGGAGGACGTCCAGCTATTCGACAACAATCCGAACTTCACGCAGCGACGGGCTCGCGGCTAGCCGAAGGCCCCATCCCGCTGGCCGGCGTCGCTCGGGGGAGCGGCGCCGGCCAGCTTCATTTCTTAGCGCGCTACGGGGGCGCCAGCTCGGTCAGCGCTCGACGGGGACGTCGACCAAGGAGCCGTACTCGGTCCACGACCCGTCGTAGTTGCGCACCTTCTCGTAGCCGAGGATCTCGTGCAGCACGAACCAGGTGTGGGCGCTGCGCTCGCCGATCCGGCAGTAGGCCACGACATCCTTGTCGCCGCTGACGCTCTTGGCCCCGTAGATGGTCGCGAGTTCGCCGGCTGGCAGGAAGGTGCCGGTGTCCGGGTTGACGGCCGTGCTCCATGGCACGTTGGCCGCACCGGGAATGTGGCCGGCGACCTGCGCCGCTTCCTGTGGCAGGTGCGGCGGCGCCACGAGCTCGCCGGCGAACTCGGCGGGAGAGCGCACGTCGACCATCGCGGTGCCCTGCGGGGCGCCGACGTAGTCGTTGAGTACCTGGTCGCGCTTGGCGCGGATGTCGGGGTCGGCCTGCTTGGCCTGGTAGCCCGAGCCCGGCACCACCTTGGTCCCTTCGCTGGTCAGCGGTCGGTCTTGCAGCTCCCACAGCTTGCGGCCGCCGTCCATGAGGCTGACCTTGGCATGCCCGTACACCTTGAAGTACCAGTAGGCGTAGGCGGCGAACCAGTTGTTGTTGCCCCCGTAGAGCACGACGTGGTCGTCGTTGGCGATGCCCCTTAGGTTCATCAACTCGCTGAAGCGCTCACGGTCCAGGAACGTGCGGCGCACCCCGTCCTGGAAGTCGGCCTGCCAGTCGAAGCCGATGGCCCCTTCGATGTGGTTGTTGTGGTACGCGGCAGCATCCTCGTCGACCTCGGCGATGATGATGCCCGGTTCGCCGAGATGGTCGGCGACCCAATCGGTGCTGACGAGCGCTTCGGCGTTGGTGGGCATGGGCTGTCTCCTGCAGGGTCCTGTCCTCAAGTAGCGAAGCGGTAGGACACATGAATGGGGCGCCGAGCCTACCCTCGCCCTCCAAGGCTGCTCGCCGGCGGGACCGTGGCTACGTTGCATACCGTGGCGGAACCCGGGGTCCCGCGAGTTTGTCAACGCTGGGGACGACAACGTCGCGGCGCCACATGGTCTCAGAGTGCGATCGTGGCCACCAGCGGCAGGTGGTCACTAGGCCCTCGGGGTCCGGCGGCCGCCTCGAGGACCCGTACGCCGCCATGGACCAGCAGCTGGTCCAGCGTCGCGCGGGGGCCCCACGACGGATAGGTGGCCCCGTGCGCCGCATGCTGCCAGGTCGGCAGGCTGGCACGGACCGGCCAGCGCGGCAGGTTCAAGTCCCCGAGGAGCACCGCCGGCCCGCCTTCGGCCCGGGCCAGTCCGGCGGCCACCTGCAGCTGGGCGATGGCGCGCCAGGGCAGGTACGACAGGTGCGTCGTCGTCACTCGCAGCCTCGACCCCTCGACATCGAGGTCGGCGGCCAGCGCCGTACGGGGCTCGTAGTCCCACCCGGGTCGCTGCGGCGAGGCCTGCTTGGTGCGCTGACCGTCGCCCCCGCCCGGCAGCCGACGTTGCGACCAACCCCGGATGGGATAGCGGCTGATGATCCCGACACCGTAGGCGGGACCGCCCGTCTCGTCGCGGTCTGCCGCCCGCCAGCTCGCGTCGGGGCTGCCCAGCAGCGCCGGGCCGAACACCCCCTGCCAGCCCAGATGCTTCGCGATGGCTTGCACCTGATCGATTTCGTCGCTGCGCGCCAGCGACCGGTCGACCTCTTGGACGGCGACGACATCGGCTTCCAGCTCGGCGATCGCCGCCAACGCCGGCGCAAGGTCGGTGAGGCCCGAGGCGACGTCAATGCCGTGCAAGAGGTTGTACGAAGCGATGCGAACCGTCGGCCCCAGGGGTCTGCCTTTGGTTAGGGTCTCAAGCTGTCGGGAACCGTAACGAGACCGTGACCTTCGCGCTCTCGAACGCTGCAGACCCCGTGGATCCGGAGAACGGCGTGCTTGTTCGGATGCAGCTGTCCCTGCCCCGAGACGCCCGTTTCGTCGCCCTGATGCGGCAGGTCGCCAGTTGCGTGATGTCGGACTTTGGGGTGCCCACCGAGGCGATCGACGACATCCAACTGGCGGTGACCGAGGCGTGCGGCAACGCGGTGCGCCACGCCACCGGTGGCGCCGAGTACTCGGTGCGCCTCGGGGTGGGCCTGGAGGGGTGCGAGGTCGACGTCATCGACATGGGACCGGCATTTGACCCGCCCCCGCTGACCGACCCCACCCACACCGACTTTGAGACGGGCCGCGGCCTGTACCTGAGCCAGGCGCTGGTCGACGACCTGCAGTTCATCCGCGAGGACGACGCGACTCGGGTCCGCCTGGTGAAGCGATGGCCTGGCATCAAGCTCTCGGAGCCCG
>Ga0136620_10000683_pt1 | contig 15496 bp, 16 predicted proteins | sample AntDrymUQ4162106_2_FD_104806 | JGI IMG/M metagenome (GOLD analysis project Ga0136620, IMG submission 104806) | Polar desert sand microbial communities from Dry Valleys, Antarctica - metaG UQ416 (21.06) | ecosystem: Environmental > Terrestrial > Soil > Desert | place: Antarctica: Dry Valley... | reverse complement strand
GCCCGATCTCGACTGCTCGCCTCGGCCCGAAGCCGAGGTAGCGCCCCAGCCCGACGAGCTCGGGCGAGACCGTGCGCTCGAGCTCCCGCAGCTCGGCGATCTCACCCGTCTCGACGAGCTCGCCGAGGCGGCTCGCGATCCCCGGCCCGACCCCCCGGAGCTCGGTCACGCGCCCCGCACGGACGAGCTCGGCGACAGGGGCGGGCGTCGCGCGGATCAACTCTGCGGCTCGCCGGTAGGCACGCGAGGTGTAGTACTGCGCACCGGCAAGGTCGAGCAGGGCCGCGAGAGCCTCCAGCCGCTCCGCGATCGCCGGGTTTTCGAGGTGCTCCTGCTCCGCCACCTGAGCGGTAGTGTCCCAGCGATGGCGTCGATCGTCGTCCCGTTCAGGAGTCCCGACGCCAAGCGCCGACTCGCCCCGCTCGGCGGCGACGTTCGGGCCGAGCTGGCCCTCGCGATGCTCGGAGACGTGCTCGCGGCGGCGGTCGCCGTGGCTCCGACGACTCTCGTCACCTCGGCGGGCGCCGTGGCCGCCCGGAGTCTCGCGACCTCACTGGGCGCCGCGGTGCTGACCGAGCCCCGCGGAGGCCAGGGCGCCGCCGTGACAGCCGCGCTCGCGGCCGTCCCCGAGGAGCCCCTCCTCGTCCTGAACGCGGATGTCCCCTCCGTCCAGCCGCGCGACCTACTCGCGCTCCTCGGCGCGATTCCGCCCGGCGGGGTCGCGCTGGTCGCGGCCCTCGACGGGACGACCAACGCGCTCGCGCTCGCGTCGCCACGGCTGTTCGAGCCCTTGTACGGGCCAGGGAGCGCGGCGCGATTCCTCCACCACGCCGAGCAGGCCGGCCTCCAGGCGGGCGTGTCGCGGATCCCGAGCCTCCAGGACGACGTCGACACGGTCGAGGACCTGGAGCGGCTCGGGAGCTCGGCGGGCCCGCGGACGCTGGCGGCGCTCGGCGCGCTCCGAGTCGCCACCGCCTCGTGAGGGTTGCCGCGCTCTCGGGCGGCGTCGGCGGCGCGCGGTTCCTCCGCGGCCTCGTCGACGTGCTCGATCCCGGCGAGGTCGCGGTGATCGGGAACGTCGGTGACGACGTCGAGGTCCTCGGGCTGCACGTCTCGCCCGATCTCGACAGCGTTCTCTACGCCCTCGCGGGAATCGCCGACGAGGAGCGCGGCTGGGGACGAAGCGACGAGACGTGGAACGCCCTCGAGACGGTCGCGGCGCTCGGCGGCGAGGCCTGGTTTCGGCTCGGCGACCGCGACCTCGGGCTCCACCTCGTCCGGACCCTGGCCCTCCGCGACGGGACGCCCCTCTCGGCGGTGACGGCCGACCTGGCCGCCTCGCTCGGGATCGAGACGCGGGTCCTGCCCGCGACTGACGACCCCCTGCGGACGCACCTGCTGACACCGGCGGGGCGCTTCGCCTTCCAGCAGTGGTTCGTCGCGCGCGGGCACCGCGACGAGGTCGACGCCGTCGAGTACGAGGGCGCCGGCGAGGCTCGCGCCGCGCCGGGCGTGCTCGAGGCGCTCGAGACGGCCGATCTGATCGTGCTCGCGCCCAGCAACCCCTACGTCTCGATCGGGCCGATCCTCGCCGTGGCCGAGATCCGGCTCGCGCTCGCCCGTCGCCGCGTTCCCGCCGTCGCCGTCAGCCCGCTGATCGGCGGTCGCGCGGTCAAGGGGCCGGCCGACAGGATGCTCCAGCGGCTCGCCGGCGGGACGTCCCCCGCCCACGTGGCCGCGCGCTACGAGGGGCTGATCGACGCGCTCGTGCTCGACGAGGTCGACGAGGCGGGCGCCGCGGAGCTCAGCGTCAGGCCGATCGTCACGCGAACGCTGATGCGCGACGTGAGCGCCCGCAGGCGGCTTGCAGAGGCGGCGCTCGAGGCAGCGGGAGCCCTGACGTGAGGGTCGCCCTCGTCGGCGGTACGGGCCCGTTCGGCCGGGCGCTCGCCGCGCGGCTGCACGCGGCGGGCCACGAGGTCGTCCTCGGCTCTCGGAGCGCCGAGCGCGCCCGCGACGTCGCTGCGGAGCTCGGCGTCTCCGGCCTGGCCAACGAGGACGCCGTCCGGGGCGTCGAGCTGGCCGTCCTCGCGGTCAACGCGGACGCCGTCCTCGAAACCGCGCGGGAGCTCGCCGCCTCCCTCGACGAGACGCCGGTGCTCTCGGTCGCGAGCGAGCTTCGGTTCTCGAGCGAGGGCGTCTACCCCGGCCCCGACGAGCTCTCCCTCGCGGAGCGCGTTGCGGGCCTCGTCTCCGGCCCCGTCGCCGCCGGCCTCCACTCGCTCGCCGCCGCGAACCTCGCGGAGGCACCTCCCGATCAGGACGCCCTCGTGTGCGGCGACGACGACCGGGCGAAGGCCCTCGCGCTCGAGCTCGCGGGCTCCGTCGTCGCCGGCCGGCCGGTCGACGCCGGCCCCCTCGCGAGCGCCCGCGCCCTCGAGGGCCTGACCGCGGTGATCGTGAACGTGAACCGGCGCTACCGGGCGCACGCGGGCATCCGGGTGACCGGCCTGCCATGAGCGAGGTCAGGGTGATCCCCGTCTCCGGGATCCCCGAGCTCGAGCAGGGAGACGACCTGGGGGCGCTGCTCGCGGCGCGCTGCGAGCTCCAGGACGGCGACGTCGTCGTGGTCGCCCAGAAGGCCGTCTCCAAGGTCGAGGGCCGCGTCGTCTCGCTGGTCGGGGTCGAGCCGTCCCCGCGCGCCCTCGAGCTGGCGGGCGAAGAGGATCCCCGCCACGTCGAGGTGATCCTGCGCGAGTCCGCGCGGGTGGTGCGAGCCAGGCCGCCGCTCCTGATCTCGGAGACTCCCCACGGCTTCGTCTGTGCCTCGGCCGGGGTCGACGCTTCGAACGCCCCTGGGCCAGACCTGCTCGTGCTGCTTCCGGTCGACCCCGACGCGTCCGCGGTGCGCCTACGCGCCCGGCTCCGCGAGCTGACCGGCCGGGACGTCGGCGTGATCGTCAGCGACTCCTTCGGCCGCCCCTGGCGCCAGGGCACGACCGATGTCGCGATCGGGACCGCGGGGATCGAGCCGCTCCGGGATCTCCGCGGCGTGCGAGACCGGGCCGGCTACGAGCTCCGGAGCACGCAGATCGCGGTCGCCGACGAGCTGGCCGGGGCCGCCGAGCTCGTGCTCGGCAAGGTGCGGGGGATCCCGGCCGCGATCGTGCGCGGGGTCGACGTCCGCGGCGAGGGAACGGCGCGCGATCTCGTGCTGCCCGCCGAGCGTAGTCTCTTCCCGTGATCACTGGCGGGGGGTGGGCGTCAATCGGCAGGGTCGAGCAGCTCACTACTGGGACGGCGAGGACTGACGGATCAAGGCGCGTCCGCGGCGCCCAGCGCTCCCGCATGCGGAAGCCGAGCAGCCCCGATCCTTTGATCCCAGGTGCCTCAAGCGGGCCCCCGCGGATGCCGATACGGAGGGCAAGATGGCCGTGGATCCGCTTACGCCTGCGCGTTCGCTACCCGTCGGAAAGGCGCGCCGGCATTCGCTCGTCGACTCGTATCGACTGCTCGCCGGGATCTTCCACGAGGTGCTGTCCGAGCAGACCCTCGACTCGCTGCTCGACCGGATCGCCGACACGCTCGCCGAGCTTGTCCCGTACGACTCGCTGACGATCTACCAGGTCGACGAGCCCCGCCGCAAGCTCTTTCCCGTGCTCGTCCGGAGCCCCGAATGGGACAAGGAGATCTTCGGGAGCCACTCCATCTTCGGCGAGGGGATCACGGGCTGGGCGGCGGAGCACCAGCAGCCGGTGCTCACGAACACCGCCCACCTCGATCCCCGCGCTGTCTTCGTTCCGGGCACGCCGCCCGACCCGGAGGCCCTGATCGCCGTTCCGCTCGTCGCGCGCGGCTCCGTCAAGGGGTCGCTGAACATCTACCGGGACGGCGAGCAGGCCCGCTTCGACGAGGAGGAGTTCGAGCTGGCGAAGCGCTTCGGCGACGCCGCCGCGCTCGCACTCGACAACGCGCAGATCCGCGCGCATCTGGAGCACCAGGCGCAGACGGATTCCCTGACCGGGCTCTTCAACCACCGCTACTTCCACGAGCGCCTGCGCTCCGAGCTCCACCGCGCGAGCCGCGTCCGGGACTCCGTGGCCCTCTTGATGATCGACCTCGACGACTTCAAGCGTGTGAACGACATCTACGGCCACGGTGTCGGCGACCAGGTTCTGGTCGCGCTCGCCGAGCTGATCGACACGACCGTCCGGGCATCGGACGTCGTCTGCCGCGTCGGCGGCGAGGAGTTCGCCGTGATCATGACCTCGGCCGACGCTGCTGCCGCCGAGCAACTCGCGGTCCGCCTGGCGGAGGATCTCGCCGTCAAGGACTTCGGGCCCTACGGCCGCGTGACGCTCTCGATCGGCATCGCCGAGGGCCCGACCCACGCGATGAATCCGCGCGAGCTGGTGGCCTGCGCCGACGCGGCGATGCTGACCGCCAAGTCCCGCGGAGGAAACCAGGCCGTTCGCTTGGACGACGGCGCCCCGGCCGGCGCCCCTGCCCGCTCCCATCGCGATCCCCAGGCCGAGGTTCGTTCGCTCGCGCACCTGAAGCTCCTCCAGACCCTGTCGACGAAGCTGAGCGCTCTCCGCACGATGGGCGAGATCGGAGACCTGATCGCGAGCGAGCTCCGCGTCCTGCTCGACTACCACAACTGCCGCGTCTACCGGCGCGAAGGGGACGAGCTCGTCCCGGTGGCATTCCGTGGCGACGGCTGTGTCGACTGCGAGCAGGGGATCGCGGGGCTCCGCTTCAAGGTCGGTCTCGGGATCACCGGCCGCGTCGCCGAGACCGGCAAGTCGATGCTCGTCGCGAACGCGCTCGACTGCGAGTTCGCGTTGCGCGTGCCCGGGACGGGCGAGGTCGCCGAGTCTCTGCTCGCCGTCCCGCTCTGGAACGGCGCTCGGGTCGTCGGCGTGATCGTGCTCTCACAGCTCGGCGAGGGGGCGTTCGACGACGACGACGAGCGGCTGCTGGAGATGGTCGCGGGCTACGCAAGCGTCGCGCTCGAGAACGCCCGCCTCTACGACGCGGCGCGGAGCGAGGCAGAGCTCGCCAACGGCCTGCTCGAGACCGGTCGTCGGCTCGCCGGCGCGCAGAGCTTCGCATCCGCACTGGACCTGATCGCCGAGCTGACCGCCCAGATGCTCGAGGCGCCCAGGGCCTCGGTCTGGCTGCAGGATCAGGAGACCGGAGAGATGCGCGCGCACGCGATCTGGGGCCACTCCGTCGCCGAGCGCAAGGTCGTGCTCGAAGAGCGCTACTCGGAGGAGGAGGCGCGCCGCTACCTCTCCTCGGGCGGGCCGGTCGTCATCCAGCCCGAGGGGGTGGACGAACCGGACGAGGCCAAGGAAGCGGTCGCGCTCGCGCCGATTCCGCTCGACCGCGGCAGGCTTGCCTGCGTCGTCGTCATCAAGGCGCCGACCCCGGGGCGCGACGAGTTCTCGGACATGGCGCTTCGCCTCCTCGCGGGCATCTGCGACCAGGCGAAGCTTGCGCTCACGAGCCTGTCGTAGCGAGCGCGAGCTGTCGATACGGCGCCAGGTTCGAGACGCTCACCCCGACGAGCCGTAGGGCGCCCGGGCGGTCGCGAAGCGCCCGGTCGAGGAGCGAGCACGCGAGCTCGCCGATCGTCTCGGCGTCGTCGAGGCCGGCGGGCCGCGTGGTCGACCGGCTGCGGATCGAGAAGTCCGTGTAGCGCACCTTGGTCGTCACCGTCCGGGCTGCCTGCCCCTTCTCGGCGAGGAGCGCCGCCACGCGCTCCGCCATGCGGCGGAGCTCCCCGTGCAGGTGCGCCCGGTCGGAGACGTCCTGCTCGAACGTCTCCTCGTGGCCGATCGAGACACGTTCCGAGCCGAGCTCGAGCCGCCGTGCGTCGATCCCGCGCGCGCGGTCCCTGAGGATCCGCCCGACCTTCCCCGGCAGCAGCAGGGAGAGGCGCTCGTCGGACAACCCGGCGAGCCCTCCGACCGTCTCGATCCCCGCCCGCCGCAACCGCAGCTCGGCACTCGGCCCGACACCGGGGAGAAGACGGGTCGGAAACGGCGCCAGGAACGCGGCTTCCCGCCCCCGCGGCACGACGACGAGCCCGGCCGGCTTCCGCCGATCGCTCGCGACCTTGGCCACGACCTTGCACGAGGCGATCCCGACCGAGCAGGTGAGGCTCGTCGCCCCGCGGACCGCCGCCTGAACCGCTTCGCCGAGCTCCCTGGCCCGGAGGAAGTCGGCCGCCACCTCTCCGAGGCCGAGGTAGCCCTCGTCGAGCCCCGTCCGCTCCACGGTCGGTACCACCTGCCGGACCGACTCCCAGACCGACTGCGAGTACGAGCGGTAGAGCGCGTGCCGGGGCCGGACGAAGACCGTGTGCGGACAGCGGCGGAGCGCCTCGGCGCAGCTCATCGCCGAGCGGATGCCGAAGCGTCGGGCCGCGTAGTTCGCCGTGGCGACGACGCCTCGCCCGTGCGGGTCGCCGCCGACGACGAGCGGGCCGGCCCGGAGCGCCGGGTTCTCGAGCTCCTCCACGGCCGCGAAGAACGCATCCAGGTCGAGGTGCCCGACGATGGAGGCCATTGCTCAAGCAAGGATAGGCCTCGAACCCTCCGGCGCCCGGAGGCCTGCGCCAGCGCGAGAGAGGCCGAGCGGGCCCGCCCCGACGGCGCCTCAGGGCCGCACGAGCACGACGTGGACCTCGCCCGGACCGTGCACGCCGACGGCGAGGCGCTGCTCGATGTCGGCGCTCCGGCTCGGGCCGGTGACGATCGCGAGCGCACTCGGGAGCTCCGCCCCGATCGCGGCGAAGAGCTGGTCGAGCCCCGGCAGGATCCGATCCTCGCGCAGGATCGAGATGTGGACGAAGGGGAGCAGCGAGCGGGAGCGGGGCTCAGCCGGCGACGCTGCGAGCACGACGCTCCCGGTGTCCGCGAGCCCGTAGAGGGCCTGCGACACGCCTGCGTCCTCGAGCGAGGGTCCCTCGCCACGGTGAACCCGGAAGCCCGACACCTCGGCGTTCCGCGCGAACTCTGCCACGAGGGCGTCGGTCATCGCCGGTCGCGGAACCGCCGCGGGGCAAGCCGGGGCAGCTCGCGCCCCGCGCTCCAGGCCCGCCCCGGACCGGCGAGCCGCCCGAAACGCTGCCCGAGCCGGGCGAGCCCTGTCGAGGCCCGGTACCCGCGGGGCGAGCTCCACGCCCACGACCAGAGCCAGAACCCGAGCCGCTCGGCGCGCGATGCCACTCCCTCCGAGACGAGGTCTCTGCGCAGGTCGAGCAGCAGCTCGTGCAGCGGGATCTTCACGGGGCACGAATCGGTGCAGGCGCCGCAGAGCGACGAGGCGTGCGGCAGCGCGGGGGCCCGCTCGAGGCCGACGAGGAGCGGAGCCAGCACCGCGCCCATGGGCCCGGAGTAGACAGGGCCGTAGGCTCCGCCACCCGCACGCCGGTACACCGGGCAGACGTTCAGGCAGGCACCGCAGCGGATGCACGCGAGCATCTCCCGGTAGCGGCCCCGGCGGAGGCCCGAGCGGCCGTTGTCGAGCAGGACGATGTGCAGCTGCTCGGGCCCATCCGTCTCGCCCGGCCGCCGGGGCCCGGTGATCAGCGTCGTGTACGTCGTCAGCCGCTGCCCGGTGCCGCTCCGCGCGAGGAGCTTCAGGAGCACGGGCAGATCCTCGAGCCGCGGGACGACGCGCTCGATTCCCATCAGCGCCACGTGTACCCGCGGCAGGGAGCTGACGAGGCGGCCGTTGCCCTCGTTCGTGACGAGGCAGATGGAGCCGGTCTCGGCGATGCCGAAGTTGACGCCGGTGACGCCGACGTCGGCGTCCAGGAAGACCTGTCTCAGCTGGCGCCGTGCGGTCGCCGTGAGGTCCTCGAGCTCGGGCCGGACGTCGATCCCGTCGACCCCGCGCAGGAGCTCCGCCACCTGCGAGGCCGTCTTCTCGATCGCAGGCGCGATGATGTGGACGGGGTGCTCGCCGGCGAGCTGGAGGATGTACTCGCCGAGATCCGTCTCGACCGCACGGATGCCCGCCTGCTCGAGGCCGTCGTTCAGGGCGATCTCCTCCGTGGCCATCGACTTCGACTTGGCCACCAGCTGCGCGCCGGCGTCGCGGCAGATGCCAACGACAAGCTCTCTGGCCTCTGCCGCCGTCGCCGCCCTGTGGACTGTCGCGCCGGCGGCCACGGCGGCATGCTCGAACTCGTCCAGGTACCGGTCGAGGTCGTCGATCGCCCGCATCCGAATCCTGTGGGCCCGCTCGCGGAGCTCCTCCGCGTCCGGCAGATCGGCCCAGGCAGACAGCCGGGCCTCGCGGAGGCGGCCGGTCGCGGCGGCTAGCGCGGCCTGCGTTCCCTGGCGCCCCAGGGCGCCGCGCGCCACCTCCCGGAAGCGGCGCTCCGGCTGGGCCAGATCGGTCACGCGACGCCGCGGGCGAGCGCCGTCGCGAGGTGGACGACCCGGGGCCCCTCTCCGCGTCGCTCCCGACGGCCTCGAAGCTGCAGCAGGCAGCCGGGATCGGCCGTCACCAGCGCCTCGGCGTCGCCGGCGCTCGCCAGCTTGTCGTCGGCCATGGCGACCGACACCTCAGGCTGGCGCACGGAGAAGGTTCCTCCGAAGCCGCAGCAGAGATCCGGGCGCTCGAGCGGCCGGAGCGTTGCGCCGGAGCGCTCGAGGAGCCGCCGTGGCTGCTCCGAGACTCCTAGCTCCCGCAGGAGGTGACACGAGTCGTGGTAGGCGAGCGTCCGACCGGCGTTCGACGCGGCCACGCGTGCGTCGTGCCGGTCGAGGAATGCCGACAGCTCCCAGACGTCGAACGGCTCGCAGCCGAGGAGCTCGGGGAGGTAGCGGGTGAGCATCGTCGCGCACGAGCCCGACGGGACGACCACCGGTGCGGCTCGCGAGAACGAGGCGGCGAACGTCCGCGCGACTCGCCGGGCGGCGCCGTGGTGCCCGGCGTTGAAGGCCGGTTGACCGCAGCAGACCTGGCCTCCCGGGAACTCGACGTCGAACCCCGAGTCTCGGAGGAGCGTCTCCGCGTCGGCGACGGCGTCCGGGCAGATCAGGTCGCCGAGGCAGGTCGCGAAAAGCTGCACGCGCGACGCGGTCGACACGCGGCGAACCTACCAACTGCGAGAATCGCCGGGACGCCTGCCAACGAGGAGGAACGATGCCCTACGAGCTGCCACCGCTCCCGTACGACTACGCGGCGCTCGAGCCGCACATCGACGAGCAGACCATGCGCGTGCACCACGACAAGCACCACCAGGCCTACATCGACAACGCCAACAAGGCGCTCGAGGGAACCGAGTGGGCCGACAGGCCGGTCGAGGAGGTCCTCAGCAGCCTCGACTCGCTGCCGGAGGACAAGCGGGCCGCCGTCCGGAACAACGCCGGCGGGCACGCGAACCACACGCTCTTCTGGGAGATCATGGGCCCCGGCGGGGGTGGCGAGCCCGGCGGCGCGCTCGCGGAGGCGATCGGCTCGACTTTCGGTGGCCTAGATGCGCTCAAGCAGCAGGTGAACGACGGCGGCGTCAAGCGCTTCGGCAGCGGGTGGTCCTGGCTCGTGCACGATGGCTCTGGGCTCACGGTTACGTCGACGCCGAACCAGGACTCCCCGATCTCCGCCGGGCAGACCCCGTTGCTCGGGATCGACGTGTGGGAGCACGCCTACTACCTCCGCTACCAGAATCGGCGGCCCGACTACCTCGCGGCCTGGTGGAACGTCGTCAACTGGGAGGCGGTCGGGAGCCGCTTCGACGCGGTGGCGGGCGCCTGACGGTGACATGCAGCCGGCCGTCCTGGAGTTGAGGTCTTCGATGACGCTCGAAGGCATCCACCACGTCACTGCGATCACGGGTGATGCGCCCGGGAACCTCGACTTCTACGCCCGCGTGCTCGGCCTGCGGCTCGTGAAGAAGACGGTCAACCAGGACGACCCGACCGTCTACCACCTCTTCTACGCCGACGAGCTCGGTAGCCCGGGAGCCGACATCACCTTCTTCGAGTACCCCGACGCCCGCCGTGGTCACGCGGGCGCCGGGATGGTCCACCGCGTCGTCTGGCGGGTCGCCTCTGAGGAGGCGCTCGGCTTCTGGGAGCGACGGCTCGAGGGCGAAGGTGTCGAGAGCGAGCGCGAGCGCTCCGGGCTGCGGTTCGCGGACCGGGAGGGGCTTGGCCTCGAGCTCTCGGTCGTGGAGACAGACGATCCGCCGCTGGTCGCAGGCCATCCGGAGATCCCTTCCGAGCTCGCCTTGCAGGGCTTCGACGGCGTGCGCGCCTACGCCGCGGATCCGGAGAGTAGCCGGACGTTCCTGGAGGAGGCCCTTCGCTTCCAGCCGTCCGGCGGAGCGCGCTGGGAGGTGCGGGGCGATCAGCGAGGCTCCTGGTACGCGTACGATCCCGCGCCGCCCGAGCCGGGGCGGGGCGGGGCGGGCACCGTCCACCACGTGGCCTGGTCGTCGACTCTCGGCGACCACGAGACGTGGCGAGATCGCGCCGCGCAGGCCGGAGCGCGCCCCACGCCCGTCATCGACCGTTTCTACTTCCGCTCGATCTACTTCCGCGAGCCGAGCGGAGTCCTCTTCGAGATCGCCACCATGGGCCCCGGCTTCACAAGTGACGAGCCGCTCGAGAGCCTCGGTGAGCGCCTCTCGCTGCCGCCCGACTTCGAGCATCTGCGTGAGCGCCTCGAACCGGAGCTGACGCCGCTGCCGGATCTCCGCTCCGGCTCGGCGGCTTGAGCCTCGACGCACTCGCCCACCGTGTGCGCCCGGCGGCGGGGGCACCGGACGGGGCCCTCGTCCTCTTCCACGGCCGCGGGGCGGACGAGCACGACCTCGTCCCTGTTCTCGACGGCTTCCGACTCGACCTGGAGACGGCTGCACCCCAGGTTGCGATCGGGCATGGGACGCTCGATCCGGTCATCTCGGTGACCTGGGCTCGGCTGGCGCGCGCGCTGCTCGAGGAGGCGGGCGTGCCGGTGCTCTACCGCGAGTCTCCCATGCCGCACGCGATCGACCCGACCTTTCTGCGCGAGCTGCGGCTCTGGCTTCCGGAGGCCCTGCCCTTGCGAATCTAGGGAAAGACGAGCACGCGCGTTCCGAGGGTGGCGAACGCATAGATGACGGGCGCCTCCGGAAACGGCACCCGCACGCAGCCGTGCGAGGCCGGCTGCGGCGGAATCTCCGCGAAGGCATGAAACGCCACGCCGCCCGTGAAGTAGCTCGCGTGCGGGAGCCACACCTTGTACGGCCGAGACCATGAGAAGCGCTCCTTACGGAAGACCTGGAACGATCCGAGCGGGGTCTCGAATCCCGGCGCGCCCGTGGAGACGTGAATCGCGCGCCTCACGGCGCCACCGACGACGAGCAGCGCCACGCCACGGCTGCGGTAGACCTCGATCCGCTTGCCGCTGAAACGGCGAGGCTCGGGCGTCTCGGCCTCCCCGATCGCCGCGAGGGTCTGGGGGCCGACCTCCCCGTCCCTTGCGAGCCCAACCCAACTCTGCAGCGCGATCACCGCCTGCTCCGTGCGGTAGTCCCAGGTCCCCGTAACCGCCTCCCGGGGGAGGTAGCGGAGCTCCGCCAGACGATCCTGGATCGCGCCCGGGAACTCGGGTGCAGGCGCGGAGGGCTCGAGATCGGGAGGCTCGGGAGGAAGCCGGTCTGGGCCGCTGTTCGCGACGGCGAGCGGGGAGCCATTGACGAGCAGCTCGACCTTGCGGACGCCCTCGAGCGCCTTCAGGGTCGCCACGAGCTGCGCATTCCGGGCGGGGCGGAGCGTGAGGGCGAACTCCGACGGGCGCGCGACGTCGGCGAAGTGGACGTCCGCTCTGACCGAGCTTCCGCTGAGCCGGACCGATCGGAGCCGGGAGCCGGGCGGCACGGCCGTCCGCAGGCCCGCCTTGCGTTCCGCCGCGGACGGGCCTGCTAGCAGTGCGCGGAGGGCGACGACCTCCCCGCGCTGGCCGGGGCCGAGCGTGCGCGTGACGGGCGCGAGCTGCTCGCCGCGCGTGAAGAAGACCTCGACGCCCGAGCCTCGCTGGGCGTCAGCCCCCGAGACGAGCAGCGCCAGCCAGGCCGCGGCGGCCGCGACTGCGCACACGGTGGGGCGGGCGCGCGGCACGGCGAGCGATCCTAGCCAGAAGGCCCAGACGCCTTGCGGGAGAGCCACCTGATTGCGGCCGGGCGGCCGCGGAAGTAGCCTCGCCGCACCCGTGACCGGACCCCCACCCACGTCAGACAGCGGCCGCCGGCGGCAGTTCGAGATCTACCTGGGCGGAGTGCGGGGAACCAGACCGCGGACGCCGCTCGACCCGGCCCGGCTGGAGCGAGCCGCTCGCAGAGCGCTGTCCCGCGAGGGCTTCGCGTACCTGGCCGGCGGCGCCGGCCGCGAGAGCACGATCGACGCCAACCGGCAGGCGTTCGAGCGGCGCCGGATCGTTCCGCGCGTGCTCCGCGACGTCTCCGCCAGGGACACGAGCGTCGAGCTCTTCGGACGCCGGCTGCCGAGCCCGTTCCTGCTCGCGCCGATCGGCGTGCTGGAGCTCGCCCATCGCGACGCTGATCTCGCCGTCGCGCGCGCGGCGGCCGCCGAGGGCGTGCCGATGGTCTTCTCGAACCAGGCCTCGTACCCGATGGAGCGCTGCGCCGCCGAGCTGGGCGACGGCGTCCGCTGGTTCCAGCTCTACTGGAGTACCTCGAACGCCCTGGTCGAGAGCCTTGTCCGCCGCGCCGAGGCCTGCGGCTGCAGCGCGATCGTGCTCACGCTCGACACGACGATGCTGGGCTGGCGAAGCCGCGACCTCGAGCTCGGCTACCTGCCCTTCCTGCTCGGCAAGGGGATCGCGCAGTACACGAGCGACCCGGTGTTCCGCTCGCTGCTGGACGGTATGCCCCCGGAAACGGAGCGCCCCGCCGTGAACCCGGCGACGTTGCGGGCGCTCGTCCGCCTCACCCGCGCCTACCCCGGCCGCTTCCGCGACAACCTGCGCTCGCCGCTTCCGCGTGCGGCCGTCCGTCGCTTCGTCGAGATCTACTCCCGGCCGTCGCTGACCTGGGACGACCTCTCGTTTCTCCGCGACCTCACGACGCTTCCCGTCCTGCTGAAGGGCGTCCTGCACCCCGACGACGCGCGGGAGGCGCTGGCCCGCGGGGTCGACGGGATCGTCGTCTCGAATCACGGTGGACGGCAGGTCGACGGCGCCGTCGCGACGCTCGACGCGCTGCCGTCGATCGTGGCGGCCGTCGCGGGGCGCGTTCCCGTCCTGCTCGACAGCGGCGTCCGCGGAGGCGCCGACGCCTTCAAGGCGCTCGCCCTCGGGGCTAGGGCAGTTCTGCTCGGCCGTCCCTACGCGTACGGCCTGGCGATCGCCGGCGAGGCGGGCGTCCGGGAGGTGCTGCGGAACTTCAAGGCCGACTTCGACCTGACGATGGGGCTGGCGGGCTGCGCGTCGGTGGCGGACATCGGGCCCGAGGCGCTGGCGTGACGATCTCCCTCGAGGAGCTGCAGCTCGCGGCGCGCAACCACGGGATGCCGCTCGAGGCGCTGCGCTACGACCTGACGCCGGTCGGGCTGCACTACCTCCTGATCCACTACGACATCCCCGTCGTCGACCCCGCGGCCTGGCGCCTGCAGGTGGGTGGGCTGGTGGAGCGGGAGCTGTCGCTGGGAATCGACGAGCTGCGAACGTGGCCGGCGGTCGAGCTGGTGGCGACGATGGAGTGCGCCGGCAACGGGCGCGCGCGGCTCGAGCCGAGGCCGGTCTCGCAGCCGTGGCTCCACGAGGCGGTGGGGACGGCGGCCTGGCGGGGCGTCTCGCTGCCGGCGCTGCTCGCGGCGGCGGGCGTGCGCGACGCGGCGGTCGAGGTCGTCTTCACCGGGCTCGACCGCGGCATCGAGGGCGAGATCGAGCAGCGCTTCGCGCGAAGCCTGCCGGTCGCCGAGGCGGCGGCGGGGGAGGCCGTGCTCGCGTACGAGGTGAACGGTCAGCCGCTGCCGCCGCAGCACGGCTACCCGCTGCGCCTCGTCGTGCCCGGCTGGTACGGGATGGCGAATGTGAAGTGGCTCGCCTCGATCGAGCTGGTCGGCGAGCCGTTCTCGGGCTTTCAGCAGGCCGCGGGCTACCGGTGGAGGACGGACGAGACGGACCCGGGCCGGCCGCTGACGAGGATGCTGCCGCGCGCCTTGATGGTGCCACCGGGAATCCCGGAGTTCATGACGCGCCACCGCACGCTGGAGACGGGTTCGGTGGTGCTGGAAGGGCGCGCGTGGTCGGGTATCGCGCCGGTCGAGCGGGTCGAGGTCAGCGTCGACGGCGGCCGCACGTGGGGCGATGCGCGGCTGGGCGAGGCGCCGTCGCGCTGGGCGTGGCGGTCGTGGTGGTTCGAGTGGGAGGCGGAGCCGGGCGAGTGCGAGCTCCGCTGTCGAGCCGCGGACGCCGCCGGCAACGTCCAGCCGGACGAGCCGCAGTGGAACGTCGGCGGCTACGCGAACAACGCGACGCAGCGGGTGCCGGTGACGGTGCGGCGACGTACGCTCGCCTAGATGCTTCGGGACCCGCTTTTCGCTCGGGGTCAGTCGTAGATCGACCGGCCGGCGCCTGCGCGGGCATTGGGGGGGTAGGGCTGGAGGTCGTGGATGTAGCCAGGTTGCTCGGCGACGTGGCGAAGCCAGCTCTGGATGGCGGGCCAGCGGTCTAGCTCGTAACCGGCTTCGTCCGCAACGTGGACGTAGCCGTAGACGGCGATGTCGGCGATCGAGTAACCGGTGCCGACGAGGACGTCGCGGTCGGCGAGATGATCGTCAAGGAACCCGAGCACCTCGTGACCGGCGTTTTTTCGCCGAGCAGCGTCGGGGTGGTCGGGGCTGAGTCGACCTGTCTGGAGGCGGAAGCGCAGCCCACCGGTGGCGGGCATCACGTCGGTCTGCTCGTAGATCAGCCATCGGACGACCTCTGACCGCTCGACCGCTGCGCTCGGCAGGAACGGCGTGCCTTCGGCGAGATAGACGAGGATGGCGTTCGACTCGAGCAGGTAGCGATCGTCGGCGATCCCGAGCACGGGAGTCGAGCGAAAGGGGTTGATGCGCCGGTACTCGTCGGTCAGCGTGTCGCCGTCGAAGATGTCGACCGGTATGCGTTCGTAGGAACGACCGAGCTGCGCCAGGAGGAGGCGCACCTTGTAGCAGTTGGCCGATGCCGTGTAGTCGTACAGGCGGAGGTCAGGCATCGGGCCTCCTTCGTTCCATGCCCTTACTAGAGCCGAAGGCTCTGTTCGTCAGCTGCACCCGGTATTCGTCCCGCAGTCGCGGCACGTGTAGCAGCTCCCCGTGCGGATCATCCGGCCGCCGCAGCGGGCGCACTCGACCGCGTCCTCCCACGAGTTGAAGAGGGCCGTCTGCCCGGGTGTCGGCTGCTCGGCCGGGGCCTGGGCGGGAGCGACTCCGGTCTCGAGCGCGTTGTAGGCCTGCGTCAGCCGCGCCCGCACCTCCGG
>Ga0136620_10000682_pt1 | contig 15511 bp, 16 predicted proteins | sample AntDrymUQ4162106_2_FD_104806 | JGI IMG/M metagenome (GOLD analysis project Ga0136620, IMG submission 104806) | Polar desert sand microbial communities from Dry Valleys, Antarctica - metaG UQ416 (21.06) | ecosystem: Environmental > Terrestrial > Soil > Desert | place: Antarctica: Dry Valley... | reverse complement strand
GGTCCGGCACGGCCCAGCGCGCGTGACACCCGCGTGACACCACCCTGAGGGCCAGCGCGAACGGGTGAGACGCCCGCGGACGCACAATGCGCTCTGGAAGCCGCAAAGCCGTCTCGCGAACCCTCGCCGTTCGACGCGCTTCGACCCCCGATGACCACTCATAATGGTGAGGTCCCTGGTTCAAATCCAGGCGGAGCTACTCCCAGAACCCCGCACTACGAGCGGGGGTTCCGCCGTTCTACGGTGCGGCCGTCCTCCCGCCCGGACCGATGTGGGGCAAGGGATGGGCAATAGGCGGGCCGGAAGGGCCGCAAGTCGGGACCGTTGCCCGTCCGGCCTGGCCGCCACCGTCGCCGCCGTGACCCCCGCCCAAAGTTGCGCCCTCCTTTGCTAGCTCCCGCGCGCGGCAGGAGGTAGGTCGCGCGCGGGGGCTTACTCGCTTCAGCGCGGTGGACATGCGTTGTAACTGGTGAACCTTTTGGTCTTCCCGGCGTTTCAACGTCCGACATTGACAGATACGGGCGCCGCTGCCGCGTCCATATCCCCCTGAACTTTGAGGAGAAGCATCTTGAGGATCAAGAACGCAGCGGCCCTCACAGCCGCAATGGCAATGATGGCCACACCGGCCTTTGCCGCTGGACCCCCCGCCGGCACGCCGAACCACAACAACAGCACTAGCAACCCGGGCACGGCCCACAAGCTCGCGGCTCCCGGCCAGTTCTGTAAGGGCGAGTCAAAGAGGAAGGCCGAAGGCCAGGAGCGCAGCGACTTCAGCACTTGCGTCCGGGCCCAGGCGAAGCTTCGCGGCAACAAGACAGACTCGCCGCGTCAGGCTTGCAAGGGCGCTGACAAGAAGCACGTCAAGGGCGAGAGGGGCACGGCCTTCAGCCGCTGCGTCTCGGCCGGCGCGAAGCTTCTGAAGGACGAGAAGGCGCAAGACGATCAGGAGACACCGCAGGCCTAAGCAGCCTCAAAGTCGCAGGACCCTCCGGGCTCTCGGGCACCCAGCGGAGGGGTCGCCCTTGGTAGTCCGCACGATCATCTTCTTCTTCGTCGGCATGACCCTGCTGGCCATCACCGTCATCGTGGTCGAAACGTGGTGGGTGGTGGCGCTCGTGGGCACCACCCACATGGTGGCCTCGGTCGCGCTGGGCCTCCTGGTCTGGCGCCAGCTCGCGGAGGACGAGCGGCGCCAGGACCTGGAGGATCGCGCCTGAATCAGGCGCTCTCGGGCGGCCGTGCCTCGTCGGCGTCGACCTCGGTCCGGGAATCGGACCGCGGACGGGCCTCCTCCACGAGCTCCTTGAAGGACTCGAGCGCACGCTGGACCTTGTCCTCGGGATCGTCGAAGAGCTTGGCCACGATCTCGCCGGCCTTCCCGCCGGGAGGAGAGAACTCGATCGCGTACTCCATGTCGGTGGTGTCACCCTCGCGGGCGTCGAAGCGCACGGCTCCTGAGTTCTCCACGTCGCCGCCAACGGACTTCCAGGCCAGCTTCTCGCCTGGACGGTCCTCGATGACCTCGGACTCCCATTCCACGGTCTTGCCCGCGGGGCCGCTCACCTTCCACAGCCAGCGGTCCCCCCGGTTCTCGACCGACTCGACGTCCGCCATGAACTCAGGGAACTGGCTGGGATCGCGCCACAGGTCATAGACCTGCTGCGGCGGCGCTTCGATCCGGATGTACTTGCTGACTGCTCCCATGTTGGTCTCCTCTCGGGTGTCGTGGGGTACGGACACCCGCGGGTCAGGGATCAGTGCCTTGGTCAGCCCGCCGCCAGCAGCACCACGCCGATCAGCGCGGCCGCCACCCCCGCCGACTGCAGCCGGCTGAGCCGCTCCCCCTGCAACACGAAGGCCAGTGCGACAGTCACCACGGGAAACAGCGATCCCAGCACCGACACCACGCTCAGCTGGCCCTCGGCGGTGGCCGCCGTGTAGGTGACGGTGCCGGCGAAGAGCAGCACGCCCGGAAGCGCCAGCTTGGGCAAATGAGTCAACCGGACGCGCAGGGCAGCGCCCGTGGCGAGGGCGATGCCGAACAGGACTGCCAGCAGGCTCGCCCTGCTGACCAGCACCGCCCAGAAGGTGCCGCCATCCGACGCCGGCGCCATCGCCGTCAAGAACACCCCGAAGCCGACGGCCGAGGCGATTGCCCACAGCGCGCAGCCGCGGACGTCCCCTCCCGCAACGGGGGTGCCCTCCCGGCGCGCGGCCAGCACCACCCCTCCCACGGCCAGCACGATCCCCGCGACCTGACCGAGCGCCAGGCTCTCGCCGGCGGCCACGCCCACCGCCACCGGCATGATCGCCGCCGTGGCCCCTATCGGTGCCGCCACCGACAATGGGCCCAGCGAGGCCGCGCGGTAGAAGGCAGCCACTCCGAGCGCGTTGCCCACGCCGGCGATCAGGGCGGCCGCGAGCTCCTCCCCCGCGGGCACGGCGCTGCCCTGGGCCACCACCACAGCGGCACACACGACGAACGCGATCACCTGTCCCGAGATCAGAACCACGTACTGCGGGTTCTCGCGGCTGAGCAACGGGCCGAGGAAGTTCGAGACGCCGTAACACAGGCAGGCGGTGAGGGCTAGGGCGGCGGCCATCGGCGGCGCGCCACGCTAGCGGGGGAGCGGGTGAACCCGGCAGGACTGGGGTAGTGGACACCCATGACTGAGACCACAACAGCAAGCACGGCCGGCACCGTGAGATTCGGCGACATCGAGGTCAACCGCCTCGGGTTTGGCGCCATGCGCATCACCGGAGATGGCGTATGGGGTCCCCCCGACGATCGCGACGCGGCTCTGGCAGTCCTGCGACGGGCGGTGGAGCTCGACGTGCAGCTGATCGACACCGCGGACTCATATGGCCCCGACGTGTCGGAGGAGCTGATCGCGGAGGCGCTTCACCCCTATCCAGAGGGCGTGCTGATCGCGACCAAGGGGGGCCTCGAAAGGACTGGCCCCGGTCAGTGGCCCCGCAACGGCCGGCCCGACCATCTGCGCGAGGCCTGCGAGGGCAGCCTGCGCCGCCTGCAGGTCGATCAGATCGACCTCTACCAGCTGCACTCGCCCGACGACGACGTGCCCTACGAGGAATCGGTGGGGGCGCTCGCCGAGCTCATGGACGAGGGCAAGATCGCCCGCATCGGCGTGAGCAACGTGAACTCCGAGCAGCTGGCTATGGCTCGCGGCCTGACCGACGTGGTGTCGGTACAGAACCGCTTCAACCTGTCAGACCGCTCCAACGAGGACGTGCTGGACACCTGCACCGAGGACGGCCTGGCCTTCCTCCCCTGGTTCCCGCTCGGATCCGGGCAGCCGGCCGACGTGGCGAGCGAGATCGCCGAGGACCGGGGCGTGAACCCCCACCAGGTCGCGATCGCGTGGCTGCTGGCCCGCTCGCCGGTGATCGCCCCCATTCCCGGCACATCGAGTGCCGCCCATCTCGAGGAGAACGTGGCCGCGGCGGAGGTCGAGCTGGGCGACGAGGAGCTGCAGCGGCTTTCCGAAGCCGCCTGAGGCTCGGGCTCCGTACCCCTCTGGATGAGGGTCCACAAGCTCGAGCGCGAACAGCTGCTGCCCCAGCCCGTTGACGAGGTCTTCCCCTTCTTCGCCGACGCGCTCAACCTGGAGCGCATCACCCCGCCCTTGCTGCGTTTCGAGGTCGTGACGCCCAGTCCGATCGAGATGCGGGTGGGAGCGCTGATCGAGTACCGGCTGCGGCTGCATGGTCTGGCGGTGGACTGGCTCACCCGCATCGAGGAGTGGGAACCTGGCGTGCGCTTCGTCGACATGCAGTTGGCGGGCCCCTACCGCCTGTGGCATCACACCCACACCTTCGAGAAACGGGGGGAGGGGACGCTGATGCGCGATGTGGTCCGCTATGCGATGCCCGCGTGGCCATTCGGCGAGTTGGCGATGCCGCTCGTGCGACGCGATCTGGCGCAGATCTTCGACTTCCGCCGGGACGGCGTGTCCGCGCTGCTGGCCTCGGATGGCCGGCCGCGATTCGACCCATCCTTCACTAAGTAAAGTAATAGCCCGATGGCCGCTTTCCGACGCCTACTCGGGTTTCTCCGTCCCTACCGCTCAGGGGTGATCGTCTCCTTCGCGCTCGCGGTTGCGGCGATGGCCACGGGCGTGCTCATCCCCTTCCTGGTCGGCCGCACGGTGGATGACATCGACACCGGCGGTGGCGACCTCACCCTGCTCGCGGGCGCCATCGCCGCCGCGGCACTCCTGCGTCTGGCCTTCTCGGTGGTGCGCCGCCTGGTGGCGGGCAGGGTGTCCCTGGGGGTGGAGGTGGAGCTGCGAAATCGCCTGTATCGCCATCTGCAGTCCCTGGAGCTCGAGTTCTTCGACACCCAGCAGACCGGGCAGCTGATGTCGCGGTCCACGGTGGACCTGCAGTCGGTGCGCTTCTTTCTCGGCTATGGCCTGATCTTCATGGTCCAGTCGATCGCCACGATCCTCGTGGCCGCTGCGGTGATGCTCGCCGTGAACCCCACGCTCGCGCTGGTGGCGCTCGCCCCCACGCCCTTCGTGATCTGGGTGGCGTTCAGTTACGGGAAGCGCAACCGCCCCGCCTCACAGGAGGTTCAGCAGCGGGTGGCCGAGCTCACCGCTGAGGCCGAGGAGAACATCTCGGGCGTTCGCGTCGTCAAGGCCTTCGCACAGGAGGAGCGCCAGCTGCGGCGCTTCAACCATGCCGTGCGGCGAGTGTTCGATCAGTCGATGGTCTCGACGCGGCTGCGGGCCTTCTACGACCCCTTCATAGCCTTCCTGCCCCAGCTCGGGCTGGCGGCGATCTTGTTGCTCGGCGGGCGACAGGCGATCAACGGGTCGATCTCGATCGGCGACTTCGTGGCCTTCTATGGCTACGTGCTGATGCTGACCTCGCCGATGCGCACGCTCGGCGTGTCGCTGGGCATGGCCCAGCGCGCCGTGGCCTCGGGCGCTCGGGTGTTCGAGATCCTCGACCGCGCCCCGGCGCTGACCGCCCCGGCGGGGGCGCCGGCCCTGCCCGACGGTGGCGGCCGGGTGGAGCTGCGCGGGGTGAGCTTCGGCTACGGCGACGGCGAGAACGTGCTCAGCGACGTGGACCTGGAGGTGGAGGCCGGCCGCACGGTGGCCGTGGTGGGCGGCACGGGCTCGGGCAAGACGACGCTCGTGGCGCTGATCCCGCGGCTCTACGACGTACGGGAGGGCGCTGTGCTTGTGGACGGCGCCGATGTCCGCGACGTGAACGTCGCCTCGCTTCGCAACGAGACAGCGCTGGTCTCCGACGACGCCTTCCTGTTCTCGGCCAGCCTGCGCGACAACATCGCCTACGCGCGCCACGACGCCACCGAGGAACAGGTGCTGGCCGCCGCGCGCCGCGCCGGCGTGGAGGGGTTCGTGGAGGAGCTTCCGGATGGCTACGACACGCGGGTTGGGGAGCGCGGCCTGACGCTGTCAGGGGGCCAGCGTCAGCGGGTGGCGATCGCACGCGCGCTTCTCGCCGAACCCCGCATCCTCATCCTCGACGACGCCACTTCCAGTGTCGACGCATCCACGGAGAGCACGATCAAGGAGGCGCTGGCCGAGGTGATGGAGGGACGCACCACATTCGTGATCGCCCACCGGCTGTCCACCATCGCACTGGCCGACGAGATCGCGGTGCTCGAGGATGGCCACATCGTGGCTCGCGGTACCCACGACGAGCTGCTGGAGGAGTCTGACCTCTACCGCGAGATCGCCGAGCGCGGGCTTCCCGATCAGGTCTTCCTCAACCGCAAGCCCGAAGGCGCGGAGGTGGCGGGGCTGTGAGCGACCTGAGTAGCCAAAGCCGGGCGCGTCGCACGTGGGAGACGCTGCGCGGCGAGCGGGGCCGCACGCGCAAGCTCGGCAAGATGCTGGCGCTGCTGCGCCCTTACCGCGGGCGGGTCGTGCTGATGTTCGTGGCGCTGGCGATCGCCACGGCAGCTGCGCTGGCGCCCCCCTATCTGGCCGCGCGCGCCATCGACGACGGCATCCGGGCCGGCGATACCAGAGCTCTCACTTGGGTCCTGGTCGCCTTTCTCGTGGCCGCCGGACTGAACTGGGGCGCCACCTACGTCCAGACCTTTCTGGTCAGCTGGATCGGCCAGCGTGCCCTCCAGGACCTCCGCACCCGGATCTTCTCTCACCTGCAGGGGCTGTCGATCGGGTTCTACTCGCGTAACAGGACCGGCGTGCTGATCTCGCGCCTCACCAACGACGTGCAGGCGCTGGACCACCTCGTGACCGACGGCATCGTCACGCTCTTCTCGGCGTCGCTCACGCTGGTGGGCACGGCGGCGATCCTGCTGTTCCTCGCCCCCAAGCTGGCGCTCGTCACCTTCGCCGTCTTCCCGGTGCTGCTGGCGGGCAGCGTGTGGTTCCGGATCGCCTCGGCGGGTGCCTACCGGCTCACCCGGGAAAGGATCGCGCAGGTCACGGCGTATCTGCAGGAGACGCTTTCGGGCGTGCGAATCGTGCGCGCATTCACCCAGGAGCCGCGCCACCTACGCCGGTTCGCCGAGCTCAACGACGAGCACCGCGCGGCCAACATGCGCACGGTCAACCTGAACGCGGCCTACTTCCCATCGGTCGAGCTGCTGTCGGCCGTGGCCACCGCTGTGATCCTGCTCTACGGCGGCAGCCAAGTGGTGGACGGCGCCGTCACGATCGGCGTGCTGGCCGGCTTCGTCTTCTACCTGCAGACCTTCTTCGACCCGATCCAGCAGCTCTCTCAGCTGTACACGACCTACCAGGCGGGCATGGCTGCACTGGACAAGATCTTCGACCTGCTCGACGAGCAGCCCGACCTCGTGGAGTCGCCGGACGCGGTGGAGCTGCCGCGGGTGAAGGGCGAGATCGCCTTCGAGCATGTGGACTTCGGCTACGCGCAGGACGGCGGGGAGCTGGCGCTGCACGACGTCTCGCTGCGGGTGCCGCCCGGCCAGACAGTTGCGCTGGTGGGCGCCACGGGCGCCGGCAAGTCGACGCTGGCCAAGCTGGTCGCGCGCTTCTACGACCCGACACAGGGCCGGGTCTCCATCGACGGCCACGACCTGCGGGAGGTCACCGAGCACTCGCTGCGCTCCCAGCTCGGGGTGGTGCCGCAGGAGGGCTACCTCTTCTCCGGAACCGTGCGCGAGAACATCGCCTTCGGCCGGCCCGGCGCCGACGGGGAGATCGAGGCCGCGGCCCAGGCGGTGAGCGCACACGAGTTCATCGAGCGGATGCCCGACGGATATGACACCGAGGTCGGCGAGCGCGGCGGCCACCTGTCGGCCGGCCAGCGCCAGCTCGTTGCATTCGCGCGGGCGGCGGCGGCCGACCCCCGCGTCCTGATCCTCGACGAGGCGACGTCGAACGTGGATGTCCACACCGAGGCGCGCATCGAGCGCGGACTGCGCAGGCTGCTTGCGGGCCGCACCGCGATCGTGATCGCCCACCGCCTCTCGACCATCCGCGACGCCGGGCGGATCGTGGTGCTCGACGGCGGGCGGATCGCGGAGCAGGGCACCCACGAGGAGCTGCTCGAGGCCGACGGCGCGTACGCGCGGCTGTACCGCGACTGGGCGCAGCAGGCGGCGGCTTAGCGCGATCGCTCAGTAACCGCCGTGGCCGTCTGAGCCGGGGCCCTTCTCGCCTTCCTCGCGCGGTTGGTCGGTGCCCTCGTCCCCGACGAGGATCGACCCCGTCATGCCTCGCTGCTCGTGATCGGCAACCGGGCAGTACCACGAGTACCTGCCGGGCTTGGAGAGGTCCGCGGTGAGCGTGGCCGTGTCGCCGGGAGCGATCTCTTCAGTCTCCACCTCGCCATCGGAGCCCTCGACCCCAAGCGCGTGGCCGGTCTTGCCGGCGTTGGTCACCTCGAAGGCGACCGTGCCGGTGCCCGCGACCCGCGGGTCGGACGGGTCGATCGTGTACTCGGTCTCTTCGACTACGACGGTGGCGACCTCGTCCCTGCGGGGCTGGCCTGTGGACTCTCTCGTCGTGCTGGTCTCCTCGACGGAGTTGCGACCGTCCTCCTGATCTTCACCGCACGCGGCAAACGGCAGCAGGAGTAGGGCCGTCAGAGCTGGTGGGCACCGCGGAGCCATCGAGTTCCACGCTACCGCCATTCCAGCCAAGGGACCATCCCCACGGGTCGGCACACCGTGGACGACTAAAGCGTGGAATCTCTATCGTCTTGGCACTCAGCCTTGCCCGGTCGTCTAGCTGGCAGGACACGCGGTTCTGGTCCGCGGAACGGTGGTTCGAATCCATCCCGGGCAGTTCTACCGAGCTACGCGCTTCGGCTTCTGCCGCGAGACTTGGGCGAAAGCCGTCGATCGTGGAGAGATCGTCCCTCGCCCGCACGCTCTGTCCATGACCGAAAAACCTCATGCTTCTGTGCAGTAACTGCTACAGCCAGACCAACAACCGGGGTGGCCGCGGAGCGGTTCGGAGGCGGTGTATCGACGCGGCGGCGTGAGAACCATTACAGCGAAGCCAGGTCGCTGTTCACGTCGGCCAGCACATCAACCCCCGGCGCCCCCCCCTCGGCGATCCACCGCCGCGCGTGCTCCAGGTCGCCGGAGCGCCCCACAGTGAGCGCGGCGGTCACTTGGCCCTCGTCCAGGTAGAAGGCCGTGAACTCGCCGTCGTCCATCGAGCCACGGATCACCAGCTTGCCGGTGCCCGGCCCCAGGTATTCCATCGACGCCCAGTCGGCCAAGTCGGAGAAGAAGTACGGGATCGCCTCGTGCGGCGTCTCGCGACCGAGCATGCCCAACGCCGCGGTCTTGCCCTGCTGCAAAGCGGCATCCCAGTGCTCCACCCGCAACGGGCGGCCATGGACCGGGCTGTCGTACTCGCACACGTCGCCGGCGGCGAACACAGCGGGCGCCGAGGTGCGCAGCGCCGGGGAGCACCTGACTCCCCCGCTCTCGCCCAGATCCAGGCCGGCCGCCTTGGCCAGCATCACGTCGGGGACCACCCCGGCTCCGATGATCACGCAGTCGGCCCCCAGCTCGAGGCCGGACTTGGTCACCACCTTGCCCACCTGCTCGCCGTCGCCCTCGAAGCGCTCGAGCTCGTCGCCGCCGTGCACGGCGATCCCGTGCTCCTCCAGCACTCCCTGGAAGAAGCCGCCGACCTCACTCCCGAAGTGGCGCTCGAGGACCACCTCCTCCCGCATCACGATCGAGCACTCCACGCCGAGTCCCGCGACCAGTGACGCCGCCACCTCACAGCCGATGTAGCTCCCGCCTATCAGCACCACGCGCTCGGCCTTGGATGCGTCCTCGCGGATCGCGTCGGCGTTGGCGAAGGCACGCAGGTAATGAATCCCCGCCAGGTCCGAGCCGTCGGCGCGCAGGCGGCGCACGTTGGCTCCCGTGGCCAGCAGGGCGGTGCCGAAGCGCACCTCGTCCTTGCTTGAGAGCTTGGCCACGCGCTCGCCGGGATCGAGCTTCATCACGCTCGTGCGCGTGAGCAGCTCCACGTCGTTCTCCTCCCACCAGCCCGCGTCGTGCACGAGGGCGTCGCCGCGCTCGGACTCGCCGCGCAGATAGTCCTTGGACAGAGGCGGGCGGTCGTAGGGCGGGTCGGGCTCACGTCCCACCACGAGAATCGACCCGTCGGCGCCCTCTGCACGAAGGGTGGCCGCGCAGGTGGCGGCCGCCAGCCCGCCGCCGATCAGTAGGTGGTCGACCTCGCGCATCGAGGGCGTTACGGCCGGGCGTCGGCGCCGGCGGTCTCGACCCGCCGTGAGAAACGCTCGGTCACGGTCTCCTCGAGCCCGATGTCGAGCACCAGCAGCACCTCGTCGCCGCCCTTGACAACCGACTCGCCAGTGGGCACGAAGCCGCCGCCCTCGCGGAGGATCGAGATCACGAGGGAGCCGTCGGGCAGATCGAGGTCCCTGACCGCGATGCCGTCCGCGGCCGAGCCAGAGGTGACCTCCATCTCGATGATCTCCAGCCGCTCCTCCTTGAGGTCGAGCAGATGCACCAGGCCGTACTGGGGCACCTCGTGCTCGATCAGGCGCAGGATCAGGTCGGTGGCCGAAACGGCGGGCTTGATGCCCAACAGCTCGAAGTGCTGGAGGTTGCGCGGGTTGTTGCAGCGGGCGACCACGCGCTCCACGCCGTACTTCTCCCGGGCCATCTGGCAAATGAGGATGTTGTCCTCATCGTCGCCCGTCACGGCGATTACCAGGTCCGCGCGCTCGATCCCTGCGCGCTCGAGGATCCACAGCTCGGTGCCATCGCCGAACTGGATGGCGTGCTCGAGCTCCTCCTCCACCGTCTCGTAACGACGGCGGCTGCCCTCGACCACTGTGACCTCGCTGCCCTTCTCCTTGAGCTCTCGCGCAAGGTTCCAGCCCACCTTGCCGGCGCCGACGATCAAGACGTACATCAGCCGCTCCTCCTCGAGGATCGTGCCCGCCCGGGCGAGCGAAGGGCGAGGCTGGCCACTAGCCGCTGACCCCTTCGAAGCGGACCTGGCCGCGTACGGCGGCCTCGAGCAGCTCGATGGCGGTCTGGGTGGGACAGACCGTCTGCAGGCCCTGCTCGGAGTACCACTTGGCCCGGCCCGGATCGAGCACGCGCACCACCACTCGCTCCACCTGGAAGCGGCGCTGGGCGATCTGGGCAATCACTAGGTTGGTGTTGTCACCGTCGGTGGAGGCCACGAAGGCGTCGGCCCCCTCGACACCGGCGGCCAGCAGGGCGTCTATCTCCAGGGCCGTCCCCACGGTGAATGACCCGCCCTGGTCCTCCCAGCTGGACTCCTGGCCGCGATTGAGCAGCGCGATGGCCTCGGGGTTCTCATCGAGCACCGAGACCTCATGACCCTCGGCGAGCATCGACTTGGCTACCGCCGACCCCACTCTCCCGCAACCCACGATGAGCACGAACACTGCGCGCACAATAGCGCTGCAAGTGCGCTCAGCCGGTGGTTGCGGGCACGTCACCTTCCACCCTCGCGTCAGCGTCCGCCGGAGGCGCCGTCAGAATCACCTTGCAGGGCGCCTTCTCGATCACGTAGCGCGTCGTGTCGCCCGCGAAGCGCTCGCGGGCGAGGCCACTCCCGCCGAACATCGCGCCGCCGCGGATGCGGCTCGGAGCCTCGGCGGCAAGCACGATCGCTTCCACCCCGCGACGCCTGGCCTCGTTCACGATCGCGGACCCAACGGAGCGGCCCCGCGACATGGCGGTGGCCACCTCCACGCCCTCGTACTCCTCCCCCACCTCCTTGGCGCGCGAGAGTGCCCGGCGCGCGACGTCCATCCGCTCCCCGGACACGCGTGCGTCGATCGGGAGAGACATGGGGATCTCGAACACGTACAGCGCCTCGAGCACCGCGCCCCCCTCCCCCGCGTCGGCCTCCTCGGAGGCCAAGCGGCCGGCGGTGCCCACGATGTCGTCGTCGAGTGCTTCGCCGAACACCGGTACGAGAATGCTGCCGTACGTCGTGTCCGCGGTCTCCCGCAGAGCTGCCTCGGAGATCGTGAAGCGCCGGGTCAGCGACTTGCCCTGCGTACGGCGGTAGACCACGTACATCAGGAGGCCGAGAACCATCCAGATCGTTCCTGCGATCCGCGCCCGCTCGAACAGCACGACCACGCTCAGCCACCCGGCCACGCCCATCACAGCCCCCAGGACCGCAGGCAGCGGCACATCGGCACCCCGCAACCGTACGTTCAGCGGCACGCGAAATAGCCGCGGCCGCGCGGGCTCGCGGAAACGAAGCACGATCACGGAGAGGTGGGCCAGGGTGAAGGCGATCATCGCCCCGAACGCAAAGACTCCGCCAAGGAACTCGAGGTCGGCCGAGAGAGCAAGCCCGAGAGCAATAGCCGCCGCGGCGATGATCGTGACGTACGGGGTGCCGTAGCGGTCGTCCAGGCGCGACACCGCGCTGGGCACCTGGCGGTTCACCCCCAGCGAGTACGCCAGCCGGCCGATGCCCAGCATCTGGCCGTTGGCGGCCTGCACGAGCACGAGCGCGCCCACGGCTCCCACCGCGTAGCGGAGCGTGTCGGCCAGCCACGCAGGCTCGAGCGCGGCCACGATCCCGAGCACCGGAGCCTCCACCAGTGCGCCGCCGAGCGCTGTCTGCTCGTCGAGAACCGGCACCGCCATCAGGGCGAGGGCAGCAAAGGCCACGAACAGCGTGAGCATGGCAACCGCTGTCAGGACCGTCAGCCGCCGCAGGCCACTTCGCGGCACCCGCATGTCGTCGGCCAGCCCCGAGGCCGCCTCGATCCCCGTACACGCCACCGTGGCCACGACCGCAGCGAAGATCAGGTCGCCGACCTCGGGAGTGGTACCCAGTTCGACGGAGTCGGTGAGCAGGGAGAGGTCGAACAGTTGAGCCAGGCCCACCACCAAGATCAGCGCGAGCAGCGCCAGGCTTGCCAGCGAGAGCACGAGGATCACCCGGTAGCGCTGTGCGCTCACGCCTCGGACGTTGGCCCATGCCACGAAACCGATGGTGGCCCCCGCGAAGAGCAGCTCCCACCCACCGTCGCCCAGGGGCCCCCAGAACGCCGCGAGGTAATGCGACACGGCCAGGGACCCGATGGCCATCACGATCAGGTAGTCGAGAAGGATCGCCCACCCGGCCACGAAGCTCCACAGCTCGTTGAAGGCGTAGCGCGCGAAAACCGAGGCCCCGCCCCGCTCGGGGTGCAGCGAGGTGGCCTCGACGTAGGTGAGGGTGGTCAGCACGAAGAACACCGCCGCCGCGGCAAAGGCCACCGGTGTGAGGCCAAGCGCGCGGCCGGCCACGATCCCGAGAGCGAACAGGATGGAGGAGCTCACCGCGAGCAGGCCCACGGCGAACAATGCCGGCGCCCCGAGGCTCCGAGTGATCCGGGCGTCGGCCTGGGAGCCCGCTTTCCACGGATCGCGCAGGCGACCGGGCAGGCCGCCCGCGCCGAAGCGGCTCACCGGCCGCGGTGCCGGGCGGCCTCGGCCAGCCGCAGTCGCAGCGCGCCCAGGACGGCGAACGCCCCGCCGAACACCACCCCGATCGAGAGGGGCCCCCCGCCGCGGACCAGCGTGGTGGCGATCATCGCCACTCCTACGAGCATCAGCAGGGCGAAGAGCAGGCGCGAAGTTGCGTGGAAGGCGCGGTCCATGGCAGCGATCCTAGGGAGCCCCGGCGGGAGGCTGTTGCTCGTAGGAGGAGTCGATGATCACCCGGCAGGGCCGCTCGCTGAGGACGTACTCCACGGTGCGCCCGAAGATCGACGATCCCACGCGCCTCGGCGGGATCGTCATGACCAGGGCGGCGGCGTGGATCTCGCGCGCCTCGCCCACGACACGCCTGCCGGCCTCGCCGGCCCGGACCCGTTCCCAATGACCGGTCACGCGCCGGCCGCCCCTCAGGCGGGCGGAGTCGATGGCCTGCTGGGCCAGCGCCTCGGCCTCTGGCATCTCGGCGTCGATCGGCGAGGAGGAAGGGACCGTGATGGTGACGAGCACGTGGATGCCACGCCGGCGGCGCGCGGCGAGCTTGGCCGCCGTGGATACGGCCTCCCCGGAGTAGTGCCCGTCCTCGAAGGCCACGAGCACGGACTCGTACTCCACCTCGTGATCGACGATCGGCTGGGGCACCACCACCTTTGTGGTCTGGGTGAGGCTGAGACCCTGGTTGCGCCGATAGAGCACATAGGCCGCCAGGCCGACCGCCAGCCAGATCGCCCCCGACACCAGCGTCACCAGGTCGAGCACCGACACCACCACGAGCGCTATCCCGGTACCCAGCCCTCCGAGCACTGCGAGCACCGGCAGCTCATGTCCCGCGATGCGAACGTTGCCCGGGCTACGGTAGGGCCGCTCGTGGTCGGGCTGCGTGAACCGCAGCACGCAGACCGACGCGTGCGCAATGGTGAACGAGAGCATCGCGCCGAAGGCGTAGATCGTGCCGAGGAAGTCCGCCTGGCCCGGCACGATGGCCAGCGCCGCCACGGCTCCGAAGATCAGGATGGCCACGTAGGGCGTGCGGTACTTGGGGTGCAGCCGGCGGATGCCCTCCGGCAGCTGCCGGTACTGACCCATCGAGTAGGTGAGCCGCGAGACCCCGATCAGTCCCGCGTTGGTGGCGATGAAGAGGATCGTGGCTGCCAGCACCCCTACGTAGATCTCCGCCGGGCCCTGCAGCGCCCCCAGGTCAATGTTCTCCACGACGCCTAGCACCGGGTCGTCGGCGTAGCCCCCTTCCTCCTTGGACAACGCCAGCTCGGTGGTGCCGTCGCGCACCGGCATCGCCGACAGCGCCACCGCGGGGAGGAAGGCGTAGATCACCGCCACGGCCACCACCACGCCGCCGATCCCGCGCGGGATCGTGGTGCCGTAGTCGCGCGCCTCTTCGGCCATGTTGGAGATCGTCTCGATCCCCGTGTAGGCCACCATCCCCACCGGAATAGCGATCAGGAAATCGCTGACCGTGGGAGTGGTGCCGAAGTCCACGTTGTTCACCAGCGTGTCGGGCGAGAGCACGAGCACAATGCCCACCACCACCAGCAGGACCTGGGTGAGGAAGTCGGCCACCGCGAAGAAGATGTTCACCCCCGCCGACTCCTTGGCGCCGAAGATGTTGACCGCCACGAGGATCGCCACCACGACGATGCCCCCCACGATGTCCGCCGGCGACTCGCTCAGGGGCTCCCAGAACACCCCGAGGTAGTGGGGCACGAAGAACGCCGAGATCGACACCGTGATGATGTAGGTGAGCATCTGGCCCCAGGCGGCGAAGAAGGACCAGAACTCGTTGAAGGCGCGGCGCGCGAAGGATGAGGATCCGCCGGCCTCGGGGTACATCGTCGTGGCCTCCGCGTAGGTGGCGGCCGTGGCGGCGAAGATCAGCCCGGCGATGATGAAGACCACCGGCGTCATGCCCAGCGCGAAGACCGCGACCAGGCCGAGCGCGTAGTAGATGGAGCTGCCCACGTTGCCGTAGGCGGTGGAGAACAGCGCGCCGGTGCCGAGCACGCGCTCGAGGCCCTGTCCCTTTGGTCTGCGTTCCGCCATCAGCGGCGGTCAAAGCTACAGACGGCTTCCGGCAGAGCCGACCTCACAGGCGGAGGGACATTGTCTCGCCTGGCCGGGTGGGCCGAGCTCGACAACCTCCACGTCGCCCAAGACGCCCGCCGCCGCGGCGTCGCGACATGGCTCCTGGGCCACGCCGCCGACTGGCTGCGCTTGGGCGCCGCGCACCTCCTGCTGGCTTACGCGGTCGAAACGAGGACGACGCTGCCAGCTGCCGTTCCTCCTCGACCGCCGCTTCGCGTCCTGACCCGCACCCGGCGCGGTTACGAGCGACCGGCGCCCGATGTCCAGCCCAGCAATCCCAACAGCGCCTGACAGACGACGCCCGGGAACCGCCTAGTGGGCCTTCTCGAAACGTTCGCCCGGTAATGGCGAGTTCCAGGCGCCGCCAGGCAAGGACGCAGGAAGCCCAGGTAGCAGCGCTACCTGGGCGCCCGAGGACGCCGCATGGCGGTG
>Ga0136620_10000681_pt1 | contig 15513 bp, 15 predicted proteins | sample AntDrymUQ4162106_2_FD_104806 | JGI IMG/M metagenome (GOLD analysis project Ga0136620, IMG submission 104806) | Polar desert sand microbial communities from Dry Valleys, Antarctica - metaG UQ416 (21.06) | ecosystem: Environmental > Terrestrial > Soil > Desert | place: Antarctica: Dry Valley... | reverse complement strand
CCAGCCGGCCGAAGCGCTCGAGCGCCGCGTCGACGACCGTCCGGTTGCCCTCGGGCGTCGCGAGGTCCGCATCCTCAACGTCGACCCCGTGCACCGACCAGCCCTCCGACTCGAGCCGCTCGACGATCGCACGGCCGATCCCGCCCGCGGCGCCTGTCACGAGGGCGGCGGGCATCAGGTGTGGACGTACGCCCCGGGAGCCGGCGGCCCCTCCGGCAGCACTGGTGGCGGCACCCGCTCGCCCGACCGCTGCGCCGCCCAGTCGGCCCAGTCCTCCCACCAGCTGCCCTGCACGAGCTCGGCGCCGCGGAGCCACTCCTCCGGATCGGCCGGGACGGAGTCATTCACGTAGCGGCTCGCCTTCGGGCCGGGCGGGTTGACCATCCCGGCGATGTGGCCGCCCGAGGTAAGCACGTGGCGGGCCTCGCCGGCGACCAGCTGCGTCGTCCGGTAGACCGACCGCCAGGGGGCGATGTGGTCGTTCTGCGCCGAGAGGACGTAGAGCGGGGTCTCGACCCGTGAGAGGTCGACCGGGGTCCCGTCGAGTGAGAAGGCGCCCGGTGAGACGAGGCGGTTCTCGAGGTAGCACGAGCGGAGGTACTGCGAGTGCATGGCGGCCGGAAGCCGGGTCGCGTCCTCGTTCCACGCCAGGATGTCGAAGGCCGGCGGCTCCCTGCCCATGTACCACCCGGAGACGACGTAGTTCCAGACGAGGTCGTTGCCCCGAAGCCACGTGAACGTGCCCGCCATCTCGGTGGAGTCGAGGTAGCCGCGGCTGCGCATCTTCCGCTCGAGCCGGTCGATCGTCCGCTCGTCGGTGAAGGCGCCGAGCACGCCCGGCTCCGAGAAGTCGACGAGGGAGTTCGTCAGCGTCGTCCACCCGACGAGCTCGGACTCGCCCCTGGCGGCGAGCACAGCCAGGGCCATCATCGTCAACGTGCCGCCGAGGCAGACGGCGACGACGTCGACCTGCGGCGAGGCCGTGATCTCCGAGGCCTGCCGGAGCGCGGTCAGGAGGCCATCGCGGAAGTAGTCGTCGAGCGTCAGCTCCGCGAGCGACGCATCCGGGTTCCGGTAGCTGATCGCGAAGACGGTGAACCCGCGCTGCACCGCGAACTCGATGAACGAGCGGCCCGGCGCGAGATCCATCACGTAGTACTTGTTGATCCACGGCGGGCTGTACACGATCGGCTGGGCGAAGACGGTGCCCGTCCGGGGCTCGTAGGCGATCAGCTCGATCAGGTCGTTCCGGAAGACGACCCGGCCCGGGGTGGCTGCGAGGTTGCGGCCGAGCTCGAACGGCGTGCGGTCGACCTGGCGGGGCAGGCCCCGGTTCTCCACCGCGTCGCGGACGAAGTTCGACAACCCTCGCGCGACGCTCAGCCCGCCGGTGTCGATCGCCTCCTTGACGACGGCGGGGTTCAGCCACGGCAGGTTCGAGGGCGCGAGCGCGTCGAGCGCGAGCTCGAGGCCGAATCTCGCCTTCCGCTGCTCGTCAGGGGGTAGCTCGGCCGACTCGAGCAGGCGGCCGGCCCAGCGCGAGCCGACCAGGTAGCTCTCCAGCAGGCCGGCGAGGAACGGGTTCTCCGTCCACGCCCGGTCCTTGAAGCGGCGGTCTCCCGGGTCGGGCTCGGCCGCACGCTGACCGTCTCCGCCGAGCAGGCGCCGGGCGACGCCGAGCGCCACCCCGGCCTCCTCGAGAGCGAGCCCCGCGGCGGCCGGCAGAACGCGGTCCGGCCGTCGGACGAGCCTCGCGGCCGCCGCAGCGAGGGCTCCGCCGATCGACGCTGGGTCGGCGCCGCTCAGATCCAGGCCGTAGCTCAGGTCCTCAACGGCGGTCACGGCGACCTCCCTTCGGTAGGGTCGGACGCGTGCCCGCGGACGACGGGAGCGCGAAGGGAGTGGGCGAGTTCATCCGCATGCAGCGAGAGCTCGCCCGCCTCTCCCTGCGGCAGGTAGCGGGCATGGCCTCGATCTCCAACGCCTATCTGAGCCAGGTCGAACGCGGGGTCTACAGGCCCTCGGCACAGGTCCTGAAGGGTATCGCCGACGCGCTGCACGTCTCGGTCGAGTCCCTCTACGCGCGGGCCGGGCTCCTGGACGAGGAGGAGCGGCCGCAGCAAACGGTCGAGGAGGCGATCCGCCTGGACGCCCGGCTGACGGACGAGCAGAAGGAGACGCTGCTCCGGGTCTACCGGGGCCTCGCCGACCCGCGTTGACATACCAAGCAGGATGCTTGGTAGACTACGCAACTCCCACCCGACCCGAAGGAGCCTCACATGGCCACCAAGAACGAGTTCGCCGGTCTCGCCACCGAGACCCAGAAGCAGTCCCTCGCGGTGATGAAGTCCACGATCGAGGCCGGCTTCGACCTCGGAGTCGAGCTGCTCGAGCTGCAGAAAGAGTACGCCCTCCGCGTCGCCGACGCCTTCGGCGCCCGGGCCCCCAAGGTCTCGTAACCACTCGTTTCCGAGCGACCGACTGCCTGCCGCTTTGCGGCTCGGGTTGAGCGGCCCGCCGGCACAGCCGGCGGGCCTCTTCTGGTCGGCGTCGCAAGCGAGCGCCTTTCGACACGGTTTCAGCGCACCGGGCCCCAGCGCACGACGCTGGCGGCCCAGGTGTAGCCCGTACCGGCCGCGAGCAGCAGGACGAGATCGCCGTCCTGCAGCTCGCCGGCCCGCGCGGCTCGGTCCAGGACGAGCAGTGGATCGACGCCGCTCATGTGGCCCGTGTCGTCGAGGTAGTGAGTCCTGGCGGGATCGACGCCGAGCGTCGCGACGAGCGCGTCGTGCATCGACCGCTTCATGTGGATCCCGCACAGGTAGGAGACGTCCGCGAGACCCGCCCCTGAGCGCTCGAGCGCCCGCTCCGCCACGGCGACGAAATTCGGCAGGCTGACCTCGTCGAGCCGCTCCTTCATCGCCGCCGGGTCGGCGACGTCGAGCCACCGGTGCGGGCCCTCCGGGTCGACGCTGCCGCCCGAGGGCACCTTGACCTGAAGCGAGAGCGACCCGTCCGTGATCCCGTGCGAGCCGAGCAGCTCGTTCGCGCCGCCGTCCGCCAACAGCAGGGCTGCGGCCGCTCCGTCGCCGAAGTTGAACATGAAGCGCGAGCGCTCGTTCCGGTAGTCGAGGAGGTACGACTCGCGACAGGCGGCGACGGCGAGCACGGTGCGGAGCTCCGGCTCGGCGACGAGCAGGTCGCGCGCGATGCGCAGGGCGACGGGGGTCCCGCAGGAGACGTTGTCGTACTCGATCGCGTAGGCGTTCGCGCAGCCGAGCCGGTGCGCGATCCAGGGCGCCGCCTGCCAGACGGGGTAGTCCTTCCACATCGAGCCGAAGTACATGACGACGTCGATCGAGGCCGGCTCGACGCCGTGCTCGGCGAGCAGGCGTTCCCCGGCGGCCACCGCGAGGTCGCTCACGTGCTCGTCGGCGGCCGCGATGTGCTTGCCGCGCAGGCCGAACTTCTCCACGAGCACCTGCTCCGGGATTCCGCTCGCCTCCCCGATCTCGGCCGCGGTCAGCCACCGGTCGGGGAGGTAGGACGCGGTGGCGGCCACCCCGACCCGCGTCATGCGCGCGGCTCGAGGAGGCACGTGACGATCCGGGCGACCTCGTCGAGGACCGCCTGAGGCATCTCCTCGCGGTCTCCCCAGAGGATCCAGCGCATGCCCAGCAGCTCGCCCATGCCCATCAGCGCCCAGGCCGTCACCTCGGGGTCGATGCTCCCGATCTCGCCGCTCCCCATCGCGGCGCGCAGCGCTGCGACGTAACCGGTCGAGAGGCGGTCGTAGTGGTAGCGGAGCATCTCGGGCGAGACGAACTCGGCCTGGCGGATGATCCGGTACAGCGCGGGGTGCTCGGCGGTGAACGCGAAGTACGCGCGGAAGCCGAGCAGCTCGGCTTCGACCCGCGTCTCCCCTAGCACCGAAGCCTCCTTCATCGCATGCCGCACGCGCCGGTTCAGATCCTTGACAAGCTCGTCGAAGACCTTCTTCTTGCTCGCGAAGTAGAGGTAGAAGGTGCCCTGAGCGACCCCGGCCGCCTCGGTGATCTTGACGATCGACGCATCGTGGTAGCCGAGCTCGCCGAAGACTTTCTCGGAGGCCTCGAGCAGGCGGGCGCGCGTGCGGGCGCCGCGACTACGCAGCGTGCGACCCCCTACTCCGGTCGGCACCGGCACGATCTCGGTCATCTCGCGGGCTCCCGCTCCAGCAGGGTCCGAAGCTCGTCCTTCTGCACCTTGTCGAGGGCCGAGCGCGGCAGCTCGTCGACGAAGCGGACCTCGCGCGGCACCTTGTATCTCGCAAGCCGGGCGCGGCAGTGGTCGAGGATCTCCCCGGCCGTCGCAGCCGCGTCCTCCGCGAGCACCACGGCCGCGACCCCGACCTCGCCCCAGCGCTCGTCCTCGACGCCGACCACCGCCGCCTCGGCCACCGCCGCATGCTCGTGCAGCACCGCCTCCACCTCGGCCGGGTACACGTTCTCGCCGCCCGAGATGTACATGTCCTTGAGGCGGCTGCAGATCCGGTAATCGCCCTCCCCGTCCCGCTCGGCGACGTCCCCCGTCAGCAGCCAGCCGTCGGCGAACGCGGCCGCCGTCGCCTCCGGATTCTTCCAGTACCCGGCGAAGACGTTGGGGCCGCGGACGACGAGCTCGCCCTCGCCCGGCCCGTCGAGGAGCGCGCCCGAGGACGGGTCGCGGAGGGCGACCTCGACGTACGGGTAGGGCTTGCCGGCAAAGCCGCGCTTCCGGAGCGCGTCCTCCGGCGGCAGGCAGAGGACGTTCGGCGCCGCCTCCGTCAGCCCGTACCCCTGGACGACGGCGACCCCGCGGTCGTGCCACCTTGCGAGCAGCGACTCGGGCATGGGGGCACCCCCGACGACCGCGCGGCGCAGGCTGGACAGGTCGGCGGAGTCGAAGCCGGGCTCTTGGGCCAGGAAGAGGTAGACCGCAGGGACGCCCATCATCGTCGTCACGCCTCTCCGCTCGATCAGCTCCAGGCAGCGCACGGCGTCGAAGCCCCGCTCGAGCACGACCGTCGCGCCCTTCCACCAGGCCAGGAGCGGCTGCACGTTCCAGCCACCGCAGTGAAACTGCGGCAGCACCTGGAGGACGACGTCGTCACTCGACACGCCGGTCGCAAGATCGAAACCGAGGTTCGTCCAGAAGCAGTTCGCGTGCGTCAGCAGCGCCCCCTTCGGCTTGCCGGTCGTGCCGGAGGTGTAGACGAGTAGCAGCGGGTCGTCGTCGGCCACGCCCATTGCGGACACGGTGTCGGCGGCGGCCAGGTCCCCGTGCCTGGCACCGGGACCTGGCCATTCGAGCCGCTCGAACGGAGGGCCTGCGGCGGCGGCGAGCCCGGCGTACTCGTCCTCGACGAGGAAGAGGCCCGGATCGGCGTCGCCGAGCTGGTACTCCAGCTCCGCTGGCGCGAGGCGCCAGTTGAGCGGGGTCAGGACGAGGCCGGCCTTGGCGCAGGCGAAGAAGACGGCGACGTGCTCGGGCGAGTTCCCGGTCAGCGTCGCCACGCGGTCGCCCTGGCGCAAGCCGCGGTCGAGCCACTCGCCGCGATAGCGCTCCGACGCGGCCTCGAGGTCGCCGTAGGTCACCTCGCGGCCCTCGTGCTCGATGGCTATCCGCCGCGGGGTCGCGCGGGCGCGGTCCACGAGCCACCGGCCCAGGGTGAGCGAGCCCGTCACGACGCCTCCGACAGGAACTCGCCGACGACCTGGACGAAGCGCTGCGGGTCCTCCCAGAAGAAAAGGTGGCCGCCCTCCGGGAAGAACTCGAGCCGCGCGCCCGCGATCCGCCGCGCGAGCAGCTCCGCGTTCCGGGGGTCGACGACGACGTCGGCGGTGCCCTGCAGGACCAGCGTCGGCGCCGAGATCGCGTCGAGCCGCTCGAGCGCGTCGAAGGCGACACCGGCCGCGGCCTGAGCCTGCCAGCCGGCCGGATCGAACGGCGAGCTCAGCCGGTGGGCGAGGATCCGCTCGACGAGCTCGGGACGTCCGGCGCCGGGCGCGAGCGCGTTCTCGACCAGCAGCCGGAGCCCCTTGTTGCGCGACATCAGCATCACCCGGCCGAGCAGCAGCACGGTCTGGCGCGGCATCGGGTGAGCGGCCGGCCCGCCCGGCGTCGTGCACGCGAGCACCAACCGGTCGACGCGCTCGGGCCATCCGAGCACGAGCTCCTGCGCGACCATGCCGCCCAGGCTCGTGCCGAGTACGTGAATACGGTCGAGGCCGGCGTCGTCGAGGATCGCGATCGCGTCCTCCGCCATCATTCGCGCCGTGTAGGGGCCCGGCGGCACGTCGCTCTCCCCCACGCCCCTGTTGTCGAAGAGGATGGTGGTGAAGCGCTCCGCGAGGGCGTCGGCGACCGGCTCCCACCCCCACCGTGCATAGCCGAGGCCGTGCACCAGCAGGAGCGGAGGCCCGGTGCCGCGCACCTCGTACGCGAGGCGAACCTCGCCGTTCACCGCCTCCGTCGCGACGCTCATGTGCGCGCCTCCACTCCCGGGTCGGCCTCGTCCTCGACCGTGCCGGTCGTCGGCTCGGTGCGCACGCTCTGCTCGAGCAGGCGCAGCCCGCGCCGCCTGCCGCCCGGCAACGTCAGACCGGCGAGGCCGCCCGGCAGAAAGAACACGAGCAGGATGAAGAGCGTGCCGAGCACGAACAGCGGCTCCGAGAGCGGCTGCCGGATGAGGTCCGGCGACTCGCGGATGAAGGCCTTGTCCGACCACTCGACGAGCCGGTAGTCCAGGAACGTGTAGAGCGCCCCGCCCAGGATCGCGCCCCAGCGCGTGCCCGTGCCGCCGATCACGACCATCAACAGCAGCGCGAGCGTGAACGCCGGGGTCGTGACTCTCGGGCCAGCGCTGCCGATCAGGAGCGCGTAGACGACGCCGCCGGCCGTGGCGAGGAAGGAGGAGATGACGAACACCATCAGCTTGAAGCGGAACGGCTGCAGCCCCAGGACCTCGACCCGCTGCTCGTTCTCGCGGATCGCCTGCCACACGCGGCCCGGCGACGAGTCGACGACCCAGTTGACGGCGACGAAGACGAAGATCAGATAGCCCAGCGCGATCCAGTAGAGATGCTTCGTGTTGAGGACGCCGACGAGTGCGTCCGGCAGGTTTCCGACCGCGGTCCCCTCCTCCCCACCCGTCCAACCACGCGGGTTCTGGTTGACCAGCTTCGAGCCCGCCTCGGCGAAGGCCAGCGTCACCATCGCGAAGGCGATCCCGCCGACCCTGAGACTCACGGCCCCGAGCAAGAGCGGGACGAGGAGGGCAACGGCGGCGGTGAAGAGTAGCGCCTGCCAGAGGGCCCAGTCCCACCTCGTCGTCGCGATCGCGGTCAGGTAGACGCCGACCGCGAAGTAGAGGGCGTGGCCGAACGAGAGCAGCCCCGTGAAGCCGAAGAGCAGGTCGTAGGTGAGCGCGACCGCCCCGAAGACGAGCATCAACGCCAGCACCTGCAGCGTGCCGGGGCTGTTCAGCTCCGACGAGAAGACGCCGTGCGTGTCGATCGAGAACTGGGGCACGACGGCGAGCAGGCCGAAGGCGGCCGCCGCAAGGCCGAGGCGAAGGGCGAGCCTCAATGCGCCACCGACCACTTCCCGGCCAGCCCGCTCGGACGCACGAGCAGCGTGATCGCGAGCATGAGGACGACCGACAGGTCGCCGAGCACGGAGAAGTCGAGATACTCGGAGCCGTAGTAGTTCGCGTACTGCTGGACCAGCCCGACGAGGACGGCCGCCACGGCGGAGCCCATGATCGAGCCGAGGCCGCCGATGACGACGACGATGAAGGCGAAGATCAACAGCGACGTCCCCCGGTCGGGATCGATCGAGCCGCCGAAGTAGACGCCCGAGAGGACGCCGGCGAGCGCGGCCGCGAGGCCGCCGATCGCGAAGACGAGCGTGAAGGCCCGCCGGACGTCGATCCCGAGCGCCGTCACCATGGCCCGGTTCTCGACGCCGGCGCGGATGATCAGGCCGTAGCGGGTGTAACGCAGGAAGGCGACGATGCCGACCAGGACGACGGCGGCGACACCGATCTCGACGAAGCGGTCGTTCGGGACGCGGGCGCCGAAGACCTCGGTCGTCCGCGCGAGCCAACTCGGTGCCTCGTAGACGCGCTCGGTCGGGCCCCAGGTCGCCTGCACCCACGCGACCATCGCCAGCGACAGGCCGACGGTGACGAGCACCTGCTCGATGTGACGCTGGTAGAGGGGCCGGATCAGCACGAGCTCGACGAGGGCGGCGACAACCGCTCCGACGAGGAGCCCGAAGGCGGCGCTGAGCAGGAAGCGCAGGACGTCCGAGCCGACCCCGCCGAGCTGGGTGGACAGCCACCAGCTCGAGTAGGCGCCAACCGTCAGGAAGGCGCCGTGGGCGAAGTTGAGCACGCCCATCAGGCCGTAGATGAGCGAGAGCCCCGAGGCGATCAGGAAGTACATCGCGCCGAGCCCGAGCCCGGTGATGGTCAGGAGCACGAAGGTACTCACACCGCAGCTCCCGACACGCCCAGGAAGCGACGGACGAGCGCGGGGTCCTCGAGCAGCGGCCTTGCGGGCCCGGTGTGGACGACGCGCCCCTGGTCGACCACGATCGCGTCGCGGGCGAGCCGATGGACGACGCCGAGATTCTGCTCCACGAGCAGGATCGTCGCCAGCTCGCTCGCCTGCTCGAGCACGCGCGCGACCTCCGTGACGAGGAGCGGGGCGAGGCCCTTGGTCGGCTCGTCGATCAGCAGCAGCCGGTTCTCGTTCAGCAGCGCCCTCGCGATCGCGACCATCTGCTGCTGGCCGCCGGAGAGCGTCCCGGCGCGCTGGCCGGCGCGCTCGCGCAACTCGGGGAAGAGGGCGTAGACGAGGTCGTAGCGCGCCGTGCCGTTTCGCTCGGCCAGCCGCAGGTTCTCCTCGACGGTGAGCCCGGCGAAGACGTCCCGGTCCTCCGGCACGTAGCCGACGCCGCGCCGCACGATCCGGTGCGTGGGCAGCTTCGCGATCTCCTCGCCCGCGAGCGTCACCCGGCCGCGCCGCGGCGAGAGGCCCATGATCGCCCGCAGCGTCGTCGTCTTGCCGACGCCGTTCCGGCCCAGGAGCGCGGTGACGCCGCCCTCGGCGACCGCGAAGGAGACCCCCTGGAGCACGTGCGAGGCGCCCAGGTGGACGTGGAGATCGTCGACGGCGAGGAGTGTCCTGCGCTCGGGCTCGAGCGCGCTCACAGCGCGTCGCCCACGTAGGCGGCCTGGACGGTCTCGTTCTCCATCACCTTCGCGGGCGTGTCGCAGGCGAGGAGCGCCCCGTGGTGCATGACCGCGATCCGCTCGGCGAGCCCGGTCACGACCTCGATGTGGTGCTCGACCATCAGCACCGTCTTTCGCTCCTCGATCTGCACCGCCTTGATCACCTCCGCGAGCTGGGGGACGTCGGCGGTGCTGACCCCGGCCATCGGCTCGTCGAGGAGGATTACCCGCGGGTCGAGCGCGAGCAGCATCGCCAGCTCAAGCTTCCGCTTGTCTCCGTGGGCGAGCGAGCCCGCGGCGACCTGCTCACTGGCGCCGAGGCCCACGCGCCCGAGCGCCCAGCGGGCCCGGTCCACCGCGGTGCGGACGTGCGACGCCTGCCGCCAGAAGCGGAGCATGCCTCCGAGCTTCGCCTCGGCCGCGAGCCGGACGTTCTCGAGCGCGGAGAGGCGCGGGAACACGCTCGAGATCTGGAACGTCCGGCCGAGGCCGGCCTGCGTCCTGCGGTACGGGGCGTCGTGCGTGATGTCCCGGCCGTCGAGCGAGACCGTGCCAGCGGTCGGCCGGTAGAGCCCGCTCAGAAGGTTGAAGAGCGACGTCTTCCCGGCCCCGTTCGGGCCGATGATGCCGAGGAACTCACCCTCGCGCACCTCGAGCGAGACATCAGTGACGATGGTTGCGCCACCGATGTCGAGCCCGAGGTGCCTCGTCGCGAGGATCGAGGGGAGGACGGACACGTCGGTCCGAGACCCTCGGTCTACGGGAAGTTCCTCAAGGGCGGCTGCGTGTTCCCCGCCGAGACCGTCTTGAGGACGACCGGGACGAACCGCGAGCCGCTCTTCTGCAGCCTGACCTGGAACATCGGCTGCGTCATCGCGTGATCCTGGGGGCGAATCCGCTGCTTGCCCTTCGGCGCCAGGAACTGCCAGCCCTCGAGCGCGGAGATCATCTTGTCCACGTCGTTGCCGCCGCCCTGGTCGACCGCGCGGGCGATCATCTGCGCCGCCGCGAAGCCGTCCGGCGTGAACAGGTCCGGAAGCTGGCCCCGACCGGACCTGCGCATCGTCTTCACGAGCCAGTCGTTGACCGGGTTCTTCGGGGCCGTGTAGACGTAGTGCGACAGGAACTGGATCTTGGTGGCTGCATCGCCGAAGGTCGTCCAGGTCGCCCGCTCGGCGAGACCGGTCACAACCTTGGTCGCATCGAACACGCCCTGCTGGTCGAGCGCGCGCCACATCGCCGGCGCCGTCGTCCCTGCCCAGGCGACGAAGAGGAGGTCCGGCCTCGCGTTCTTCACCTGCTGCGCGAACGGCGTGAAGTCGGTCGCCGAAAGCGGTACGAGCGTCCGGCTGACGGTGTGGCCCTTGCCTCCGAGCACCGCGTTGACGGCGACGAAGTTCCCCTGGCCGAACGCCGTGTCCTGGGCGAAGACGACGATCTTGCGGCCGACGTCCTTGCCGAGGAACGAGGCTGCGGTGAGCACGTCCTGGTAGGTCTGCCGGCCCGAGCGGAACGTGTTCCGGTTGAGGCCGGTGATCGCGTCGGAGGCGGCGGGGCCCGAGATGTAGAGGACCTTGTTCTGCTGAGCGAGCGGGGCCAGCTGGAGCGCGACGCCCGACGAGACGGTGCCGGCGATGATCTTGTACCCCTGGCCGATCAGGTCCTTGGCCGCCGAGACGGCCTTGGCAGGATCGCCCGCGTCGTCGACGAGCGTGAATTCGATCTTGTGGCCTTTGACCGTGTTGGTGCCCTTCGTGACGTAGCGCAGCCCGAGCCGCAGACCCTGGATGTACTCGGCGCCGTAGGCGCTCAGAAGTCCGCTCCTCGAGTAGATGACCCCGACCTTCACGGTGTGGTTCTTCGACGCCGCCACACCCGTGGGACGCCCGGCGCTCGAGGCTGTCGCCGCGACGCTCGCGAGCACTGCTGCCAGCACGGACGCGGCCAGCACGCTCTTCCATCGGCCTCGCTTCATCTCGCCCTCCTGAGTGGTTTACCTGAGAGGTGATTCAGGTATAAGCTACTGGACCCGGAGAACGGGTGTCAAGCGTCGATCGGGGAGGGTCAGGTGCTCAAGCTGCTCGTGAGGTTCTCGCTCGTCGCGACGGTCGCGGCTCTCGTCGCCAGCGCAGGCGCGCCCGCCGCAACGTACGAGGAGGTGCTGGCGCAGATCGTGGCGGAGCCCTACCAGCCCGCCTACGTCCCCGTCGGGGCCGACTCGGCCTTCGCCCCCGCGGTCGTGCCGAACACGCTTCCCGCCCAGGACTACACGACCGGCTCCGTTCCCGGCAACCCCGACCACCCGGACTGGCCCGCGACCTTCCAGTACGTCCGCTACTTCTCGGGCGACGGCGCTCCGCTCCGCGCACGCCTAGCCCTCCACCCCGGGTTCCACCCCGGGGTCGTGGTCGTCCACGGCTTCAACACGAACGGCAAGGAGTCCGTGATCCGCTGGGCGGCGATGCTCTACGCGAACGGCTACAACGTGCTCGCCTCGGATCAGCGCGACTTCAAGGACGAGTACGCGAACGGGGACGGCTACCCGGCCTGGCGCCAGAGCTTCGGCTGGAAGGAGTCGACCGACGTCCTGGCGGCGGGCCAGTTCCTGAAGAGCCAGCCGGGCGTCACCTCGGTCGGCGCCTTCGGCTTCAGCCTCGGAGCCCAGGACACGGTGCTCGCGATGGCCCTCGACCCCCTCGGCCAGGTCTTCGGCGCGGGGCTCGCCTTCAGCGGCCCCGGAGACCAGAATGCTCAGATCTACTCGACGGCCGAGCCGCCGGGCTGCCAGCCGCCGAGCTGCACGTACCCGGCGACCAACGCGCTCGTCGCGCTCGTCGTGCCGCCTTACGGGGCCGGTGGCAAGTACGACGAGCCCTGCGAGGTGCTCGTCGACGCCGGCGAGCTGTACGGGACGACGCCGGCCGCGATCCTCGGCCAGCTCAAGGGCTACCGCGCCCAGCAGGGGATCTCGGTGCCGCTCCTCACCTTCTACTCGCAGGACGACCCGCTCGTGGAGCCGTTCCACGCGACGATGATGGCCGGCTACGAGGGCGGCAAGCCGCTCCAGCGGACCTACCTGATCCAGCAGGGAAACCACGCCTACTTCTACGACCGCTGGTGGCAGCAGCGGGCCGCGCTCCTCTACTTCAAGGGCCTCCTTCCAGGCGCGGACGCAGACGCCTCGGTCACCACCACGCCGACCGTGAACCAGACCCCCGCCGGCGCGCCCCTCTCGCAGCAGCTCGTGTCCCTCGGCAACCCGACGCCGCAGCAGGCCGACGAGCTCGCTGCGGTGCCGGTTGTCTGCCCCGGGAGCCCCACCGCCGTCACGATCGACTCCTTCAGCGCGCGGAGAGCGGGCTCGGGCGTCCTGCTGCGCTGGCGGACGGCGAGCGAGGCAGGCGTGCTCGGCTTCCACGTCTATGGCGAGCGGGCCGGCAGAAGGGTGCGGCTGAACCGCGCTCTCGTCGCCGCGAGCGGACTCGTGGGCAGGCCGGCAGGAGGGTACGCGTACGCGTTTCGGACCCGGCTCGGCTCCGGGCGCTTCTGGCTGGAGGAGGTTCGCCTCGACGGCTCACGGCGTCTGCGCGGCCCGGTGCGCGCAGGGCGGTAGGAATCCGGACCGGTACGGCGCGCGTACCCTGGTTCGAGAGAGCCCCTCCAGGGAGGTCGCCATGAAGACGTTGTCGTGCCTGATCGTCGCGCTTGCCGCAGGACTGCTCGCAGCCGTCGGCGCGAGCGCGCCGAAACCGTCGAGCTACGTCCTGCCGGGCGCCGCGGTCTTCCCCGAGGGAATCGCCTATCAGAAAGGGACGGACCGTTTCTACGTCGGCAGCACGACCGACGGGACCATCTTCCGCGGTGACCTGAACAGCAGCACCACGACCGTGTTCCTCCCGGGCGGCACCGACGGGCGGACGACGGCGATCGGCATGAAGGTCGATCGCCGAGGTCGCCTGATCGTGGCCGGCGGTGGCACCGGGCTCGTCTTCGTCTACGACACGGCCTCGGGGACGCTGGTGCGGAGGTTCACGAGCGGCTTCGCGGGCGCGCAGTTCCTCAACGACCTGGTGATCGGGAAGAACGGCGACGTCTACGTCACCGACTCGCTGCGCCCGGTGCTGTACCGGATTCCCGCCGAAGCGATCCGTAGCGGCCCTCAGGGCACTCTCGAGCCCTGGCTCTCCTTCGCCGGCACCCCGCTCGTGTACCAGGCTGGCTTCAACCTGAACGGGATCGTCGCCAGCCCGAACGGCAAATACCTCGTCGTCGCGCAGTCGAACACGGGCAAGCTCTACCGGATCGAGATCGCCACGAAGCAGGTGGTCGAGATCGACCTCGGGGGCGAGAGCGTCGCCGCCGACGGCCTCTGGTTGCGGGGACGGACGCTCTACGCCGTGGCACGGCCGGACATCGCGAAGCTCCGCCTCTCGGGAGACCTTTCGAGCGGCGAGGTCGTGTCCCGAAGCACGCACCCCTCGCTCGCGTTCCCGACGACGATCGCGATCGCCCGGGGGCGCATGCTCGTCGTCAACTCCCAGTTCGACAAGCGTGGCGGCATGCCCGTGCTGCCCTTCACGGTGTCCAGCATCAAGGTGCCCTAGCTCGGATCCACCTCCGAGGCTCCTCAGAGGTACCTCTGACACTCCTCTGAGGTGGGTAGCTCGACGCCTCAGCTCCGGCTGCGCCCTGTCGCCGTCTTCAGCGAGCGCCAGATCGTTGGCGGCACGAGCAGCTCGTCGCCGAGCTCAGACGCCGTCACGCGAGGCTCTTCGACGAGCGGGCGACGAACCGGCGGGCCTCCGACGCCCCGCTCCGCGCCAAGCTGCTGCTGCCTCTCGTCGACCGACTGCCGCTGTCGGAGCACTCGAAGCACCGGCTCGCGCAACTCGTTTGCAACCCGATCCGGCTACTGCTGACACGTCTACCCCGACCCCGCGCGGCCGCGCCGATCAAGGATCAGTAGCCTGCCGGACGTGATTTTCCGTTCGGTTCTCGTCGCGCTGCTTCTCCTTGCGGTGGCCGGCGCCGCGTTCGCGGCCCTCCCGGCCAGGCTGACGCTCGACGGTGTCGGCGGCGTCACCCCGGGCATGCGCGAGGCCGCCGTCGAGCGGCGTTGGGGTCTCGAGCTCGAGCTCTCGACGGCGTTCGGCTCGCAGTGCGCGCCCGCGATCGTCTCGGTCGGCTCGATGCGAGGGCACGCCATCTTCCTGAACGCGCGCTTCGGCGCGCTCTTCCTGCGCCGTGGCGCCGTCACGGGCAAGGGAATCCGCATCGGCTCGACGCTGGCCGAGCTGAAGCGCGCCTACGGCACCGCTTTGAGCTCGCGTGCCAACAAGTACACACCGGGCGCGCGCGACTTCTTCGTGCGCCGCGTTCGGAAGCCGCGGTGGCAGCTCCGCTTCGACGTCTCGCCGCGAGGCCGGATCGTCCAGATCGCGTTCGGCAACGATGCCGTCCGGCTCGTCGAGGGCTGCGCCTGAGCTTGGACCCGTCTCAAACTGAAGCCTGTGCCGCGTGGGCACGCGCAGCGCACCCCGTCGGCGAGTCGTCAGTCTGAAACGAGCTCTTAGGTTCTCGAGCCCGCGCTACGCGGACTCGCCGGCGAGCGCCTCGCGCTCCTCCGGCTCGGCGCCCGCGCTCGTGACGAGCGTCGGCTTCAGGCCCTTCGTGATCGTCTCCTTCGTGATCACGCACTTGGAGACATCCTTGCGGGAGGGCAGCTCGAACATCACGTCGAGCAGCGCGTTCTCGATGATCGAGCGCAGGCCCCGGGCCCCGGTCTCGCGCAGGAGCGCCTTCTGGGCGATCTCGTGGAGCGAGTCCTCGGTGAAGACGAGCTCGATCGAGTCGTAGTTGAAGAACCGTTGGTACTGCTTCACGAGCGCGTTCTTCGGCTCGGTCAGGATCTGGACGAGGTCTTCTCGCTGCAGCTGATGCACGGCGGAGATGACGGGAAGCCGGCCGATGAACTCGGGGATCAAGCCGTAGGCGAGCAGATCCTCGGGCATCACGTCCGAAAGCAGCTCGGCGCTCTCGCCTGCGGACTTCGAGTGCACGTTGGAGCCGAACCCGACCGCGTTCTTGCCGATCCGCCGACCGATGATCTTCTCGAGCCCGGCGAACGCGCCGCCGCAGATGAAGAGGATGTTGGTCGTGTCGATCGAGAGGAACTCCTGGTGAGGGTGCTTGCGTCCGCCCTGCGGGGGCACTGACGCGACCGTCCCCTCGAGGATCTTCAGCAGCGCCTGCTG
>Ga0136620_10000680_pt1 | contig 15513 bp, 15 predicted proteins | sample AntDrymUQ4162106_2_FD_104806 | JGI IMG/M metagenome (GOLD analysis project Ga0136620, IMG submission 104806) | Polar desert sand microbial communities from Dry Valleys, Antarctica - metaG UQ416 (21.06) | ecosystem: Environmental > Terrestrial > Soil > Desert | place: Antarctica: Dry Valley... | reverse complement strand
TGGAGCTCCCCGACCTTGCCGAGCCGCGCGCGGGCGGCGAGTTGGAGGAGTTGAGGGGAGCCGCGAGGGGTGCGCTCGCCGAGCTCGGCCCCGCGAGCGGCAAGCGAGTGGGGGAGGCGCGCGCGGTGGTCGAGTCCTGCCTTGAGCTGCTCGACAGCGACGAGCTGCCCGACCCGGCGTCACTCGAGCCCCTCTGCTTCTCGGCCGGCGGGGCAAATGCCCTCAAGGGACCGGCGTGCGCGCGCTACCTCGAAGCCCGCGAGGCGCTGCTCGCGCTCTGCTCAGCGCACGCGGAGTTCGCCGACCACGGCCACCTGCGTGATCTCCTAAGCGCCTACGGCCTGCGCTATGGCCGGCTCAAGCGTGAGCGATCGGGGGTCGACTTCGACGACCTGGAACTGGGCGCCGCGCGGCTGTTCGAGGAGCACCCCGCCGTGTGTGCGGAGTATTCCGAGCGTTTCACCCAGATCATGGTGGACGAGTTCCAGGACACCAACCGGCTGCAGAACTCGCTGCTGGGCCGCCTCGAGCGCGACAACCTCTTCCGGGTGGGCGACGAGCGCCAGTCGATCTACCGCTTCCGGCACGCCGACGTGGGGGTATTCCGCGAGCACCGGGCCGCCGCCCTGGCGGCCGGCCGGGCCGAGGAGATCACCGTGAACTTCCGCAGCCGCGGGGAGGTTCTCGAGGCCATAGACGCCCTGTTCGCATCGATCTGGGGCGAGGCCTTCGTGCCGCTGCGGGAGGGGCCCGCCGCGCGTGAGGGCGAGCCCCGGGTGACCCCCTGCGTCGAGCTGATCGTGAGCGACCGCAGCGCCGCGCGCTGGAAAAAGCTGGTGGGAGAGGACGAGGATGCCGCCGAGGCGCTCTTCGGCGAGTCGATGCGCACCGTGCCCGCCTGGCGGGCGGCCGAGGCCCGCTCCCTGGCGCGGCGGATCGAGCAGCTCACGCGCGCAGGCCCCTACGGCCTCAGCGATGTCGTGGTGCTCGTGCGCGCCACCACGCACCTGTCCGTCTACGAGCGCGCGCTCGAGGAGCGCGGCATCCCGACATACGTGCTCGGCGGCCGCGGCTACTGGAGCCAGCAGCAGGTGGCCGACCTGCGCGCCTACCTATCCGCTCTGGCCAACCCGCGCGACGAGCTGGCGCTCTACTCGCTGCTGAGCTCTCCGCTGGCCGGCGTGTCGCTCGACGCGCTCGTCCTCGTGGCCGATGCGGGGCGCCGCGTCCACGGTGCCTGGGACGCGCTCGAGCGGCTCGTGCCGGCCGACGGCTGCGGGCGGGAGGGCCCGGGCGCGGCGCTTGCAGCGGCGCTGCCGGACGGGGACCTGCGCCGGATCGAAGCGTTCGTCCCGCGCTTTCGTGCGCAGCGCCGGGACGCTCCACGGGTGTCGCTGGAGCGGTTGATCGACCGTGCGGTCACCGAGTCGGGGTATGACCGGGCGGTGCTCGCGCTGCCCGCGGGCGGACGGCGCATGGCCAACGTGCGCAAGCTGATGCGGATGGCGCGCGAGTTCGAGGCCGAGGAGGGGCGCGACCTGCGCGCGTTCATCGACTTCGTGGCCGAGCGTGACCTGGTGTCCGAGCGCGAGGGCCAGGCGCCGCTCGAGTCCGAGGATGTGGAGGCCGTGCGCCTGATGACCGTGCACCGGGCCAAGGGCCTCGAGTTCCCGGTGGTCTGCGTGGCCGACCTCGGCAAGAAGGGCCGCGAGGACGACTCCGCGCTGCGAATCACGGAGGACGGCAGCGTCGGCATCCGGCTCGCCTCGATCCAGGGGGGGAGGATGGACAGCGCCCAGCTCGTGCAGATCAAAAAGCGCCAGAAGCGCGAGGACGAGGAGGAGGAGCGGCGGGTCTTCTACGTGGCGGCCACGCGCGCGCAGGAGCACCTGATCCTGAGCGGTGCCACCGATCTCGAAAAGCTGCCCGAGGCGAGCGACATGGAGGAGCCGATGCGGTGGGTCCGCGCGGCCCTCGCGGAGCGCCCCGGGGTGCGCCTGGAGAAGGTCCGCCCCGACGAGCTCGACACAACGCTGCCGGCTGCCGACAGCCGCCCCGCCACTCCACTTCCCGAGCCTGTCGGGCTCGACGCGCTCCAGGCCCCGGCCTTGGGGGCTCCGGCCGTGCCTGCCGCGCTGCCGGTCGGCCGGCTCAGCTACTCCGGCCTCGAGAGCTACAAGCGCTGCGGGTACCGCTTCTACCTCGAGCGGGCGCTCCGGCTGCCGGGCGGACACGTTGCCGAGCAGCCCGTCCGGCCGGGGCCAGGGGTGACGGGTCCCAGCCCTCCCGCCGAGTCGCCGAGTCCCCTCCCCGCGCTGCTGCGCGGCTCGCTGATCCACCTACTCCTGGAGGAGATGGACTTCGCGGTGCCGACGGTGCCCCCCGCCGAGCGCGTCGAGGAGCTGATCGACGCGCACGGGGAGGAGGTCCGGCCTGCCGACGTGAACGACCTGTGCTCGATGGTCGAGCGCTTTGCGGCTTCGCCCCTGCGCCGGCGGATCGCCTCGGCCGCCCGGGTCCGGACCGAGCTTCCCTTCGCCTTCTCCCTCGAGCCCGACGGTGCCGGCGGGCGCAGCCTGCTGATCAACGGCGTGGTCGACGTTCACGCCGTCGAGGACCGAGGGGTCTTGATCGTCGACTACAAGAGCGACCGCCTCGGCGGGCGCGACCCCGCCCTCCTCACGGCGGAGGCATACGAGACACAGCGCCTCGTCTACGCGCTGGCGGCCTTGCGTGCGGGCCATGATCGCGTCGAGGTGGCCTACTGCTTCCTGGAGTGCCCAGAGGAGCCTGTGGCGAGCGTATTCGGGACGGCCGAGGCGCCCGAGCTGGAGTGGCGCCTGGTCGAGCTGGCGGCCGGTGTGGTCAGCGGGAGCTTCAGACCGTCCGACCGCCCTCACCTCGCTCTCTGCGCCGGATGTCCCGGGCAGCCGGCACTCTGCAGCTGGGGCCCCGAGCGCACGCTGGCCGCGGAGCCGGCCTAGCGGCACCGCACCGATTGCCATCTTCCGTCGGACCCGCACCGTACCGTGCGATCCATGCCACTGTGCTTCATAGAGCCCCACGAGGCAATAAGGGTCGTCGCCGAGGCCGTCGGGCGCGAGGCGCGCCGCCAACTGCTGGGCGAGGTCGTGCGCGCCTGGGTGGACGAGATCCCGGACGACGAGCTTCAGGTGCATTACGCCAAGGCCGTGGAGGTCCTCGACGAGGATGACCTCTCCATGCTCGCCGCCTGGCACGCCTCGCTCGAGGTAGGGCACCCGATAGCCAACAAGGACTTCCTGCTGAAGGCCTTCCCCCGTCTCGGCGAGAACCGCCGTGAGGCACTGAAGATAGCCGCGGGCTTCCGGGGCGATGAGGCTTTCGAGGCCGGCATCAGCGAGGAGCAGGCGCTCGACACGGTGTTGCCGTGGCTGTCGCTTGAGCGGACGGTGGAGCTCGCGACAGAGGCCGTCGAGCTGTACTGCTGGGACCGGCTCGGCAGCAACAACTGAGCCGCCGGCCCTGGCTTGAGCAGGCGAAACCGGAGGCGGTTGTGGGCGTTCGTCGGCGTGGTTGCGGCCCTTGCCGGCGGTGCCGGCTTGCAGGAGTTCCGCTCAGGGTCGCCCGGCAGGGATCGGGGGCTCCCCGCCGGGAATGACGCGGTCGTTCGGGTCGTCGACGGGGATACCGTGGTGCTGAGCTCGGCCGGAAAGAGCAGGCTGATCGGTGTGGACACCCCGGAGGTCTTCGGTGGGCAGGAATGTTTCGGGCGGGAGGCGTCGGCTTTCGCGAAGCGGCTGCTGCCTCCGGGGCTGCGGGTGATGGTGGAGCGTGACGTGGAGGACCGCGACCGCTATGGGCGCGCGCTGATCTACCTGCGGCTTCCGGATCGCCGGCAGTTCAACGAGCTGCTGGTGGCGGAGGGATTCGCGGTGCCCCTGACCATTCCACCGAACGTGCGGCATGCCGAGCGGTTCCGGGCACTCGCCCGCCGGGCTCGCCGGCGCGCAGCCGGATTGTGGTCCGCGCGGTCATGCGCCGGCGACCCGGATCGCCGCGTGGAATAGGGATCCTGATCTGCATCCGTCCTTTGCCCGCAAAGAGCGAAAATCTTAGGCCGGACGCCCTTGACCCCGGCTTCCACGGGTGTTTGAGTCTCGCCCGAGACGCGGACCCAACGCGCAAAGAGCGAGGCCACGAGGTGTGAGGCCCGCCGCGCAGCCACCAAGGCTCTGCCGACGTGGCGCGCTCCTCAAGCGCAGGGTCTCGCGTCTCTTTATCTTTTCTGCCCCCCAAGCTCCGCGCGGAGCATCTCTCGACCGCTTCGTTCATAGGCGGCCCAGCGCGGCCTCGACCTCCACGCGCGCCTGCGCCGCGCTTTCGAAGACCACAGCCGTCATACCCAGGCGGCCGGCGGCATCGCAGTTGACGGACATGTCGTCGACGAACACGCAGTCGGCGGGCTCGATCCCGCCGCCCAGACGGTCGACGGTGAGCGCGTAGATCTCAGGCTCGGGCTTTCGCATTCCGACGAAGGCGGAGTCCACGACCACCTCGAAGATCTCGTCGATCTCCGGCAGCATGGCCCGCCAGACAGGCTCCCACTCGCGCACGTTGTTGGTCAGCAGCGCCGTGCGCAGCCCGCGGTCGCGCAGCTCACGCATGTAGCCGATCATCTCGGCATCTCGCGCGAGGTACCTGAAGATGACGTCGCCCATCGTGTCGAGCCGGCGCCCATCGCCGAGCTCCAGCTCGATCCGGCGGGTGAACTCGTCCTGATCGATGAGGCCCTTCTCCAGCATGAACAGAGGGTGTTCACCGTGGCGCTCGGTGGCCGAGGCCATCGCGGCGCCCAGGTCCTCGAGCGGGATCCCCGACTCGCGCGACCACGCGGCGAAGGAGTTCCCCAGCGGTGTCGTGAGCACCCCGCCGAAGTCACAGATGATCGCCTTCCTCACGCGGCCTCTGGCTCGCGGCGGACCCACAGCTCATAGGCCCCGGCGGCTTCGCGGCTATCCATGCGCCAGCGGAAGATCGCCGCGTGAACGTCCACCCCCTCGAGCTGAAGGGAGGATCCGGCGAGGACGCTGCCGGACGCGCGGCGCGGAAAGTCCTCGTCCGCCAGCCACAGCTCGAGCCCGGCGCTGCGCTGACGCCCGTCGCCGTCATACACCGTGGAGATCCTGGCGTCTTCGACGCTCTTGGGCTTGCCGTCGTGGAGCAGCCACGCCGCCACCTCCTCCTGGCCGTGGCCCGGCGCTCCTCGCGGGCGCCGCGCCACGGCGAGAAACGCGTGCTCGCGGTCGAATACCGCCGAGATGCTGCGCAGCGCATCGAGCACATCCCATTCAGGGGGAGTATGGGTCTCGCCGACGGTTCCGAGACAGCGCACCTTGGCCGTTCCCACCGTGCCGGTGACCTCGCAGACGTGGGCGGTCACCCCGCCGAGCGCCGCCTCCGCCGCGACCGGCTGAAGCTCAAGCGAGAATGCGCCGTCCAGCTCGGCCCGCCAGCCGGCGCCTGAGCGTTCGACCCGGGGCCCCTCGGGCAGCACGGTGGACTGGGCGTCCTCGAAGAGCAGGGTCGCCCCGTTGCGCGCGGTGCCGTGCAGCCCCCGCTCGAGATCGAAGAAGGCGATCGAGACCGCGGGCCCGGTCACCGCTCGAGGCGTGGCGGCTCGTGCTGCGGGTACTCGGCGGCGCTTCCCTCCACGTCCGCCTCTCGCCTCGGTGGCCGGGCCTCCCCGGCCACCACCCGCGTCTCCACTCGCTTGGAGAGGCGGCGCACCACCAGGCGGAGGATCACCGCTCGGGTGGGCGGCAGCAGCAGCGCCAGCCCCAAAACGTCGGAGAGAAAGCCCGGCGTTACCAGCAGGGCCCCCCCGAAGATCACCGCGATGCCGTGCTGGAGCTCCTTGTGCGGCACCCGGCCCGCCGCCATCGTGTCGTTGAACCTTCGCCATACCGCCTTCCCCTGCGAGCGCAGGAGGAGCGAGCCGAGCACGGAGTCGACCGCCAGCAGAAGCAGCGTAGGCAGCACGCCGATGGCATCTCCGATCGTGTAGATCAGGTACAGCTCGGCGATCGGAACCGCGATGAATATCGCTATCAAAAGCGGGACTGGCATCCTCTCCAACCCTACTGGGCAGTAAGATTGCTCCCATGAGCGATGTAACCGTGGACGACGTGCGCGAGGCCCTGGAGAACGTGATCGACCCGGAGCTGGGTCTCGACTTCGTCGAGCTCGGCCTGGTCTATGACATCGCCGTCGAGGACGACGAGGTGTTCATCAGCTTCACGCTGACCTCGGCGGGGTGCCCGATCGGCCCCCAGGTCTCCGAGCAGATGGAGGAGTACGTCGGTGAGCTCGAGGGGATTACGAAGGTCCATCCGAAGATGGTCTTCACCCCGCCCTGGACCCCGGACCTGATGTCCGAGGACGCGAAGTTCGCCCTCGGCTACTGAGGCCTTCGCGTCCCTGCGTCCTTGGCCTGCTCGGCCTCAGTAGCCGAGTCAGCCCACCTCGCGCAGCTTGCCGGTCTCGACCTCGTAGACGAACCCGCGGACCGAGTCTTTGTTGGGGATGAAGGGGCTCGCCTGGATGCGGGCGATCGACTGCCTCACGTCCTCGTCGAGGTCCGTGAAGGACTCGGCGGCCCACTCCGGCTTGATGCCGGTCTCCTCCTGGATCGAGCGCTTGAACTCGTCGTCGGTGAAGGTGAGCATGCCGCAGTCGGTGTGGTGGATGAGGATGATCTCCTCGGTACCCAGCAGCCGCTGGGAGATCGCAAGCGAGCGGATCTCGTCGTCCGTGACCACGCCGCCGGCGTTGCGGATCACGTGCGCATCGCCCTCCTTGAGGCCGAGCAGCCCGTAGGGGTGCAGCCGCGCGTCCATGCAGGCCACCACCGCGACCTTGGCCCCGGGGGGCATCGGCAGATCGCCCTTGTCGAAGCTTGCCGCATAGCTTTCGTTGTTCTTGAGAAGCTCATCGGTGACGCTCATGAAGGATCCCTTCGAGTGTGGGGATTGGCGGGTCCGGAATATAAGAGCTGATCGGGGCTCAACCCAATGTTACGGCTGCTCACCGAATCGTTCCCCGATGACGCCGCCCTCGACACCGCGGTCTCGCGCGCGCTCATGCTGCGCGTCGCGGCCGGCGAGCTCCCTGAAACGCTGCGGATCTGGCGCCCCGCCTCGATCGTCGCCTTCGGCCGGCGCGACGCCGTCAGCCCCGGGTATCCCGCGGCGGTGCGGGCGGCCCGCACACGAGGATTCGAGGCCATCGAGCGCCTCGCCGGCGGCCGCGCGGCCGTCTTTCACGAGCACACGATCGCCTTCGCCCACGCTGTCCCCGACCCCGACCCACGCTCCCGTGTGGACGAGCGCTTCGAGGCCACGGCCGAATTGATGGCCACCGCTTTCAGCCGGCTCGGCGTGGACGCGCGCGTGGGGGAGGTGCCGGGCGAGTACTGCCCGGGGGCGCACAGCGTGAACGCCGGCGGCGCGCGGAAGCTGATGGGCGTGGGCCAGCGGCTGGTGGCCGGGGGCGTCCACGTGGGCGGCGTCGTGGTGGTGGGCGGCGCGGACCGCGTGCGGGAGGTGCTCGTTCCGGTCTACGGGGCTCTTGAGCTCGAGTGGCGGCCTGCGACCACCGGCAGCGTGGCCGAGGAGGCACCGGGGACGACCTGGGAGGACGTGAGCGATGTGATCGAGGCGGAGTACGCGCGGCGTCATGGGCTGGAGCCGGCACGGCTCGATGGGGGAACACTGGCCCTGGCCCGGACGCTCGCGCCCGAGCACCTAAGTCCCGCTGCCTGACGGCGCCCTCCCCCGGCGTTTGCCGGGGTCGCGGGGTCGCGGCTACGATAGGCGGCATGGACGAGGTACCGGCCGTTTGGACGATCCCTCCCGGGGCTGACCGGCAGGAGGTCGAGGATGTGGTGGCGCGCCTCGCGGAGCGGCTCGGGATCCGGCCGCCCGAGTTCAGGGGCGACATGGTGCTGCTGCCGCCCGACTACCCGCGGGTGGCCAGGGCTCTCAACCAGGTGGAGCCCGACTGGGAGGAGAACGAGCTGCTCATCCCGCCCGTCGCCTGAGGCGTTTTGGCTCGGAGCGTTCAAGCGGCGCCCTCCACTACGGATCGAGCAGCACCTTCACCATCCCGTCCTGCTTCTTCTGGAACTGCTCGTAGGCGCCCGGCGCCTCCTCAAGCGGGATCCGATGGGTATGAAAGCCCTCGACGCCGAGAGGATCGCCATCGAGCAGGAGCGGCATGATGTCCTCAGCCCAGCGCTTCACGTTTGCCTGACCCATGCGTAGCTGGATCTGCTTGTCGAAGAGGGTCAGCAGTGGGAGCGGGTCGGCCATCCCCCCGTACACCCCGCTGAGTGAGATCGTTCCGCCCCGGCGCACGATGTCGATGGCGAGGTAGACCGCGTTCAGTCGGTCGACTCCGGCTCTCTCCATCATCTTCTCCGCCAGCGAGCTGGGTAGCAGCCCGGTCAGCTGGTGGGCGACCTTCATGCCCGGCGAACCATGTGCCTCCATCCCCACGGCGTCGATCACCGCGTCAGTCCCGCGCCCGTCTGTCATCTCCCGGATGGTCTCACCGAGATCGCCGTGATCGTTGAGGTCGAGGACCTCCACGCCGCGCCCCCGCGACCGCTCGAGCCGCTCGGGCACGATGTCGACGCCGATCACCCGGTGGCCGCGGTGCAGAGCGATGCGGGCGGACATGTCGCCGATCGGGCCGAGGCCGAGCACCGTGACGCTCCCGCCGTCGGGGATCCCCGCGTACTCGACCGCCTGCCAGGCCGTGGGAAGGACGTCGGAGAGGTAGATGAAGCGCTCGTCGGGGCCGTCCTCCGGCAACTTGATGTGGCTGTACTGGGCCTGCGGAACGCGCAGGAACTCGGCCTGTCCGCCGGGAACCTGGCCGTAGAGCTTGGTGTAGCCGAACAGCGCCGCCCCCATGCCCTTCTCGCGCACCTGGGTGGTCTCGCACTGGGTCTGAAGGCCCTGCCCGCACATGAAGCAGTTGCCGCACGACATCTGGAAGGGGATGACGACGCGATCACCCGGCGCAATGCTCGTGACCTCGCTGCCGACCTCCTCGACGATGCCCATCGGCTCATGGCCAAGAATGTCCCCTTCGGTCATGAACGGCCCGAGCACCTCGTACAGGTGCAGGTCGGATCCGCAGATCGCCGTGGTGGTGATGCGCACTATCGCGTCGGTGGGGTGCTCGATCGCGGGGTCGGGGACGGTGTCCACACGTACGTCTCGCTTGCCATGCCAGGTCAAGGCCTTCATCAGTGTCTCCTTCCTTCGGGGATGGCGCGGCCGCGGCAGCGCCACCCCGGGAGTGTCCAGACCTGGCGATTTCGAAACGCAGGCGCGGCGGAACACCTCGGGAGACGCGGGCGCGGCGAGTCGCTCGCCCTACCGGGCCGCGCGGGCTCGGCGCAGCTCACATCACCGGCGCTCGCGGCTTTCGGGATCGGACGATCAGGCGCCGTTCCTCGACGCCGTACGCTGCGCCGTCGACACCTCCCCACACCCCGTCCGGCTCGAGTCCTGAGCGCACGAGCATCCTGTGCAGCTCGGGGTAGGTGTAGATCCGCATCGAGTGGCGCATCTCGCTCCGCGTGCCATCCGGGCGCCGGAGCGTCCATGTCGCGCTGCTGCGGCGCGTGACCGCATCGAAGCTGCGCTCCTCGATCACCCGCGTGCCGTCCGGGAGCTTTCTGCGGGCCCGTGGCTCGAAGTTCCTGACCAGCCACAGCCCGTTCATCGTGTCGATCAGGAAGCGCCCTCCGGGCACGAGCGCGCGGGAAACGGCCTCGAGGACTGCCAGGTCCTCCTCCTCGCTGGGGTGATAGCCAAAGGCCGAGGAGACGTTGTAGACGGCGCTGAACTCGCAGTCGGCGTCGAGGTCCCGCATATCCAGTTGCAGCAGGTCGAGCGCCACCTGGCGGCTGGCCGCGCGCTCGCGCGCGATTGCCAGGGCCGGCGCGCTGATGTCGAGACCGGTCACCTCGAAGCCCATCGCCGCGATCTCGATGGCGTGCCGCCCGTGGCCGCAGGCCAGGTCGAGGACCGGCACTCCGCGCTCCAGATCGAGCTTCTCGACCAGGAAGCGCACCTCTGCCCGGGTCAGCTCCTCGTCGTGGTCGATCGCAAGCGCCAGCCAGTCGCGGTCGAAGAAGGTCCGGTACCAGTGCGGATCGACTTCCGGAGTGCCCTTCCGTCGTGAGCCTGGCCTGAGTCTCACAGCGCGCGAGCCTAACGCCTGGCACGTGGCCGGCTGGAACCAGGCACGCGTGGGTGATACTAGCTGGGCCATGGTCCCCCTCCGCCTAGCGGCCGCAGTCGGCCTCGGCCTGCTGCTCGGCGGGTGCGCCGCCGAGGACGAAGGAGATCCCATCCTCCCGCCCAAGGACGCCGCGGCGCCCCCGCGGCTGGCCCGCCCGCTCGGGGCGGCGGTCTCCGCGAGGCCCGCGCGCGAGGACCGGGACTACCTACGCGCGTTCGCCTCCAACTTCACCTCCATGACGCCGGAGAACGAGATGAAGTGGGCGATCGTGCATCCGGATCGCGACCGTTACGCCTTCGGGGAGGCCGACGCTCTCGTGGACCTCGGGCGCGGGCTCGGCAAGCGGGTCCGCGGCCACACGCTCGTATGGGATCTGCAGCTACCGAAGTGGGTCTCCGAACGCGACTGGGAGGCCCCGGAGTTGCGGCGGGTGCTGGTCGATCACGTCAAGACGGTGGCCTCGCACTTCCGCGGGCGGGTTGCCCAGTGGGATGTGGTCAACGAGCCGTTTCTGCCCTCGGGCCGGCTCAAGGAAAACGTGTTCTCCCGCGTGCTGGGCCCCGGGTACATAGCCCTGGCTTTCCGCGCTGCGCGTTCCGCCGACCCCCGGGCCAAGTTGTTCCTCAACGAGAACTACAGCGAGCATCCCGGTCCAAAGCAGGACGCCCTGGTGCGGCTTGCCGCGTCCCTCCGCCGCCGGGGGGTGCCCCTGGACGGCGTCGGGCTCCAGTCCCACACGACCGCCGAGAGCGCCCCCGGAGCGGCCCGTCTGGCCAGAACGATGCGGCGGTTCGCCCGCTTGGGGCTCGACGTGGAGATCACGGAGCTCGATGTCGCCCTCGCCCGCGGGGCGTCGCTGGGTCCTCAGGCCCGCGCGTACGGCGCGGCCGCGAGGGCGTGCGCGGCGGAGCCGCGCTGCACCGGCCTCACGGTGTGGGGCGTGACCGACCGGTGGTCGTGGATCGGCGCCGACAAGCGGCCGCTGCCGCTCGACGGCCGCGGCCGGCCGAAGCCGGCGCTGGCCGCCGTGAAGGATGCGCTCTAGAGCCGACCCGAGGCTACGCCCTCTCCGTGCTCCAGGTGGGGTACCTCTTCAGGGGGTGCTGCCGCAGGGCATTCTGGATCTGGTGAGGACCCGTGATCCTCTCTTGCGGCATGTCCCGGATGATCTGAAGCACCTCTTCGGGAGCGCCCCGGCGCTGGATCTCCTGAAGGGCTATCGCCTTGTCCATCGGCCAGTACAGCCCCTGGGCGTACTTGGTGACTATCTCGACGGGTGTCTCTTGGACCACGTGCTTTCTCCCTTTCGCTTGAAACTGCTCACGGCAGCGGACCCCAACGATAGTGCCCACGGAGTGCTCCGGCAACCCGGTTCTCACGCCGGACCGGGCGAGTGGGAAGGTGACAGAATGGCAAGCGACCGCGACGCCGGCGCCCGGCACGTGTTCCAATGTCCTGGATGAGCCTCGCGGTCGCGACCCGAAGTAGGACGCTGCACCCGTGCGCGGCGCTCGCCGCCGCCCTCGTGCTCTCGCTCCTTGCCGCCGGCACGGCCGACGCCGCTCGGCTCACGGGACGCCACCTCGTGGTATTCGACAAGCCCTCGGACGCCAGGAGCTCGTCTGTCCTCACAGCGGTCCTCTCCCGCGCCGGCGTAACCAAGGCGGGCAGGGGGGTGCCCCGGCTCGGGGTCGCCACCGTGCGCGGCTCGGCGCCCGCGCTCGCCCGGCTGCGCCGCGACCCCTCCGTTCGGAGTCTCTCGCCCGAATGGCAGCGCGACTTCCGGCGGATGCCCAACGATCCGGCGCTGGCCACCCCTGAAACCGAGTTCGGGGGACTCCCCGGAGGGGCGCCGATCCAGTGGATGTTCGCCCGCCAGGGCTTTCCCGCCGCGTGGGACGTGACCACTGGCGCCGGCGCGATCGTGGGGGTGCTCGACTCCGGTGTCGACGGCGGCCACCCTCAGCTGAGCGGGAAGCTGCACTCCATCGACGAGATCGGCACGGCCACCGGGGCGGCGGTCGACGAGGAGGGGCACGGGACCCACGTGAGCGGCCTCGCCTGCGCGGCCGCCAACGACGGCGTCGGCACGGCCGGGGCGGGCTGGGACTGCCGCATCGCGCTGGTGAAGATCGCCCGGCTCTTCGACGAGGACATCATCGCCGGCATCGACCGGGCCGTCCAGCGAGGCTCTGACGCGATCAACATGAGCTTTGGCGGCGGCGCCTCCACCCCCGTCCTCAGCAATTCAATCGACCGTGCGGTGGCCGCCGGGGTGGTGCTGGTCGCGGCGGCCGGCAACGCGGCGGAGGTCGACCAGGGTGCGCCGGCCGCGCTGCTCCAGCCGGGGGACGCTCCGAACATCGATGCCGGCCGGGGCCTCGTGGTCACGGCGGCCGACTTCCTCGATCGCCGCGCCGGCACGGGCCGCGGCCCCCAGATCTCGCTGGCCGCCTATGGATTCACCAGCGAGGCGGCAGGCCCGCCGGGGCTCGTGTCGACCTACCCCGGCAATGCCACGCCCCGCGAGGCCGGCGGTACCCTGCTCGGCTGCGGTTGCCGCAGGCTCATCGGCGGAGATGCGCGCTACGCCTACCTCCAGGGCACCTCGATGGCCGCGCCACAGGTCGCTGCGCTCGCCGCGCTGATGGGCAACCTCAACCCCTTCCTGTCGGCCCGTGAGAAGATCCGGCTGATCAAGGAGACCGCTCGCCGGTCGGGCGGCTGGAACCCCGACCTGGGCTGGGGCATCATCGACGCGGGCCGCGCGGTGGACACCGCGCGGCGGATCGATCGCACCCCGCCCGCATCGAAGGCGCGCGCCAGGCGGGGGTTGCGCCTGCGGCGCGGGACGCGGAGTGCCCTGCTGCGGGTCCGCTGGTCGGGCTCGGACCGGCCCGGCGCGCCAGGGCTGCTGCCCTCCGGTGTCGCGAACTACGACGTCTACATGAAGCGCGGCTCCGGCCGCTACCGCCGTATCCGCAAGGACACCGCCGGCCGCTCGACGAGGCTGCGGCTGCGCCCGGGCATCTACCGCTTCTACACCCGTGCCCGGGACCGCTCCGGCAACCGCGAGGGCACTCCGCGGCGTTCGGGGGCGCGCGTGGTGGTCAGGCGCTAGGACTTCTTCGCTCTGGTGGTGCCCTTCGCGCGCCCCTTGGGCTTCTTCGTTCTGGGTGTTCCCTTGGCGCGCCCTTTGGGCTTTGCCCGGCCCTTCGTCTTGGCAGCCGCCTGCGCCCTCGCCGCCGCGCCCACGAGCTCGTCCAGGGATTCCGCGAAGAGGCCCGCCAGGTCATCGATGTCGGGCATCGCGTCGTAGTCGCCGAGCAGCCCGACGTCGAGCTTGCCGTTGTAGCTCATCGCCGCGATGGCCAGGGCGTGGTTCTCCGGAAGGAAGGCCATCGGCACGATCTCCCGCAGCTCGCGGCCCATCAGGTAGAGCGGGAACTGCGGTCCCGGGACATTGGTCACGATCAGGTTGAAGAGGCGCGTGGAGAAGTTGAGCCGCGAGGCGAGTGCCAGCAGCGTCGGGGGCGCGAAGTCCTCGAGACCGGAGATCACCTCGGCCCCGAGCGCCTGCTTTGACTCCTTGACGCCGTCCATGGCCTCGCGCACGATGCGCAGGCGCTCGATCGGGTCCTCGGCGTACATGGGCAGCGGTGCCCGCAGGACGGCGAGCTGATTGCCGAGCTGGTGACGCTGGTCTCCCGCGCGGATCGAGACGGGCACCAGGCCACGCAGCTCGAGCCCTGCGGTCCGCATGCCCCGGGTGCGCAGCCAGCGGCCCAGGCCACCGGCCACCATCGCCAGGAACACGTCGTTCACGGTGCCACCGAGGGCGTTCTTGACGGTCTTGAAGTCGGCGAGCTCGCGCTGCAGCCAGATCACCCTGCGGTGCGGGCCGATCGGCACGTTGAGAGGAACGTCGGGGGCGGGGTTCAGGCCCGCGGCGGCCACCTCGCCGACGCCCTCGACGGCCTCCCGGACCCAGCCGATGGTCTTGCCGGGGCGCCGCGCCAGCTTCAGCGCCTCCCCGGCGAGCCTGCCGGGCGTGCGCATCAGACCCTTGATGCCCTCGGCCATCAGCTCGGCCTCCGAGGGCTCGGGCGCCGGTGTCCAGTGCCCGTCCGCGAGGGAGGTGTCCTGCGACGCCGGCGTCAGGTCGAAGAGCACCGTGGCGATGTCCACCCCCGAAATGCCGTCGACCAGTGCATGGTGGGTCTTTGAGATCAGCGCGAAACCCGCGGGGTCCGCGCCGCCTTCCCCGTCGGCGAAGTCCTCGATGCCCTGTACGAGCCATATCTCCCACAGCGGCTTTGACCGGTCCAGACGCTGCGAGAAGATGCGGCCGGCGAGCCCACGCAGCTGCTCGAGGCTCGCCGGGGGCGGCAGAGCGGTGTGGCGCACGTGGTAGTCGAGGTTGAAGCGTGGATCGTCGATCCAGAACGGCCGGCCCATCTCCAGGCGAGGAAAGGCGAGCTTCTGGCGGTAGCGCGGGACCAGGTGCAGGCGCGAGTGGATGTGGTCGCAGAACTCCTGGCGGCTTGGAGGCGGGCCCTCAAGGAGCGCCACGGCGCCCACGTGCATGTGGGAGGACTGGCGCTCCTCGTGCAGGAAGGAGGCATCGACCGCGCTCAGGCGATCTTTGTGGCCCTGCGCCATGGGCAGAGACTACCCGCGACAATTGGCGCCATGCGATGGCTGATCGGCCTGCTCGGCGTGCAGATTGCCCTCGGCGGGGCCCTGGTCGCGCTCGCAGCCACAGACAACCTCCCGTTCGGAGACGGGTCGTCCGACGGCGGTGGCAGCGCCACTGCAGCGGAGCCGGTACCGCGGCCGAAGGTCGACCGCTTCAACGCCCGGGGGGCCTATGACTCGGTGAAGCGCCAGGTGGCGCTCGGTCCGCGGCCGGCCGGCTCGCAGGCATCCCGGACGCTCGGCGCGCGCATCCGCCGCGCGCTGCCTGGGGGGCGCTTCCAGGCGCTCCCCGGAGGACTGCGAAACGTGATCGGCACCGTGCCCGGCAGGGACCCGAAGCGGGTGGTGGTGGTGGGCGCCCATTACGACACGAAGGACCAACCCGGCTTCCTCGGCGCAAACGACGGGGCCTCGGGCACGGCGATCCTCACCCAGCTCGCCCGTACGGTCAGGCCGCGCCGGTTGCGGCCGACGCTCGTGTTCATCGCCTTCGACGGCGAGGAGAGCCCCGCCGGC
>Ga0136620_10000679_pt1 | contig 15514 bp, 15 predicted proteins | sample AntDrymUQ4162106_2_FD_104806 | JGI IMG/M metagenome (GOLD analysis project Ga0136620, IMG submission 104806) | Polar desert sand microbial communities from Dry Valleys, Antarctica - metaG UQ416 (21.06) | ecosystem: Environmental > Terrestrial > Soil > Desert | place: Antarctica: Dry Valley... | reverse complement strand
GACACCATGGAGCGTGTCGCTTCCAGGGCCGTCGAGATGAGCGTGTATCTGCCGCTGGGCGCCTACGCTCGCGTGCGGGACGAGATCGTCGACCTCAACCGAGCCTCGGTACGTAAACTGTACGAGGACCTCGTAGACCGTGGTCAGAACCGGATGCAGCCGATCGAGCGCGTCGTCAAGCGTCGCGCTGAAGCGGCCGAGGACGAAGCACGTGACGCCGTTGTCCAGACGCGCAAGACCGCGAAGAAGGCGGCGCGCAAGGGTTCGACCGCAGCCACCCAGGTGGCGCCGAAGATGCCTCGCGTCGGTGCTCCTCGCAAGGCCAGCGAGCTGCCGATAAAGAGCTACGCCTCGCTGAATGCGGACGAGATCGTGTCCCACCTCAAGGGGCTCACGCAGACGGATCTGGCTCGCGTTTACAAGTACGAGAAAGCTCACGAGGAGCGCTCGACGATCCTCGACGCTATCGACTCTCGTCTGGTCGCTCTGCCGATCGCAACTTACGACTCGCTAACCGTCGACGAGGTCATCGGTCGTCTCGACGGTCTTTCGCCCCAGGAGCTCAGGGCGCTTCGTCGCTACGAGTCGGAGACGAAGATGCGCACCACCATCATCGAGAAGATCGAGTCACTTCTCGGGTAGCGTTGTTTCAACCGATCAAGCGGGGCCCGGCCGACTTCGTTCGGCCGGGCCCTAGTCTTTTCACGAACATCTCGACCAGGTGCTCGACGTACGTTTGCTCGTCTGCGGGCAGGATGTGCTTACCGCCGAGGATCTCTTGCTCTACGAAGAACGCCAGCAGCGAATTGAAGAACAGCCGGGCCGCGATGAGCGGATCGACCTGCGAGCGGGTCCGGTCGCTCATCCGCTCCTCAAAGATACGCCCGAGCTCGCCGATGGATTCGCTCACGGCATCGACGAAGAAGACTTCCTTCTCTTCAGGGAAGACCTGAACCTCCTGCAGGAGCAGACGCGTGAACTCCGTGTTCTGACGAAGAACGTCGAAGAAGCCGCGAGCTAGCACAAGCAGAAGTCCCCGGGTGTCGAGTTGTCCGGCGATATCGGGGAGTGTTCGCAATAGCGGCAGGAACGAGTACTCGTCGATGATGGCGCGGAATAGATCCCGCTTGGATGCGAAGTAGTGATAGATCAGGCCTTCCGTTATGTCGGCCGCCCGGGCGATGTCCCGCATCGACGTTCCGTGGAAGCCCCGTTGGGCGAACAGGTGGAGACTCGCCTTCAGGATGTCCTCTCGCCGATCCCGGCGTGCTTGATGGGAGGGATCTCTGGTGCTCATCGTCGCTTCGCAAAGGAGCTATGGCCGCCCCTGGACTTATCGTTGATCTGCCTCAAGACGTCCTCCCGGGCCTCACGCACGGCTTGGTTCATGTCCGCATTCTCGGTGCGTGCGACTAGATGATGTTTCCCGTACTGCAGTTCCAGAGTGACGTTGAAGTCGATGGAATGGGAGTCGTTCTTATTGATCCGTACCTCCGCATGGACCTCATCGAACCGGCTCAGACGTCGATCGATCTTCTGAAGGTCTTTCTCGATGCGATCGACGTCGGCGTCCTCGAGGTGACTGCCCGGCGCGGAAACGCGCAACTCCATCACATCCTCCTTGCTCGAGGCTGTTAGCCCCCATCGTAAGGCTTCACGCGAGCCACTCGATGAGAGGTCGAGGCACGATCGAGGCGGAGAAGTTACGAGCCACATGCTCCCTGCCCGCGCGCCCCATGGCACGGGCGAGGTCATCGTTCTCGAGGATCCGAATGAGCGCCGCAGCCATATCGTCGCGACGGCCGGCGTCGGTCACAAGACCGGTAACTCCGTGGATCACAGCTTCGGGCGTGCCTCCCGAGCGGCCGGTAACACAGGGCGTCCCACAGGCGGCCGCCTCCAGGAGCACCACGCCCAGCCCCTCGACATCAAGCCCGAACCACCGGTCCTCCACGGGAAGAGCGAAGACATCAGCCGCCGCGTAGTAGGCAGGGGCTTCATCGTCGGGAACGCGACCCGCGAAGATCACTTTTCCTAGGGTGCGCTCCGACAGTTTCCGAAGCTGCTTCTCCTCCGGCCCCGTTCCTGCGACGACGACTGTGGCTCCGGGAACTCTCTCGGCGATCGTGGGAAGCGACTCGATGACTCGGTCCACGCCTTTGCGCGGAACCAACCGCCCAAAGCAGAGGATCATCTTGGCTTCGGGGTCGATCCCCAGCCGTCTTCGAACCCAGGATGCATCCGTCTCGGGTGTGAATCGATCGAGGTCGACGCGAGCCCGCAGGCGTTCGATCCGCACCTGGTTTCGCTTTGCGATCAAGCCGTGAAGTCGCTCCGCAGTGAAGTCACTCACGGGCAGCAACAGGTCCGCCCCGGCAAGGGAGCGGGCGAGGTATGTCCGCAGCCCCGGGATCGCGGCCGGAACGAGCAGCTCGGCACCGTGCACGATGGCCGCGTATCGCAGGTTCCGTCGGGCAAGCGCCGGTCCCAGCAGCACGAGGGGCCAGGGTGTCCCGAACAGGATTTGGCCCGTGTTCTCACGCTTCGCGATGTCCGCGATCTTCTGGAGCGTGCGAGGGCCCGGGACCGGGAGTCCGGGGAGGGCATGCGTGGGATAGGCAAGGTCTCGCGGCAGCATCTGACCGTCGCGTTCTGGCGGGGCGAGCACTGCGACCCTGGGCGCTAGCGAGGAACAGAGCTCGGCGAGATAGCTCTCGATCCCGCCGCGCCCGGGTAGGAATGACGACGTCACCATCAGGGCTTCGGACATCGCTCGATTATGAAGGGCTCGGGTATAACAGGCGGGTGAGCGATGATCCCGAGGGGCAGCGTCTTCGAGCCCAAGCGCGAGCCGATCGGAAGCTGATCCAGCAGGCCGCCGACTCACTCGCAGAGATAGATCGCAACGATGGCTTGTCCGACGAGCATGCCGATGTGCTCGCCGCCCTCCGGATCCGCCTCGAAGGGAAGGCGCGCGCCTCACTAGAGGATCTGCTGTCCGCCGCAGGAGATATCTCCAGGAAGCGAGATCTCGGCGATGCCCTGGTGCCTCAGGAAGAGGACGACTCGGACTGGCCGGCGGTCGAGGAGAAGAAGCGCGAATGGCCGGGCGCCTAGGTCAGGCCCCTTCGCCCTGGTTTCGCTGTCTAAGGAAGTTCTCGAGCTCCGCCGCCAGGGCGTCCCCGCTCGGCAGCTCCGAGGTGTCGATCTCATCGACCCGCTCTTCCAATGCGGTTACGTACGCCTGAACGTCCTCATCCCCCGCCACGATCTCGGTGACTCGCTCCTCATACGTGGCGGTGGCCCGCTCGAGATCCTCGACCGGCGCCTCAATACCCACGAGCTCGGCAGCCTGGCGGACCAGGGCGAGCGAAGCCTTTGGGTTCGGCGTTACGGCAAGGTAGTGCGGAACAGCAGCCCATAAACTCGCCGAGTCGATCTGCTCGTGCCCGAACGCGTCGTGCAGGACGCCAACGATCCCTGTCGGACCCTCGTAGCGAGACCGCGTCAGGCCGAGTCGCTCGACGAGGGCGGGGTCCGCCGCCGTTCCGGTGATCGGCACATCACGCGAATGGGGTACGTCCGCGAGAAGCGCTCCAAGGGTGACCACGAAGTTGACTCCATGCCGTCTGGCTTCAGACACGATCATCCTCGAGAAGGTCTTCCATCGAAGGTTCGGTTCGGTCCCTATCAGCAAGAGAACGTCGCGATCCTCGGCTCGTGCAGCCCAGAACTCATTCGCCGGCCACGTGATCTCACGGGTGATGCCATCCATCAGGTGGACGTTTGGGCGCACGGCCTGAAAGTCGTAGAACTCCTCGGGATCGAGCGACGCGATCCTCCTTCCGCCCCAGACTCGACTGAGGTGCGTGGCCGCAAAAGTGGCTGCATCCCCTGCGTCGTTCCATCCGCGGAACGCCGCGATGAGAACGGGTTCGTGTAACTGGACCTCGTCATGTCGTTCGATCGATTCAGGAAACACGGGCATGGCTTCAGGCTACCCGCGGGGAAGTTCTAGTCGCTCACGAGGCAAGAGCGTCGCGTTGATCCAGATGTTGCTGCAGCTTCCGCTTGATCCGCTGTAGGGCGTTGTCTATCGACTTCACATGGTTGCCGAGGGTTGCCGCGATCTCTTCATAGGACTTGCCCGCCATGTACAGCGTGAGCACGTCCCCCTCGAGCTGGGTCAGGTTCTCTCTCATCGTCTCCCTCAACGCTTCGATCTCCTCGGCGGAGATGACCAGCTCGGCCGGATCGGTGATCTCCTTCGCAGGCACGGTTTCGCCTACGGAGCGTTCACCCTCATCTCCATAGATCGGGGCATCCAGGGAGACGGAGCTGTTGAGGGGCTGATGCTTGTTCCGGTTCGCCGTCTTGATCGCGGTAAGGATCTGCCGGGAGATGCAGAGTTCCGCAAAGGCTCTGAACGGCGTTTCCTGCTCGAGGTCGAAGTCCCGGATCGACTTGTAAAGGCCGATCATCCCCTCCTGAACGACGTCTTCTTTGTCGGCCCCGGAGAGGAAGTAGGAGCGGGCTTTCGATCGTGCGAAGTTGCGATAGCGGGCGATGAGCGTCTCAAGGCATCGCTCGTCGCCGTCGCGAGCGCGTCGAACGAGGTTGTTGTCTTCGAGCGCCTCAATGTCCTCGAGAGGGTCCCTGGCCTGACCCGAGACTTGGCTCATTCACTCTCCCCCCATCGACGAGGTGCGTCTCGCCGATGATCGCGGCAACATCCTAATCGTCTTACCCCCCGCAACCCCGCTGTCCCAGACTCTGGAAATAACTCTGGGGGCGATGGGATCCAATCGGACTTCCTCTAAAAGATGGGCGGCCGGCGTTACCCGTTCACTCTGGCACTATGCCCAGCGAGGAGGCGAAAGGGGACTGGTGTCCCTCCCGATCTTCAAAATCGGTGCGCCGGCTAACCCCGGTGGGCGGGTTCGATTCCCGTCCGCCTCCGCTCCGCCTTCGGCTTCGCTCGCCGGACCCGCCCCACCCGAAGCCCGATCTCACCCGTCCTTAGGGCTTAGCTCCTGCGACGAAGCGGATCGGCGCCGACCAATCGCTTGGCACCGAGCGCACATTCACGAGGCCGCCGCGTTCGAGCAGCGCCACCGCCTCGTCGTCCGAAAGGGGCGTGCCGCCGCCGCGCACCGTCCGCAGATCGGCGAGCGCTTCCGGGAGTGGCTCTTTAGGCGCGGCGTATCTTCCGAGTACGAGCCACCCACCCGGGCGCAAGCTCCGTGTGACTACCGGGACACCGCTTTCGAGTGCGGACCGCGGAAGGAACGGTGCCGGCATCCACGCCAGGTCGAATGCGTCAGTGTCGTTCAGATGCTCGATGCGTACCGCGCGCAGGGTTATGCGGTCCTCGAGCCCCGCGGCCGCGATGTTGGCGGCGGCGAGCTCCATCGCCGGCCCCCAGGGATCCAGGCCAACGACCGAGGCCGCCGGCCACTCCCGACAGCAGGAGATCGACAGCGCGGCGACGCCCGCGCCGATGTCGAGGATACGCGCGCCGTCGCGAGCGAGCGCGTCGTCGAGACCGTCGAGTGCCGGCGCGACGCGCGCTATGAGCGGTGGGATCCCGCCGGAGCTCTGTCCCTGCGTTTGCAGCACGACCGGGTCGGTGTAAACCCATCCTCCGGGCCGACCCGGATTCTCTATGAGTTCGAGCGCCTGCTTCAAGAATGCCGTCACCGTTCCCACGATCGACTGCCGCTCCGTCTCATCGAGGTCGTCGAAGAGGCTTGGAGCGGCCAGCGCCGAGACCACCTGGTCGAGGACAGCTCGCACGTCTGGGTCGCCGCCCTCACCGAGAGCGTCGAGCTTCATCCGCGCGGCCAGTGCCGCCGCCGCCTCTGCGCCCGTCATCAGTGGGAACATCACCGCCATCGCCTGCTCGTGGCTCATGCGAGGCCCCTCACAAGCTCCATGGAAGACGGCTCGAAAGAAGCAATCATAACCAGGGCAAGCTCCGTCGCAGCCTCCATGGGTGGTGAGCCCTCGATTGGAGGGATGGATGCATACCCGTGCTCGTCGCGAGAACGCCTCCCTGCCCCATTTGCCCCTAAAGCGGTAATGTTCCCCGGGTTGTCTAGCTAGGGGGCTTGGGGATGAAGCGGAACCTGTTCGTCGTACTCGTGGTTCTTTTGGCGTTGTTCGCGCCGGCTACAGCTGGGGCACACGGTCGAACGGAGCCGACATCATCTGCGGGCGCGGCGGCAACGATGCCATCCGCGGCCTGGGCGGCGCCGACCTGATCTTCGGCAACGCCGGCAAGGACACGATCAAAGCTGGCCGGGGCCAGGACGACGTAAGCGGCGGAAGGGGTGCCGACACGATGACCGGCGGCAGGGGCAAGGACAAACTCCGCGGGTTGCAAGGAAGCGACGCGATCGACGGGTCGGCGGGCAACGATGTCCTCATCGGGGGCGGGGGATCCGATACCCTGCGGGGCAACTCGGGCTTCGATACCGCGAGAGGTGGTTCCGGAGGCGACTTCGTTCAGGGGGGCACCGGTGACGACCTCCTCCGGGGGAACGCCGGCCGAGACGATCTCAGAGGCTTCGGCGGCAGGGACGTCCTGAGATGCGGGCGGGGGATCGACTCCTGCTCGGGTGGAGGCGGTCGCGACAAGCAGCGAGGTTGCGAGCGCTGACCTAACGGGGCAGGTTTACCGTCCGGCCCCCTCGGAGCCTGTATCGCTTCGGGGGGTCGAGACCGCTTCCTTCTCGCGACGCCAGAAGCGCCAGCGGATCGCCCGGCGCGTCTCCTCCGCTGGCTCTTCGACCTCGGCCTCGTCGACAAGTTCCGATCGAACGACCTCGTGCCGCCTGAAATAGGTCGAGCCGATCGCCTGGATGATCGCGGCAGCGGGCAACGCGAGGAGAGCTCCGATCCCTCCGAGGATCGACGCTCCGGCGATGACCGTTCCGAAGGCGATGGCGGGATGCAACTGCATCGTTCTGGCGGTGATGCGCGGGGAGAGCACGTAGTTCTCTATCTGTTGGTAGACCAGCACGAAGGCCAACGTCAGACCGGCCGCTACGGGGCCCTCGGCAAGGGCAACTAACAACGGCAACGCTCCACCTATGTAGGTACCAACGGTGGGGATGAATTGTGATGTGATGCCCATCCACAAGCCGAGGGCCACTGCGTAGGGCACCCCGATGACCGCCAGGAAGACTGACATCAGGGTCGCCGCGATGACGGCGAGCAACGCGCGGGAGTAGAGATACACGCCGGTCTTCTCGATCGCGATCTCCCACCCCTCGAGGAACTCGACCTGACGCCTGGGGGGGAGGAACGAGCAGATAGTCCGGCGGACCTTGGGGCCGTCGGCCGTCAGGTAGAACGAGAAGAGAACGACCGTGAAGAAGTTGAAGATGACGGCGACCGCCGAGATCGTCAGCGTCAGGGCGCTGCCGGCGAGGTTCTGGGCGAACCTACGAAGAGGGCTATCCGAACTGGTCAGTTGGTCCTGAAGACTCCCGCTTTCTATGTTCAATCCGAAGTTGTCGTTGAGGAACCCCACGACGTTGCTGACTATCTCGGGGGAACGATCGATGAGACCGGTGACCTGATCCACGATGAGCCGTCCGACCACGAAGAGGGCCACCACGCTGGCGGCGAACGCCAGTAAGAAAACGAGCCCCGTGGCCGCACCTCTTCGCCACCCCCTCTGGGCGAGGAAGTTGACCGCCGGCTCGAGAGCGAACGAGACGAACACCGAGACCAACAGGATGAGAAGCAGGCCCTTCAGCCGGGTCACCAGGTAGACGGCGACGATGAGTCCGAGGGCTCCGAAAAGAAACGTGAATATCGCGCGCGTGACGAGGCGACGTTGTTCCGGATCGTCCTCCCCCGATGATCCCGCCGGAAGTCTCTGTTCTGTTGCCAGTCTGTGCCTCCCTGGTCTGCTTCCGAGTGCCTCAACATACGGGAGAGGCCCCACCGAAGCGAAGCTTTGTCTGGCAGCCCCTCTCCACCGGCCCTTGTGATCTGGAAGCCGTCCGGTATCCTGCGCGCCGACTTGTTCACATCGGGTTCACATCTGGAGGCCGATCGGAATGCGTTTCAGGCTGGTTCCACGAGAGGAGAGCTTTTTCGACCTGTTCGAGGAGATGGGCGAAAAGGTGAAGCAGGGTGCCGAAGAGCTGCTGGACCTCCTGAAGAATTACTCCGATCTGGAACGGAGAGCCGGGCGGGTGGTGGATATCGAGCACGAGGGGGACGAGATCACGCACGAGATCATGCGCCGGCTGAACACGACATTCCTCACACCGTTTGACCGTGAAGACATCCACACCTTGGGCTCGAACCTCGATGATGTACTCGATCACATCGAGGCTGCTGCCGAATACCTCCAGCTACACAAGATCCAGGAGCCCCTCCCTCAGATGGTCTCGCTTGCCGAGACGCTGGCGCTGGCGGCGAGAAAAACGGCAGAGGCGATGCCGGGCCTGCGCAAGATGAGTGGGCTCGAGGACTATTGGGTTGAGATCAACCGTCTCGAGAACGAGGGGGACAGGTTCTACCGTCGCACCATTGCGGAGCTGTTCTCGGGTGATTACAAGGCGATGGATGTCTTGAAGTTCAAGGACATCATCGAATCCATCGAGCAGGCCATCGATCGTTTGGAGGACGTAGCGAACACGATCGAGGGAATCGTCCTGAAGCAGGGCTGACGGTGCCGGTTTGGGTCGTTCTCGTCATCGCGTACGCCTTCGAGTTCGCGAACGGTTGGACCGATGCTCCCAATTCGATAGCTACTGTCGTGTCGACGCGGGTGCTTCGGCCCTTCCCGGCCGTGATCATGGCGGGAGCGCTCAACCTCGTTGGGGCGCTGGCGGGTACGGCAGTGGCAAAGACGATCGCCTCTGGCATCGTCGACCCGGAGTTGGTCACCCTCGAAACGATCGCAGCGGCTGTGCTCGGAGCAACTCTCTGGGCTCTCGGCGCCCAGTACTACGGGCTCCCTTCGAGTGAGTCGCACGCGCTGGTCGCTGGACTTATCGGAGCGGGTTTCGCTGCGGGTGGCTCTGACGCTCTGCTCGGAGAGGGGCCTCGGAAAGCTCTGATCGGCCTCGTCACATCCCCGGTGGGCGGGTTCTTCATCTCGCTATTCATCATGGTTCTGATCTACCGGCTCTTCGCACGGGTTCGTCCCACGGTGGTTCGCCGGGTCTTCGGCAAGGCGCAGATCGTTTCGGCTGCCTTCATGGCCTTCAGCCACGGTACGAACGATGCACAGAAGACGATGGGTATCATCGCTTTAACGCTCTATCTGAGTAAGAACCCCGGGGCGCCCGCGCCTGAGGAGTTCCCCATCGACACATGGGTCATCGTGTCGGCAGCACTGGTGATGGGCCTCGGCACGATGGTAGGGGGATGGCGCGTTATCAGGACCATCGGATTGAGGTTGACGAAGCTCGAGCCGGTTCACGGCTTCGCCGCAGAGACGGGAGCCGCCATCATCATCACCGGTGCTTCCCGCTTCGGCATTCCTGTCTCTACGACGCACGCGATCGGATCCTCGATCATGGGGGTGGGCGCGACCCAGCGACTCTCGGCCGTTCGATGGGGTGTTGCGGGCCAGGTGGTGACGGCCTGGATCCTGACCTGGCCGTCGTGCATGGTGTTGGGTTACATCCTCGAGAAGATCTTCGCCAGCACCTTTAACTGATCAGTCGGACCATCCCTCTAACCGAGGTGGCGGGAAGTACTCCACACTTAATAGCTGGGTTCCGTCGAAGATGAGGGCGAGCACGCTTCCCTTCTTGTTCGGTAGCGGTTCGGGAAGCTGTACGTCATCTTCCAGCGCGAGACGTTCGATGAGGTCCGGGATGACATCACCCTGGCTGGATACGGCCACGACATGGCCGGACCCTCCCATCGCGCGTACCATGGAAATCGCTTCGTCCTCGTTGCCGGGGTAGCCTTCCTCAGAGAAGAGTTTCTCTTCCTCGACCTCAATCCCGATGGCACGGCTAAGGGGATCTACGGTCTGGATGCACCGCAAGTAATCGGCCGAAACGAGGCGGTCGATCTCGAAACGAGCCAGCAGCCGCACTAGTTGTTCCGCTTGTTGCCAGCCGGTTGGATCCAGTGGCCGTAGGCGATCGTCCTCCGACCACTCCGACCGTTTGCCAGCTAGCGCATGGCGCACGAGCAGAACGCAGTTGGTCACCGCAGGTCCTCGAACGAAACGCTCGAGCACCTCGTGATCTCGTTCGTGTGTGAGCATGTTCTGGGCGTCGCCGGGCGAGAGCCATCTGAGTTCGTCCACCTCCCGGGTGGGGATGAAGGCGCCTGCGTCGGCCTCCATGGCCCAGTACCGGACCACCTTCGGGCGCACGCCGTTGCCGGACTCTTTCATGTAGCGGATCGCCCCTAGCGGCCTTCCGAGCTTGACCCGAAAGCCGGTCTCTTCAAGGACTTCCCGAAGAGCGCCATCGATCTCGGACTCTCCCGGGACCAGCTTCCCCTTTGGCAGGCTCCAGTCGTCGTAGCGTGGTCTGTGGATGAGCGCGACCTCGAGTCGAGAACGACGCGATGTCTTTTCCGCGGCTCGCCACAACACTCCTCCCGCACCCCGTATCGGGGAGGGGCCTTCATCTGAACCACGAATGGAACTTATTCTTATCGACCGCCTTCCAAACTCGATCGAAGCTCGCCATAGCTCGCGAGGCGGCTTGCTCTTCTCTGGCGATGACGATCCCGGCTGCGAGGTGGAACGCTTCTTTCCCTTCGCGTTGTAACGCTATCTCTCGGGTCAAGTGCCCGGCGGCGCGTGCATCTTGTTGTTGACCAAGGACCTCCTGAAGCTGTTCGACCTTCTTGGCAAAGCGGTTGGCAGCGTTGGACAGCTTGCCGAGGCTTGGAGCCACGGCTTCGGCCGCGTAGCGAGTGCGTTTCGCCTCGATCCGTACCCGGTGCCAGTCGCTAGCGCTCGATCGTTCGTCGAGAGCCAAGGCGCCCTTCCGGAGCTTTTTCCAACGCGTGGAGATCAGGCGAGGAAGGGATGCGGAACATGGTTGCGTTGCCTGGTCGGTTGTCTGCGGGTGTCGCGCGGCGTCGACCAGTTGCTCCAGTAGTTTTCGATAGCGGCGGCTGTTAAGCACGCCGCGCAGTTCGTTGGTCGCGATCGCCAACCGGCGCCGGACCTCGCCCAGCAGGGGATCCAGGTCGCCCACCAGTTCGGGAGCGGTGTGAGCCAGCCGTTCATCGAAGACGTTCAGATCCCGTACCCGGCCCAAAGCATCGGCGAGCCATCTGAGCTCGATCCCTAGTGCGTCGCTCCACCCGGAATGGAGGAGAGGCGCGAACGTGCGGAGGCCGCTTCGTAACCGGCGCGTTGCAACTCGCATCTGGTGGACGGCTTCAGGATCCTCTAACCGTGCGCCTGGATCGTTGAGCAGCAACCTGGCGACCCCATTGCTAAGGGCTTTTTCTATGGCCAGGTGCGCGGGATCGCTCGGCTTCACTGCCCCCGGATCGAGCACGTCTGGCGCGGCCGTCGCTTGAGGTCCCAAGGCTCGAACGTACTTCGGCAGAGGTTCCGTTACCGCGGCTCCCGCCGATCGCAGCGCGTCTACGAAGGACCGCAGGTGCGACCTCTTACTGGAGACGTACATCTCACGGTATCGAGCGATCACCGCCTGGCCCTCGAGTATGGAGACCTCGTCGTCCACGATCTCTGCGACCTCGGAATCTCCTACGGATCTGAAGACCCACCGGCGTCGACGCGTATGGAGGACGCTCTTCTCGCTGACCTCCTCCGTGCGCGCGAAGGCCGTTGTCAACTCTCTGACCTCCATCGGGATCTCATCTCGCCGCCCTTCGAATCGGAGTTTGTCCTTGGGTCCACCTTCCTCGATCTCGGGAAGAGAGAGTCGCCATGCAGGGGGATCGCCCGACAGAGGCTCCGTGAAGCGCAGGATGGCTCCACTACGCGCCAGCCGAAGGTCTCTCGTGTCGAAGTAAGTGGAGGCGGATTCTTGGATCGGAAGCTCTTCGACTCCCGCCACCCCATTCAGCCGGGAGAGGTCGGGCAGGACGAATGACGGATGAAGAGCAAACTTCAAGCTTGTCACAAACATGGGCCGGGTCGTGCGCCAACCTCATTAGATGCTGTTGGTAGCTGAAAGGATCATCGTCTCCGGGTGAGAGGCGTGTCCATTCTCCGTCTCCATCCATCACCCAGGTGAAGGTGTTGTCGGCAAGAGCAAGATGCAGCAACGACTTGATCCGCTGTTTCTGCTCTGCTCCGCACACCTTGACGAGAATCTCAACCCGACGATCGAGATTGCGCGGCATCGCGTCCGCGCTGCCCATGTAGACGTCCTCGTCCCCACGGTTCAGGAAATAGAAGATCCGCGAATGTTCGAGGTATCGGCCAAGGATGCTACGAACACTGATGTTCTCGCTAAGTCCCTTCACCCCCGGCCGGGCGGCGCAGATGCCACGCACGAACAGGTCCACCTTCACTCCGGCTCCCGAAGCACCGTAGAGGGCATCGATGATGCGTCCGTCCACCAGGCTGTTGACCTTGATCGAGATGTGAGTTGGTTCTCCAGACTCCGCGAGCTTCGTTTCCCGTTCGATCATCTCGACGATGCGCCCCCGCATGTCGTGCGGCGCAACTATGAGGTTCCGATATCCGGTTTGTCGCGAGTAGCCGGTGAGATAGTTGAAGAGGTCGCTCACGTCCGCCCCCACATCTGGATCCGACGTCAGGAGGGCGAGATCCTCGTACAGACGAGCCGTCTTCGTGTTGTAGTTCCCCGTACCGACGTGGACGTACCGCCGAAGGTGATCCCCATCCCGCTGAACCACCAGGCAGAGCTTGCCGTGCGTCTTTAGGCCCACCAGACCATAGACAACGTGGCAGCCGGCCTGTTCAAGCGTTCGGGCCCAGTTGATATTGGCCTCCTCATCGAAGCGCGCTTTGATCTCGACTAGGACCACGACCTGTTTGCCTGCCTTAGCCGCTTCGGTCAAGGCCTCGACGATGGGGCTCTCACCGGACGTGCGATAGAGGGTCTGCTTTATCGCGAGAACATTTGAATCGGCCGATGCTTGTTCGATGAACCGCTGAAAGCTCGTATTGAACGACTGGTAGGGGTGATGGATGAGGATGTCGCGCTCGCGAAGGATCTCGAAGATGTCGCTAGCAGGTTCCTCTGCGGAGGGCAGATCCGGATGCGTAACCGGTTGGAAGGGCTCGTCCTTCAGATCCGGCCGATCCAAACTGTAGAGCTCCCACAGACCCGCGACGTCGAGGGGGGCCGGAAGTTTATGAACGTCATTGTCCTCCACTTGGAGCTCGCGCTTCAAGAGCTCGAGGATGCGCGGCGGCATGCTTGATTCGATCTCGAGCCTGACGGCCGGACTGAACCGGCGTCGTCGTAGTTCGTCCTCCAAAGCCTGGAGAAGATCCTCGGCGCCGTCGTCGTTCACCTCGAGGTCCGCATTACGGGTGACGCGGAACGCATGGTGCTCGACGATTTCCATCCCCGGAAAGAGTCGCTCGAGGTTGGCGGCGATGATGTCCTCAAGGGGAACGAAAAGCTCTTCACCCGAAACGCTGACGAATCGAGGGAGCAGCGGCGGGACCTTTACACGTGCGAAGTGGTGCCGATCGACTCCAGGATCTCGGACCAGCACGGCGAGGTTCAGAGACAGGTTCGAGATGTAGGGAAAGGGATGACCCGGATCCACCGCAAGTGGTGTGACCACTGGGAACATTCGCTCCCTGAAGAGCTTGTCCATATCGTGTCTATGGTTCTCATCCAGCTCTTTCCAACGAACGACCTGGATACCGGCGCGACCGAGGCGTGGGAGTAGATCCTCCACGAATATCCGGGACTGGCGCTCGACCAGCGGAGCCGCCTTGGCGGATACCGCGGTGAGCTGCGCCAGCGCGGTTAATCCGTCGGCGGACCGAGAGCTGATCTTGGCAGCTGCCTGCCGCTTCAGGCCACCTACCCTGACCATGTAGAACTCATCTAGGTTGCCGGCGAAGATCGCCAGGAACTTGGCTCGCTCGAGTAGGGGAAGGGAATCATCTTCGGCCAGGGTGAGGATGCGGGCATTGAAGTCCAGCGAGGACAGCTCTCGGTTCAGGTAACGCCGTTCAGGCGCCCGGGGAAGGTCTTCCATCCTGACGGAAGATAGGCAAGCAACCTTAAGAGAATGTGAACAAGAGTTCACGTGCCCAGTGTGCTGATGCTGCCAGACGTTCACGTCTCTGTGGCTTCCTCAGCTCGTGGTCGCGAAAAAAGTGGTCAATGTGGCACACCGCGGAGCATCGGGTTATGCCCCGGAGAACACGCTGGCAGCCTTCGATGTCGCCATCGGGCTGGGGGCGGACGTCATCGAATTCGATCTTCGGATGACTGCCGACGGCGCCCTCCTGGTCTTTCATGACCCGCAGCTCGGGCGAACGACACGCCCAAAACGAAATCGGGCCTTGGTGGCTGATGTAACCCTCGAACAGGTCCGGGGCCTCTCGGCGGGCTCATGGTTCAACCAACGCTTCCCTTGGCATGCAAGGGAAGAATTCGAGAGCGAGCGGATTCCTACTCTCGAGGAGATCCTCGTTCGGTATGCCGGATCCATCGGACTGCTTATTGATCTCAAGGACCCCAGCACTTCACCCGCGACGGTGCCACGGCTGCTTCACGTTCTCGCCGACCACGGGGTCGGCGGCCCCGCCCAGTTGGGCCGTGGCATAACCGTTGCCTCATTCTGTTCCAGAAGTTTGCTGGAGATCCGCGCCTCGAATGAGCACGTCCGACTGATGCAGCTATTCGATCTGTGCGACCCCTGCGGCGTGCCTGAGCTCCAGCGGTCGGCCGGCTATGCCGAAGCCGTGGGGTTGTGGAGAGATCATCTCGATCCGACTCTGGTTGACGGGGCGAACGACGCCGGCCTCGAGTTCTACTCCTACACGGTGAATGAGGTCGATGATCTGTCGCGGGCGATGCATGTCCGCGTTGACGGAGTCATCACCAACTTCCCAGATCGGCTTGCGAGGGTCCTCCGCCAGGTGGATCCGCAAGCCCGGCGACGCCCTCGCTACACATCACTCGGTAGCTGAGGGTAGGCACTCACTCAGGTCCCGTGCAGGATCGAGCGCCGGCCGGATAATGCGTTGGTGATGCTCGAGAGTCCTTTCCCGCCCGTTGATATCCCGGAGACCCCCTTCTCTCCGTTCGTCCTGGAGCATGCAGCGGATCTGGGAGCAAAGCCGGCGATCATCGACGGTACGAGCGGGCGAACCCTCACGTATGGGCAGTTGCTCGATAACGCCCGGGGCGTCGCTGCCGGTTTGTCGGCGCGGGGATTCCGCAAGGGCGATGTGTTTGCGATCTTCTGTCCGAACTCACCCGAGTACGCAGTGGCATTCCACGCGATCGCGATGCTGGGAGGCATCTCCACGACTATCAATCCGCTTTACAAGCCTTCCGAGGCCAGCTTCCAGCTGCGGGATGCTCGGGCGCGCTGG
>Ga0136620_10000678_pt1 | contig 15528 bp, 16 predicted proteins | sample AntDrymUQ4162106_2_FD_104806 | JGI IMG/M metagenome (GOLD analysis project Ga0136620, IMG submission 104806) | Polar desert sand microbial communities from Dry Valleys, Antarctica - metaG UQ416 (21.06) | ecosystem: Environmental > Terrestrial > Soil > Desert | place: Antarctica: Dry Valley... | reverse complement strand
TAGGACTCGTCCTTCGTCGCGCAGGTATACGTGCAGCGGGGTGTGGTCAGCGCTCCGCATGTCTCCCCTCGTATCGGCGGCCGAGGCCGCAACTTGAATCAGCTAGCTCAACTATAGACGCGTGCGTACGTGTTGAGGCGGACTTCGCTTTCAGAGCTGAACGGCTAGCGCGGCCGTGAAACCCGGTACGGCCGCCGCGACCGCTGTCGTCCAGTTGCCCGCTCGCCAGTAGAGGCGGCCGGCGCCAGCGGCAAGGGTCAGTGTCGCGTCGATGCCTCGCTGCGCGGCGACCTCAGCCGCCGTCGTCAGCGCTCCGTCGGGTTGGGCCTCGACGGCCGCGCAGAGCTTTTTCGCGTCCGTTTCGCGGTCGAAGCGACCTCCGAGGTCACATACGACTAGTTGAACCTCATCCTCGCTCGAGTCGAAGAAGCAGCATGCGACCGGCTTTGTGGGGCTTTCGCGCGGGTGCATCAGCGAGTTGTGCACGAGTTCCGGGAACTGGCCGGCGAGAAAGCGCAGCGCCGGACTTAGGCGACCGCTGTCGCCGTCGATGATCGCCTCCGCGATCTGCTCACTGATCTCAACGGCCGGCACTCTCATGGCTGGGAGGATGATCGCCGAGGGCGCCGCACCCGGAGGACGCGACGCGTCGTCGCTCAGCCGGAAGTGGGTCGGACAATCCTGCCCCAGTAGGTGGTAGAGGAGTCTCCACGCCGATGTATCGGCTGGTGCGCTGAGCGTAACTTGCTGCTGTTGAATGCGGGCGTAGAACTCGATCGTTGTCCGTAGCGCCGCAGCGCCCCACGCGTCGATGGCTTTTAGGTGGTCGGCTATCACCATGACATCGGCCGGAGGTTGACCTCGCAGCGGCAACAAGCCGAGGGCAGCTTCGCTTCGCTGGTCAGCACCGAGGCTGATGTGCCGTTTGTCGGCCATCCGACGCACGGTACAACGGCACGCGGACAACACACGCTCGCGCGGGCAGAACTGAACAGCATCGCAAGGGCGTCGGACGCCACGGCCGAAGGCGGGCGCCCGAAGAGGTGGTCGCGGATTGGTGGGCGTCGCCGCGTAGCTCCCATCCTTCGGCTCGCAGGCGACTCACAGCAGCACCACCTGAGCCTTCACGACCTCCGGCAGGAACACGGACAGCCTCCGAGTGCCGTACGCGATCATCGCTTCCGTGAGCGAGATCTCGGCGAGCTCGAACCAGTCGACCTGGTCAAAGTCGCCGGCCTCCTCCAGCAGGCGGCGAAGACTGGGTGGCGCGGCTTCTTCCAGGCACTCGGGCCAGATGCCGTCGAAGCGCGCGGTGATCGTCTCGCGCAGGACGAAGGCGAAGTTGACCAGGAGCTCGAACACCTCCTGGCGTGTCGAGCCGGCCCGATCGCGTAGTGCCTCCCCTCGGCGCTCTCGTCAGCCGCGAGGTCGTGGTCGGTGAGGATGAGCGTGGCGGTCGGCTCGTCGTAGCGCTGGATCAGCATCGGGTTGTCCTTTCGCTTGTGGGGGTGGTGGAACATGGACTTGGGAACGCGCCGGCTCGGCTAGCGCCCTGAGGCAGCCACGGCGCAGGCTGTATCGAGTTACTCCTGGGGCCGCCACCCTTGAGCACGACCGCTTCGCCGCAAGCCTCCGCCGTGACGACCTCAGGCAGGAGTGCGTGGACCTGGCTTGCTCCGGTCTCGCTCATCCGCTTCGCGAGGAAGGTCTCTGCTGCCTCGAGCCAGTCGACCTCATCGAAGTCGCCTGCGTCGCCGACGATCTCGGCCAGGCGGGGTGCGGAGGTGATGTCCTCCGGCCAGCCGCCGTCGAACTCCTCGATGCATCTGGACGTCAGGAGGGCCGCCTCCGCCGCTGCCGGTTGGGCGTTCACCCGCGGTTCGGCCTCGTTGCGGGGCTCGGCGGTTGCCTTGGGCTCAGCGGCCAGGGCACGTCGGACGCCCTCGCCCCAGGTGCCGAAGCGGCTGTGGATCACGTCATAGTCGGGCAGGCGGCGGAAGACCCTGGCGGCGCGGTCGCGCTCGCGCTGGGTGATCCGCCAGGCCTTGTAGGCGGCGACGGTGAAGGGGTTGCCCAGCTCCTCGTACGCCTCGCGGAGAACCGAGAAGACGTACTCGTCAGGGAGCATCGGGCCCTTGCGGCCACGGTCGCCCTTGTAGGAGCGCGTCGCGCGTCCGCCGAGCGGCTTCAGGTCGGCCGCCTTCAACGCGGCGTCCCAGACGCTGAACTCCTTCTGGATCTTCGAGTGCGACGGCAGCGAGCGCGGATGCCCCGCAGCCGATGACTCGCGGATCAGCTTTTCGCGGTACTCGTTGTAGTCGCGCACGCGAGGGCTGCGCCCGAGCGAGCCGGCGACCTCGCGCAGCGCCGCGAAGATCTGCTCGTGGCTGACGTGGTAGCTGGCCAGGCGCACCAGGCTCGAGCGCTGCGCGGGCAGCGTCGCGCTGCCATCGACGAGGCCGGCGGCGACGAGTGCCTTGTAGTAGCTGCCGAAGTTGCGGTCGAACGGCGACTGCGAGCTCGGCCGTCGTCCCGGCCGCGCCTTCACGTCCGGGCGGCGAGCCCAGGCGTAGTAGGCGCTCAGCGTCGGGATGTCGCCGAGATCACGGGCGCAGTCGCGCAGCGCCGCAATCACCTCGTCCGCGCTGAAGGCGGGGCCGTTCTGCGAGACGATCACGTCGCCGCCGGCGACCGAGTCGAGGCGCGCCTCGCGCAAGCAGTCGTTCCAGCTACCGCCGAGCCAGCGGCGGACGTTGCCGTCCGGCGGCCAGCCGCGCCTCGCGTTGTTCGCACGCGCGAGGCGGTACTGCTCGACCGAGGGCGAGTGCTCGAGCAGGTCGGCGACCTCGCGCAGCGAGGTGATCGCGTGACGCACGCGTGTCTCGTAGGTGGAGGTGCCCTCGAGACAGGCGAGCCGGTCGCGCAGCTCGCCGAGGATCTGGTGCTGCGCGGCAACCGGCAGGGTGAGGATTGCCGGCCAGACGATCCGCGCACCTGGGTCCGTGAAGATCTCGCGGCGCGGCGGGAGGGCAAGAACGTTGTTCTCGGACACGCGTCGACAGTACGCCTGCCGATTTGCGCCCCCAGTCCGCGCCCCCGGCGCAGAGAAAATTTCTGGGGAAAGCGCGTTCGGCAAACCCGCATGGAAAACGGGCTCACGCGCTGTTCTCAAGTACTACGGGTGGCAGCCCCCGGCTCTGTGGGGAGGCTTCTGAGAACGCCGCTGTCCTCGAATTACCGAGGACTGCCGCAACGCCGCTTACGATGCGGGATCGCGGTCCTCAAGAGATTTACTTGAGAATGGCCCAGTCGGGCTGTTTTCAGACCTGCGAAATCGCCAGCCATCTCTCCCAACCGCTGGTCTCGCCCCAGCCCTAGGCGATGATGGCGGCGTGATCCTCCGCCCGCTTGTCGAGAGCGACGCGACCGAGCTGCTGCGCATCCATCGGACGCCCGAGGTCATGCGCTGGTGGGACGAGCCGGAGGACGAGTTCCCCTGGGACGAGCCGGAGGCGACACGCCTGACGATCGAGGTCGACGGCGCCGTCGCCGGCCTGGTCCAGTTCGCGGAGGAGCTGGAGCCGAAGTACCGCCACGCCTGGATCGACGTCTTCGTCGATCCGGCGCTCCACGGTCGCGGCGTCGGCACGGAGGCGGTACGAAGCGTCGTGCGTCTTCTGATCGACGAGCGTGGGCACCATCGCATCACGATCGATCCAGCCGCTACGAACGCTGCAGCGATCCGCGCGTACGAGAAGGTCGGCTTCCGGCCCGTCGGCGTGATGCGGAGCTACGAGCGCGACGTCGGCGGTGAGGGGTGGCACGACTCCCTGCTGATGGAGCTGCTGGCGGGCGAGGAGCTGGCGGCTAGCCCGCCGCCGCCGGCCGTGTGACGTTAGAGCGAGCTGGCCGGAAGGACAACGGCAATGTGGCTCTCGATCCTGGAGACGATTGCCTCCCGAGGGCCCTCGCGCCACTCGTCGCTTCCGTAGAATGCCTCCTCGCTCCGCTCCCGCTCGTCGAGGCTCGGATAGGCCCGAATCAGGTAATACGAATCCGGCTCGTCCAGCGAGGGGCCGAAGGCCACCACGTCGACGCCGAAGCGCTGGAGCATCGGTAGCGATTCCTCGACGAAGGTGCGGTGGAACTCGGCGCCCGTCCCGGCCTTCAGCCTGTAGGTGCGGATCTCGACGATCGGGGTGGACGACACCCGCCGAGACCTCACGCGCCGAGCTCGGCGAGGAGGCCCGCGAGGTCGAGCGGGCGGGAGACCATCGCCACTCCGGGTGAGCCGTCGGTGGGCCGCGGCCACTCGGCCTTCGGCCGGTCCCGGTAGAGCTCGACCCCGTTCGAGTCCGGGTCGCGCAAGTAGAGGGCCTCGCTGACTCCGTGGTCGGAGGCGCCGTCAACCCGGAGCCCCGCGGCCAGGAGGCGGCGGAGCGCCGCGGCGAGCGAGCGCCGGGACGGATAGCGAATCGCCACGTGGAAGAGACCGGTCGTTCCGGCGGGCGGCGGGGAGCCTCCTCGCGACTCCCAGGTGTTGAGCGCGATGTGGTGGTGGTAGCCGCCCGCCGAGAGGAAGACGGCCTCGTCGCCCAGCCGCTGCGTCACGTCGAAGCCGAGCACGTCGCGGTAGAAGGCGAGCGACCGGTCGATGTCCGCCACCTTCAGGTGGACGTGGCCGATGTCTGTAGCCGGATCGAGCGAATCCACGTGAGCTATTTCTAGCGCAAGCTCGGCACGATCCGGCGCAGGCGCGCGCGCTCGGCCGGCAGGTAGAAGCCGAGCGGGGCGAGGACGAGCGGATAGGCGGCGGTGAGGCCGATCGCGAGCCCGAGCGGCACCTCGGCGAGCTTGCCCGCGACCGTCAGCAAGACGGCGGCGCCGACCGCCAGGCCGACCCGGCGCCACTGGTACGAGACGGGGTAGATGCGCTGGGCGTGCCAGGTCATGCCGGCGAACATCAGCGTGTATGCCGCGACGGTCGCGACCGCGGCGCCCATCATTCCGTAGGGCGGGATCAGGATCAGGTTGAGCGCCACGTTGAGCGCCGCCGCGGCCCCCGTCACGACCCAGTTGAACCCGGTCTTTCGCGCCCGGCCTACCCCGATCGCCATCACCACGTAGCCCGCAAACGCGACGGCGGCGAAGGCGAGCGGCGCGACGACGCGCGATGCTGCGTAGAACTCCGGTGTCGTCAGCAGCCGGACGAGCCACGGCGACAGGAGCGCAAGCCCGAGGGCGACCCACGAGCAGATGTAGAGCAGGTAGGTCAGGACGAAGGCGTACGTGCGGCGGGCCTCGTCGTCGTCGTCGATCGAATAGGCGAACGCCGGCCACGCCGTGCGGAAGGCGGTCAGGAGCAGGACGAGCGCCGAGGCGACGCGCACGCCGATCGAGTAGAGACCCACCTCGGCCGTGCCGACCAGCTTCACGAGGAAGAAGCGGTCGCTGAAATTCGTCGCCCAGAGCGCCAGGGCCGAGGGGACGAGCGGCAGGCCGAAGCGGTTCATCCGGTGCAGGAGCGACCCGTCGAACTGGAGACCGAGCTGCTCGCGGCGGTAGCCGAGCAACACCGCGTACACGGTCAGCGTGCCGACGAAGCTGCCCACGATCACTCCCACGGCGCCCTTGTCGAGCCAGACCACGAGGGCCACGGTCGCACCGACCGTGACGACGAGGTTCGCGAGGATCGAGCAGACGAACGCGACCGAGCGCTCCTCGACGCGGAAGAGCGCCGCGATCTGCTCGTAGTTCATCTGCGCCCAGAGGCCGACGAACGTGGCGCGCACGAGGTCGGCGTGGGCACCGGTTCCGAACAGGAGCTGGGACACCGGGCCGGCGAGCGCGAGGCCGAGGGCGAGGCCAGCCGTCGCCGAGGCCATCGTGAACCAGAAGGCGGTGCGGACGACGACGAGCCGTCTCGCGGGCTCGGGCGAGTCGAAGTAGAAGCGGAAGAAGGCGCTCGAGATCCCGGCGCGCAGCATGATCGCGAGCACCGCCGAGAGCGCCAGCAGCGTCTCGATCGCCCCGTAGTCCCGGGGGTCGAGGTAACGCGTGTAGAGCGGCAGCAGCAGCACCGCCAGGATCCGGGAGACGAGCCCCCCGACCCCGTAGATGGCCGAGTGCCTCGCCAGGCGCTTCAGCTGCTCTCGCATCAGGCGCAGGGCTTGCGGACGCCGGCCGCGGCGTCGACGATCTCGAGCGCCGCCTCGGTGCTGACCGAGAGCCCGGCGACGCCGCTCGAGTCGCCCTGGCGCCCGTCGTCGGCGTGGAAGCGGCCGAAGAGCGAGAGCTCGTAGTCGCCGGGAGGTAGCGTCACCCGCCAGCGAGTCTCCCGGCTGGCCAGGCGGATCCGGCGCAGCAGGCGGCCCGGGCAGCCGAGCGGGTGCACGCTCGCCTCGGCAGCGCTCAGGCGGGCTCCCGCCATTCCGATCCGCACCGTCTCGCCCGGCCGGACGACGCTGAGCCGCTCGACCGGCGGGGGTGCGGTGTCGGCGCACACGCTCCCGAACATCCCGCCTCCCTGGCCGCTGTCGACGCAGCTCGAGCCCTGGCTCGCCGTCTGCGTGCCGGCGGACGAGCGGAGCACGAAGGGTGGTGGGGCCGTCGAGGCGTCGCCCGGCGCAAATTCGGGGGCCGGCCCGGCGCCCCCGCAGCCGGTGCCGAGCGCGCAGAGCAGGGCCAGCACCGGTCGGCGCACGCGCATCAGAGTCGAGAGTAGATGCCGACGAGGCGCTCGGCCATGCGGTCCGCATCGTGCACGTGCTCCACGTAGGCCCGACTCGCCGCGCCGGCCCGCTGGCGCTCCGCCGGGGACGCGGCCAGCTCGGCCAGGCGCTCGCGCAGGGTCTCCCGCGCCACGGAGACGATCGGGACTCGGACGCCGAACGCCTCCTCCGTGCGGCGGACGGCCTCGTCGTGGAGGAAGGTCAGCACGGGCTTGCCGAGCGCCATCGCCTCGATCGCGAAGATCCCGTACCAGCCGGCGTTCAGCTGGTCGACGACGATGTCCGCCGCGGCATAGCGCGCGAGCGCCTGGTCGTGGTGTAGGCCTTCGACGATCTCCAGGTCGAGCGGCAGCCCCTCGCAGGCGGCGATCACGTCGGCCGTGCCCTTGCGGGAGCGGCTCGACGGGGCGTGGACGACGAGCGGGCGCTCGCGGCCGGACGGCGCCGCGGCGGCGATCGTGCGCAGATCGATCCCGGGCGGGACGACCTCGGCCTCCGGGACCCAGCGGATCGCGTCGTAGGAGCCGACGATGCAGGCGTCGGCGCGGTGGCGGTAGGCCAGCTCGGCCTCGGTCTTGCCGCGGATGTCCGAGCCGAGGAAGTGGAAGACCGACCGTCTACGCGCGGCCCGCAGGACCGGGAACTGGAGAAACTTCGGCAGCAGCGTCCAGCCGAAGTAGAAGTGGAACACGTCCGTGCGCGGGAGGAGGCGCGCGAACGCCGGCCACTGGGCTCGGGCCTGCCCGAGGAGGCCCGGCCGCCGGGCGAGATCGACGTCGGCCTCGGGGTGCATGCGCTGCCGCTCGACGACGACCAGCTTCGCGTCGACCCCCCGCCGGCGCAGCGCCTGGACGTTCGTCCACGGGATCCCGGCGACGTTGAGCGGGGTGTGCACGACCCTCAGAACGGGGGAACCCGTGGTTCCCCCGTTGACCCCCTCCTTCTCCGCAGCGCTCACGCGACTCTCCCCTGGGCTCCCGCCGGGCAAAGCCCGGCTCCGCCCGCGATGGGCAAGCGGTCCCTTTCGACCTGACAGGCGCAGGCAAGGGCTACGTCGGAAGCGACGTCGAGCCGGGCGACCCTGGGGTCAGGCCTTGCAAACGAACAGGCGCCGCCGCCGCGCAGTTGCAAGACCTGCCGGCTCAGGGCGTTTCGTCCCACTCGATCTGCTCGAAGTAGCGCAGTGCGCGCCGGCTCGGACGCACGCGGCTCGCCAGCGCCGCCAGCTCGTCCGGCGAGAGCTCGCCGAGCGCGTGCTTGACGCCCAGGTAGGGGAGGTTCAGATCCTCCTGATAGACGACCGTGGAGATTCGCGGGTTGATCTCGATCACGTGCTCCCCGACGAGCTGGATGTTGAAGAAGTGCTCGATCCCGAATTCGGCGACGATGCGACTCGCGGTCTCCATCAGCCCCGGGTCGTCCAGGGTCTCGAAGTACATCGCGAGCCCCGCGCGCATCGCCTCGCGCGTCTTCGGATGGCCGAGCAGGATCCGCTCGCCGTCGGCGATCCCGTCGACCGTCCGCTCCTTGCCGGTCGCGAGCTCCATCACGAGCAGGTCGGGACCGCCGCTCCCGGGCAGCAGCTCGACCGCCTCCTCGAGCCGCATCGCCACCGAGCCCGGGCGCTCGTGCAGCAACTGGTGCGCGCGGTCGACGGTCGGGTCGAGGACGCGGAAGCCGCGCGAGCCCGAGGAGAACACCGGCTTGAAGCAGACCGGCCGCTCGGGGTAGCCGAGCTCCGCCGCGGCCTCTGCGACCTCGCTCGCCCCGTTCACGCGCAGGAAGCGCGGGGCGCGGACGCCGATCTGGTGCAGTAGGGCGTAGCTCTCGGCCTTGTCGTTCGAGCGGCGGATCGTGTCGGGCGACGAGACGAGCACGGCGATGCCCTCGAACCGATCCCGTTCGCCCGCGAGGGCCTCGAGGTCGAAGGAGGACTGCGGCAGGATCGCGTCGACCCCCTCCCGGCGGCAGACCTCCCGGATCGCGTCCGCGAACCCAGGGTCGGAACCCGCCGGGACCAGGTGGAACGCATCGCAGAGGTGCCGTCCGATCGCGAGCTCGACCATGTCCGTGCCGACCAGGCGGACGTCTCGCTCGCCGTTCGAGCGGAGCGCCCGGAGGAGCGCCGCGGTGCCGGGGGCGCCGCAGGCCGAGACGAGCACCGTCAGCGGCCTCACGAGAGGTCGATCCGGTCTGCCGCGAGCTGCTCCAGGCGGCGAGCGCGGTCGGCGTCCAGCATCGCGAGCATCGTCTCGCCCATCGTCTCGCCCGGATACGCCCAGATCTCGGGATGCGTGAGCAGCTGCAGCCAGGCAAAGCGACCGGCGGCGAGGTCGGCGTGCGGACACCCGTGCCGCCAGCGCCCGTTCGAGTCGGAGCGGTACGTCTCGGGCGAGAAGAAGCGTGGCTCCATCACGTTCGCAGCGCCCTCGACCGCGGCGGTCATGTAGCCCGGATCGGGGTTGTGCCAGGCGACGACCGGGTCGAAGCGCTCGTCGAGGATCGCCCTCGGATGGACGGCGTGCAGCCCGACCCGGTGATCGAGCTCGCGCAGGCGCGCGATCGCCGAGCGCCCTGCAGCCGACGCGAGGTTGTAGAAGACGCTCTCGGTCATCAGGAAGTAGGTCGCCTGAGCGCCCTCCTGCGCCTCAAGCTCCGCGACGCGCAGCGCGGCCTCGAGCGAGAGGTCGACGTCGTGGCGGAGGAGCAGGTCGCCAGCGCGCGGCTCCCGCTCGAAGGTGGCGAAGCGGTAGCCGCCTGCTCGCGCCGCGCCCAGGAGCTCCCGGTAGTGCGCGAGGTCGAACCGGCAGGTCACTCGACCTCGACCTCCAGAAGGCGGGCGGCCGCCTCGGCGCGGTCGAGGGCCTCGAGGTTCGTCTCGCCGACCGCGATCACGTAGCCCCGGCGGTCACCGTCGAGCCGGACGGGGCGGATCGTCTCGCCCACGGCCAGGAAGACCTCGGCCTGGACGACGCCGGGGGCTGCGAGCACGGGCTCGAGCGCGCCGACGCTCCGAACCTTCCCGGTCGGGAGAGGGCCCGGGGAGGCGGTCAGGAACCGGATCGCGAGCGGCTGCTGGCGCTGCGGGCGCGCCAGCTCGTCGCCGATCTCCTCGCCGAGCGCCTGACGCAGCGCCAGCTCGACGAGGTCGACGCCGACCGCGTGCCGCGCCAGGTCGGCCATCTGGCCGCCCGGGATGCGAGCCGCCACCTCGACGATCCGCACGTCGCCGGAGTCGGAGACGATCAGCTGTGGGAAAGCGATGCCGTCGCGGAGGCCGAGCGCCCGGACCCCGTGCACCGCCTCACGCTCGGCCTCTTCGAGCGGGTAGCCGGCGAGCGTCGAGGGATAGACGTGGATCCAGCCAACCCCGAAGCCGATGCCGGGCGGGCGCAGGCGATCCGAGAGGGTGAGCAGCTCGACCGTGCCGCGGCGCGCGACGACGAGGCCGTTCAGCTCGATGCCCTCGTGGAAGCTCTCGACGATCGCCTCCCGCGTCGCCGACTCGGCGAGCGCCGCGTGGAGGTGGAGCTCGAGGTCGGCGTCCGAATCGAGGCGGAAGACGCCCCGCTGACCACCCGAGTCGGAGGGCTTGAGGACGGCAGGGAGCCCGACGGTGTCGAGCGCGGCCCGGCCCTCGTGGAGGTTCCGGACGGCCGCAAACCGGGGCTGAGGCACGCCGATCTCGGCCAGTCGGCGACGCATCGCGACCTTGTGCGTCATCAGGTGCGCCGTCGCCGAGCCGATCCCCGGCAGCCCGAGCGCCTCGGCGACGGCGGCGACGACCGGGACAGCTCGATCCGCCGAGACCGTCAGGACCCCCTGGACTCCGGCGCGCTCGCCGAAATCGGCCACCCTGGCGATGTCGGAGAAGTCGATCACCTCGGCCACATCCGCTGCGGCCAGGCCCGGCGCCTCGGCGTTTCGGTCGACCGCCGCCACCCGGAAGCCGAGCTGCTGCGCCCGGGCGATCGCTCGCCGCTGGTGCCGGCCGGCGCCCACGAGCAGGACGGTCGTTGCCACTACGGGCCTACACGAACCGCGGGAAGAGGAAGCCGACCCGGTCCCAGCGCTCGAGCTCGCAGCCGTCGCTCCGCCGTACGAACACGCGGAGGGCCCGCCCGCGCAGGGTTCCGCGGACGTAGCCGACTGCCGGCCCGGCATAGATCTGCGTGCAGGCCGCGTTCCGAGGCACCGGCTCGAACAGGTCGGGGTAGACCGCGAGGAAGTAGCAGGCGCGGTCGCCGTGGGGCAGCGTGCCGCCGAGCGGGTTGCAGCGAAGCGTCCAGACGTAAGAGACCTTCCCCTCGCCGCGGCCGTGCGGCCACACGGTGATCCGGAGCGAGATCGCGATGTCCCTCGCCGCGCTCGAGCTCGAGCAACCCGGCGCGAGCGCGAGCAGCACGAGACCGATCGCAGCGAGCGTGCGCACTGGCGGCGATCGTACTCGGCGCCGTCACCGGCCTCGCAGCCCGGGGCCCGGGAACCCCGTGCCGAAGCTAGACTCGCCCGCGGTGCCCCTGTCCGGCAAGCGCATCCTGATCACCGGCGGCGCGGGCTTCATCGGCACGACTCTCGGGCGCCGCCTCGTGGACGACAACCACCTCGTGGTGGTCGACAACCTCCACCGCGACGCCCTCACCGACTCCGACCTCGCCGAGCATCCCAACCTCGAGTTCCACCAGGGCGACGTCCTCGACGCGGAGCTCCTGCTCGAGCTCGCCCACGGCGCGACGCACGTCGTCCACTGCGCGGCGATCGCGGGCGTGGACACCGTGATCGAGAGCCCGGTGCGGACGATGCGCGTGAACCTGATCGGCACCTACAACGTCCTCGAGGCGGCCGTGGCCACGAAGCAGACGGTCGAGCGGCTGATCGAGTTCTCGACGAGCGAGGTCTTCGGCACCCACGCCTACAACGTCCGCGAGGGTCACGTGACGACGACGGGCTCGGTCGGGGAGGCGCGCTGGACCTACGCCGTCTCGAAGCTCGCCGGCGAGCACATGGCCCACGCCTACCACGACGAGCTGAACTTGCCGACCGTCACCGTCCGCCCCTTCAACGTCTTCGGCCCGGGGCAGATCGGCGGCGGTGCGATCCGCGCCTTCATCGAGGCCGCGCTCGCCGGACGCGACCTGACGATCCACGGCGACGGCTCGCAGATCCGCGCCTGGTTGTACGTGGACGACATGATCGAGGCCCTGCTCCTCTGCCTCGAGCGGCCCGAGGCCGTAGGGCAGACGTTCAACGTCGGCAACGCGCGGTCGGCGGTCACGATCTTCGACCTCGCGCACCGGATCAAGCGCCTGACCGGAGCCCGCGGCGAGATCGTCTTCGAGCCGCTCCACTACGCGGACGTCGAGCTCAGGATCCCGAACGTCGAGAAGGCGCGCGAGCTGCTCGGCTTCGAGGCGCGGGTCGAGCTCGACGAGGGGCTCGCCCGCACGATCGCCTGGTACCGGCAGCGTGCGATCTCCGCCGCGTGACGATCCGCCTCGCCTGGCCGGATGTCGGCGCCGAGGAGGCCGCGGCCGTCGCCGAGGTACTCGAGAGCGGGCAGCTGACCATGGGGCCGAAGGTGGTCGAGTTCGAGGAGGCGATCGCGCGGGCCTGCGGGGTCGAGCACGCCGCCGCAGTCTCGTCCGGGACGGCCGCCCTGCACCTGGCCCTGCTCGCGCTCGGCATCGGGGAGGGCGACGAGGTGATCGTCCCCGCGTACACGTTCCCGGCGACGGCGAACGTCGCGCTGCTCGCAGGCGCTCGGCCCGTGCTCGTCGACGTCGACCCGGAGACGATGAACCTCGACCTCGGCCGGGTCTACGACGCCGTCACGTCGAGAACCCGGGCGGTGCTCGCCGTGCACCTCTTCGGCCGCCCGCTCGACTGGGAGGAGCTCCAGAACGCAGTCCCGCCCGACGTCCATCTCGTCGAGGACGCGGCCGGCGCGCTCGGCGCACGCTGGCGTGGCATGCCGTGCGGCGGCCTCGGCGTGCTCGGCTGTCTCTCGTTCCACCCGCGCAAGATCGTCACGACGGGGGAGGGAGGCGCGGTCACGACCGGGAGCGAGGAGCTGGACACGGCGGTCCGCCGGCTGCGCCATCACGGGATCGAGCCGCAGGGCGAGTTCGAGATCGCGGCCCCGGGGCTCAACTACCGGCTTCCCGACCTGCTCTGCGCGATCGGGACCCCGCAGCTCCGGCGGCTCGGGGAGCTGCTCGCCACCCGGGCGGGGCTGGCTGCGGCCTACGAGGAGCGGCTCGCGGGCGTCGTCGAGACCCCGGCCGCCGCCGAGGGCGACACCCACGGCTGGCAGGCCTACGTCGTCCGCTCTGACCGGCGCGACGCCGCCCTTGCCGCGCTGCGTGCGGCCGGCATCCAGGCTCAGATCGGCACCTACGGGCTTCACCGGCTCGCGGCCTACCGCGAGCAGGGAAGCTTTCCGGGAGCAGACCGGGCGTTCGAGCGGGCGCTCGCGCTGCCGTTCCACTCGCGCCTGTCCGAGACCGATCTCGATCGGGTGACGGAGGTCTTGACGGTGTACCGCTGAGCACATGACCGCCGCGGAGCGCCGCGAGGAGCTCGTCCTCGTCGCGCAAGGATTCTTCGCGCAGAAGGGTCTCTACGGCACGTCGACGGAAGAGATCGCGCGCGCGCCGCGGGCATCTCCCAGCCGTATCTCTTCGGCTCTTCGGCACCAAGAAGAAGCTCTACACGGCGACCGTGGAGCGCTGCTTCGCCGACATGCTCGCGCTCTTCCGGCGGCGGGGTGACGCGCCGGCCCCGTCCTACCGGAACCGGAGGCGCTTCGAGAACACGGGGTACGACGCCCCCCACGGATCCCGCGCGATCGCCAGATACCGGAAGGGACCCTCGGGCGGCGGGGTGGTGTCCACGCACGTCGGGGCGAGGGTGGCGCAGACGAGCTCGGCGCCGGGGGAGGCCGGCCTGAACCTCCCGCCGCCGCGGTGGCGGTAGATCGCGACGTAGCGCACACGCGCGTCCGGCCTCCGGCCGATCCCAAGGCGCACCTCGTGCCTGCGCCGGACCGGCGCGAGGGCGGGTCGCGCGGGCCGGGTGAGGTCGTCGAGGGCGTTCCGCATGAACTGCTGGAGGCGCGTGTCAGGTCCCGGAAGACCCGTGCCGAACGAATCGAGCCCCCAGGAGAAGCGGAGCGTCGCGGCGTGGAAGACGCGCGCTCCGCTGTCGGCCACGTAGCGCAGGGTGTCGGCGGGCCCGGGCTGACCCGAGTTCTCGCCGGAGTAGTGGAAGAAGACGGTCGGCCGCGGTGTCTTGCAGCCGGGCTGGATGCCGTCCCACTCGCCGCCGATCACCTTGGCGAGGACGCTGCCGGGCGTGAAGCCGGTGCCGGCAAACCACGGATGTCCCAGCGCCGCGTCGTTGACGGGGTAGTCGGCGACGCGCCCGATCCCGCCCTGCCACTGGGCGCCGAGCAGTTCACACTCGGCGCGCGAGGGGATAAGGGTGCGGAAGAGCGTCGTCTTCAGCTTCCTGTTCGGCTCCGGGTCCCTCGAGCCGTCGCGGTACTCGACGATCGTGCGCCCGTTGTCGGCGTAGCGCATCTGCCAGTAGCCGACGTTGCCGCCCATGAAGGCGAGGTTGGTGCCGGCGCCGCGGGCGAGCTCGAGGGCGTCCCGGATCGTCTTCGTCCAGTACTCGTCGTGCCCGAGCGACATGAAGAGGCGGTGCCGCTGAGGCTCCCCGGTCTCCCGGTCGAGGTCGACGCTCGTCGTATAGGAGACGTCGTAGCCCTCGCGCTCCAGGAATCGCACCATCTGGTACTCCCACTCGAACAGGTCCTGCTCGCCGTGGATGTACGGGCGCTCGAAGGAGACGTGACTCGAGCCGATGCCGTCGAAGGAGCTGTAGAGGCTGCGCCCTCCCCAGCTGTTGTAGGCCTGCCAGGTGTTGACGGGGGCCTGGGCGAGGATCGCCGAGCCCCGACCAACCTGCAGCTCGCGCACGATCAGCGGGATCTTTGTCGTCCTGCCCGCGTGGGGGCCGCTCGTCAGTCTGACGCGCGCGAGATAGTAGCCGCTGACCCAGCCCTCACCGACTCTCAGGGTGTCGGTGACGGGCCACTCCGCCGCGAGGTAGCCCGTCGCCCTGTCGAAGGGCCGCACCGGACGGGGCGAGCCCTGCTCGTCGGTCGCGCAGCCCGGGCCGCAGGCGACGAGCCTGCCGCCGGTTCCGTCGTACCAGCCGAGCCGGTAGAGCTCGATCCGGTACCGGGCGGCAGGTGTCGTCTGGACGTGGAAGTGGATCGTGTCGCCGGGCGCAACGCTGACCTCGGACGCGTAGCCCTCGACCGCGCGGAAGGGCGCTTGCTCAGCCTGCCAGCCGGCGCTGCCCGCAAGCGCATTCTCGCGCTGGATGGGGTTTGGCACCGCGACTGCGGCCGGCAGGACGGTTGCGGCTAAGGCTGCCGCGACGACGAGTGACCCCAATGCGCGCGGCAGCACCGCGCCACTGTAGCCCGCCCGGCTTAAATGGGCTGCATGTACGGATTCGACTGGGCCTCGAGATCGCTGTGGGAGCGCGAGGCTTTGGTGGAGCCCGTCCGCTCGGCCCTGCCACGGGAGCGGGTCGCGGAGACCCTCCTCGTCCACTGGCAGGAGCACTGCGTCGAGTGCGCGCCGCCGCAGTGCTACGAGGTCTGCCCGCTGTACGTCGCCCGGGCCGACCGCAAGTGTGCCCGTTTCGTCTACGGCATCTACCCTGATCCGCGCTTCAGCGGCCTCCTCGGGCGCGGCGCCGACGTGCGCTTCCGGCGCTGGGC
>Ga0136620_10000677_pt1 | contig 15546 bp, 21 predicted proteins | sample AntDrymUQ4162106_2_FD_104806 | JGI IMG/M metagenome (GOLD analysis project Ga0136620, IMG submission 104806) | Polar desert sand microbial communities from Dry Valleys, Antarctica - metaG UQ416 (21.06) | ecosystem: Environmental > Terrestrial > Soil > Desert | place: Antarctica: Dry Valley... | reverse complement strand
CTTGATCTCTTTCCCGCTCATCTCGATCCGGTCCACCTGCTAAACCTCCGCTTCCAATCAAAGCGGACATTTCTAACTTGCCAGAACCGGACATTACTAATTTGCTCTTACAGACGAAACATTTCCCGTTGACAACTCGCCTTGAAAGTCCTATGCTTCTATACGGCCCAGCTGATGGCGAGGAATTTCGGCGCCAACCACCTCAACGCGCTTGGCCTGAGCCATGGGTCGATCGAATGGGACGCGTGCGGGGCAATTGGCTCGCCCTCTGGCATCTGGGCGCCTCGACCCCATGCACGTGGTGACAATTTAACGTGCCGAACGATCCATCTTTCTTGATCGCGGCCTTTTGCCGTCAGACCGTCATGGCCCGCGCCGCTTCCTCTACGACGCGCCCAAGCTACGGCAAAAATGTAGATCGCGATATCTACGGCGCGAACTGGAGAAGGTCAGACCTTGATGAGCAAAACGCGTATCGCCGTCGTCATCGCGACCTTGGGGCGCCCAGAGGAGGTTGGGCAACTCCTTCTTCATCTCAAGACCCAGACTCACGCCCCATCGGACATCATCGTCTCCGTGACGGGCGATCAGGATCTACCGTCCGACATGCCAGATGGTGTGCGCGTCGTGCAGGGTTCCAGGGGATCGTCCGCACAACGCAACCGTGGCATGATCGAAGTGCTCGGCGCCTGCGATCTGATCGCTTTCTTCGATGATGATTATGTTCCGTCCAGATACGCCCTCGCGGGGGCGACCGCGCTGTTCGAACGCTTTCCGGATATCGTGGGTGCCAATGGCAATCTGGTTGCCGATGGCATCAATTCGGCGGGGATTGACTACTCTAAGGCGGTCACCTTGGTCGTCCATTTCTTTCCGTCTCCTAACAACCTCCCCCTCACCATAAACCGTTTATTTCCAGAATATCTAACTCGCGCATTGGTACGAATTGCACAACCTCAGCCTCGTAGCGATGCCTGTGTTCGTAGGTGATTGCGTAGGGCCAGTTACCCTGCCGGTCGTGTATTTAGCGAGGTAACGGCAGCAACAATCATCGCATTGCTTCGGATACGGCGCGATATCGTTCAGAGAATCGTCCAGTCATGAAAGTTGGATTGACCATCGTAGTGGGGATAGCCACGGCAGGCCGCCGGGAACAATTACGGCTGACCCTGCTACAATTGGCCAGGCAACACCGGCTGCCGAAGTACGTCGTGATATGTCCGGCTAACGCGGAAGACTATGATCAAAATATGTCCATGGATTTGCCGTTTCCTATTACGGTGGTAGGAGGCCCGCGCGGGTTATGTGCCCAACGGAATTCGATTCTTGCGGCTTGTGGTCACGCAGACGCTGTCGTATTTTTCGACGATGACTTCTACCCGGCGCCAAGCTATCTTGCAGAAGCAGAGAGCATGCTGATTCGTCATCCCGACGTTGTCATCGCCAGGGGCCGCGTCCTTGCCGACGGGGTTTCGGGTCCTGGATTCGGGCATGACGAGGCGCTGCGCTTGCTCGAATCGACTCCTTCCGTTCCTTTCGAAGAGGCGGCAATCAGGGATATCTACGGTGTCTATGGATGCAATATGACGTTGCGTTTGGCACCGGCACTGGCACACGGCGTTCTATTCGATGAAAACTTGCCCCTATATGGCTGGTTGGAGGATATTGATTTCAGCCGCAGCATGGCTCCGCACGGCCGCATCGTTATAAATCTGAGGCAATACGGTGTCCATCTCGGCACGAAGGCAGGGCGGACGTCCGGCGTGAAGTTCGGTTACTCTCAGATCGCGAATCCAATTTATATGTTGCGCAAGGGTACCATGACGGCCTCCTATGCGTTTCGCCATATGGCCCGGAACGTGGCGAGCAACATTGCAAAGGTTCTCGCTCCTGAACCATGGGTCGACCGGCGGGGACGCTTGAAGGGGAACGCTGTAGCGTGTGTCGACCTGGTTCGCGGTCGACTCCATCCAACGAACATTTTACGTCTTGATTGATGTGTATGCTAGTTGTCACTCAGAACGGGCTGCCATATCATCTAACCCGTATTCAGAGCAAGATGATAAGGCATACCTTCCCCCGGGTTGCCGCAAGCGATACGATGACAAGGCAACGCGATGACGTATCAAACAAGAGTCTGGTTATATCACAAGGCATGCACGGGACAGTTCAGAGTAGGCCAACGTGACGGCTTAGGCTTCACGAGAGCTAGGCCAGGCTGATGTCGGTTTCAACCCGGACAAACATGACCAACGGATTCTGTGCTGTCCGCGACAGGATAATGGAAGACTGATAATGACTACCAGCTCGCCCCCGAAAGACATAAGGACGGAATATGAGAAAGAGTATCTTCTCTGGAAGAATTGGGGCACGAAAGGTTCCTTCGGAAACTTGGATAAGCCTCTTGACCACTACTACTCCCTCCAGTTAAGGAAAACAAACGTAGGACACATTCGAAATGTATTAGAGATTGGGTTTGGCGATGGCGGCTTTTTGGCTTACGCGAAAAGTCAAGAATGGAATATTACAGGTACAGAGTCAAACAAGAGGTTGGTTGAGATAGCGAGGCAAGAGGGGTTCAATGCAATACATTCCGATGAGTTTGATGAATTGGAGGATCAGTACTTTGATCTGGTTGTCGCATTTGACGTTCTCGAACACGTTAAACAAGAAGATCTTGGACGACTCCTGTCCTCTATTCACAAAAAGCTGACAATCGGTGGAGCTCTAATCGCACGCTTTCCTAATGGCGACTCCCCATTTGGCCTGGCGCACCAACATGGTGACATTACTCACGTTACGGCAATAGGTAGCGGGAAAATGGTATATTTTGCGAAGACATGTGGCTTTGAAATCGAGTTTATTGGAGGCGAAGCTGAGCCAATTCTCGGTGACAGCGTTCTGCATTTTCTACGCATGATTATATTCATTCCGGTCAAGGCGTGTCTTGAAGTCGTCACCCGACTGCTGTTTTTCCCTAGCGTCAAAACGGCGTTTTATTCTTCAAATATGGTGGTTGTGCTAAAGAAGCAGCAAGCGAGTCCTGAAACCGACTTGCTGCTCTGCACGTCGTGTCGCCGGGCTGCTAGCAGAGTGGATCGAAACTCGGAACGGGATAGACACCCGTGCTGATTGAGTCTCTGAATCGACACCTGCAAGTCTTTTCGGCGTTACACACGCTCGATAGACCATTGCACTCGGTGGCCGAGCGAGCGTCGACTGCCATCGAGTCGGGCTGCAAATTGATGTTCTGCGGAAACGGCGGCTCGGCCGGCGACGCACAGCACTTGGCGGCCGAGTTAGTCGGCCGACTCGTGCACGACCGAAGAGCGCTGCCGGGACTTGCCCTGAGCACCGACTCCTCCGCACTTACGTGCATCGCGAACGACTTCGGCTATGACGAGGTCTTTGCGCGTCAAGTCGAAGGACTTGGTCGCCCAGGCGATGTGCTCATAGCGATATCGACGTCTGGCAATTCTCCGAATGTGGTCCGAGCCGTCGAGGCAGCGAAGCCGCTCGGAATCTACGCGGTTGGCTTCCTGGGGAGAGACGGTGGCAAGCTTGGGGCCATGGTTGACTTGGCGCTGGTTGTCCCCTCGGGCGAAACGGCGCGCATCCAGGAGGCACATATCTTCTTAGGTCACGTCATGTGCGCGCTTATTGAACGACGGCTCGGGATTGGTGGGTGGGATAATTCGACCGCGATCTGACTGTCGGGAACTCGCGTTACTTTCTCATGCACAATTAGCGCATAGCCGGGACTGCGACCGTGCCGCACGAGCAACTGTTTGGATCCGTTCGATCGTCGTTATGGGAGCTACCGGCTTCATCGGCGCTAATCTAGTCAAGGTGCTCAACGAACGTGGCGAGACCGACGTCTTGGCGGTCGACAACATTGCGCGTTCCGAGAAGTGTCGCAACCTGCCCGATTCCGAGGGGAGCTAGCCAGATCGCGGCACAGTGCCATAAGATCCTGACCTATGCTGCCAGCTCATAAAATCCGCGCTTCCCCCAACCATGGCCGCTATCTGTTCCACAACCGTGCATTGCGTCTGGCCGTCGGGGGAGTCGACCTGGCGCTGGAACTGGTACGCTCGCCATCCCCCTCGCTCCTGACCGCAAACCCTGGCAAAATCCTAGTGTGCAACCAGGCTCATATAGGCGATGTCATCTGGGCTTCGAGCGCGTTGCCGGTGCTTAGGGCGGCATTCCCACAGGCTAGAATCGGTTTTCTCGTGCACCCCGCCTCCACTGTCGTCTTGACCGGAAATCCGTATGTCGAATGGGTTCACAACTTCGAGCATTGGAAGCTCAATCGGCGACGAACTTCCTTCTTGCAGAAGCTGAAATCCCATCTACGATCGCGCTCCCGAGCCATCCGTGAGGTCAAGGCTGTCGGATACGACCTCGCCATCGACCTCTATCCCTATTTCCCCAACAGTATCCCGCTGCTTTTTACAGCGAGGGTTCCTTTACGCCTGGGCTGGACCAGCGGAGGGTTCGGAGGTATGCTAACCCATGCCCTAGATTGGGAAGATGCCCACGAGCACATGGTGGACTGCCACAAGAAACTCTTGGCGACGATACTGGCGTGCCGGAAACACACGGAGCTGGCCCGGCCGGAGCTATATTGCTCGAAAGCAATAAGTGAGAAATGGGAAAAGGTTATGGCAGAGCACAGCATTCCGCGAGTATATGTGACCTTCCACATTGGTGTGGGCGCCGTTCATAGGCGCTGGCCTGAAGAGAACTGGAGGAAGCTTGCGAAGCTTTGCCTGGATTCAGGCTGGTCGATTGTCCTTTTGGGACATGGAGAAGACGAGGAAAAGGCCTGCACTCGCATTGCCCATTTGTCCGGCGCCATTTTTGATCTCTCCGGTAAACTCACTTGGCCTCTGATGGCGGAGGCTATAGGCCGGTCGCGTCTTCTCGTGGGGCTTGAGTCTGCGAGCTCACATATCGCCGCCGCGCGGGATGTTCGGGCCGTGTGTATCTACTCAGGAATTTCCCATCCCTCGATATGGCGTCCCTTCCACCCCGCAGCCCGGGTCCTTGTTCATCCGACCCCTTGTTCTCCCTGTAACTTGCCCACAGGATGCGAGGGAATGGAATGCGTGCGGCTTACCTCGCCCCAAGCTGTGTTTTCTCAGGTCCAGTCGTTGATGGCAGTGTCAATCAGCTCCCGGAATTTCGCCGCGCAGCCGTGAGCTGCCTGAAACGCCGAGCCTAAAGAAAGATCATGAACGAGCCGCATTCATGGCAAGAGAACGGTAGGAGCCCAAGGCGATAAATTGTGCTTGGTTGGGGATCTCGACAATCTAGGCGACGTGTTTCTTGCAAAGGTAACAGCAGCCAGTAAACCAAACCCAGCATCAGAATATTCTCGGTACGGAGCCATGTGCTCGCAGGCCTGCCGCCGACAAACGCTGGCTCAGCCAGCAGAGAGCAGGCAAGGGTCCATGCCGTAGCTTAGCTTGGTCTGAGGGCAGACCAGGGCAGCGACAGCTCTTGAGGTTGATTCCATCTGCAACACAACGTACTCATTTTTCGCCAGGCGCAGTATCGAGGAGCTTGGCCGGTTATTAGGACAGTGACATTTTTAGTCTACTTGCACGCCGGTGACAGATGCTCAATCTCATGTGGATTGGACTGGTGCACGTCAGAGCGAACCACCTTCGCCGTAGATCTGTTGCTAATATCTTGTGGTCACAGGAACCAGAGTAGGACTTTCGAAAAGGCGTTGAGAGATCAAGCAATCATGTGATGAAGAGCTTCTTATCGCTTGGTGCGCAATTCTTGCCCTTGCCGGTCCGGATTTTACAGAATACCTGCATTGGGTAACCTCGTTCATACGTTGCGGCTAGGAACTCAACTGAGGCGCCGTACGCCTGCACGTAGTTCCAGAGCGCACGCGACTCGTGCCCTAAGAATTCGTCAAAGATCGCCCAATATTCATTCGCAACGTCATCTAACTTCGTGAGCAAGAACAGTGTTGACGAATAAACATCCGCATCGAAATGAACAAGAACACTTTTATGATGCGGGCGCACAGACGCAATTACATCGTCAAAGGTGTTCTGAAACCACCCCTTCGCAAAGGAAATTCGTGAATCGTTAGTGATCGGAACTTCGCCACCGGTGTCAAAAGAGCCTTTGGGTCTCGCACCCCAATCTTCTGGAAGTCCTTCGAAGGAGTCGGAGCCGATAAAAATCGACAGCGGATTTGTGAGTTTGTCTGCAAAAAACTTTATCGAATATCCTTTCCATACACCAAACTCGAGATAAACCAGGGGCTTCTTCTGTCCAACATTGTCGATCACGTGATCCCAAAGTCTTTCGCGAGACCGTATTTTCTTGGCGCCATCAAGGCCCTGCTTAAGGTAAATGCTCAACAGAGAATGGGCGAGGAATCGCTCCACAATTTCAGGGGAACACATACCGGCAATCTGTTTCAGCAGTCTTTTCATATGCCCTCAATCTCTTTAGGAATCTGTAATGTAACGGGACCGGTAGGCATAGGGATTTCAAACGCCCTTTTTCTTCAAGAGGTATGGTACTGCTGTGCTCATGGGCCGTGTCCCGCCCGGGGCCCCAGCGCAATGCGGTAGGTGCAGGCCGCTATCCGCAGGGGCCCAAGCGCGAGATCCGGATCGGTGTCGGGGAGATAGCTCATGCCCTGGTCCTCGATCAGGAACCCCTTGCGCGTCAAGAACTTCATGAGGCGCTTGATGATACGCGTCGCTAAGACTTGGAGTTACTCCGCGGTAGGGGCGCCCACGGCATGGAACACCGGCACGCCCTCGGTGGTGCGATAGACCGGACCCGCCGCCCGCAGCAAAGCCTCGCGATCGGACGCAGACCAGTCCTCGAATCGAGGAAACCGGTGCGTTTGCACGTTGCGCGGCACCTGAACCTGTTTGCCGAGATGAGCAGGCGCAGCCGCGCCGCAGAACGCGAGCAGCGCGACACGTTTTCCACGTCTGGATGCTCGAAGGACATCACGACCTGCTTGTCAGGCGAAACCGTGGAAAGTAAGCGTGTGATGGTCTGATTGGTTTCGGCCCAGAGCCAGGCAATTCGCTCGACGGCGCTCTAGTCGTTCCCCGCGCTGGGACCCCCGCAGTCCCGACCCGCGGAACGATACGCCCGATATCGTGAACGTTTCTTCCCGTATACCAGTCGCGGCCGATGCCCGATCGCACGAACGAGGCGGGATGCCGATAGAGGTGGACGAACCTGGGATTCGGAACAGCGCCTGCGGCGCCGGTGCGAAGAAGGTGATACGATTGTTGGTCTGGGTGCATGTGCGGGACGTCGACAGACACTCGCTCAGCACACGTTGGCGAGCGACGACGAAACCGTGCTGCAAGAAGACCAAGACACTCGGGTCCGTTCACCTGCGGATGGCAGGACTTCGTAGGCCAATCGTGACTGAGCGACCAAATCTGGATAGGGACCGTGCTCGTACCAGCAGGTTCTTGTTCCGTCGCAGTAGGTCCGTGAAGAACAGCGGTCCCGAACGACCGGTCGACAGGAGAACACAGGGCTGAAATCGCGTTGTTCTGAAATCGCCTTCCAGAACAGGTCTTCTCGAAAGACAGGTGGCGCGAGTCGTCGACGGATTGCGTCAATGATCCGGGTCATCGCTTGCTTGCCAGTACGCTGAACGAGGGCCGCACGGCGGGGAAAAGGCCGACGAAGAGTCGAGCCGGTCGACTGTTGGGCACATCGCGATAGACGACCTCGTCCGGGCTAAAGCCGGTATCGACGAGAAATTCAACGACCTCGTTGACGGTGTACTCACGCACGTGGCCCATGTGGCCAATCGTTTTTAGCTTCGCATATTCGCGATACATCGGTGGACCAAGGCGGCGGCGCAACAGCATCTCTCTGAGATGGTAGAGAGACAACGCGTTCGGCGTGGACATCACGAGCTTTGCGCCAGCCTTGAGTACGCGCCGTATCTCGCTGAACGTGTAGATGGGATCGATGCGGAGATGCTCGAAGATTTCGTTGAAGACCAATAGATCGATCGACGAATCCTCGAATGGTAAAGGCTCGCGCTCTATGTCGCAGGCAACCACTTTGACTCCCAGTGTCGCAATGGCTTGCGAGAATCTGGCAGGCGAGATGTCGACTCCCTCCACGTTTCGGCCTCGTGCCGCGAGGCAGCCGACAGCAACAAGGGCACGGCAGCGACGTCGACGACGCGTTCTTGCGCAGTCGAATAGCGTTCCACGAGAGCCACGTCATGAGCGATCCGCGCGGCATGTTGCCTTGCGTAGTTGCCGTACCACTGGGCGAGCTCCACGTTATCCGGCCGAACGAGCTCCGCGATCCCTTGTACCAGTGCGAGGAGCTCTGGATCGGGTCGCATGCGGTCTGCCACGATCTGCATTGACGATCCTTCTATCTCAGAATGCAGTCGGTCTGCCGCGGATGATTCTCGACGGTGCGGTGAGGCCAGTCACCGACCGTTCGAACCAGGGTTGCTGCCGCATTCCTACCCAAGGGGCGCTCGTATTGCGAAGACATCAGTTCCCGGTCCACGGCGTCCGCGACGCGCGCCGCCCGTTCCGCATAACATTGCGCGTCTGCTTCGAAATCCGGCACCGCGGTGCTGCGTAGACCTTCGAACCTGATGGCAAATTCGCCCCCGAGTCGATTCCTCAATTGTCCTTGTGCGATGAGATCGTTCAGCGAGAAGAGTTCGAGACCTTGCTCGCTTGCGGCCGCCAGACAGACCCGCCAGCTGAGATAAGATATAGCGAACGCATCCTGCGCGGACAGGTTTCGCATGAGCATGCGTGCCATGCGTTGACTCCACGTGGCATCCACGATGTTGCACGATAGTGAGCACGCGCTCACGCTCAGCGCTGAATGGTCGTCACACACGAGCTTCAGCACTCGACGCCAACGGCGAGAGCATGCGAGCTGAAGATAGGTCGTCGGGACGAAGTAGTCGTTCGCGGGCCAATCGTAGGAGCGAAACTGCTCGATCGGATTGCGGTACAGGTAGAGGTGCCGCCCAGCAAATAGCCTGCACATTTCCGTAAATTGTGTGCCGGAACGACAGAAGCCAAAAACCGCGATGCGACGGTCTTGTTCGGCGACTCGGAGGCACGCACGCAGATATTCCTGCGATTTCGCGCTCATGCGTCCATAGACGTCGCGGATGGCGCTGCGCGGGTCGTACGCCCGCCACAGCGGCTCCTTGGTGAGTGGTTCGGACCGGTCATAGATGTCCAACAAGCCCCCTGCGACCTCGGGATGACGCAACAGCGCGCGAGCACGAGCATACTCCTCGCGAACCTTGAGCCGGGCTTTCTCCGAACCGACGTACTCATGGAAGGGTTCGTAGAACACGCAGTAACGAGCCTCCTCCGCGAAACGGCTCGCGAGGTAGGTGCTTCCAGTGCCCCACATCGAATGCAGAAAGACCGGACTCCCGTTTACCGACACGCGAACTTCCTTTGCTGCCACGCTAACACTCACGGGTTTCGAGTCCCCCGGAGGCTGACCCAACTAGCTGCAAAAGCCAACGTACGACCTTCGGATCTATGTGACGTCTCGACGTCTCAGTAAGGTGTCAGATCCACGCAACGTTGGGGTGCCCAAATTGGCGTTGATGGACGCGCCTTCATTCGAAAGGATCCGGTAAAGTGTGGAACACGGGGACCTGCCGTCAAAACTTGCGCTGCCGATCCGTGAGAGATTGCGAAAGTTATGGTAACGACGACGAAGGCGCCGACGCCGCGCGTTGGAAGGATAGGAAGTTCAACGCGGTTTTGCAACCGGTACTGTTTGCAGATGCAAGAGGCAGTCACTTACAGGGTCTCCGCGCGACATGAAGACCGTTGCACTTGCCCATACGTAGTCAGCCGCGGAGATGCTCGCTGCGAATTGCGATCTTAGGGCAGACCTGGCCAGCGCGGTCCGGAAGGTCGATCCTGACAGCGATCCGGTCCCACGTTCCCTCGAGCGGGCCTGCGCCGGTATCTCGACTGCGAAATCCTGCGCGCGGATTTTACCGCGCGCGTTGCGGGGGTTGTGGGCACGATTTCCTGATTGCCTAATCTTTGCAAGGGGGGCGGTGTCTACCCCTCCGGCAACACCCGGCGCATGGCGGAGACCGCGGCGCATCTCGTTGGACCATGTGTTTCCGCAGGTCCCGGTATGGCAATGGGTGCTCTCCTTGCCCAAGCGCCTGCGCTATTTCCTCCGCCATGAGCCCGCGCTCATCGGGCCGGTGTTGCGGATCTTCCTCGAAGCGGCCGAGGACCGACTCAAGGCCTCAAGTCCTGACGCACCCGCGGACGCCCGGTTCGGGGCAGTGACCTTCGTCCATCGCTTTGGATCTGCGCTCAATAGGTGAATCATGCGTGAATTCAAGACGCGCCTCACCGGTTCGCCCTTGCCGCGAATTCATCCCACCGCCCCGGGGCTGGCGTTATTGCGGCGGGGTTGGTTTTCTTCACCGTGACCTCTTTGAGCAGCAGGTCGCCGCTGATTTCGGTCAGCGCCAGGTTGTAGGCCCAGGTGCCGGCAAAGTTTGCATCCGTCACTCGCCAGGTATGCTCCTGCCACCCTTCGCCCTCGGGAATCGTCCACCATCCGGCGCGGTCATAGCCGTGGATCGTCTTCAGGGTCTCGTACATCAGTTGGAGGCCCGCCTCTTTGCCGGACACGGCGCGGCGCGCGATCACTTTGATTTCCAGATGCGTCGTCCCGAACGGCGCGAATCCGGGATTCGCGCGGAAGCTCAGGCCATCGCCTTTGTTCACGCGGGCATAGGATGCACCGCCGGTCTTTTCTACCGTGGCCTCACTGGTCGGCTCCAGTCCGTGCACCGGAGACTCCTGACCCCAGCGGCAACTCACTTCCTGCGCCGCCGTGAAATCGCCGCCCCACGGAAACGGTTTCGCGCGATTCGCTTTTGACTCCTGCACCAAATCGTCAGGCACGCCCGTAAGGAACACCGGTAGATTCGTCAGGGTCCATTCCTGCCCCGCCGGCAGTTTCGTTTCTTTGCCCGGCATCTCTGTGACTGATACGGCACCGCTGAACGTCACCTTCACCTCTTTCCCCACCGGGCTCCACGCTGCGAGCACCGGGGCCTTCCCGTTTTCAAAGAGAAAGGCATAGCTCCCGTTCCAGTCCAGCCAGCCCGCATGCCGCGGTGCATCACCCAGCGCCGTGGTCATGGTTTTCATCGCCGCCAGCGCCGGACGCGGCGTCCAGTCAGTGCGGATGAGCCCGTGATCGGTGCCTTTTCCATATGCCGGGCCGCGCGCCTCGAACCAAAAGACCTTCTCGAATCCCTGCGCCAGGCTCAGCACGTACGTTTTCACCAGCAACTGCGCCTGCTGCGCTTCCTTCTCAGGGTGAGGTTTGATAGGCGCCTGCCATCCAATTTCCGTGATCCACAGCGGCAGATCCGCGCGCTGCCGGTGCGCTGCGAGCAGCCGCCGCAGGGTGCCGGCCATGCTGAGGAACGCCACCTCGCCACCGGACCGCGTCAATTGCTCCACATTCTCATAAGGATGCACGCACAAGTAGTCGAAGTGATCCTTCGCCCCCGCTTTCAGGACCATGTCCAGGTAAGCCACGGCAAAGTTCGCTGTCGTCAGGCCCAGCTTCACCTGCGGATCTATCTTCTTCGCCGTGTCATACGCGGCCCGCACCATGTCCGCATAGTGCTGCGGCGTGCCATTCTTCTGAAACGACTGCGGCTCATTCCACACTTCCCAGTAGCGAACGTCTTTCTGATAGTGCGTTACCGCGCCGCCCACATAGTCGCGCCAGTACTGAATGTCCTTCACCGGAAATGTCCGCGAGTCTCCGCCTGACGACGCCCACGGCGCAAAATAGAGAAATATCCCGGCGACCTGTAATCCGTTCGTTTTGCTCGCGGCCACGAATTCATCCGCCCATTTCCAGTTCCACTCGCCGCGCTTCGGCTGGATGCGCTCCCAGCCGTCAAAGTATCGCACCCAGCCAACACCCGCGTCCCGCAGCATGGGTTCAAACTTCGGATAATCGCCCGACCACTCCGCGCCGGAAGCGATGCCGAATGGATTGGCTTCCGCAGCCTGCGCCCGCGCGTCAGGCCACAGTGCGGACGCAAGGAAGACAACAGCAGTCAGGGGCAACGGCAGTAGTAAAGCCTGCAGATGCACGGAAGTAGGCGCGCTCACGGCATGAGATTCCGGCACGCCCTCGGTGCTACGATAGACCCCATCGAGCACGGTTGCTTGGGCCTAGCGCGACTCATGAAACTAATAGGCCCCCAACTCACAGGCCAGAGCCCCGAGCTCAGCCCTTCCTGACAATGAACGTGTGCTCTCGAGTGCTAGGTTTCGATTCGCGCAAAATTAGAAGTCCGCAAGTTGCTAGCGTCTCGCGTATCTGCTCCGGACGCCTCCTGATACGGCGAATGGCTGTTCGCCACGTGCGCGGCAACAGAGGATCTGGAACTCGGTTGCGAATCCTATAGGCAAGACTGCTTGGCCGCGTATCAAACTGGAGTTGAGCAACTCCTTTGGCTCTCAGGCAAATTGCGACTTTTTTTATGGCGTCCTCTATGACGGAATACCACGGAATATGCTGGAATACAAAGAGAGAGTACGCGTAGTCCACCGTTCCGGGCGGCGCCCAATCCTCTCCAGCCAATTTTGGCTTGATGTTTCGGACTTGGTTGCGCTCAGCAATCTCTGAGAGCCTGCTAAGCATCGTTGGTGAAATGTCTACGGCTATGACCCCCCGAAAACGTTGGGCATGAGGCAATACAAGGCGTCCGATGCCACATCCAAATTCTAACGCCCAATCACAACTAGGCAGCAGGTCTTTAACCGCGGAAAGTATGCATTTACATGTCTCTTCGCCGGTATCGAAGAACCGTTTTTGCCCTTCTTCGGTAGAATAATCAAAGCCATTGTTCGTTAGTATGTAAAAATGCGGATTTTTATTGGCAAACTCCCCCCAGCGCTGAGCATGCGCCGCTAGCCTAGACCCTTTCGATTCAGACATACTTTCCTCTATGAATTGCTGGATACGAAGGATAGGAAACTCACGTGAGTTTACCCCGCAGCCGACGGGCCGGATGCCAGAGATAGTCCCTTCGTGCCCTCAAGCGCCCCTGGGTGCAGGAAGGATAAGGATAGGGAGTTCAACGCGGTTTTGCAACCGGTACTGTTGCGTCGGACGGGCCGATCGGTGATTGGGTGGTCCGCGTGGGGGCGGGAAGGGGCGTTTGGGCTGGCCCCGGCCGGGTTGTGGGTGGCTGTCGGGGCTGTGGGGTGACGCAAACGCGAGCACCCGGGCGCCGGGACGCGAGCCCACCGGTGCCGGTCGAGTCACCTTGGCCGGCAGGATGGTTTGGAGTGAAACGGCGCCTACCCGCTCACCCGTTGATCGAACTCATACTCGGGCAGGGAGTCGTTCAGGGCAGCGTTGGTGCCTTTGCGTGGATCGATGTCCTCCTCCCAGTGAGGAGGGCCGCGGGCCGAGGCGATTGGGGGGGTGGCGTTGTGGGCTCGCCGAGATATTCGAGGATGCGTTGAACGGAGCCCACCTCGGTGACGAAGGCGATGATCCGCATCGGCTTGCCTGCCACAGCCGGTGCAGAGGAGGCGGGAAGACGTGCATCCTCGGCGCGCCACGCAGGCCCATCCCTGGACCTGGCTTTCATAGATCCGTGCGAGCAGCAATGGCCCAGAGATAGCCGGCACGGGACGTGGCTGGGCGTCGGGCTCATCTTGCGCTTCGGTAGCCGCTTGGAGAGGCGTGTCATGGACGGGTCTCTCCACCGGGAGGCCTGCGCGGGCCGTCACCGCCACGCGCAGCGGGGCATAGGGGCGAGGAGCCCGTGATACCGGTGTCGGCGCGGGGGCGGCATGAGCATGGCCAGCCGGTCGAGCCACTCGAAGGGGGTGAGATAGAGCACATCTGTCCATCGGGTCGGGCCGGGGTTTGGGAAGGGAAACACGAGGCGTTGGCCCGGCTTCACCCAGGTCAGGCGCTCACTGGCGAAGAGGGGGCGGGCGCAATAACGGAGCAGTCGCTGCATCCTCGGCGCGCCAAACAGGGCCATCCTTGGCCCTGGCTTTCCAGTCCCTTGCGGTCCGCAGCCTCAATGCGGATCTCGGCGTCGAGGGAGAAGCCACCCCCGTGGTCCCACTGGCGCATCTCGGCCGCAGTCTCGGGCGTGATGAGCCCGCGTCGCGCGACGAGCCGCAGCACACGGTGCGCTTGATAATGCCGCGCCGTCTCTCTAAGATACCTCGCGGAAACAGATCCAAAAAATACACCCATGGCTTCCCTTACGCACGGCATCGTCGACGCGCTGCACCGGTTCAAGCACCGGTATTTGCGCGATTTGAATCTCGGGTCAATTCCCGGAGTCCGGCAATTGCGGCAGCGGCTCATCGAGCGGAACCGGATGCCGGTCGTCGACGGGATCAACGGCCATAGCATGTACCTCGACGCCCAGGATTCCCTGGGCCTTTCCTGGAACAAATCGTTCGAGGTGGCCGAAACGGAATTTTTCCGGTCGACCGTCCGGCGCGGCCAAGTGGTGCTCGACGTCGGCGCTAACATCGGTTACTTCACGTTGCTCTTCGCCAAGCAGGTGGGACCGGGCGGCCATGTCTTTTCCTTCGAGCCGTCGCCGGCCAATATCGCCATTCTCGAGAAGAACGTCGCCGAGAACGGCTACCACAACGTGACCATCGTTCCAGGGGCCGTCTCGGACCAGCCCGGGCGCCTCCGCCTCTTTCTCAGCGAACAGAACCTCGGCGATCACCGCATCTACGATTCCGGCGACGGCCGGGCCAGCGTCGAGGTGGAGGCGTTGACGCTGGACGGATTCTTCAAGGATGGAAGACCCAAGATCGATGTAATCAAGATGGATATCCAGGGGGCCGAGTTTGGAGCGTTGAAAGGAATGAGGCGTATTTTCAGCGCAAATCCGCACGTCATCATGTTGATGGAGTTCTGGCCGTTCGGGCTCCGCCGCTTCGGCGTGGGGCCGGAACCTCTGCTTCGCCTTTTGGCCGAATATGGGTTGGCGATCCGGGAACTGGACGAGAAGAGCCCCCGGCTTAAGCCGGTGGAAGAAGGAGAGCTGGTGGCCCGGTACCCCGAGGGGAGCCCGTATCACACCAACCTCCTATGTGCCAACCCCGAGGTTCTGCAGGGCCTAAAAAGGATAGGAGATTCAACGCGGGCTTGCAATGGAGAATGCTTGGTCTGACGGGCTGGGCGGTGATTTGGCGGTGTGAAAGGGGTCCGGCGCCGGGGGAAGCGCGGAGGCGGGGGGGGCCCCGGTGGTTGGCAGGAGATCAAGGGTGAGTTTTGGGGGTGGTGTAAGGATAGGGAGTTCAACGCGGTTTTGCAACCGGTACTGTTGCGTCGGACAGGCCGATCGGTGATTGGGTGGTCCGCGTGGGGGCGGGAAGGGGCCTTTGGGCTGGCCCCGGCCGGGTTGTGGGTGGCTGTCGGGGCTGTGGGGTGACGCAAACGCGAGCACCCGGGCGCCGGGACGCG
>Ga0136620_10000675_pt1 | contig 15557 bp, 11 predicted proteins | sample AntDrymUQ4162106_2_FD_104806 | JGI IMG/M metagenome (GOLD analysis project Ga0136620, IMG submission 104806) | Polar desert sand microbial communities from Dry Valleys, Antarctica - metaG UQ416 (21.06) | ecosystem: Environmental > Terrestrial > Soil > Desert | place: Antarctica: Dry Valley... | reverse complement strand
GCGCACCGACCCGTCGAGGCGCCGGGGCATAGGCTACGATGCCCCCGGGGGCAGTTCAGCGCGTCCCCCATCTGCCTGACCAATCGGGAGTGGCCGTGCCTGCGAACGCCAAAGTAGTCATCGTCGGAGCGGGGCTCGTCGGGTGCGCGGTGGCGCAGCACCTCGCCGAGCTCGGCTGGACTGACATCACGGTCGTGGATCAAGGCCCCCTCTTCACTACCGGAGGCTCCAGCTCCCACGCCCCCGGGCTCGTGTTCCAGACCAACCCGTCGCAGATGATGACGAGGCTGGCGAGCTACACGATCGAGCACTTCTCAGGCCTCGAGCACGACGAGGGGCCCTGCTTTCTCCCGGCCGGCAGCATCGAGGTGGCGGCCACTCCAGAACGCCTCGAATGGCTCAAGCTGCGCCACGGCCTCGCGTCCTCGTGGGGAGTCGACTCCAACCTCTTGAACCCCCAGCAGGTTTCGGAGCGCATCCCGCTTGTGGATTCCGCCAAAGTGTTGGGCGGCCTCCACGTTCCTTCGGACGGAATCGCCAAGGCCGTGAGGGCAGTCGAGGCGATGGCGAGTCGGGCCTCCAAGCAAGGCGTCCGTTTCCGAGGAGATACCACGGTTACCGGCATCGCAGTTGATGAGGCAAGGGTGCGCGGAGTTGAGGGTTCCGGGGGCTTCATCGAGGCCGACCTGGTCGTGAGTTGCGCCGGAATGTGGGGCCCCTTGATCGGCCGCATGGTCGGTATGCGTATCCCGCTGCTGCCCGTGCAGCACCAATACGTGCGCACGTCGGCTCTGAACGAGCTCGCCGACGAGTCGCAGGAGATCACACATCCGATCCTGCGCCACCAGGACTCCGCCCTCTACTTCCGCCAGCTGCAGAACTGCTACGGCGTGGGCTCCTATCAGCACAGCCCCCTGCCGGTGCAGCCGGAGACGATCCTGAGTCCCGCGGATGCGCCACTCATGCCTTCGCTTATGCCGTTCACCGAGGACGACTTCAAACAGGCGTGGGCCGATGCGATAGAGCTCGTTCCTGCGCTAGCAGAAACGAGCTGGGAGGATTCCCTCAACGGGCTGTTCTCGTTTACGCCCGACGGGCTCCCACTCATCGGCGAATCCCGGGCAGTACGCGGCTTCTGGGTCGCCGAAGCGGTATGGGTGACTCACTCGGCCGGCGTCGGCAAGGTGACCGCACAATGGATCGCCGATGGCACGCCCGGCATGGACTTGCGCGAGTGCGACATCTATCGCTTCGAGCCCTTCGCCACGAGCCCTTCTTACGTCGATGCGCGCGGCCGCACTCAATACGACGAGGTCTATGACGTCATCCACCCGATGCAGCCGTTGGCGGAGCCGCGCCCGTTGCGTGTGAGCCCCTTCTATCGCCGTCAGCAGGAGCTCGGCGCCAGCTTCCTTGAATTCTCGGGCTGGGAGCGCCCGCAGTGGTATTACGCCAACGAACCGCTTAGCGAAGGCCGCGACGTGCCGGCCCCAGGGGAGTGGGCGGCGCGCTTCTGGTCGCCGATGGTCGGGGGCGAGCACCTCGTGACGCGTGAACGGGTGGCGATGTTCGACATGACCTCGCTGAAGCGAGCTGAGGTGAGGGGGCGCGGCGCCCTGGGATTTCTGCAACGATTGTGCACCAGTGATCTCGACCGTCGGCCCGGATACGTGACCTACACCCTGATGCTCGACGCTCACGCCGGCATTCGCAGCGACATCACCGTGGCTCGACTGGCGCACGATCGCTTTCAGTTGGGGCTCAACGGGCCGCGGGACATCGATTGGCTCGAGCGCCATGCAGCCGACGACGGCTCGGTAGTCATCACCGATATAACCTCCGGCACGTGCTGCATCGGGTTGTGGGGACCCGACGCGAGAAAGGTGGTGCAAAGCGCGTCGCAAGACTCATTCAGCCATGAGGATTTCGGCTTCTTTCGGGCGAAAGACGTCTTCATCGAAGAGGTTCCGGTGGTGGCGTTGCGGTTGTCGTACGTGGGTGAGCTGGGCTGGGAGCTCTACACCTCGGCCGACCTGGGGTTGCGGCTGTGGGATCTGCTGTGGCGTGCCGGCCGCCCCTTCGGCATCATTGCGGCAGGTCGAGGCGCTTTTGCGGGCATGCGTCTCGAAAAGGGATACCGCTCCTGGGGACTCGACATGTGGACAGAGCACGACCCCTACGAAGCGGGCCTTGGTTTTGCGGTGAAGGAGGACAAGGCAGAGTTTCTCGGAGCCCCGGTGCTGAGAGCCCGCAAGGAGGAAGGGCCTCGGCGCAAGCTCTGCTGCCTCACCATCGACGACAAGACCGTGGTGATGGGAAAGGAGCCGGTGTTCTCCAATGGAGAGGCCGTCGGCTTCGTTACCAGCGGGGCTTACGGCTACTCGGTCGGCCACAGCATTGCTTACGCATGGCTGCCCGTTGAGCTGGCGGGCCTCGGGAGCAAGGTGGATATCGAATACTTCGCACAACGGCACACCGCCACGGTATCAGAGGAACCGCTGTTCGATCCCGAGATGAAGCGCATGCGATCGGCAGAATGAGAGCTTGTAGCAAAGAATCATTCGAGAGCACCGACTAGACGGGGGTTTTAATGTCCAACAACAGCATTCCAGAGATTCTCCTCTACACGCGCATCCGCAAGTCTCCCTATTTTTACGGCTCGCGTCGTCACGGGCCTGTGATGTATAGCGTCTACAACCGCACTTACCACCCGCGCCACTACGGAGATCCGGTGGAGGAGTACTGGCACCTGCTGAAGGGCGTCACCCTGTGGGATGTGGGGGTCGAGAGGCAGGTTGAGATCACCGGACCCGACGCGTTCACATTCACGAACCTGCTGGTACCGCGTGATCTGACCAAGTGCAACGTGCGCCAGTGCAAGTACGTGTTCATCACGGCTGAGGACGGGGGCATCGTCAACGATCCCGTCCTGTTGCGCCTCGACGAGAACCACTTCTGGCTCTCCCTGGCCGATAGCGACGTGCTTCTGTGGGCGCGGGGTGTCGCCTATAATCTTGGGCTCGACGTGAAGATCCGCGAAGCGGACGTCGGCCCGGTGCAGATTCAGGGCCCGAAGTCGGCCGACGTCATGGTTGAGCTGTTCGGCAGCAAGGTGCTCGACATCGGCTACTACTACATGGACGAGTACGAGCTCGACGGCCTCTCCGTGGTCGTCTCCAGGACCGGTTACACCTCCGAGCTTGGATACGAGATCTATTTGCGAGACGCAAGCAAGAACGGTGTCAAGTTGTGGGACAAGGTGCTGGAGGCAGGTAAGCCGCATGGGCTCGAGGTGATTGGGCCCTGTCACATCCGCCGAATCGAGGGCGGAATACTGGCCCACGGCGCGGACGTGACCGTAGACAACAACCCCTTCGAAGTGGGACTCGGCTACGACTGGATGGTCGATCTCAATCAGGAATCAGACTTCATCGGCAAGGACGCGCTCACCCGCATCAAGCAGGAGGGGGTGAGCCAAAAGCTGGCGGGTATCGAGATCGAAGGCGAGAGCCTCGGCTCTTACAACGACGGTTCGATGATCGACTTCTTCGATGTGTTTTCGGACGACAGCAAGGTGGGGATCGTAACCAGCGCGTGCTACTCGCCAACGCTCGAGAAAAACATCGGCTACGCTATGATGCCGATAGCGCACACCGATCTCGGCACTCAGTTACAGGTCGAGACGCCTGCGGGGCGGCGCAGCGCTGTGGTCGTGCCCAAGCCGTTCATCGATCCCAAGAAGGACACGCCCAAGCAGGACGTGAAGGCGACGTCCAAGCAGTGACTGGATGACTCATCGGCGGCGAGGAGCCCTGGAATGACCTTCCCCTCAGATCTGGAGATCGCGCGAAGCGGAAACCTGAAGCCCATCGAGGACATCGCCTCCGAGATGGGCGTAGGCCCGGGTTACCTGGAGCACTACGGCACCGACGTCGCCAAGATCAAGCTCGAGGCGATCGAGAGCCTGCAGGACCGCCCTCTCGCGAAGTATGTGGTGGTCTCGGCCATCACCCCAACTCCATTGGGGGAGGGCAAGACCACCACGACGGTAGGCCTGGGTCAAGGGTTCTCGCACATCAACAAGAAGGCCACGATCGCCATCCGCCAGCCATCCATGGGACCAACTTTCGGCATCAAGGGCGGGGCGGCCGGTGGTGGCTACAGTCAGGTGATACCGATGGAGCGGCTCAATCTCCATCTGACCGGCGATATGCACGCGGTCACCGCGGCCCATAACCTTCTGTCCGCAATGATCGACAACCATGTTCATCACAGCGATGACTTCTTCAACATCGATCGCCACAGCGTCACCTGGAGGCGAGTGCTGGACGTGAACGACCGCGCATTGCGCAACGTGATCACCGGCCTGGGGTCACGAGAGGACGGCGTCATCCGGCAGACCGGATTCGACATCACTGCCGCGTCAGAGGTCATGGCCGTGCTTGCCCTGTCGAGATCCCTGCAGGACATGCGGCAAAGGCTCGGCCGCATCGTGATCGGCAACAGAGTCACGGGCGAGCCCGTCACCGCCGACGAGTTGAAGGCAGCCGGTGCCATGACTGTGATCATGCGCGATGCTATCAAGCCGAACCTGCTGCAAACGCTCGAGAACACTCCGGTGCTCGTGCATGCTGGGCCGTTCGGAAACATCGCCCACGGGAACTCCTCAATCGTCGCCGACCTCATAGGGATCCGCTCGGGAGACGTGCTGGTAACCGAGGCTGGATTCGGCGCCGACATGGGGGCCGAGCGCTTCTTCAACATCAAGTGCAGGAACTCCGGGCTGAAGCCGGATGCAGCGGTGGTCGTGGCCACAGTCCGCGCGCTCAAGGCGCACTCGGGACGACATCAAGTGCGTGCGGGGCGGCCCCTTCCCGAAGAGATGCTGGTCGAGAACCCCGACGACATCTTTTCCGGAGGCGCCAATCTCATCAAGCAGATCGACAACATCCGTGTCCACGGGGTGACTCCGGTGGTGGCGATCAATGCTTTTCCCTCGGACTTCGACTCCGAGCACGATGCCATCCGCTCGATCGCAGAGGAAGCAGGTGCGAAAGCCGCGGTGGCCACTCATTTCAGCGACGGGGGAAGAGGAGCGGCGGAACTGGCGGAAGCGGTTCTGGAGGCCGCCGCGGCCCCCAGCGACTTTCATTTTCTCTACCCCGATGACGCCTCACTCAGAGACAAGATCTACTCTGTCGCCACCAAGATCTATGGGGCTGCGGCGGTTGAGTACGACCTCGTCGCCAGCAGGCAGCTCGACTCCTACGAGCGTAACGGCTTCGGCCACCTCCCCGTCTGCATAGCAAAGACGCATCTGTCCATTTCCTCAGATCCCAAGCTCAAGGGAGCGCCGATCGGCTGGACGCTCCCTGTAAGGCAAGCGCGGGCTTCGGTCGGGGCAGGTTTCGTCTATCCGGTGTGTGGCGACATGCGCACGATGCCCGGGTTGTCGGGCAGTCCTGCGGCCGAGCGCATCGATATCGACGAGAACGGCGAGATAGTCGGACTTTCGTGAGTTATCTCGAGCTGCCGCTGGAGCGGTTTCTCGAGATACTGGCCGCAAGAGAGCCGGTCCCCGGCGGAGGGGGTGCGGCGGCCGTTTCGGTGGCCCTGGGGGCCGCGCTCGCCGCTATGGCCGCCCGTTACTCGGACAGACACCTTGATGATGCCGGCGAGCTCGCCCGCAAAGCCGACGACGTCCGCGCCACGGTGCAGTCGCTGATCGAGAAGGACGCCGCCGCCTATTCGAAGGTGCTAGAGATCTATCGAACCGATGATCGCAGTCAATTGAGCGAAGCTCTATCGAGGGCCGCCGACGTGCCGCTGTCAATTGTGATTGCCGGAGCGGAGGTCTCGGAGCTCGGGGTCTCTATTGCAGAGCACGGAAACCCCAATCTGCGCGGTGACGCGGTAACGGCGGTGTTATTGGCTGAATCCGGCGCGCGCGCTGCGGGCTTGCTCATGAATCTTAATCTTGATCTCGCGCACATCGAAGACGAGCGCCGGGCCCGGTGCCGGGACTGCGTTGGCGTCGCGGAGCGAGCCAGACAGCGCGTGCTGGCCGGCACCATGGGCACCGCCGAGTGAACGTTGGGCAAGCCCACCTCATCGATGGACGCGCCATTGCCGCGGATCTCAAGCGGACCCTGCGCGACGAAATAGCGGTCCTGACCGCCGAGGGCGTGTGCCCGGGGCTGGCCACGGTGTTGTTCGAGGATGACTACGCGGCAGAGGCGTATCAGCGACGGCTCAGTGCTTTGGCGTTGGACCTCGGTTGCCACTACGTCTCGGAAGCATTGCCTAGAGACGCGCAGGAAGCCGACGCTCTTGCTACCGTCGGCAAGCTCTGCGCCGACCCCAGGATCAACGGGATCCTCATCCTTCGACCCCTGCCCCCGCAGATCTCCGAAGCCATCGTCTATGAGGCTCTTGATCCTCTCAAGGACATCGAGGCCGTACACCCGTTCAATGCGGGCCTGTTGGAGCTCGGCAGGCCGCGCTTCGTGCCCTCTACCCCGGCCTCGTGCTTTTGCTGCCTGGACAACTACGTGTCTTCTTCGGGGCGCGACCTGGCTCGTTTCTACGAAGGCATCAACGTGGTCGTCGTGGGTCGCTCTGCCAACGTCGGAAGGCCCGCCGTGCTGCTGGCGCTTGCGCGCAACGCAACGGTGATGTCGTGCGACGAGTACACTTCTGCCCGCGGCAAGCTGCATGAGTACACCGAGCGAGCCGACGTGCTCATCGTTGCGGCAGGAGTACCGAGGTTGATCGGCGCAGAGCACGTCTCAGACGGCGTGATCGCTATTGATGTCGGGATCAATCCGGTGAAGGAAGGTACACGCACCCGGTTGGTTGGCGACCTCGACTTCGACGGCGTTGCGTCCAAGGCGGAGGCAATCACGCCCGTGCCGGGGGGCGTGGGGCCCATCACGCAGGTATGGCTCCTAAAGAACACGGTCTTCGCCGCGCAGCTTCAGACCGGCAAGGGCGAAATCGAGCACCCGGCCGAAGTACTGGGGCTTGGCCACGAGGGCTGAGGTACTCCTTCGTGCGCAACGCGCCATCGAATACCGAATCGGTACTCGGGCGCGCATAACGCGCGTTTGAGTACCCGCGCCAGGGTCGACGGGCCCGCCAACGCCGCCGCCCTTGTGGCCGCGTCGCTCTACGGAGCCTCGGTCGTTGCCGTACGGGTGGCGGTCGTGGACGTCTCGCCCTTGGCCCTCGCGCTGCTGCGCTTCGGCCAGGGGGCGCTGATCCTCGTGATCGCGCTATTGGTCACGGCCCCCCACCTGCTCAAGATCAAGATGCACGACCTGCCCTTCCTCGCCCTTTTGGGCGTCATCTTCTTCGCAATGTTTCCCCTTAGCTTCAATGCCGGCCTGCAGTTCACGGAAGCGTCCCGGGGCTCCGTCTTGCTTGCGACGATGCCGGTGTGGAGCGTGCTGTTGGCCCCCTTGTTCGCCCCCGAGCATCTCAACAGGCGCCAGCTTGGCGGAGTCGGCTTGACGATGGCGGGGGTGATTCTCTCTGTGGCGCCCTCGCTGCTCGCTTCCGGAGGCGGAAGTCGGGCCCTGATCGGAGATGGGCTAATGGTGGTGACGGCGTTTCTGGGAGCCCTTTACGGCGTCCTTTCGAAACGTGCGCTTAAGTCCTACTCCGCGGCGACCGTGACGACCTACGCTATGATCTTCGGTATTGCTTCGTTAACACCGGTCGCGCTGGCCCAGCGATCGTTTGACGGCATGCGCCTCAATAGCGAAGTCATCGCATGGGTGTTGTTTCTTGGGGTCTTCGGCGGCGCCCTTAGCTTCTTGCTGTGGACGGTAGCCCTGTCGCGGTTGTCTCCCACCGCAGTAACGGTCTACATAAACGTCGTCCCAATCGTGGCTACACTTCTCGCCATCGTCTTACTGGACGAGCGCGTCGGGGTGCTCTTCGTGGCCGGCTTCGCCGCGGTGGCGGCCGGCGTCTATCTCGTCAACCGGCCCGCCCAACCCGGAAAGTCCGGGGGCGGCGGCCAACGTGTGCAACGGTCACCTATTCTTGATCAAGCTGAGGAGAGTTCATGAACACGATAGCTGAAGTCTTGGGGGAGGTCGGTCTTCCTGCGCCTCTATCGGAGCTGGCGTCCCGCGACTGGGACGTCGTCGTGGTGGGGGGCGGACACAACGGGCTTGCCTGTGCCGCCTATCTCGCCCGTGCAGGGCGATCGGTACTGGTATTGGAGCGACGCGAGCGACTCGGAGGCGCCTGTACGCTTGAGCGGCCCTTCGAGGATCGGCGCTTTGTCGTGAGCCCGTGCGCCTACGTCGTGGGCCTTCTAGACGAACGAGTCATCAGGGAGCTCGAGCTAACTCGGCGAGGCCTCGAGATCTACATGGCCGATCCGCAGCTCTGGGTGCCCTTCGAAGACGGTGGGTCGTTCGGACAGTGGCTCGACGATGGCCGAACGCAGGCGAGCCTCGACGCGATGGGGCTGTCGCAGAGCGACAAGGACGGTTATTGGGCCTATGAGGAGATGTTCGACGGGCTTCGCCGTCGGCTGCGCATGGGATCGAGGGACACCTGGGTGGGCGAGTCTCCGACCCGAGCCGAGCTTGAGGAGCTCCTGAACCACGACCAGGCGCTCATCGATATCCTGTTCGAGGCTTCGATTGCGGAAGTCTTGGACGACTACATCTCGGACCAGCGGCTCAAGGACGCTCTCTTCGGTCAGGGCGTGATCGGAACCTATGCCGGCCCCAGGGACTGGGGTACGGCCTCGATAAAGCTGATGCACTACCAGGGCGATCTCCTGGCGCAGGGAGCGATGTGGGGTTACGTGCGCGGCGGTATGGGTGCGGTGAGCTTCGCCATCGCCAATGCGGCTCAGGATGCCGGTGCAGTCCTGGCGTGTGGGGTGTCCGTTGCCGAGGTGATCCCCGGACAAGGGGTACATCTCGAGGACGGCACTCTGGTGCGAGCCAAAGCGGTCGTCGGCAACGCCGATCCCAAGGTGATGCTACGTCTTCTCGGCGATCAGGCTTCTGCCTCCTACCGTTCGCAGGTTGAGGGCTGGGATGTACGCAGCCCCGTCGTCAAGTTCAACGCCGCCCTGTCTCGCCTTCCGTCCTGGAGCGCGGCCCCCAACGAGACTTTCATGGCGCGCGGCACGATCGACGTCACCACGGGCCTGGACGACGCCCAGCAGAGCTTCCAGGCCTGCGATCGCGGCGAGCCCGCGGTGGGTTTCGGTGAGATCTATGTGCAGACCCTGCACGATCCCTCTCCGGCCCCCGAGGGGCACCATTTGCTCAGTGTGTTCGGGCAGTACGCGCCCTATGCCCTCAACGACGGAGGTTGGGACGAGCGCCGCAGCGAGGTCGCGAGACAGTTCATCGATTTGATCGCGCGCTTCGCCCCCGACTTCGAGGACTGCCTCGAGCACTACGAGCTCCTCGGCCCTCCTGATATCGAGGATCGCATCGGTTTGACCGGGGGGCACATCTTCCAGGGCGAGGCACGCCCCGACCAGATGTGGGAGCACCGCTTCTCGCCGCGGACGGGGATGCCGGGCGTCTATCTGTGTGGAGCGGCTACGCACCCTGCCGGCAGCGTCATAGCCCTGAACGGCCGCAATGCTGCCGAGGCCGTCCTCTCGGACCAGGCGCCCGAGAGGACGTCGGTGGTTGTGTAGCAACCGCTATCCGTCACTTGGCGGGGGATGCTGTCAACCCTGCATGCCCTCCATGCGCCTCTCCATCTCGTCGGGAGCCACATCCTCGATGTGCGTGGCTACGTTCCACCGATGCCCGAAGGGGTCCTCGAACTGGCCCGAACGGTCACCGTAGAACTGATCTTCGACTGCTCGGAGGGCCTTGGCCCCCGCCTGGACGGCCCGCTCGAAAACGGCGTCGGCGTCCTCTACGTAGACGTTCATGGTCACCGGACTGCCGCCCAGCGTCTTGGGGCTCTGGACGCCCATCTCTGGGAACTCGTCCGAGAGCATGATCATCGAGTCGCCGATGGAAAGCTCGGCGTGGCCGATCTTGTCGTCGGGGGCGCCCATCCGCACCGTCTCAGTGGCGCCCAGCACCTTGCAGTAGAAGTCGATGGCGTCGCCGGCGCCGTCGATGCAGAGATACGCAGTGACCTGCGGGTACTCGTCGGGAATCGGCTTCACGTTTGCCATGGCGTCTCCTCTTGGTTGAGTGGGTGGGGTCGGGCGGCGTTAGTGAAAGCCTACTGAGTGAACCCGTAGCCGACAAGTGCGGATGTGGTTGACTGCGGCCGTGGAGAGCTACGAACCGTCGACCTACGGCGATCAGATCGCAGGGATCTACGACGAGCTCTACGACGGCCTCTTCGACACCGCCGGGGCGGTCGAGTTCCTCTCCGGGCTGGCGCGAGGGGGCCGGGCCCTGGAGTTGGGGATCGGCACGGGGCGGATCGCACTTCCGCTGCAGCGAGCCGGCGTCGATGTCTCGGGCGTGGATGCGTCGAGGGCGATGGTGGACAGGCTCGAAGCCAAGGCGGGAGGGGATTCGATCCCAGTTGCCATCGGTGACTTCAAGGAGCCCCCGGTCACGGGGCCGTTTGATCTCGTCTTTGTCGCCTTCAACACCTTCTTCGGACTGCTGAGCCAGGACGATCAGATCTCCTGCTTCGAGGCGGTCGCCTCGCTCTTGGCCGAGGATGCTCGATTCGTGCTCGAGGCCTTCGTTCCCGACCTGTCACGCTTCGACCGCCATCAGCGAGTGTCGGTGGACGAGGTCATGCTGGATCAGGTTCGCCTGGAGGTCACTCGTCACGATCCGGTGGCTCAGCGCATCGATTCGCAGCACGTGGTCCTCTCGGAGCAGGGAACGCGCCTCTACCCCGTGCGGATCCGCTACTCCTATCCGGGCGAGCTCGATCTCATGGCGCAGCTCGCGGGGCTCAGGCTGCAAGAGCGCTGGGGCGACTGGCGCCGCAGGCCGTTCACCTCCGAGTCGCACGCCCACGTCTCCGTCTACTCCAGGCCGTTGTGAGCCCCGTTGGATGACCGAGGTTTGGTACGAAACGAACGCTATGGACGCGTTAGTAGCAAAGAAGCTTTTGTGAGAGATGAGGCACACCTTTGCCGACGCGACTGATCCTGGTCGCGGGCGTCGCCATTGCGGTCGCGTTCGCCGCCGTCCTCTTCCTGAGCCCGTCTCAAGGCCTGCCTCCGGACGCCCCCACCGAGGACGACATGGCCGCAGCCATCGGGGCCCAGATCATGGGTCATCTCTACGTCGGTCACGTGCCGGGCCGGGCGGGCGAGGTCATGACCGTGCCCAAGCCTCACCACTACCTCATCAACCAGCTCGCGCTCGAGTCACTGGGAACCGACGAGCCCGAGATCAAGTCCTCGCATCCGAACCCGTGGGACTACACCGCTCGCGTCCCCTACGTCTTCTACGGCCCGGGTTACGTCCCCGAGGGCCGGGAGGTGTCACGAGAGGTCGACATCTCCTCTATGGCGCCGACCTATGCCCGCCTGCTCGGGATGGAGGACTTCGAGGCCGATGGACGGCCGTTGTCCGAGATCGAGCCGGGCCCCGAGCCTCCCCGGCTCATCTTCACAATCGTTCTCGACGGCGGCGGCTGGAACGTCCTGCAGCGTCATCCCGGGACGTGGCCTAACATCGCGGGGCTGATGGAACGGGGCACCTCCTACGTCAACGCCACGATCGGCTCCGCTCCCTCGATCACCGGGGCTCTGCACGCCACCTTCGGCACCGGCTTCTACCCCCTGCACCACAAGATCCCGGGAAACCAGATGAGGGGGCCGGACGGCGCCAACACCGACGCGTGGCAGGAGAATGCCGATCCCTCATATCTCGAGAAGCCCACGGTCTCTGAGCTTTGGGACGAGCAGACCGGCAACGAGGCGGTGGTCGGAACCCTTTCGTACGAGGGCTGGCACCTCGGCATGATCGGCCACGGCGCTCAGCGGGAGGGAGCCGACCACGACATCGCCGTGTTGTGGGACCAGGAGGAGAACGAATGGTGGATCAACGAGGACTTCTACGAGCTCCCGGACTATCTCGAGGAAGCAGACCTCGGCCGCCTCGAGTCGTACGAAGAGGGCCTCGACGACCGCGACGGGATCGACGACGGACGTTGGCTCGGGCACACGCTCGAGGAGTTGCGCGACCCCGAGTTGGCGTGGCGGCCGGGCACGCCCGCGTTCGTGCGTTTCAACGGTGACGCGGTGATCGACATCGTCCGGCGCGAGCGCTTGGGCGAAGACGATGTCTCGGATCTCTTCTGGCTCGAGCTCAAAATGCCCGACTACGCCGGGCACGCCTGGAACATGCTGTCGGCGGAGGAGGCCGATGTGTTGACAGAGGTCGACCGCCAGATCAACCGGATAAAACGCGCACTAGACCAGCAGGTCGGAGCCAACCGCTACGTGCTCGCCCTGAGCGCGGACCACGGCCAGGAGCCTCTTCCCGAGCACTTTGGCGGGTGGAGGATCTCGACCGAGGAGCTCAAACGCGATGTCGAGGAGCGCTTTGGCGACGGGCTCATCGAAAAGATCACGACGGTGGACTTCTTCGTCGACCGAGACTTCGTGTCGCGCCGGGGGGTGGACCTTTCGGACGTGGCCCGTTTCCTCGGCACCTACACGGTAGGCGACAACATTCCTGAGGGGGCGGCGGGGGCCTCGGGCGTGCCCGAGGGGCGGCTCGACGACGCCCTCTTCGCCGGCGCGTTCTCGACCGAGTATCTGCAGTCGCTCACGCCCGAGCGCATCTCCTCCTTCGGCGAGGGGACTTACGAGGAAAGCGATCTCTTGATCGGCGAGGCTCGAGGCCGATGGGAATGATCCGTCGCGGCCTGGCGCTGCTGCTCGAGCGGCGCGATTTCGGGCTCTTGATGGGGGCTCAGTGGATGGCGCAGGCGGGCGACGGCATCGTGCAGGCCGCGCTGGCCAAGTTCATCGTCTTCGGTGGACAGCGCGGCTTCGACCTCGAAGGCGCCAAGTCGCCCGACGAGCTGCTTCGGATCGCGCTCTACATCTTCGTCCCCTACACGGTCCTGAGCCCGTTTCTGGGTGTGGTCATCGACCGCTGGGACCGCCGCCGCCTGCTATTCGTGGCCAACGGGCTGAGGGCCGTGGTGGTGTTGTTGATCGGCCTGGTCGGTACCGGAGCGGCCGGCGACTTGGCCCTGTTCGTGGCTTTCTTGCTGACCCTGACCTCGACTCGCATCGTGCTCGCGACCAAGTCGGCGGCACTGCCCGAGACGGTGGAGGGAACTTCGCTGGTCGAGGCCAACGCGGTGTCTCAGCTCGGCGGTGCGATGTTCCAGCTGGCGGGGGGCGGCGCCGGCTTCCTCGCCACCAGGTTCGTAGCGGTCGAGCCCGTGGTCATCGTCGGCGCGTTTGTCTACGGCGCCGGCGCGGTGTTTGCCCTGGGCATCAAGCGCGCCGGCGAAGTGCGTGCCGGAACCTCCTTCACCGAGGAGCTTGCAGGTGTCCTGGGACGCATTGGAGCGGGTTTTCGAGAGGTCGCCCGGACCCCCCGGGCTGCGGCTTCGATCCTCACCTACTTCTGGCTGCGGCTGTTGTGGAGCTACTCGCTGGTCGGTATCGGTTTTGTCGCACGAGAGCTGGTTTCCACCGATCTGCTCGTTCTGGTTATCACCGGAGGTGCGGGGGCGCTGGGCGCCGTTCTGGGCTACGTCAGCGCCGAGAAGGCGGGGTCGGTGGCGCGCTCTCCCGGCCGGGTGGTAGTCGCAGCGTCCCTTCTGCTGGGGACCGCCGTCAGCCTGCTCGGCGCGTTCCAGTCGAGGGTGACGCTGGGACTCCTGACCTTTTTCTTGGGCTACGGGTTCTTTCTCGCCAAGATCTCGCTCGACAGCATGGTGCAGGAGGCTCTCGAGGACGGCTTTCGAGGCCGGGCCTTCTCCCTTTATGACATTGCCTACAACCTTGCCTGGGTCCTGGCCGCCGGCGCCATGAAACTCTTGTGGGACGAGGACTCTCAGGGTGCTCTGATCGCAGGCATGGGAGTCGTTTTCCTGATAGGGATGGGGGGAATCGCGTTGTGGTTCCGGCGGGCGGCCCTGCTGTCCCCTGCGCCTGCGGCGAGGTGAAGGAGGGGCGTCCCGGAGTGGCCCCCGCCATCCTGCTGACGGTCGCGGCGGCGGTCCTGGGCCTCAGCACGTTTCTGTTCGGGGGCTTTTCCCCTCCTCCCGCAGTCGCCTCGTTCGAGCGGCAGCTCTGCTCGCTGCCTCAAGAGTGGCTGGAGCGGACCCGCAGAGGCTATTTCGCGCCTCGATCGGGCCAGATCGCAATCCTGCCCCGGACCCCCGCCTATATGGCTTCGGGCGGCTCCGGCTGGAGCCATTCCGGGCCCTGGCCCTACCTGCAGGAGATCCCGTTGGTGTTCTTCGGGCCCGACCTGGTGCCCGATCTCGGCGCCGTGGAGCGCCCCGCAACAATGGCCGACGTCACCCCCACCCTGTCGCGGATGATGCGCTTTGACGAGCGGGGCCAATTCGACGGCAGACCGCTCCCCGAGCCAATAAGGGAGGGGGCGGCTCCCCCCAAGCTGATCCTCACGATCGTGTGGGACGGTGGCGGGTGGAACACGCTCAGGCAGTGGCCACGGGCGTGGCCTCATCTGAAAAAGCTGATGAAGGGCGGAGTGTCCTACACCAACGCGACAGTGGGATCGTCTCCCTCGGTTACTCCGTCGGTGCACACGACTCTGGGTGCGGGAGTCTACCCGGACAATAGCGGTATCACCGGAATTCCAGTGCGCTACGAGGACGGCGACGTCGGGGACGTGTTCGTTCACGGGGAGTCGTCGCGCTTTCTGCGCGTCCCGACGCTGGCGGAGCTGTGGGATGAGCGTCACCGTAACCGGCCGCATATCGGGATGCTGGGATACGAGCCCTGGCACCTCGGAATGATCGGCAAGGGGTCCGAGCGCCGGGGAGGGGATAAGGACGACGCGTTGTGGTTGAACGTCGAGACCAACGAATGGATCACCAACCCGGCTCACTACCGGCTGCCGGGCTCCGTGGTGACGACCCCTGGTTTGGAGGGGGATCTCGAGCGGCTCGACCGGGCCGACGGTGCCGTCGACGGTGCCTGGGGCTCTATCGATGACTTCGACGAGCCCGATCGAATAGAGGAGTCCCCTGCGTTCGTCGCCTACCATGGCCGGGCGCTAAGGCGCATGATCGCCCGCGGCGGGTACGGCTCCGATTCGCTCACCGATCTCCTGTTCACGAACTTCAAGCAAATCGACCGCCTCGGGCACTACTTCAACATGGCCGCCGATGAGATCCGGCAGGCGCTTGTGGCCTCGGACCGGGAGCTGGGGACCACCGTCGACTTCCTCGACGAACGTGTGGGCCGCGGCAATTACGTGGTCGTGGTTACGGCCGACCACGGCCAGCAGCCCGACGCGGCCGACATCGACGCCTACGGGATCGATCCGGGAGAGGTCGAGCGGGACCTCGATGAGGCTTTCGGCCCCATCACCCAGGCGGTGTGGCCCACGGAGGTGTTCCTTGACGACGACGAGATG
>Ga0136620_10000674_pt1 | contig 15564 bp, 15 predicted proteins | sample AntDrymUQ4162106_2_FD_104806 | JGI IMG/M metagenome (GOLD analysis project Ga0136620, IMG submission 104806) | Polar desert sand microbial communities from Dry Valleys, Antarctica - metaG UQ416 (21.06) | ecosystem: Environmental > Terrestrial > Soil > Desert | place: Antarctica: Dry Valley... | reverse complement strand
GGCGCTGCGCCGCGCCATCCAAGTACGCGACCGACGCTGCCAGCATCCATCAGGATGCGACGTGCCCGCCAACCGCTGCGACTGCGATCACATCCAACCCCGCAGCGAACGCGGCCCGACCAGCCAAGACAACGGCCGACTGCTGTGCCCCACCCACAACCGCCGCCAAGCGTATGAACGCATCCAGGCCAAGACCAATGGTCCGGCGACGCCGCCCGAACCGCGGCCGCCCCCGTGAGGTTCAGGACAGGGCTTGGCCGATCCGGCGGACCGCTTCGCGGGCGTCGGCATCGGTCGTCTGGAAACTGGTGACGAAGCGGACCACCTCGTCGTCCATGGCGTAGAAGAGCAGTCCGACCTCCTCCAGTCGGCGCACGCCCGGTGCCGGGAAGCGCGCGAACACCATGTTCGCCTGCGGCTCGTTCAGCAGCTCGACGCCGAGCTGGCGCAGCCCGGCGGCCAGGACCGTCATGGCCGCGTTGGCCGTCCCGGCCAGGCGGAGCCAGAGCCCGTCGGTGAGATAGGCGTCGAGCTGGGCCGACTGGAAACGCATCTTCGACGCCACATGGCCGGCACGCTTCACGCGATACACGAGCTGCTCGGCGATGTCTGTGTCGAAGCACACGATGGCGTCGGTGCTCAGCGCACCGTTCTTCGTGGCACCGAGCGACACGACATCGACTCCGGCACGCCACGTGAGCTCGGCCGGCGTGCATCCGACGCCAGCGAGGGCGTTGGCGATGCGAGCGCCGTCCATGTGCACCCTCAGGCCATGCTCGCCGGCCACGTCGACCAGGGCAGCGACCTCGGAGGGGGTGTAGACCGTGCCGTGATCGGTCGGGCATGTGAGCGACAGCACCGCCGGCTGGGAGTGATGGGGATCACCCCAGCGGGTCGCCTCGAAAGCGATCTGCACCGACTCGGGCGCCAGCTTGTACGAGTCGCCCGTCAGGCCGTGCATCACGGCTCCGCCGGCGAACATCGACGTGGCCCCGCACTCGTTGCGCAGCACGTGGGCCGTGTCGTGACACAGCACCGACCCCCACGGCGGGCACATCGCCGACAACCCGATGGCGTTGGCCGCGGTCCCGCTGATGACCGGGAACACCCTGGCATCAGGATGCTCGAACACCTCGGCGACCCGCTCGCTGAGCCGGGCCGTCCACTCGTCGCCGCCGTAGGCCAGCGCAGAACCCTCGCCGGCCGCCGCCACCGCAGCGAGGATCTCCGGCGCCACACCCGCCGCGTTGTCGCTCCTCAACTCGATCGTCGTATCCACCCACCCGTGTCTAGCCCAACGACCGTCGTCGGATGGCCGAGAATCTGGCGTACCGTCGGGGTCGTGAGTGCCACGGTGTTGTTGTTGCACGGCCCGAACCTCCATCTGCTCGGCGAGCGGGAGCCCGCCGTCTACGGGTCGGCGACGCTCGACGAGTACGTCGACGTGGTGGTGAAGGCGGCCGGTGAGCGGGGTCTCGATGTGGAGGCGCGTCAGTCCAACTACGAGGGGGAGCTGCTCGACGCCATCGCAGGGGCGAGGGTCCGCTGCGCGGCGATCATCTTCAACCCCGGGGCGTTCACGCACTACGCCTGGGCGCTGCACGACGCGCTCGCCGCTTTCGACGGCGTGATCATCGAGGTGCACATCTCCAACCCCAATGCCCGCGAGCCGTGGCGCCACACCAGCGTGGTGGCGCCGGTGGCCGACGGCTCGATCATGGGTCTTGGCATGCTCGGGTACGAGCTCGCTGTCATCGCCGTGGCCGAGCTGCTAGCGGCCCGCCACGGCGGGGACGTGCCGCAGCAATGAGACCGGTCGACGTCACCGAACTGCCGCCGATCGAGGTTCGTCCTCGCGCTGCCACGGTGCGCCACACCATGGCGGCCGCCGGGCTCGATGCGCTGCTGGTCAGCAACCTCAGCGACGTGCGCTGGATGACCGGATTCGGTGGCTCCAACGGCTGGGTGGTACTGACCTCCGACACGTTGACCCTCGTGACCGACGGGCGATACGGGGACCAGGCCGTTGACCAGCTCACAGCCACGTCCGCAGAGGGTGACGTAGTCGTCGAGCGGACGATCGGCGAGATCCGTTCCCGTCTTGTCCAGTTGACGGCCGGCCACACGAGCATCGCCGCCCAGGCGCAGCACCTGAGCCACGCCGAGTGGTCGGCACTGGAGGATGAGATCGCCCTGCAACCAGAACCGAATCTGCTGCGGACAGCGCGGCGCCGCAAGGACGCGGCGGAGCTCGCTCGCATGCAGCGGGCAGCCGAGATCGCCGAGACGGCGCTGGCCGACGTTGCGCCGATGCTGACCGACGAGCCAACCGAGGCCGACGTGCGTGACGAGCTGGAGTACCGCATGCGGCGCTGCGGGGCCGACGGACCGAGCTACGACACGATCGTCGGCAGCGGTCCTGAGCAGTCAGCCCGTCCCCACCACCGGCCCAACCGGCGCCGCATCGTCGAAGGTGACAACGTCGTGATCGACGTCGGCGCCCTCGTGGATGGCTACCACTCCGACATGACGCGAACGTTCGTCATCGGGGATCCGTCGCCGGAGCAACAGCACCGCTACGAGGCCGTGCTGGCCGCCCAGCTCGCCGGGTTGGCCGCCGTACGCGCTGGTGCGTCGTCCGTTGCGGTAGACGGTGCCTGCCGGTCGCTGCTCGACGAGCGGGGGCTCGGTGACTGGTTCGTGCACGGAACGGGCCACGGCGTCGGGCTCGACATCCATGAGGACCCGTTCCTGAGGTGGATCGATGACACCGAACTGGCCGAGGGCGAGGTCGTGACCGTGGAACCTGGGGTCTATCGTGAGGGATCCGGTGGCGTCCGGATCGAGGATCTGGTGACCATCACCGCCGACGGCCACCGTTCGCTCACCGCCTTCCCGAAGGATTCACCGTGCCTGCCATCACGACCAACGACCTGAAGAACGGGATCACGTTGCAGCTCGACAACGGGCTGTTCCAAGTGATCGGGTTCCAGCACGTGAAGCCGGGCAAGGGTGGCGCGTTCGTGCGCACGAAGCTGCGCAACGTGCGCAACGGGTCGGTGGTGGAGCGCACGTTCAACGCCGGGATCCGTGTCGAGCAGGCCATCGTCGACCGCCGTGACATGCAGCTGCTGTATCGCGACGGCAGCGACTACGTGTTCATGAACATCCAGACCTACGAGCAGTTGAACGTGCCGGCGCCGGTGCTCGGCAGCGCTGCCGACTACATGGTCGAGCAGATGGTGGCCCAGATCGCCGTGCATGGCGACGAGATCATCGGCGTCGACATCCCGCCCTCGGTAGAACTGGAGGTCGCCGATACTGACCCAGGTCTCCAGGGTGACCGCGTGTCGGGGGCCCGCAAGCCGGCGACGCTCTCGACGGGCAAGGTCGTGCAGGTTCCCCTGTTCGTCGAGATCGGCGACCGCGTTCGGGTCGACACCCGCACCGGTGACTACATGACGCGGGTCTGATGGACCGCCGCCCAGATCCCAGGTCTGACGCTCGCGAACGGGTGCTGTACCTGCTGTACGAGGCCGACGCCAAGGGCATCAGCCCCATCGACGCCCTCGCCCTGCAGCTGATCGAGCCCGACGAGCTCACTGCGGCGCTGGTCTCGGGTGTGGCAGAGCACGCAGCGGCGATCGACACGGCGATCGCCGCACGGGCGAAGGGGTGGACGCTGGCACGGATGCCGGTGGTCGACGTGAACATCCTCCGGCTCGCCACGTTCGAGCTGATGGAACGCCAGCACGTGCCGGTGGCGGTGGTGATCGACGAGGCCGTCGAGCTCGCCAAGCGGTTCTCCACCGACGACAGCGGCCGGTTCGTCAACGGCGTGCTGGCGGCACTGGCCACCGAGCTGCGACGGGAAGCCACGAGCGGATGACGGTCACGGCCACCGAGCGCGCTCGGCCGGCCGAGTCCAGTCATGTCCAACGCCTCGTCGACCGTGTGGCCGCCGTCAACCCGTGGTGGTGGGCACTCGGCGTGCTCGTCGTCGGCTGGACGTGGTACTTCACGTCGCTGACGCTCGACGTGCACCACGGGCTCGGCACGTCGAGCTACGACTTCGGCCTCTACGACCAGGGCGTTTGGCTGCTGTCGCGCTTCGACGCACCGTTCGTGACGCTGATGGGCCGCAATCTGTTCGGCGACCACACATCGTTCATCCTCGTCCTCCTGGTGCCCCTGTACTGGGTGGCGCCGTCTGCAGGGGCGCTGCTGTTCGCCCAGGCCGCCCTCGTGGGGGCGGGCGCCATCCCGATATTCGCCTACGCCAGGCGGCGACTCGAATCGGGCGCACTCGCGCTCGCGTTCGCCGCCATGTATCTCTTGCATCCTGCTGTCGGCTGGACGAACCTCGAGAACTTCCATCCCGACGCCTTCCTCGGTTTCTTCGTGGCGACCGCCATCTATGCCGCGCTGGAGCGCAAGTGGCGCCTGTACGTGGTGTTCGTCGTGCTGTCGCTGCTCGTGAAGGAGGATGCCTCGCTCGTGATCGTGCCGCTCGGCGCGTGGGTGGCGTTGCGCCGCGACCGGCGCATCGGACTGCTGACGATGGCTGGGAGCATCGGCTTCATGCTCGTCGCCATGCTCGTCGTGATGAGAACGCTCGTCGGCGTGCCGACCAGGAACGCGTGGCGCATCCCGTTCGACGGTCCTGGCGGCTTGGTACGCACAACGCTGACGAAGCCCGGCGACGTGGTCGATCACCTGCGCTCCGACGGTCGGGGCTTCTACCTGTGGCAGATGGTCGCGCCGTTCGCCTGGGTGGCTGCCCGCCTGCCGTCGGTGGCGCTGATCAGCGCCCTGGTGCTGTTCACGAACGTGCTGTCGACGTACGCCTACCAGTACATGATCCAGTACCACTACTCGATGATCGCCGTGCCGGCGTTGGCGCTCGGGGCGGTGCACGCCGCTGGAGCGCTGGCTGGGCGTACGCGAGTCGTAGTGGTGGCGCTGGCCGCCGGTGTGTCGCTGCTCACTGCGACGCTGTGGGGCCCGTTGCCGTTCTCTCGGAACGAGCTGGCCGTGTGGCCTCCCTCGCATCCCGGTGCCGTGGCTGCGGGTGACATCGCCGACGATGTGCCCGACGGTGCGGTGATCTCCGTGCACCACAGCATCGCTCCTCATCTGGCGCGGCGGCAGAAGATCTACCAGTTCCCCAACCCGTTCCGCGTCGTGCTGTACGGCCCCGACATCAGCCTGGAGGGCACCCGGCTCGGCGATCGCGCAGAGGATGTCGAGTATGTCCTGTTACCCGTGGCCCGTAGCGACGAGGAGTCGGCCGACCTGGCGCGTATCAGTGCGGCGTTCGAACTCGTGGGTTCGAACGCCTACTGGGAGCTCTACAAGCGTTCCGGCGACCTGCCGCCGCCGTAACGCTCGGGTCGGCTCGGACCCCGCCAGGCACGTGTAGCGTGGGGCTGACCGTGAAGCGGGTCCCGTGAGGCCCAGACGGAGGAGTACATGAGCGAGGTTCCCGCTGGGACCAACGGCGCCAAGCAAGTGCTCGGCGCCGACGACGTGCGCAGGGCGATCACCCGCATGGCCCACGAGATCATCGAGCGCAACCGGGGTCTCGACGGCGTGGTGTTGCTCGGCGTGCAGCGAGGGGGTGTCTGGCTGGCCGAAGCGCTGGCCGCCAGCATCGGCGACATCGACCGTGAGGCCCACGTCCCATGGGGGTCGCTCGACGTGTCGCTGTATCGCGACGACATCGGGCTGCGGCCGGTGTCCCCTGGCGCCGTCAGCGAGATCCCGTTCGACCTTGGCGGCGCCACGGTCGTGATCGTCGACGATGTGCTGTACACCGGCCGCACCGTGAGGGCTGCCTTCGACGCCATCGGCGACTACGGGCGGCCCGAGATGATGCAGCTCGCCGTCATGGTCGACCGCGGACATCGTCAACTCCCGATCCGTCCCGACTTCGTTGGCAGGAACCTGCCGACGTCTACCGACGAGGTGGTGGTCGTCACCGAGACCGGCGTGGCGATCTCGTGAAGCACCTCTTGGCCATCGACGAGCTGGATGTGGCCGACATCCACCGCCTGCTGGAGCTGACGGACCACATGGTGGAGGTCAACCAGCGTCCCAACCCGAAGGTGCCGGCGCTGCGAGGGCGCACGGTGTGCAACTTGTTCTTCGAGGTCTCCACGCGCACCCGTCTGAGCTTCGAGACCGCCACCAGGCGCCTGTCCGGCGATGTCATGACGTTCACGGTGTCGGAGTCGAGCGTGAACAAGGGCGAGAGCCTGCGCGACACGGTCGAGACCGTGGCGGCCATGGGGGTCGACGCCTTCGTGATCCGTCACCGCTCCAGCGGCGCGCCGTGGCAGGCATGCCGCTGGACGACAGCAGCGGTGATCAACGCCGGTGACGGCTGGCACGCCCACCCCACACAGGCGCTGCTCGACGCCTACACCGTGCGCACCGAGCTCGGCCGGACGGGCGGCTTCGACGGGCTGCGCCTGGCCATCGTCGGCGACGTCAAGCACAGCCGCGTCGCTCGGAGCGTCGGCCAGATCTTCGCTGCCCTCGGTGCCGATGTGGTGCTCGTCGCACCGGCCACGCTGCTGCCGGTGGTCGCCGAGCACGCCACGTCGGACCGTCTCGACGACATCATCGGCGACGTGGACGTACTGTATCTGCTGAGGATGCAGCGCGAGCGCATGTCGGAGGCGCTCGTGCCGAACCTGCACGAGTACACGGAGCGCTTCGGGCTGACAGCGGAACGCGCCGCCCGGCTGAGCGACGGGGCGCTCGTGATGCACCCCGGCCCGATGAACCGCGGTGTGGAGATCACCGTCGACCCCGCAGAGCTGCCAGGATCGGTCATCGGGCACCAGGTCGCCAACGGCGTCGCCGTGCGCATGGCCGTGCTGTTCGATCTGCTTGGCAGTGGGAGCGTGGCATGACGAGGACGCTGATCCGCGGCGGGCGGGTGATCGACGCCACGGGTGAGCGGATGGCCGATGTCGCCGTGGAGGGGGGTCGCGTCGTCGATGTCGGCGCCGGGCTCGGTGGCGACCAGGTGCTCGACGCCGGCGGGTGCGTCGTGGCACCGGGTCTGGTGGACCTACACGCCCACCTGCGCGAGCCTGGCGGGGAGCAGGCCGAGACGATCGCTTCGGGCACGGCGGCCGCCGCCGCTGGCGGCTACACGGCCGTTGTGGCGATGCCCAACACCGAGCCTGCCGCCGACAGCCGGTCCGTCGTCGACTTCGTCACTGCCCGCGCCATCGCGGCTGGCCGCTGCGAGGTGCTGCCGTCGGGATGCATCACGGTCGGTCGCAGAGGCCACGAGCTGGCCCCGTTCGCCGAGCTCACGGCGGCGGGCGTGCGACTGTTCACCGATGACGGGTCGGGCGTCCAGGACCCGCTGCTGATGCGCCGAGCCCTGGAGTACGCACGGGGGCTCGGCATCGTGCTGGCACAGCACTGTGAGGTGGCCCGCCTCACCGAAGGGGCCGTGATGCACGAGGGCGAGTGCTGCAGCCGCCTCGGTGTCCCGGGTTGGCCGGCTCTCGCCGAGGAGTTGATGCTGCACCGCGACCTGGAGCTGGTACGCCTCACCGGGACGCCGATGCACTTCCTGCACCTGTCTACAGCTGGCAGCGTGGAGCTGGTGCGGGCGGCCAAGGCGGATGGACTTCCTGTCACAGCCGAGGTCACGCCTCACCATCTGAGCCTCACCGACGAGTTGCTGGCGTCGTTCGACGGCAACTACAAGGTGAACCCTCCGCTACGCACGATGGCCGACGTCGAGGCGTTGCGAGTGGGACTGGCCGACGGCACGATCGACGCCATCGCCACCGACCACGCACCGCACTCACCCGAGACCAAGGAGCAGCCCCTCGACGTGGCACCGCCAGGGATGCTGGGGCTGGAAACCGCTCTCGGCGTGGCGTTGGCGCACCTCGACATGCCCCTGGCTCGCGTGCTTGCCGCGCTGTCGTGGAAGCCGGCGACGATCGCCGGCGTCAGCGATCGGCACGGCGGACCGATCGAGCCGGGTGGCGCCGCCAACCTCGTCGTGTTCGACCCCGACGAGCGCTGGGAGGTGGCGCCGGCCCGGCTCGCCAGCCTCAGCCGCAACACGCCGTACCGGGGCGTGAAGCTGCGGGGACGCGTACGCCACACGCTGTTCGACGGCCGCCCCACGTTCCGGGACGGGGCGGTCGCGACATGAGGCGAAGTGACGCGGCACTGGTGCTGGCCGACGGCAGCGTCTTCGAGGGCGAAGCCATCGGCGCCGAACCAGACGGTGACGTGGCAAGCGGCGAGGTGGTGTTCAACACCGTGCTCACCGGCTACCAGGAGGTGATCACGGACCCGTCGTACGCCGGGCAGATCATCACGTTCACGAACCCCCACATCGGCAACTACGGCGTCAACCAAACCGACTTCGAGGCCCGGCGCCCGTTCTGCCGCGGCATCGTCGTGCGGGATGTGTCACGGCGGCCGAGCAACCGCAGGGCCACGGCCGGGCTCGAGGACCTGCTGCGTGCGTACGGGATCCCGGGCATCACCGGCATCGACACCCGGCGCCTGACCCGCCTCATCCGCGAAACCGGCGCCCTACCCGGGTCGTTCGGCACCGCTGACGAGGCCACGCTGCTGGCGGCCGCCCGCGCCGAGCCGGGCACGGACGGCATCGACCTCGTCGCCCAGGTCACCACGGGCGAGCCCTACACGGTGGGAGCGGAGGGTCAGTTTCGCGTCGTGGCGTACGACTTCGGCATCAAGCGCACGACCCTGCGACGTCTCGCCGGGTTCGGCTCGGTCGAGGTGGTCCCGGCAAACACCGCGGCGGCCGACGTGCTGGCGCGTCGGCCCGACGGCGTGTTCCTGTCCAACGGACCTGGCGACCCAGCCAGCGTGCCGTACGCTGTCGAGGCGATCGAAGCACTGCTGGGTGAGGTGCCGATCTTCGGCATCTGCCTTGGCCACCAGCTGCTCGGGCGGGCGCTCGGCGCCAAAACGGTGAAACTGCCATTCGGCCACCACGGCGGCAATCACCCAGTGCAGGACCGTCGCAGCGGGCGCATCGACATCACCAGCCAGAACCACAACTTCGCCGTCGATGCCGACACGCTGCCCACCGGCGTGGAGCTCACCCACGTCAACCTCAACGATGGCGTGTGCGAGGGCTTGGCAGTCGACGATGTCAGGGCGTTCTCGGTACAGCATCATCCGGAGGCTGGACCCGGACCGCACGACAGCGAGTACTTGTTCGCCCTGTTCGCGACAGCAATGATTCCTCAGGCGGAACGGGGCACCGGCTGATGCCACGACGCGACGATCTGCACTCGATCCTGATCATCGGGTCTGGGCCGATCGTGATCGGCCAGGCCTGCGAGTTCGACTACTCGGGGACGCAGGCTTGCCGCGTGCTCAACGAGGACGGCTACCGGGTGATCCTGGTTAACTCCAACCCGGCGACGATCATGACCGACCCGGACATCGCCGACCGCACGTACATCGAGCCGCTCACGTGGGAGGTGCTGGCCCGCATCATCGAGCGCGAGCAACCCGACGCAGTGCTGCCCACGCTCGGTGGCCAGACCGGCCTCAACGTGGCCATGGACCTCTACCGCCATGGGCTGATCGGTGAGCCGAGCACCCCTGAGATGATCGGCGCCGATGCCACAGCCATCGCCACGGCGGAGGACCGCGAGCAGTTCAAGGCGGCGATGCTGGAGATCGGGCTCGACGTGCCGGCATCAGGCGTGGCCCGCACGGTCGAAGAGGCCGTAGCCGTGGTCGCCGAGATCGGCCTGCCGGCAATCATCCGTCCCGCCTACATCCTTGGTGGGCGGGGGACCGGCATCGCCGCCACACCCGAGGAGTTCGAGTGGCTGGCGGCGGCAGGCTTGGACGCCAGCCCGATCGGGGAGATCCTGATCGAGGTGTCGATCGCCGGTTGGAAGGAGTACGAGCTGGAGGTGATGCGTGACCGCGCCGACAACTGCGTGATCATCTGCTCGATCGAGAACATCGACCCGATGGGCGTGCACACCGGCGACTCGATCACCGTCGCTCCTGCACAAACGCTGAGCGACGTCGAGTACCAGCGCATGCGCAACGACGCCTTCGCCTGCATCCGCCGCGTCGGCGTCGAGACCGGAGGGTCGAACGTGCAGTTCGCCCTCGACCCCGCTACGGGGCGTCAGGTGATCATCGAGATGAACCCGCGGGTGTCGCGCTCGTCGGCGCTGGCGTCCAAGGCCACCGGGTTCCCGATCGCCAAGATCGCCGCCAAACTCGCCGTCGGCTACACGCTCGACGAGATCCCGAACGACATCACGAGGACGGCGACCAGCTCGACGCCGGCGTGTTTCGAGCCCGTCGTCGACTACGTCGTCACGAAGGTGCCGCGGTGGGCGTTCGAGAAGCTGCCAGGTACGAGCGGTGTTCTCGGCACCCAGATGCAGTCGGTTGGCGAGGCCATGGCCATCGGACGCACGTTCCCCGAGAGTCTGCAGAAGGCGTTGCGCTCGCTGGAACATGGACGCCTCGGACTGAACGCCGATCCGGCGGAGGCCGAGTACGCAGAGCGCACCGACGACGAACTGCTCGCGGCCGTCGCCATCCCCACGCCCGAACGGATTTTCCTCGTCGGCGAGCTGTTGCGCCGTGGTCTGACCGTGGAGCAGATTCACGCCTCATGCGCCATCGACCCGTGGTTCCTCGACCAGATGCTGGCCATCGTCGAGCAGCGCCACGACGTGGAGGCGGCCGGCGGTCCTGCTGAGCTGGATCGATCGGCCTGGCGCCGCGCAAAGCGTCTCGGCTTCGCCGACGCGCAGCTGGCGCACCTGTGGGGCGTGGGCATCGGGGACGTGCGCTCTGCGCGGGAGGCGGCCGGGGTGTTCCCGACGTACAAGACCGTCGACACCTGTGCCGCCGAGTTCGCCGCGGAGACGCCGTACCACTACTCCACCTGGGAGGACACGTCCGAGGTGAGGCCGTCAGATCGGCCGCGGGTCGTGATCCTGGGCTCCGGACCGAACCGCATCGGCCAGGGCATCGAGTTCGACTACTGCTGCGTGCATGCCAGCTTCGCTCTACGCGACGCCGGGTTCGAGACGGTGATGATCAACTGCAACCCCGAGACCGTGTCGACCGACTACGACACGTCCGACCGGCTGTACTTCGAGCCGCTCACGGCCGAAGACGTACACCACGTGCTCAGCGCCGAGACCGCGGCCGCAGGAGGTGTTGCGCCGAAGGTGATCCTGTCGCTCGGCGGGCAGACGCCGCTGAAACTGGCGTCGGGCATCCCTGTCGACATGGTCGCCGGCACGGCACCTGCGTCGATCGATCTGGCCGAGGACCGCGAGAAGTGGAGTGCTCTGTGCGAGGAGCTGCGCATCCCCCAGCCGCCGGGCGGCACGGCGATCGACCTCGAGGAAGCACTGCAGATCGTCGAGCCGATCGGCTTCCCCGTGCTCGTGCGCCCGAGCTATGTGCTCGGCGGCCGCGGCATGCAGATCGTGCACGACCGCAACGAGCTGGCTGTGGCCATGGCCGAGGTGGCCGGGTTCGGGAGCCTCGGTCGCGAGGGCGGCCTGTCAACGGAGCGGCCGGTGCTGATCGACCGGTTCCTCGACGACGCCGTCGAGGTCGATGTCGACGCCGTGCGCGACCACACGGGCGAGGTGCTGATCGGCGGCGTGATGGAGCACGTGGAGGAAGCTGGCGTGCATTCGGGCGACTCGGCCTGCGCCATACCACCCCAGACGTTGCCATCGTGGGTCGTGGAGGTGATCGAGGCGTACACGGCCGCCATCGCCGACCGCCTCGACGTGCGGGGCCCGATCAACGTGCAATTCGCCGTCACCGGCGCCACGGTGTACGTCATCGAGGCCAACCCACGTGCCAGCCGCACCGTGCCGTTCGTGGCCAAGGCCACGGGTGTGCCGCTGGCAAAGGTGGCGACACGGGTGATGCTCGGAGCCACACTCGCCGAGCTACGTTACGAGGGCCTGGTGAGACCGTCGGTGCTCGACGGCGGCGGCATCGTCGCCGTCAAAGAAGCCGTGTTGCCGTTCTCCCGGTTTCCCGAGGTCGACCCGGCGCTGGGACCCGAGATGCGCTCCACCGGGGAGGTGATGGGCATCGACACGTCGTTCGGCCGGGCGTTCTACAAGGCAGAGTTGGCGGCAGGCACGATCCTGCCAACAGACGGCACCGTGTTCCTGAGCCTGGCCGATCCCGAGAAGCCGGCTGGCCTGGTGGTCGCCAAACGGCTGCGCGAGCTGGGCCTCGGCATCGTGGCCACGAAGGGCACCGCCGAGCACCTTGCACGCTTCGGCCAACCCGTCGACGAGGTGCTGGCGAAGGTCAGCGACGGGCATGGCAAGACCGCTGTCGACCTGATCGCCGCCGGCAAGGTCAGCTTCGTCGTCAACACGCCAGAGGGCGGCGTCGGGCGCAGCGACGGCGAGCACATCCGCAAGGCGGCGAGCCTCCATCGAGTGGCATGCGTGACCACCGTCGATGCCGCGCTCGCCGCCGTACGCGGCCTGGCCGAGGCGCGATCCCGGCCGATCGACGTGAAGTCCTTGCAAGAGCTGCACCAGATGCGGTCGTGAACGTCGGCTCCGTCACGCTGAAGAACCCGGTGATGACGGCGTCGGGCACGGCCGGCTACGGCACCGAGCTGGGCCGCTACTTCGACCTGTCGTCGCTCGGCGCCCTCGTCGTGAAATCGCTGGCAGCCTACGAATGGGCAGGTCACCCGGCTCCCCGCCTGCATCCGACCACGTCGGGGATGCTCAACGCCGTCGGGCTGCAGGGTCCCGGGATCCCGTACTGGCTCGAGCACGTGGTTCCGGAACTGGAGCGATCTGGGGCGACCATCGTGGCCAGCATCTGGGGTCGGAGCCTCGCCGACTACCGGCGGGCGGCCGAGCTCCTGGCGGCGGCACCATCCGCCGTCGTGGCCGTCGAGGTCAACCTGTCGTGCCCGAACCTCGAGGGCCGCTCGTCGATGTTCGCCCATGATCCGCACCTGGCCGCCGAGGTGATCGAGGCCACGGCTGCCTGCGGACGACCGCGATGGGCCAAGCTGAGCGCCAACACCGACCGCATCGTCGACGTGGCGGCGGCCGTTGGCGACGCCGGTGCGGACGCCGTGACCTGCATCAACACCCTGCTGGGGATGGCCTTCGACCGCGAGACGCGACGACCTGCGCTGGCCGCAGGAGGCGGGGGCCTGTCGGGCCCTGCGATCCATCCGATCGCCGTACGTGCCGTGCACGACGTCCACCAGGCACACCCCGATCTTCCGATCGTCGGCGTGGGTGGTGTACGCAGCGGCTGGGACGTCGCCGAGTTCTTGCTGGCCGGGGCGTGCGCCGTACAGGTGGGCACGGCCACGTTCGCCGACCCGGCTGCTCCACGGCGAGTGCTCGACGAGTGGCGCGACCTGCAGCGAAGCAGCGCGCTACCGTGACAGGCATGGCAACACCTCCGCAGTTGACACCCGAGCAGCGGGCGGCAGCCCTCGCCAAGGCCGCCGAGGCCCGTGCCGCACGCGCCGAGATCAAACAGCGCCTGAAGATGGGCTCCATCACCCTCAGAGACGCGCTTGACTCCGAGGACCAGAACATGGCCAAGCTGAAGGTCGTCTCCATGCTGGAATCCCTGCCAGGGGTCGGCAAGGTGAAGGCCCGCAAGCTGATGGAGGAGCTGGAGATCGCCGACAACCGTCGGGTGCAGGGTCTCGGGGCCAAGCAGCGCCAAGCGCTCCTCAACGCCCTCGGTGGCTGAGCCCGCTTCGCCGGGTGCTCCGCTGATCATCGTGGTGTCCGGACCCGGTGGGGTCGGAAAGGGCACCATCGTCGATGCGCTCGTACGACGCGATCGCGGGCTCTGGCTCAGCCGCTCGTGGACGACGCGTCGCCAGCGGCCCGGTGAGACCGACGACGACTACCGGTTCACCGACGCCGCCGAGTTCGAACGTCACATCGAACGAGGCGGATTCGTCGAGTGGACGGAGTTCCTCGGCAACTACTACGGCACCCCGGTGCCAGAACCCGATGCGGTCGGCGATCGTGACGTCGTGCTCGAGATCGAGCTCGACGGCGCCTGCCAGGTCAAGAAGCGACATCCCGACGCGGTGATGATCTTCGTACTGCCACCATCTCGCTCCGAGCAGGAACGCCGCTTGCGCGGTCGGGGCGACCCCGACGACCGGGTTCAGGCCCGCCTTCGCAAGGCCGAGAACGAAGAGCCGGCTGGGTTGGCGGTCGCAGACCACGTGGTCGTGAACGATGACCTGTACACCACCGTGGACGAGCTGCTGGCCATCATCGAATCGTCCCGCTCCCGGTAGACTGCGCACATGGAGCGCTCGCACGACACGATGGTGAACCCGGGCATCGAGGAGCTGCTCGGTCGAGTGGAATCGAAGTTCGGCCTGGTGACGCTCGGTGCCCGCAGGGCCCGCCACATCAACGCCTACTTCAACCAGCTCGGAGAGGGTCTCGGCCACATGGTGCCTCCGCAGGTGTCGTCGGTGTCACGAAAGCCGCTGAGCATCGCCTTCGAAGAGATCGCCGCCGACAAGATCGCCTGGGCCGAGCTGCCAGAACCGGTCGACGGTGACGCCGAAGATGCCCCGGCCGAGGACACCGCGGCAGCGGCCGACACCAACTAGGCCCTGCAAGGCCTTTCGATGAGCGCGCTCGCCGGACGCACGATCGTCCTCGGCGTGTCGGGCGGCATTGCCGCCTACAAGGCGGTCGACGTGCTGCGGCGCCTGATCGATGCCGGTGCCTACGTGGTGCCGGTGATGACTGCTTCGGCCGGGCGCTTCATCGGCGCCACGACGCTGAGCGCCCTTGCCAGTGAACCGGTCATGACCAGCATGTGGGAAGGGCCCGACCCGATCCCCCACACCCGTCTCGGCCGGCGGGCCGACGTGATCGTCGTGGCCCCTGCGACTGCGAGGCTGATCGGTGCCTACGCCAACGGGCTGGCAACCGATCTGCTCACGAACACGTTGATCGCCACGACGGCACCCGTCGTGCTGGCGCCGGCCATGCACACCGAGATGTGGGAACATCCTGCGGTCGTGCACAACATCGCCACGCTGATGTCGCGGGGCGTGGAGTTGGTAGGCCCTGGCAGCGGACGTCTGGCCGGTGGTGACTCGGGGGTCGGGCGAATGGCTGAACCTGCCGACATCGTGGCCAGGGTGATCGACGTGACGACCTGCCGCTCTGACAGCCCGGCGCCATCGGTGAAGCGTCTCGACGGCTTGTCGGTGCTGGTCACGGCAGGTGGCACCCGCGAACCGATCGATCCTGTGCGGGTGCTGGCCAACCGCAGCTCGGGCAAGCAGGGCCATGCCATCGCCGCTGAGGCCCATGCTCGCGGCGCCGCAGTGACGTTGATCACCACGGTCGAGCCCGACGTGCCCTCCGGCGTGCCCTCCGGCGTGGCAGTGGAGCGGGTCGAGACGGCCGAGCAGATGGCAGACGCCGTGTTCAAGGCAGCCTCGAGCGTGGACGTGGTCGTGATGGCGGCGGCGGTCGCCGACTTCCGGCC
>Ga0136620_10000673_pt1 | contig 15580 bp, 14 predicted proteins | sample AntDrymUQ4162106_2_FD_104806 | JGI IMG/M metagenome (GOLD analysis project Ga0136620, IMG submission 104806) | Polar desert sand microbial communities from Dry Valleys, Antarctica - metaG UQ416 (21.06) | ecosystem: Environmental > Terrestrial > Soil > Desert | place: Antarctica: Dry Valley... | reverse complement strand
GCGGCGGGCCAGCTCCACGGCCCGGCGACGGAACTCCAGCGGCTTGGCTGCCGGCATGGTGGGACTCCTCTCCGAGACGATCATCGCCTCAGAACAGGTGTCCGCAGAACCGGGGCACGCTCCTCCGCGACCAACCTGCGGATCAACGCCCAATCTTCCACTGAGATCACCCATCCAATCTGTCTGGGTGGCCTCGTTTTCGTCCGTCGCTATGGCCTCATTTTCGAACGTCGCCGACACCCACAGGCACAGACCACACGCTGGCCCCCCAATTCAAGCCACGACAACATCAGAAGGTACTTGTCAAGACGGCGCGATGGGATGAGTCAAGGGCTGACTGCCCACCGCCGCCGGCGCTGACCCATGGGCGTGCCGAATCAGGGCCCCGGCCCGTGAGCGGACGAGCGTGGGGATGCGGCAATCTCCTGATAAACCGCCTACTCATCCTAGGGACCTGGCCACCTCATGACAGGTCCTGATCCACTGTCGTGACTCACAACGAGCTGCTCGCGCGGCCCTCAGTCGCCGCCTAGCGGTAGGTGACGATGGAGATCCGTTTCAAGTTGAGAATGTCCTCCAGCTCCGCGTCAGGCGTTGGACCCTGCACCGGGACGCCAACCACAGTGACTTGCAATGTCGTGCCGTCGGCCACGGTGCGGCGCATTGCATCCGTAACCGTCACCCGCTTCTTCATCCGGATAGCTCGTGACAGCGGTCGATAGTCAAACCGTCGGCGCACGTCGGGCGCGTCGCAGTGGCCTTCGGCGCCGAAGCAGCCGCCATGTCCGAACACGTGGAACGAACCCGCGTAACTCTGGTGCTGTGTGCCCGTGTGCTCGTCAGCGTCCGGATGGTTGAAGTAGATCCGTCCCTCGTAGGATGTCCCCGTGTGGCGGATGCCACCGATCTCAAGATCGGCGCGGGTAAAGTCGTCGCTTCGAGCCACATCGCTGGCGTCCACTGGATCGGTGACAACACGCGCCTCAGGGTTCGCGTCATTTCGGGCGAGGCGCAACGGAGTTTCGGTATCTGCGTACTCGTACCCCAAGGCGTTCACGATCAGCGTTCTTCCTACCGTCATGTTGAAGGGTTCAAGGACAATATTCTCCCAGTCCGGAACTGGCACGGCGTTAATGCGGTTGTGCTGCTGCCATAGCCACCAAACGCGGTCGATCATGCAGTGGTGCGCCCAGAACACCGGGTCGAAGGCTGCGTAGGCAACGTCACCCATTGTGCCGCCCGTCCACCCGTGGACGCGGTCGTGTAAATCCTCAAGGGCATCCGAGAAATCGACAAAGTTCGGCCTACCCAAAACGTCGTCAAGCTGATCGCTTGAGGGCAGCAAACTGGGATCGCGGGGATCCCTGCGGGTGGTGGTCACAACCGGCCGCCCCTGGCGTCGATCGGCCTCCGCCACGAGCGTGTCGAGCCCGGCTAGGACGTTGGCCGAGCCCCCTGCCTCGCTAGCTTCGAAGATCGCCGGGATTTGACGGGTCCTCACCCAGTCCCACCACGGCAAGGTGACACCGGGAACCCGGTCCTGGAGGGCCTGCTCCAAGCGGTAGAGATAGGCGCGGTGCCAGGGCAGAAACAGCCGCTCTGGCAGGTGATGCGGACAGCGCCAATAGGGCACACCGTGTAGGCCAGCGTGCTCAAAGAAGCCACGGTTGTCGCTGCGGACGGTTCGCGAGATGTCTTGAACTTCGCCCCAGGCTCTTCGCAAGGCCGCAACTTCATCCGCGTTCAGGTATGCGGCATTCTTGCGGTGCAGGATGTCGTCACGATCCAAACGCTCGATGTTGGCTGGATCGCCACCATTCATAACACCATTCACGAGTGGAACCTCCAACTCAGCGTGCTTATGGGCGACGGATAACGATGCGTGATGCTAGGCCTACCGCCATGGACGGCGGCGTGCGTGGGATGAGCGCTCCCGACGTGGAGGTCAGGCGGGCAGGCCACAGCTTCTCGGCCCTCGAATCTCAATAGGGTTGCCATGGGTTAGACGTTCGGGCGGGTCAGGTCGAAACTCAGCGTCGGCTCTTCGGTGCGAAGTTGACCGGGGACACCGGTGGCGGCGCCGTACACTACGATCTCCTCAGAGGGGTCAAGCCGAAGTAGCGCGATTGTGGCGGGATCATCGATGGCTCCCGATGTGAATGGCGCCAGCCCCAAGGCCGTACAGACAAGGTGGAAGGTCTGGCCCAAATGGCCAGCGTCAAGCAGGAGCACCCGGTAGGCATGGGAATGGCGGTACTTCCAGGCGTTGCGCTCGATCACTGCGGTCATGACGAACGCGGCTGGCGCCTCGCGAAACCAGTCATGACCGGCGAACACCTGTTGGAGCAGATCGGCATCGACGGTCGGCCCGACGTCTTCTACCGCGTGCTCCCGCGGCAAGTATCGGTACACCCGCGGCGCGAGCCCGGTGACGCGGTGGGCCAGCAGGTACACGTCGATGGGATGTCGGGCACCTCCCGACGGACTGGTCTTTAGTAGGTATTCACCGAGGACCTCATGCGACCTCTCGTCGGTTGCCCCCCATGTCCAGCACATAAGACGACTGAGGGTCGCCAGGTCGAGTGGAGCGTCGGCGAATACTCGCTGCGTTCGCCGCTTGCGGAGCGTCGTCCATAGCCCTCCCCGATCCTCGGCAATGGTGTCCGGCAAGGTAACTACACGGCCAAGGGGAGCCCGCTGAACAGGTGGCGGTGGGTCGCGACGCGCTTGCTCGGTCAGCAGCTGCATCTGCTCGCCGCGGTCCAGCACGTACTTCACGTCGCTGGACGAGAAATGGAACCATCGGGCGTCGTGACCCCACCGCCACCGGCGGGCGACATCGCGGTCCAGACGGTCGAGCTCACTGTCTTCCTCAAGGAGGACTCCGTGGGCAACCAGCTGATCGATTACCTCCTCACCATCCAAGCCGACGCCCGCCACAAGGACGGCCAGGTCGGCCCGCCTCGTAAACTGGGTCGCAGGCGGTAGTAGCTGTAGCAGTGCCGGTGGCACGGTCGAGGCCCTGCGGGCGAGATAGTTCTCGACCCGAAACTCGTCCCTATCCCAGTAGGCGACGAGTGCGTGCGGCCGGCGCACCGATCCGGACATGTGCTGTTAGGCGCAGCAGGTATCGGACCAATAGGCACAGGCCGCGACCTTGAAATTTCCCACTTCGCGACCTTGGACGGTGAACCGAATCTCGGCCGGCGATGTCGGATCTGCTTGCTTCCACGACTCGAGAAGCTTGCTCACTATCTCTGCCGGGAGCTCGAACTCCACCGGGTTGTCTGCCGCGGCACGCTTGATGGCCTCCGAAGCCTCGGCCACGCCCTGCTTGTCCTCGTACACCACGTTGCCCTCCTTCCTGCACCGTCAGTTGTCGGTGCTCCACAACGTCTGACCACCATCCTCCTCAAGCCTCGGCATGGGAAGCCCCAGGTTCGGCGCCTCTTGGGGCTGCCGAACCGACGCGGGCAGACGCTCGCAAACCGTGATGCCGGCGCGTGCACGCGTAGGTCGCTCCGACATGCTGATGGGATTGGACCCTGCGGGCCCGGGGTCGGCTGACGAAGCTAGCCGGGCGACCCCCGGTTGCGAGTTTCCGCGGCAAAAGCACCCTTGTCAGCAAGGAGAAGTGCGGGAGGTCGGCCAGGGTGTTACATCGCCGGCGTCGCCTACGGCGCCCACTGCGGGTCCGAGCGAGCCCAATCCGTGCGCTACGACCGACGCATGAACAAGATCACCCTGATAAGCAGGGGCCGAAATGGCCAGCCAGCAAGGTTCTGGAGCTCCGGCGATCGGGCTGATGCGGCCGCTGACGCGATCTACGACCACATGCGATCCGGACCCCGAAATGCCCACTCACGTGCTATCTCCAACAGGGAACGCTTCTCGACCTCGCGGCGTGGCGTCTGCAGGCAGTGGACCCCGATGTGCTTGCCAGAGCAAGTCATGACTGGCCACGAGGCGCCATCTCCGGCGAGGGGCAGGCAAGGTGGGACGCTGAATGCCGCCACCTCCCGCGCGGGCGCTCGCAGTTCGCGCGGCGGTGCGGGTGGTGCGCGCGGTGCGATCCGCCAACGTCCATCTGTCGGCGGCACCTAGGGGTCTGCTGCTGAACCCGGCGGCGGAGCACGTCGACCATCTCGTGGCCCAACCTGACCACATGCAGCGACCCGTGCTCCGGGTACGCCGCAGGGCACCCGTGTGGCTGCACCGGGGTGGGTGGCAGGCCGTCGAGAGTCTAGGCGACCGGCAACCGCTTAGCCGCAGGTGTGCCGGACTCAGCGCTCTTGCCGGCGGCAGCGCGGGTGCTCTCGAGAACGGGTCACCGTTCTCCTCGTTTGGGGGAGCCGGCGTCACGCGGTGGGCAGGTCGTGTGGCGGGTGAGCCTGGCGGTGAGCTTCGTCACCAGACGTGTCGTGCCCAGGCGCTATCGGCGACGGCGGCGAGAAGCACGATGGTGGTTTGCGCTGACAGGCCTGCCCGCGCGAACACGTGCACGCGGGCACCGCGCACTCCGGCGAGACCCGGAGCGAGGACGACGACCGGTGCAGCCCGAGGCTGCGTCGGCAATCGCACAGCCAGGCGCACATCGTGTGCCGGCCGAGGTGATTGTCACGTCTTCGGTGGCGGCAGCCACGGGCAGGCTGCCGTTTAGCCGGCGACGCGCTGCTCGAGTTGACGGACGCTGCGGCGCAGGTCGCGGGTGAAGAACAGCTTGCCTGGCCCCAGGCTCAGCACGACGTCGAGCACCCTTCCCCTCGTGGTCATGGGCACGCGGCGCACGGTGAGATCGACACGGGTGGTGGTGCCGCCGCCCGGCTCCTCCAGCCGGTACTCCCACCAGCCACCGCGGCCGAACGTGTTGCCGTCGAGCACATCCAGTCGCACCCGACCGGGCTCGGTCCAGTCGTACCGCAGCCGCTGCTAGATGCCACCTCCGACTCCCGATCCTTCGGTGACCTCGGCCCAGTCGTCTCCCTGGGCGTGCACCTGCAAGTAGCTGGCCTCGCTGTTGCCCCAGTTCTGCGCGCGTCCTGGTCCGAAGTCGGTCAGGGCGGCGACGAAGCGCTCCGGCGGGAATTGGCCCGTCGCCGTGACTCGTACCGTCCCCATGGGCCTCTCCGGGTATCGGCGTTGGCCCGATATTGGCACAACCGGTGCCGTTGACAGTGTCTGTGCGGCGGGGCTTGACTGCTTGAACTGCCGACGGTTCGCTCTGGAGGCGCTCATGGCAGACCACAACGACCCCAACGCGGTCAATTCGATCTTCTCGGACATCGACGTTAGCGCGGCCGACCTCTACGACCTGTTCGGCTGGCCCGCTGATGACGACACCGACGGTGACCGGGTGGTCGTCGGGCTCACGTTCGCCTCCACACCGGAGGCCGGCGTCCTGGACCCGGACATGTTGTACCGGATCCTCATGACCGGTCATCCCAGACTGGATTGGGACGGGTCGGACGACGAGGGTGACGGCGGCCTCACCTCGATGCTGCGGCACCTGCAGGGCCTGCTTGAGAACTACTTCGGTAACTTCGACACACCCGAGGTGCGAGCTGTCGTCGGGGCCGACGGACGACAGGTGACATTGCACTTCATCGACTTCCCCGACGGCAGCTTCACGGTGGAGGTGGAGACCGACCGGGCCGTCGAGGCGACCAGCCCGAGCGGGCACCGGATCTCAATCTTCGTCGGCGGACGCGACGACGCGTTCTTCAACGATCTGCCGGGCTTCTTCCGGTCGATCAACTATGCGCCGCAGTTCTACCACGTACCACACACCTCGGACCTGCGCGAGCTGCCCATCCCTAAGACGTTGCTCGAGCTCGAGGGCAACACGTTGTTCAACTATGACCCGAGCAGGCCGGACCACGGCTCCGGTGTCAAGCTGGACCTGCCACCAGGACCATACGAGTGGACCGGCGAACGCTTCGCGAAGGACGCCGACGGCAACTTCCGGTTCGTCTACAGCGGCAAGGATGCACAGGCCGGCATGAACGTCAACCTCATCATGCTGGAGATGCCCCTTGGGTACGTCACACCCGAGGTAGACGACCGAGTCGTCGCGACCTGGGCCGAGAGCTGGGTGCTCAAGGCGTCCGCAAAGGTGGAGACGATCCCGGACCAGCTGTTCTGGCGCGAGCACCCCTGGGCGCTGGTTGACGGCTTCCGCGGCGACGAGCAGCTGAAGCGTTACAAGGTTGTCGACACCGTGGGGCAGCCGTTCGCCGACGCCGGGCTGAACGAGCGGGAGGACTCCCGGCAGGTGGGCGCCAACAACTTCCACCTGGCACCCCACTTCGTGCGCAGGCTGGCGCACCTCGGGTGGGGATTCGGCCCGTCCATCAGCGCGTTGGGCCTAGCTTGTTCCTTCGACCACGACGACAGCCCGGTCTCGGTGCACAAGGTCGTCCGCTCCGCCATCGCCGCGTTTCCCCCGGCCCGAAAAGTGGTGTTCCAACGGCTGCGAATGCCGGACGACTCGTGGAACAGGCGCGGGCTCGACATCGAGCTGCGGCGGCCGCTGGAGATCTTCGTCCCGAACGTTTGCTCCATCGACATGGACACCAACGGCTCGTGGCCGTTCGGCCGGCGTCTCGAGGACCAAGTGGCCACCCGGTTCCTCTCGATGTTCCTGGACATGGACGCCAGGTGGAACGGCAAGCCGTACCACGTCGAGTTGCTCGGGGACCAGGCGCTGTGGGACAGCGCGCCGATCGTGCCCAAGACACCGCCGAACCCGCTGCAAAACGACAAGGAGTTCCTCACCGAGTTCCCGTACCTCGCCGAGCCGTGGTGACCATGGAGCCGCCGGGCACGACCGACTACGACCGCGAGCGCAGCAGCGCCGAGCGTGACATCGCTGAGCTGCGACGTCGGACGCACGAACAGCCGACCGACGTCTCCTCGGCCACCCGATTGCTGTACCGGCGCTACCACCTCGCGACACTCACCGGACGGGTTGACGACCTGCCGGCCGTGCGCGAGGACGTCGATGTCGCTGTGGCGGCGTCTGGGCCTGGCGCCGACCTGGCCCTGCTCAGGGCGCAGATCGACGGCACGCTGCACCGCTTCCGCGACGTTCCCGGCGACTTGGCTCTCGCCAACGGCCTGGCGGAGTCCGCTCAGGGAAGGGCGATCGGCGCCGACCTGCTGCTGGGGGCCGGGGACATCGACGCCGCCCGCGCCGACCTGTTGGCGTTGCTCGACAGTGCGCCGGACTGGACAGTGCTTTCCCGGCTCGCCCACCTTGAGCAGGTAGCCGGTGACGACGCCGCAGCCGACGACCGCTACGCCGAAGCTCAGGACCAGCTGGACGCCAAACAGATGCGCGCGTTCTGCTGGCTGGAGCTCGAGCGGGCGCGCATCGACCGACGGAACTGTCGGCTCACCGACGCGGCAGATCACGTCGACCGAGCCGATCGCTCGTTCAGCGGCTCGTGGTTCGTCGACGAGGCCGCGGCTGCGGTGCGCCACGACCAGGGTGACCTCGACGACGCCATCAGCCTGCAGCGACGCGCGCTGGCGCGCAGCGACCGGCCGACCGGGCAAGAAGCACTTGGCCGCCTGCTGTTGCTCGCCGGGCGGCGCGCGGACGCAGAGGTGGCCTTCGCGACGGCGCTCGCCGACTACCTCGCCAGCATCCAGCAGGGCGAGGTGCACTACCTGCATCACCTCGCCGACTTCCACGCCACGGTGCGACGTGATGAGGCGGCGGCTGACACCTGGGGGGACGAGGCGGCGACGAGCCTGCGGGATCCCCCGACGCTCACCCGTTGACAAGCCATCGCGGACCCGAGCATTCTCGAGCTCAGGGTCTAATTGGAGGCCGTGCAGGGGAGGGCCCATGGGACGCCGCGGGACCCTCGACGACACGTCGCGCAAGGCGCTCGGAGTGATCCGAATCGTCAATGGCGGCCTCGGACTGCTACTGCCGCGGGTGCTGATCCGCCGCATCGACCCGGAGGAACCGCCAAGCCCGGCAGCGATCTACGCGTTCCGGCTGTTCGGGGTACGGACCGTCCTGATCGGTCACGACCTGTTGTTCCGCGAAGGCGAGGCGCTGGATCGCAGCCTCGACGAAGCCGTCGCGGTGCATGCCTCAGACAGCATCACGGCCGCGACGTTGGCCGTCACCGGGGCAGTGCCCCGCCGGACCGGATTGATGCTCACCGTGATCTCGGTGGTCAACACCGTGCTCGCACTGGTGGCTCGCCGTACCCGGCATGGGTGAGGAGGGGGACGCGGCGTGGACTCGTACGACTTCGTGATCGTCGGGTCCGGAGCCGGGGGCGGACCACTGGCCGCGAACCTTGCCTCCGCGGGCTACCAGGTCTGCCTGCTCGAGGCGGGGGGCGACGACACGCCACCAACGTACGCCGTCCCCGCCTTCCACGCGCGCGCGTCCGAAGACCCCGCGCTGGCATGGAGCTATTACGTCGCGCACTACGCGGACCAGGCGCGGGCCGCTCGGGACAGCAAACACGTGGCCGGCAAGGGCGTGCTGTACCCGCGCTCCGGCACCCTCGGTGGCTGCACGGCGCACCACGCGATGATCACGGTCTACCCGCACAACAGCGACTGGGACGGCATCGCCGCGCTGACCGGCGAGCGCTCGTGGCGAGCGAGCGCGATGCGCTCGTACTTCGAGCGGATGGAGCGCTGCACGTACCGGCATCGGCCGCTGGTGCTGCCTCGGTGGCCTTGGCTGGCGCGGCTGGTGTCCTCCATGCCGGTCCTGTCAGACCGATTCATCAACCGCAGCCGGCACGGGTTCGACGGCTGGCTCGAAACTACCCTGGCCGACCCGCTGCTGGTCCTGCGCGACCGACAGCTTCTCGGCATGCTCGCCGAGGCCGCAAAGATGTCCCTGGCCGACGTGCGTGGGCGCCACCTGGACTGGTGGGAACCGCTGGACGGCGCCACGGACCCCAACGACTGGCAGCACGTGAAGACGGGCGGGACAGGCATATGGCGGGTGCCGTGCTCGATCGTCGATGGCCGTAGGAACGGCGTGCGTGAGCGGCTGCAGGCGGTCGCGAGCTCGCACCCTGGCTGCCTCGACATCCGCATCTGCTGCCTGGCCACGCGTGTGGTGCTCGACGACACCGGCTCGGCGGTCGGCGTCGAGTACGTGGCTGAGGCCGGCGCGTACCGCGCGGACGGACAACGCCACGACGCCGCACCGCCTGGTGAATCCGCAACAGTGCTCGCCCGGCACGAGGTGGTGCTCAGCGCCGGGGCGTTCAACACACCGCAGCTGCTGATGCTCTCCGGCATCGGGCCCGCGGACGAGCTGGCCCGGCACGGCATCGACTGCCGGGTCGACCTGCCGGGTGTCGGGCGGAACCTGCAGGACCGGTACGAGGTGGGCGTCGTCAGCGAGGTGGAGGAAGACTTCGTGCTGCTGGAGGGCGCAGCTTTCCGGCCCCCCGCGGCCGGCGATCCACCGGATCCGGCCTGGGCGGAGTGGCAGCGGGGCGGAGGCATCTATGCGACCAACGGTGCGGTCATCGCACTCGTGCACAGTTCCCGGCCAGAGCTTCCCGATCCCGACCTGTTCCTGTTCGGCCTGCCTGCCGACTTCCGCGGGTACCACCCCGGCTACTCGAGCACGCTCACGCAGAGCCAACAGCGGTTCACCTGGGCAGTCCTCAAGGCGCACACCGCCAACACGGCGGGTCAGGTGCGATTGCGGTCGACCGACCCACGCGACCCGCCGGACGTCAACTTCTGCTACTTCGATGAAGGGTCCGACGAGGGACGGGACCTCGACGATGTCGTCCGTGGCGTCGAGCTCGTTCGGGACCTCAATCGCCGGACCGGGGTAGTCAGGGCTGAGCTGTACCCGGGTCCGCAGGTCGACACGAAGGAGCGGTTGCGGGAGTTCGTGGCCGCTGAGGCCTGGGGCCACCACGCCTCGTGCACCGCGAGGATCGGACCCGCGGGCGACGCGATGGCAGTCGTGGACAGTCAGTTGCGCGTGCACGGCGTCGACCGGCTCCGGGTCGTCGACGCATCGGTCTTCCCGAAGATTCCGGGGTTCTTCATCGTGACGCCGACGTACATGGTTGCGGAGAAGGCCAGCGACCTGGTGCTGGCCGCCGCCCGAAAGCGCCTACGTGGCCGGCACGGGACCGACGACCACCTGAGGAGATACGTGCCATGAGCAGCGACGAGGGCGGATCCTTGCCGGGGCGGCTCTACGCGAAGGTGAGCGAGTGGGTCGACCGACGCCGGGGCTGGGATCGGCTGCCGACGCCAGTTGGGCTGGGCGTGCTGGCCGGGCTCCGGCACACCCTGCGCCGGCGGAACTTGCACGACACCGACGCGCTCGCCACGTCGAATGCCCCTCAGCCCGCTCCGGCCGATGAGTCATACCGCTACCAGCGGACGTCCGATGGTAGCTGGAACGACCTAGACCACGCCGCCATGGGCATGTCCGGGTCACGGTTCGGCCGCAACGTGCCGCTCTCGTCGGTCACGCCCGTCACCACCGACAACGTCCTGGACCCCAACCCGCGAGAGGTGAGCCGCCGGTTGATGACCCGGGACCGGCTCGACGCGGTTGAGGGTGCCAACAGTCTGGTCGCGGCGTGGCTGCAGTTCATGATCCACGACTGGTTCAGCCACGGCACCAGCCCCCAGGACGACCCGTGGGTGGTCGAGCTCGCCGCTGCCGACGACTGGTACGAGCGGCCAATGACGATCCTGCGCACGGCGGACGACCCCACCCGCGCTGACGGTGGCCGAGCCGGCCCGCGCAGCAGCGTCAACGTGCTGACCCACTGGTGGGACGGCTCCAGCATCTACGGCACGAGCGCCGCTGAGACGGCCGCGCGACGCTCGTACGACGACGGCAAGCTGAAGCTCAACGAAGACGGTTCGATCCCGCGACCGACTGACTCAAAGCAGGACCCCGTGATGGTCCCGGGCTTCTGGCTCGGACTCGGCCTGCTCATCACGCTTTTCACCCACGAGCACAACGCGATCTGTGACCGGCTCAAGGCTGCCTCACCCACCAGCACCGACGAGCAGCTCTTCCAGCGCGCCCGGTTGGTCAACGCCGCCCTGTTGGCCAAGATCCACACCGTCGAGTGGACCCCGGCCGTGATCAGCCACCCGACAACCGTGACCGCGCTGCGCGCCAACTGGTGGGGACTGGCCGGTGAGCGGGCGTCCCAGCTGTTCGGCCGGATCAGCGACAACGAGGTGATCAGCGGCATCCCTGGCTCGCACGTCGACCACTACGGGATCCCGTACTCTCTCACCGAGGAGTTCGCAGCGGTTTATCGCATGCACCCGCTGCTCCGCGACGACTGGAGTCTGCGGACCGTCGCCGACGACACTACGCTACGGGACTGCACGTTCCGCGAGCTGTCCGGCCCGGCCGGGGCCGAGGTGCTCGGTCAGCTGGCCGCCGACGACCTGTTCTACTCCTTCGGGACGCTGCCGCCGGGTTTCGTGTCCCTGCACAACTTCCCCAAGTTCCTGCAGGAGTACGAGCGGCCGGACGGCCGCGTCGTCGACCTCGCCGCCACTGACATCGTGCGCACCCGGGAGATGGGAATACCACGCTACAACGAGTTTCGCAGGCTGATGCACCTGAACCCGTTCCCGAGCATCGACGCGATGACTGACAACCCGATCTGGGCCAGGGAGATCAATGAGGTCTACGACGGCGACGTGGAAAAGGTCGACCTGACGGTTGGGCTGTTCGCCGAACGGCGCCCGAGGAACTTCGCCTTCAGCGACACGGCATTCCGCATCTTCGTGCTCATGGCGTCACGCCGACTGAACAGCGACCGCTTCCTCACCGACAACTACACGCCCGAGGTCTACACCCAGGCTGGGCTGGACTGGATCGCGGACTCGTTGATGTCCGACGTGCTGTTGCGCCACCACCCAAGGCTGGAACCGGCCCTGCGCGGACTCCCCAACGCGTTCGCGTCCTGGCACCGGGCGAGTGCCTAGCGACGGTACTCGCTGACGTCGTCGGCGTCGGAGCGGCCGAGTATGCGCATGAGCACCGACGTCATCGTGTAGGAGTCGTCGTCGAATCCGCCATGGGAACTCGACCGGCTGCGGCTGTCGTCTGGTGCCGTGTGCGGTGCCCACACGAGGTTACCGCCAATCGCGGCGACGGCATCGCGCAGGTTGGTGTTGTCGATCGTCGTCGACTCGAAGAGCTGCATGCCGACGAGTGGCACCTCGGGTGCATCTCGCGTGCTCGGGACCTCCAGCGCTCGCGACACCAGGTAAAGAAGGGACTTCCGGTAGAAGGTGAAACCGCCGGCCTCGCAGATGTCGTCCAGCTCGGCCTCGTCGGTCATCGCGAACGAGACGAACCGTGGTGTGGTGCCATCCGCGTGGCGCAACAGCGGGAGCACCTCATCGAGGAACGTGTCGGTCCGGATGGCCGGCGCGAGATAGGCGAGCGAGACGACCGGAATCCCGGCAGCGGCGAGCAGTTTGAGCACACCGATCGCGAAGATCGCGCCCGCGCTGTGGCCGACGACGTGCACTTGCGTGTTCTCGTGGTCCCCGACGTAGGACTTCAGCCGGTCGATCGTCAGCGTCGCGCCCTTGCCGGGTTCGGCCGCCTGCACGGCGTTGCCCTTCATCTGCTCCCACAGCGGCCGTGTCACCCGCCTGGCGGTGCTCTCCACCAACCGGTCCAGCCGCTCGACCAGGTCGCCGAGCAGCGAGGCGGCGGAGAAACCGAACGGCAGCCGGTCGGTGACGAGGTCGGCGAGGATGTGTCGGAAGGTCTCCTGAACGCCGGTCTCCCAGGCGAACGTGACCGGATAGACCTCGTTGCGCAGCCACCAGTCCAGGTGCTTGCCAGCAACGGCGAGCCCGCTTGTCTCGCTGGTCAGCCCGCCGTGCGCGTACAGGACGACGTGTCGCTCATCCCACTGGTCGTGCTTGGCCCGCATCGTGGTGAAGATCTGGTCGAGCTGTGCCTGATTGCTGGAGAAACCACCCGATGTCGACAGCGCCCCGTCGTTGCCGAGGTTGACGACGTGCGGGACCAATCGCTCCTGCTCGACTCCGGCCTGTTCCACGACCCGGCGCGCGATCCCTCCGCCGAAAACCGTCGTTGTCCGGCCTCGCTGGGTCCGCTGCCGTGGCACGCCTGGCCGGACGACCCACGCGTCGTAGGCCGAGTCGAGCCAGTCGTCGTATGGGAGCGTGGCGAACCCGCCGCCGCCCCAGTCGGAGCCCCAGGAGTTCTGCACCTGGAAGCCGACATCGTTGTACCCGACGACCGCAAAGGCGTGCCCTCCGATGCCCATCGCCTGGTCCGAGCGCCGGATGACGTAGGCCGCCTCGTCGTCTGCGGCCGGCTCCAGCCAGCCGTCGTGGATGGCGGCTGAAGCGACCACGCCGGACAACTCGTTGATCGCGGACTGCATGTCGTCGAGGTGCAGCACGTTGACTCGGTAGAATGCCCCCAGCGGACACCGCTGGGCGAGGTTCACGACCTTGGGGTCGGTTTCGGCCCGCAACCCGAGTGCGGCCGCAGCCTCGTCGTCGTCTGCCTGCCAGTGCTCGTCGGGGAGGACGCCATGGTGAAGCCACGCCTTGAGCGCCCCCCGCAGCGACGAGCCGACGTCGGTCTCGTTCTCGAACTCGTCGTAACGCCGGGCGAACCAGTAGAGCATCCCCGCGCTGACCCGGAACGGTTCGGGCTGGGTCGCTACGACGGCGTCGATGACAGCGGCGAGCGCGTGCCCGGTGCAGGAGCTGCCGACCTGCTCGCGGACGTGTCGGTTGTCCTTGCTGCGGTCGGTGCTCGGGGGCAGCGGCTGCAACCGGGGCCGGTAGTCGAGATCGCGCGCGTCGAACACGTCGGGCAAAGCATCAGCGACGAAGTGCTTGTCGCCAACGGGCGCCGTGCCCGGGGAGATCGTCTTCGGCATGGGTCCCGCCCTCTCTGGTGGTAGGGGCCCAGCATGCTCCGACGTGCCCTCCTTGTGGAGCCCTTAGTTCGGGCCAGGATGAACCTCCCTGGGCGCTATCAGCGGGGCGGCCCCGCAGATGACTGCTGGTCCCGAGCGGGAAGCTCGACTGGACCAGCGGATCGTCGAGCTGTATGAACGGCGTTGGAGCAGCAGGTCGGTGGCCAGCGAGCTGCCACGATGCCGCTCACCGTCCCGGTCCTCCGCGCCCTTGACCCGTGTCGCGCGGTGAACGCACCAGCGGCCGCCCGTTCTGCGGCCACTCACTGGCAACCCGATCGACCGCCGCGACGCCTACCGGATGGTCGGCGGCGAAGGTCGCCGGCATCTCACACCATCGGACGCCTCAATTGGGGTGCCCGCTCACGCCGCTTCCTCGTCGTCGACGCAGCGCGTCTTTTCGCCGCCGCTGTGCGCGGGAGAGGTGTAGAGGTGGAGTCCCCCAGCGCACTGTGCGGCCATCCGCAGGCAGGCGCTTGAGCGACTGCGTTCGTTGAGCAGCCGCCCGGGAGGTGCTTCTATGCACTTGCCGACTGCTTGAGGCCGACACCCGAGCAGAAGGGGGCAACGATGTCCCGGACCATCGACCTCATCCAGGCCCTCGCGTGGCCGGTCGTCACCGTGGCCGCCTTGCTGCTTCTCCGTCGTCCGCTAGCCCGAGCGCCGGAGGCGCTCAGCGGTCGGGTGACGAGGTTCTCCTTGTCGATAGTCTCGATCGAGTTAGCGCCTCTAAACCTGTGGAGACCGACTGGCGGGTAAACATGGGGGCCGAGGACCTGGACGTGCGCCGCCTAACGACGTCGATTGTCTTCGACCGCTGGGCCGCGACGCTGTTGGAACAACTTTCCGCTGAAGACGGCGGTGCGGAGCGCGGTCGTCGAACTTGAAAAACGCATCAGGATCATCGAACGGAACGCACCTCAACAAGATGCCGCCAGTGACCAAGAGGTCAATCATGACTAACTGGCAGTGAACCGGACCCGGTCCCTTGGACAGGTTGGTTGACTATCACGCGGCCTGCTCCTTGCCGGCAAGCCACTGCTCGTGGGTTTCGCGGGGGGTGCGGTGGCCGAGGCGTTCGATCAGCCATTCGCGGTTGTAGAGCTCGACGAAGTCGGCGACGGCCTGGCGCAGCTCGTCGATGGTGCGGTAGGTGCGTGCCCACAGGCACTGCTCCTTGAGAGTCTTGATGAACCGTTCGGCGCAGCCGTTGCACTCGGGTTCACCAGGGAACGCCGGCGAGTCGGTGATGCCAAGCCAGGCCAGCGAGCCGACGAAGTGGTGCGAGCGGTACTGGGCGGATTCAACCGGTCGTCGCAACACCGGCTTCCTGCAGCAACAGTAGATGCTCGTTGAATGCTTCGGCCGGAGTCTTCCATCCGAGTGTCTTTCTTGGGCGAGTGTTGAGCGCGTTGGCGACAGCTTCGATCTCTTCGACGCCCCACCTCGATAGATCGGTGCCCTTAGGGAAGTATTGGCGCAGCAGGCCGTTGGACGCTCCTATGTTTGTCAAGCGGCCTCGGTGGCGTCGTGGAGTTGGGCTGCGGTCTCGATCTTTCGGTAGAGGCGGCGGGCCAGCGCGCGCTTGACCGAGCGTCGGATGTCGCGGT
>Ga0136620_10000671_pt1 | contig 15593 bp, 15 predicted proteins | sample AntDrymUQ4162106_2_FD_104806 | JGI IMG/M metagenome (GOLD analysis project Ga0136620, IMG submission 104806) | Polar desert sand microbial communities from Dry Valleys, Antarctica - metaG UQ416 (21.06) | ecosystem: Environmental > Terrestrial > Soil > Desert | place: Antarctica: Dry Valley... | reverse complement strand
GGCGCTGCGAATCCCGACCGAGATGTTCACGGTCATCTTCGCGATTCCCCGCACCGCGGGCTGGATGTCGCAGTGGCTGGAGATGATCGACGACCCGGAGCAGAAGATCGCGCGGCCGCGTCAGATCTACACCGGCGAGCGTGAGCGTGACTACGTCCCGATAGCCGACCGCGAGGGTCCCGAGAAGATTGCCGGCCCGCCGGCTCGGCGGCCCAAGCGGCCGCGGCGCGGCGCCTGACCGCCTGGAGGCTGACCATCCGTCACGGCTCGCAGGTCAAGCGCGAGCGCTTCGCGACCCTGGGCGAGGCGGTGGCCGAGCTCGAGCGCCGCGCCGAGCAGATCCGAGACGACGGCGGCCTGCCCGAGGTCTCGATGCTGCGTGACTTCACGCCGAACCAGCGCGTCGAGGCGCGCCTCGAGCTCAGCGCCGGTGGGCTCCTGCGGCGCGTCGAGGCGGGGCTCGACGTGATGGGCGACGGCACGCTGGTCCCGTATAGCGGTGCGATCGTCAAGCGGCGGCTCGAGCCCGAGTCCGGGGCTAACCCCTTCGAAGCCGTCCGCGACGCACTTGAACCGATGAGCGGCGGGCGGCGGGCGTGAGCCCGCCGGACGAGCTCGGGCTCGATCGCGAGCTCGAGGGCGTCGAGGTCGGCCGGCGCGTGCGCCTGCCGAGCGGCGCGCGGCCTCCGTACGCCGTTTTCGTCAACGGCGTGCGCCAGCTCCAGGGCGCCGACTACCGCCTCGAGAAAAGCGGGATCGTCTTCTCAAGGCCGATCGTCAAGGAGGGCAAGGTCAGTGGCTGGCGCTGGACGGCGATGCTGCTGGGCCTTTTCGGCAGCTACCGCAAGCACGAGGTCGTCGACGTCGAATATCAGCGCGACGGACGCGTCGAGCTCGCGTCCGACGTCGAGGTCGGCGACTAGAAGAGCTCGAACTCCTAGCCCTCCTCGACCGGCGGCGGCCTGCGGATCCTCCAGCGCCGAACATCGGGAGTGGCGTCGATGTTGCCCGACAGGTCGGTCGCGCGTGTTCGGAACACGTGCCTGCCGGGGTCGAGGCGCTTGTAGCGCCGCGGCGACTTGCACGACCGCCAATCCTGCTTGTCGAGCTGGCACTCGAAACCGGACGCCGGCTCGCTGGCCTGAAACTTGAAGTTGGCTCGCGTGCTCGAGCCGCGCTGGGCCGGTCCCTTGAGGATCTTCGTCTGGGGCGGGGTCGTGTCGAATGCCTCCCTGAAGATCGCCACGATCGCGTCGTCTCCGCTTGCCGCCGCGTAGAGCGAGCTCGAGTCCGGGGCGAGGGCCAGCGACCCGACCCCGGTGAGCCCGTCGACGGTCGCGGCGCATGGCTGCTCGGCATCGGCGTCTGAGACGCAGCCCAGAGGGGTCAGCGACGGGCGCACCGTGTCGCGGGCGAAGCGGCTGATCGCACCGGGATTCGACGACCCGACGTAGACGGAGCGCCCGTCGGCGGTGACCACGACGGAGCGCGCCCCGTCGAGTCCGTCCGCGGACTGGACGCAGGAGTCGACCTGGGTGGCGCTGTCGCCGATGCAGCCGCGCGGCCGCAGGGTCCCGTCGGAGGAGATCGCGAAGCGGACGAGGGCGTCGTCGCTGCTCGCGGCGGCGAAGAGCTCCTCGCCGTCGGGGCTGATCGCGAGCGAGGAGACCCCGCCGAGCCCGTCGACGCTGCGTGTGCAGTCGTCGTCCCCGCTGTCGTTGTCGTCGACGCACCCGACGGGAGTCAGGCCGCCGGTCGCCGGATCGCGGCTGAAGTGCGTGATCGCATCGTCGGCCGACGCCGTGTAGACCGATCCGCCGTCGGGGCTCACGGCGACGAAGCTCACCCCCCTCAGCCCGTCGGCGCTGGCACCCGTCGAGCCGCAGTCGTCGGGGCCGCTCGGAGCATCGTTGTCGTCGATGCACCCTAGTGGGGTGAGCGCCCCGCTGGAGGCGTCGCGCGCGAAGGCGACGAGTGCGTCGTCCTCCGCGCCGGCGACGTAGAGCGAGCGTCCGTCGGGGCTGATCGCCAGCGAGCTCGCGCCACGCATGCCATCGGTGCTCTGGGCGCAATCGTCGGGCCCCTGGCCCGGATCGTCGTCGTCGACGCACCCGAGCGGAAGCCCGCTGGCCTCGAAGCGAACGAGCGCGTCGTCACCGCGCGATGCGGCGTAGAGGTAGCGGTCGTCGGGGCTCACCGCCAGCGCGCGGACCCCGTCGAGACCGTCGGTGCTCTGCCCGCAGAAGATCTCGCCACCGGGATCGTCGTCGACCAGGCACGGCTGGGGCAGGACCTTGCCCGTGTAGAGGTTGCGCACGAGGCCAACGATCGCGTCCTCGGCGGGTGAGGCGACGAGAACCGAGCGCCCGTCGGGGCTCACGACCACACCGGAGGCCCCCCGGAGCCCCCCGATCTGGATCTCGCACTCGTCGAGCGTGTACGACGGGCCGAAGTCCTCGACGCAGCCCACCGGACGCAAGTCGCCACCGGCTCCGAGCGCGGGGCTGCTCAGGGCGAGGGTCGCCAGGCTCGTGCCTACGAAGCCAGCAATTGCGATGCCGATCCCCGGCCAGCGCGCCGACACTAGCCGTTGCGGTTTCTCTTCTTGACCCTCCAGCGGCGATCCGCGGGGGTGGGGTCCGCGTTGCCGGCGGCATCGATCGCGCGGACCGCATAGACATGAGCGCCGCGGTCGAGGCCCTTGAGCTTCTGCGGCGGGCTGCAGGGCTCAAAGCCGCCGTCGTCGAGCTGGCACTCGAACGTGACGCCGGGCTCGGAGCCGCCGAAGTCGAACTTGACGTTTCGCTTCTTGATCTTCTTCTTCGGCCCGTCGGTGATCTTGGTGTCGGGGGGAAACCTGTCGACGTTTCCGGACGCCGGCTGGGTTGACGGAAAGAACTCGTCGGCGCCGATGTCGGGCGCCGCGCCCTGAACGCGCGGCTCCCCGTCGAAGTCGAGCGATCCGAGCCCGCCCACGTCGCTACCCGCGTCGATCGTCGGGGATCCAACCGCCTGGTGGAAGTCGCCGACGCCGGGGTTGACGAATTGCGGCGGAGAAAGCTGATTCGTGGGCGACCCCGGGAGCGTCATCGCGCCAGACCCGTTGGACGTCGCCGTGTCGAAGTTGGAGAAGCTGAGGTCGACGTTGGCCATCGCGGGATTGTTCGCGTTGCGGGCAACATCGACGGTCGCGTCGGCGATCACGTTGCGCCCATCGAAGGTGTGAGCCGTGCCGGGCCCGGCGGTACCGACGCTGATGCCGATCGAGCCCGACCCGGTCGCCACCGCGGTCAGATTTCGGGCCGTCGTGGTGGTCGAGGTCCCGATGGGCGTCGACGACCTGACGGCACGCCCGCCCGGGGCGGCGTCCCAGCAGACGCTGTCACGCACTGTGGCGGGAGCGAACGCGCACGCTGACGTGCCCAGGCTTGCGACCACCAATCGCTGCGCCGTCGAGCCACTCATCGCAAGCGCCACGTCCGGCCCCGCATAATGAATCTCGAGCTGGGTGAGGCGTGCGCCGGCCGACGTGACGTCCACGCCCTGGCCCACCGCGGAGGAGATCAGACGCGGCCGTGGCGCGCCGGCGATCCCATGGACGTCGATCGCATCCGCGATCGTCAGCGTTTGGGTGTCGAGGAGATAGTCCCCAGGCAGCACGAAGACCTCGTCGCCGTCGTTTACCGAAGCATCCTCGACCGCGTCCTCGAGATCACAGGGATTCGTGTCCGCACAGCTTTCGGCCGGCCCGTCCCCCCCGGGCTCGGCAAAGCGAAACGCGGCCGATGCAGGCGCGGCGGCGGCGAGCAGGCCGGCGCACGCGGCCGCAGCGATGATCACCCTGCCCGAAGCCCCCGTCACGGCGGTCAGGTTAGCCGCTCGGTGTCAGGCCGGCGCCGGCTCGGCAGCGGGCTCGCCGAGCCCGACCAGCGAGGCGACGCGTTCGCGGTGGATCCGCGAGGCGCCGAACAGCTCGCCCGAGGCTCTGGCGCGCTTGAGCCAGAACTGCAGGTCGTGCTCCCAGGTGAAGCCGATCCCGCCATGGACCTGCAGCGAAGCGGCGGTCACGCTCCAGGCGGCATCAGACGCGCGCGCCTTTGCCATCGAGGCGGCCAGTGGGAGCGTCTCGGGCTCGGCGTCGGCGGTCCAAGCGGCGTAGAGGGTCAGCGAGCGCGCCTCCTCGGTGTCGAAGAGCATCCGAGCGCACTGATGCGAGACGGCCTGGTAGGCGCCAATCGGGCGCCCGAACTGCTCGCGCTCCTTGGCGTAGTCGACGGCCATCTCCATCGCGCGCTGGGCGACGCCGACGAGCTCAGCCGCGACGGCGATCATCGCGCGGTCTATCGCCGGGGCGACGTCGCCGGGGAGCGGATCGCCGCCGCTCGCCGTGACGTGCGAGTAACGCCGCGTCGCGTCAATCAGCTCGAGGGATTCGATGGTTGCGTCGCCGGGCTCGACGAGCTTGGCCCCGTCGCCGTCGTCGAGCAGCAGCACAGCCGCTCCGTCGGCGTCGATCACCAGCGAGGGCTCGGGCTGCGTCGTAGCGACTCCGCCGCGGCCCTCCCCCGACGCGATGCCCCCGAGCCAGCGCTTAAGCTGCTCGTCGGATCCCGCCTCGGCGAGGATCAGGCCGGCGACGGCATTGGAAAGAAACGGAAGCGGCGCACAGGCGTAGCCGAGCTCCTCGCAGATGATCGCGAGCTCGACGATCCCCAACCCCTGGCCACCGAGCTCCTCGTCGAGGGCGATCCCCGGCCAGCCGAGGTCGCAGACCTGCCGCCACAGATCGTCGTCGTAGGCCCCCTCCTCGGCGAGCTCGCGGACCTTCTCGGGCTTAAAGCGCGAGCCCAGGAACTCCCGTGCCGTGCTCTTGATCTCCTGCTGCTCGTCGTCGAAGCCAAAGTTCATTTACGGCATCACCAAGTCCTAGCGAAGCCTGGGCAGGCCGAGCACGCGCTCGGCGACGATGTTCTTGAGCACCTCGGTCGTCCCGCCCTCGATCGAGTTCGCCCGCGCACGCAGGAATCGATAGGCCCACTCGGAGTCGCGCTCGAGCCCGTCAGGCCCGAGCACCTCGGATGCGAGCTCGGTCAGCTCCTGGTTGAGGTCGGCCCACTCCCACTTCGCGATCGAGCCCTCGGGGCCAGGGATCCCGGTCTTCATCGTCTGGGTGAGGGCACGCATCGCGCCGAGCCGCAGCGCCTCGGAGCCGACCTTGATCGCGGCGATGCGCTGACGGATCAGCGGATCGCCGCCGAGGCCGCGCTCGTTGACGAGCTCGACGAGCGCTTCGAGGTCGCGCCGGATCCCGACCGCGGAGGCGGCGCCGAGGCCGGCGCGCTCGTTCATCAGGGTCGTGATCGCGACGTTCCAGCCGTTGCCCTCGCCGCCGATCAGGTTCTCGTCGGGGACGTAGGCGTCCTCGAAGAAGATCTCGTTGAACTCGGCCTCGCCGGTGATCTGGCGCAGCGGGCGGACGTCGACGCCTTCTTGATCCATGTCGCAGATGAAGTAGGTCAAACCCTTGTGCTTGGGAGCGTCGAAGTCGCTGCGCGCGACGAGCATGCACCACTTCGACTCGTGCGCAAAGGTCGTCCAGACCTTCTGGCCGTTGATCTTCCAGCCGCCGTCCTCCTTGACCGCCTTCGTCTTAAGCGACGCGAGGTCGGAGCCGGACTCGGGCTCGGAGAAGCCCTGGCACCAGATCTCCTCGGCCGACAGGATCGGCTCGAGAAAGCGCTCCTTTTGCTCCTCGGTGCCGTGCGCGATCACGACCGGGCCGCCCATCACGAGGCCGAGCACGTTCGCGGGCCTAGGCGCCTTGGCGCGCGCGATCTCCTCGGAGAACAGGGCCTGCTCGATTAGCGTCGCGCCGCGGCCGCCGTACTCCTTCGGCCACGAGACGCCGGCCCACCCGCCCTCGTGCATCTTGGCCTGCCACTCGCGCTCGAACTTGAAGCGCTCGAGGTCGGTGTGCGGGGCCGCGCCGGGGTTGTTGGCCTCGATCCACTCGCGCGCCTCATCCTGGAAGGCCTGCTCCTCGGGGTTGAGACTCAGATCCACGAGGCCGAAAGCTAGTCGAATACGTAGAGCACCGCGATCGCAGCGCCGATCCAGGTCACACCGGCGAGCACCATCCCCGGATCCTCGGTCAGGATCGCCGCCGTCGAGCGCGTGTCGCCGCGGTCGTAGATCAGGTAGAGGTAGCGAAAGATCCCGTAGAGGACCGACGGCGCGGTGGCGAGCATCCTCGAGCCGACGAGGGGTGAGTCGATCGCGTAGATCGCGTAGGAGATGATCGCAGCCGCGGTGACCATCGCGATCATCTGGTCGAGGAAGGGGATCGAGTAGTGCTCGAGCACCGGCCGGCTTGTGACGGGCTGCGCCAACCCCGCCGTCCCCGCAGCCGGCTCCGCCGGCTTACCGCTCGCCTGCGGCCCGCTGGCGGAGGAGACGGCGGGCATTTCCGTGATGGCCTCTTGACGACGTTTCGTGAACCCCAAGAACAGCGCCAACATCGCGGTGCAGAGCAGCAGGAACTCCGATGCCTGGGCCTCGACGGCGACGGCGCCGGCGATCACGCGAAGCAGGAACAGCGACGCGATCGTCATCACGTCGACGATCACGAGGCGCTTGAGGAGGAGCGTGTAGGCGGCCGTGATCACGCCGTAGAGCGCCACGAGACCGCCCGCCTCGGCGTCGACCGCGACGAGCGGGATCGCGACGGCCGCGACGGCGAGGACCAAGGCGATCGTCGCGGCAGCGGCGACGGACAGTTCCCCGGCGGCGATCGGCCGATGGCGCTTCTCACGGTGACGGCGGTCGTGCTCGGCGTCGTGGATGTCGTTGAACAGGTAGCCCGCGCTCGACATCGCGCAGAACGCGGCGAAGACGAGGACGGCGTCGAGGACCTGCGCGCTCTCGTCGACCTGGCCCGAGAACAGCAGGCCCGCGAAGACGAGCAGGTTCTTTATCCACTCCTGCGGGCGCAGGGACCGGGCCAGGGGGAGCATCGCGCGAAGGTTAGGCGGAGCGGCGCCGCGAGCTGCGTCTAGCGCGGCGAGAGCACGGGGATTCCCAGCGCCGCCGCTGCAGCGCCGAGACGATCGTCGTAGGTGACAAGCGCGTCGAGGTCGTCGCGAATCAGATCCGCGGTGGCGAGGTGGACCGCGTCGAGGCTGCGTAGGCTTGGAGAGCCGATCGAGGCGGCTCGGTCGCGAACTTCGACCCCGATCGGGATCAGCCTCACGGCGGGTATGGCCGCCTCAGCGAGCGCAACTGCTCGGCCCCCCAACCGACGCGCGGCCCTCCTTGCCTCGATGACGAGCAGGTCGCTGGAGACGATCCGGCTTACGCGCCCCCGCAGGGCCGGACTCTCGGGCTCATCCGCGAACAGCTTCACGAACGCGGAGGCGTCGAAGTACGTTCGCTCGCCGTGCAACCAGCCGCCTGCTACGGGAGCCGCTCCTCGCGAAGCTCCTCCAGGATCCGCGTTGCCCTGTAGGGATCATCGGGATCCATCGGGAGCGGCTCGATCTCTTTAAGAACCTCGGCGAGGGGCCGCTTCGCCGGCCGGGCCCCGTACTTGTCGACCAGCGACCGCGCCCATCCATCCTCGTCGGACTCGACAGCCGACGTTTCGACCGCGCTCGCTCCACGAAGGATCAGATCGCGTGCGACCGCTGCATCCGAAGGCGAGCCGTTACCTGCGGAACGGGCCATCTTGAGCGCGTCCTCGACCTCGCCGTCGCGAACGATTGCTATGCGGCGGTGTTTGGTGGGCATCGAGAGCGCAGTGTAACACCTGGTGTGTCACCTAATCTGCGCGAAACGTGCCGGCTCCGCGTCCCCGACCGCCTCGGTCAGGGCTCGATCAGGACCCCCGGGTTGAGCGTCCCTGCGGGATCGAGCGCCCGCTTTGCCTCGCGCAGGGCGGCGGCGAAGCGGTCGGGCCGCTGGCGGTCGTACCACGGGCGGTGGTCGCGACCGACGGCGTGGTGGTGGGTGATCGTGCCGCCGGCGTCGATGACCGCGTCCGAGACGGCCGCCTTGATCTCGTCCCACTGCTCGACCTCGGCCCCGCGCCTCGCCGGTGCGAGGACCGTGTAGTACGGCGCGGGCCCGTCGGGGTAGACGTGCGTGAAGCGGCACGACAGCAGCGCCGAGCCCGGGCCCTCGATCGGTGCGTCTGAGACCTCCGAGACCGCGCGGCGGGCAGTCTGCATCACCTGGGAGTGAAAGTCGGCGAAGCGGTCCCAGGTGATCGCGGTCTCGAAGGTGTCCGAAAGCACACCCAGCGCGACGAAGGTGTCGCGCAGATAGGGAGCCGCCAGGAAGGCGTTGCGCCACGCTCCCACCGAGTCAGTGCGCAACACGTCCTCCGCTGCGCGTCCGGGCGTGTCGCGGTTCGTTTCAGGGCGGCGGTTGCGGACCTCGCCCGGCGCGCCCCCGTGCTCGCGCGCGACTTCGAGCGCGATCCGCATCGGCTCGTCAACCGGGTGGTGTGCCGACTCGAAGCCGAGGACGAGTAGGGCCCTGTCCGGCGGCCCGGCACTGGTCAGCGCCGACTCGGCCTCATCGAGCAGTCGGCAGTTGGCTGGATACATGCCCGACTGCGAGATCTCGCGCACGGCCTCGGCCGCGGCGCCGAAGTCGTCGAACGCCACGCCGCAGGACGACTTCCACCGCGGCCGCTCCTGGAGCCTCACCCAGGCCTCGGTGATCACGCCGAGCGTCCCCTCGGAGCCGATCAGCATCCGGTCGGGGCTCGGTCCCGCGCCCGACCCGGGGAGTCGACGGCTCTCCCAGGTCCCCGACGGCGTGATCGCCCGCACCGACTCGACGAGGTCGTCGATGTGCGTGTACAGCGTCGCGAAGTGCCCCCCGGCGCGCGTCGCGATCCAGCCGCCGAGCGTCGAGAACTCGAACGACTGCGGAAAGTGGCGCAGCGTGAGTCCGCTGGGGCGCAGCTGGTCCTCGAGCGACGGGCCGAACGTCCCCGCCTGGATGTGTGCCGCCCGCGAGGTCTCGTCTACCTCGAGCACGCGGTTCAGCGCGCCGAGGTCGATCGTCACCGCGCCGGCGTATGTGTCGCCGATGCGCGGTTCGACCCCGCCGACGACGCTCGTCCCACCGCCGTACGGGATCGCCGCCGCGCCGGCATCGGCGCACCACTCCAACACCGCTTCGACCTCCGCCTCGTCGGTCGGCCGCGCCACAAGGTCGGTCGGGTTGTCGATCCGGCCCCGAAACGCCCGCACGACGTCGCGGTACGCGCGCCCGTAGGAGTGCGAGACGCGGTCGTGGCGGTCGGCGCTGACGATCCCCTCCAGCGACGCCGGCACCTCCAGCCGCGGCTCGGGCAGTTCGATCACCTCGAGCGCGACGGGCTCCTCGACGTCGTCGTCACCGAAGCCGAGCCGATCGCGGATCCCCGGCGACGCCGCCTCGAGATCGGACCGCGACGGCTGGCCGTCCTCGTAGCCCCAGCCCCAATGCTTTCGCCGCCGGCTCACCCGTCCTCGATCTCGTGCGCCGCCTTCAACGCATCGATGTCCATGCGGTCCATGGGCCGATCGGCGGCGCGCTTCATCGCCAGCAGGTCGTCGAGCGAGCAGATCAGAACCGGCATTCCCTCGTAGTCTGCCTCTTGCGCTCGCTCGCGCAATTCCGCAAATCGAGGTATCTGCGGCAGACCTTGCAGCACGTCGACTATGCCGAGGTCCGTCCTTACGAGAGCCTTGTCACCGGCCCGCAGGAAGGTGCGGATCGCATCCGAAGTCAGCGAACGGCCGCGAACCTCAACCTTTCCCCCGAGCTCCTCCAGAACCTCCGCGAGGAGATTCAGGTTCTCGGGATCCGGGTCGGGGACGATGTCGATGTCCTCCGTTCCGCGAAGGTAGCCCCAGGCGTTGACAGCGAATCCCCCGACCAAGACGAAACGCACATTCGCCTTGACGAGTCGCTCGAGCAGATCGCGAAGCTGCGCCGGATCCCGACTCACTTGCCGCGCGCGATGCCCTTGAAGGAGAGCAGGAACTCGCTGAGGGCAAGCCCCGCGGCCAGGTTCACTCCGAGCGGGCGCTTCGCGTCCTCACGAAGCCGCCTCAGGCGCGCGACCTCGTTGTCCCGCCACGGGTCGTCCTGCTTCAGGCTGCGCGTCTCGGCGGACTCGCTCATGACGCGACTGTAGCCCGCATGCCGACCTACCAGTGCACGCCCTTCATCAGGTATGCGAACGCGACCTGCTCGGTCGAGGCCTGCTCGTCGGCGCCCTTGCCCTTCTCCCCCTTGTCGCCCTTGGCTGCGCTCGAGTCGGGAAACAGCTTGTAGGCGGTGTTGAGGATCGCGTCGGAGGCCTTGGGGGCGACGTTGTAGAGCAGCTCGCCGAAGTTGCCGAGCCGCGTCGCGATCTTCTTCGGCCGCGTGATGATCGCCTCGGCGATCATGTCGGCGGCCTCGTCGGGGGTGCTGGTCGGAAAGGCGTCGTACATCTTCGTCGGCGCGATCATCGGCGTGCGGACGAGCGGCATGTGGATCGTCGTGATCGCGACGCCGTCGTCGACGACCTCGGAGGCGATGCAGCGCGAGAATGCGTCCAACGCCGCCTTCGAGGACACGTAGGCCGAGAAGCGCGGCGTGTTGGTCTGGACGCCGATCGAGCTGACGTTGATGATCTGGCCGCGCCCCTGCTCCCGCATCCCCGGCAGCAGCCTCAGGATCAGCTTCAAAGCGCCGAAATAGTTGAGCTGCATCGTGCGCTCGAAGTCGTGGAAGCGGTCATAGGACAGCGCCACCGAGCGCCGGATCGAGCGACCGGCGTTGTTGACGAGGATGTCGACGACGCCGTGCTGCGCGAGGACCTCGTCGGCCATCCGGTCGAGGTCCTCGATGTCGGACAGGTCGGCCTTGTGAATGTGTGCTGTCCCGCCCTGCTCCTCGATCTCGGCCCGCGTCTCCTCGAGCTTCTCGGGGGTCCGGGCGACGAGCAGCACGATCCCGCCGGCCTCGGCGACCTTGATCGCGGCCGCCTTGCCGATCCCCGACGAGGCGCCGGTGATCATCACCGTCTTGCCGCTGACCGCACCGCTCAGCGAACGGTCGCGGAACAGATCTGGGTCTAGGTTGCGCTCCCAGTAGTCCCACAGCTTGTCGGCGTAGGCGTCGAGCGGCGGCACGCTGATGCCACTTCCCTCGAGCGCCTTCTGGGCCTCGCGCGAGTCGAACTTCGTCGGGTAGTTGATGTACATCAGCACCGAGCGCGGGATTCCGAGGTCGCCGAGCACCTGGTCGGTGATCCGCTTGACCGGCGGCAGCATCTGAAGTCCGGAGCGCACCTGGGGCGGGACGACGTTGAGCATCCGCGAGTCGACCCGCATCCCCATCTGGGGCGCGTGGGCGGCGCGGGCAAAGATGTTGACGATCTGGCCGGCAGTCTTGGGCTTGGGGTCCGTGAGGTGGAAGGCCTGGCCGTCGAGTCCCTCGACATGGGCGATGTGGTCGAGCGCCTGGGCGACGAAGTCGACCGGCACGAGGTTGATCTCGCGCCCCTCGACTCCGATCGTCGGCATCCACGGCGGCAGCGACTTGCGAAGCCGCTGGATCAGCTTGAAGAAGTAGTACGGGCCGTCGATCTTGTCGATCTCGCCGGTCTCGGAGTGGCCGACGACGATCCCGGGCCGATAGACGCGCCACGGGCGCTCGCACTCGTTGCGCACGACGGCCTCTGACTCGTGCTTGGTCTGGTAGTAGGGGTGGTTGTCGACGTCCTCGGCCTCGTCGAACATGTCCTCGCGGAAGGTCCCCTTGAAGAGGCCCGCGGCGGCGATCGAGCTCACCATGTGGACGCGACCCGCGTCGATCGCGTGCGCGAGCTCGACCATGTGGCGCGTGCCCTCGACGTTGGCCAGGCGCTGGGTCTCGGCATCGGCGGTCATGTCGTAGACCGCCGCGAGGTGGAACAGGTGGTCGACGTCGCCGCTCAGGGTCTCGATGTCCTCGGTGGAGACGCCGAGGCGTGGCTGGGAGAGGTCGCCGACGATCGCGATGATGCGGTCGTCGGGCGCACCCCAGCGGCTGCGCAGCTCCTCGAGCCGGCCGCGCGAGCCCTCGCGGACGAGCACGTAGATCGTGCCCTCGCGCTCGAGCAGCTGCTCGATCAGGTTGCGACCGATGAAGCCCGTCGCACCGGTGACGAAATAGCTCACGCGCTTCCTCCTCGTCCGAAATGCCTGCTCTGCACGGACACCGCACCCTACCTCCTGGGGTCCAGCCTGAGCAGTTCTGGCAGCTCGACCGCGGGGGTAAACACATGCTGGCGGCCCGAGCGACGACGTTCTAGGAGTCCTTTCGTTGCTAGCGAGAGGATGTCCGTGCGGGCTGTTTCCTCGGTGACGTTGTGGCTCGTTGCGTGGGAGCGAAACGTGTAGCTGAAATCGGGGTGCCTGATGGCGTTGCCAAGCAGGGCAAGCTGGCGGTGATTGAAGTCGGGGGAACCCTTGACCAAGCGCTCAACGTCCCGAATCTCCTTCACCTTTCGCCGTAGATAGGCATGGAGTTCAGTGACCGCTCTCTGGATGACTTCGAGCTGGTAGACGATGAAATAGGTCGTATCACGCTCGTCCGTTTCTGTCTCAACGTATGACCGGGTGTACTGCGCAGGCGCCTTGCGCAGGATGCGCGAGATCGACAGGTACTCAACGAGCCAGTAGCCCCGGGTCCGCATATACCAATAGAAAAGGGCTCTCGCCGTCCGCCCGTTCCCGTCCTCGAATGGGTGGTCATAGCCAAGCCAGAAGTGAAGAAGAATCGCCCGGACTACTGGATGTACGAACCTTTCCGGATCCTCATCGTTCGCGAAATCGCAGAGCATTTGCAATCGGTCGGGAAGCTGCTCCGCCGGCGGTGGGGCGTAGATGAGCTCCCCATCGTTTCGGTCGTAGACAGCCACCCGCTCCTCGTCCGGTTGCTGTAAGCGGCCAGCCGCGCCCGGGTTGTCGAGTGTCCCCTCCGTGAGGATTCGCTGGAGTTCGACCACGCTCTCGGGTCTCAGCGTGTCGCCGATCCCATCGCGCATGAACTGAAGGGCCCTGTAGTTATTGAGGATCATCCGCTCGCTTCGGTCCTTCGGCTCTCGCCCGGACCGAAGCAGCGCTTTCGCAACTCGTCTCGAAGTCGTTGCACCTTCGAGTTGGCTTGAGCGGATCGCTTCCTCCATCAAGGAGTTCACGAGGTAGTGCTGGCGCGCCTGATCATCAGCCGTAACCACCTCCGACATGGCGATTTCCCCGCTGCAGCGCTGGTCGACGAAATGCAGCAGCCGAAAGACAAGATCGGGCACAACGTAGGCAAATTGCCGCCCGTCCGGATCCGTCAGTGGAATCTCGCGTCTGAGCTGCTGGCGGCCCCATTTGAGGAGGAACCACCACTCTCGATGACTCAGGGCCTCGGGAGGCTCGAGATGCCGCAGCTTGTCCCAGTGCCGATATTCGCGGCCGTCCTCGGGCGCGCCCTTCTGGATGACTTGAAGGACCCGGTCCGAGGGCATGCCGACAACCAGCTCCGCATATTCTGGTGCGGGTTCTACGTACACGGGGATCTCCAACCAACTCCAAACATCGACAAGTGTTTGGAATAGTAGCAGCGCCAACTCCAAGGGATTGGCTCAGCTTGGCGCAAGCTTGGAGTTTGCCCTAAATCGATCTCAATCACTGGACCTACACTCTGAAGGTGGCGCTTCACCTCGATCCGCAGGGTTCCGAGCCGGCCCGCGAGACGCGACACGTTCGCGTCGCCGATATCGACGAGCAGCGGCAGGTGGTTCGCGACGGGATCCAGCAGATCGCGCACGGAGCGCTGGTCTGTCCGAGCTGCGACCTCCCCGTCGTGATCGACGAGCCGGTGGCAGCGGGCGACGAGATCGCCTGCGGGTATTGCGAACACGAGGCGCGAGCGCGCGAGTTCGTCGCCGCCGACGTCTACGACACGGTCGCCAACGAGGTTTACGTCATCGCCCGCGTCGCCTGAGCCGCAGGGCCCGCCCCGCCCCCTGACACCCCGGTAGTGCTCGAAGCCGACATTGCTTAGAGTAGGCAGGGAGGGATGGCCACGGCGACTGTCGAGATCCAGATGCCCCAGATGGGGGAGTCTGTGACCGAGGGCACCGTCCTCGAGTGGCGCAAGCAGGAGGGCGACTTCGTCGAGGAGGGCGAGACCATCGTCGAGGTCTCGACCGACAAGGTCGATGCCGAGGTCCCAGCGCCGGCGAGCGGCAAGCTGACCAAGATCCTCAAGGACGTCGACGAGACCGTGCAGGTGGGCGCCGCGCTCGCCGAGCTCGACCCGTCGGCCGACGCCGGATCGTCGGGCAATGGCGCGGCGGCAAGCTCCGCGTCAGACCAGCCTGCCACGGACCCGGCCGCCCCCGGACGCGAAGCGGAGGAGGCGGACGGCGGTGATTCTGCGGACGGCGATGATTCTGCGGACGGTTCTGATTTGGTGGAGGGCGGCGGTGAGGGTGACGCCGACATCGGCGACGACGATGTCGACGCCGAGTCCTCGAAGCCCGGGCAGATGGAATCCCCGGCGCCCGACGCCGGCGACGACGCCCAGGCGGCGGCCGAGGGCGAGACCATCCGGCTGCTGATGCCCGAGATGGGCGAGTCGGTCACCGAGGGGACGGTGCTCGAGTTCCACAAGCAGGAGGGCGACGCCGTCGAGGAGGGTGAGACCGTCGTCGAGGTCTCGACCGACAAGGTCGACGCCGAGGTCCCCGCGCCGGCGAGTGGCACGATCACGAAGCTTCTCAAGCAGCCCGACGACACCGTCAAGGTCGGCGAGGCACTGGCCGAGATCTCAGCCTCGGGAGCTCCGGCAAAGCAACCGGCGGCAGGCGACGGGGGCGCAGCCAAGGCGGACCCCGCGGCCCCCGGACGCGAAGCGGAGGAGGCCGCGGGTGGTAATGGTGGCTCCGGCCGCGCATCGCCCGTGGCACGCCGGGTCGCGGCGGCCAACGGCGTCGACCTCGGCTCGATCCAGGGCAGCGGCCCCGGAGGGCGGATCACGAAGGCCGACGTGCTGGCCGGCGACGGTGGAGGCGGGGACGGCGCGGCAGCGGTGCATGCTGCCGGGGGCGAGGCCAAGACGCTGCGCGGCCCGGCCGCGATGCTCGCCAAGGCGATGGACGAGAGTCGCTCGATCCCGACGGCGACCTCGTTTCGCACGCTCGCAGTAGACACGCTCGACGCCAAGCGCAAGGCGCTCAACGCCGTCCTCAAGGAGCGCGGGATGAAGGTGTCCTTCACCCACCTCGTGGCCTGGGCGATCGTCGAAGCGACGAAGGAGTGGCGGGTGATGGCGCGCAGCTTCGAGCAACGCGACGGCAAGCCGCATGCGATCGAGCCGGCGCACGTCAACCTCGGGATCGCGGTCGACGTCGAGCGCAAGGACGGCTCGCGCAGCCTGATGGTGCCCGCGATCAAGGGGTCCGAGACATTCGACTTCGCGGGCTTTCACAGCTACTACGAGGAGCTGATCTCAAAGACGCGCGACAACAAGCTCACCGCCGACGACTTTCAGTCAACCAACATCACGCT
>Ga0136620_10000669_pt1 | contig 15603 bp, 13 predicted proteins | sample AntDrymUQ4162106_2_FD_104806 | JGI IMG/M metagenome (GOLD analysis project Ga0136620, IMG submission 104806) | Polar desert sand microbial communities from Dry Valleys, Antarctica - metaG UQ416 (21.06) | ecosystem: Environmental > Terrestrial > Soil > Desert | place: Antarctica: Dry Valley... | reverse complement strand
TCGGGCCCGAGAGAACCGCAACCGGCCGACCTTCGACGAGGGTCGAGAGCCGCCTGCCCGAGTCGGGGTCGAGGCCCTTCGTCAGGCAGAGGACGGGCGATCCCCCCGGTAGGGCCCGCGCGACACGGCCGAACTCGCGGCTGGGGACGGCGAGCACGACGAGCTCGGCGCTCGACACGGCGGCCTCGCCGACCGCCGATGCCCCGATGTCCTCGAGCGGCACGTCTCCCAGATAGCGCGGGTTCCTTCCGGTCTCGGCGATCGCCCGGGCCTGCGCGGCGTCCCGGCACGCAAGCTCCACGTCGTGACCGCGATCGGCCAGCAGGCGCGCGAACGCCGTGCCCCACGAGCCGCCGCCGACGACGACCGCCTTCATCCGCCGACCCGGCCCCCCGGCTTGCGGACGAAGTCGATCGAGACGGGCACGCCGGTGAGCGAGAAGCGCTCCCGCAGCTGGTTCTCCACCCAGTAGCCGTAGTCCCGCGTCACGAGCCCCGGATCGTTGACGAAGAAACGAAAGCGCGGCGGCCGGACGCGTGTCTGAGTCCCGTAGAGGAGGTTGAGCCGCTTGCCGGCCCTCGACGGAGCCTGGCGGACCTCCTTGAGGTCGCCGAGGAATCGATTCAGCTCGCCCGTGCCGACCCGGGCCACGTAGCGGTCGAAGAGCCCCTCGACCTTGTCGAGCAGCCGGTCGATCCCACGGCCGGTCTTCGCCGAGACCGCGATCAGCTCGGGCCGCTGCCGCAGGCGCCGCTCGAGCACCGGCCGGACGTCCTCGATCCCGATCTGCGTCGCGTCCCACTTGGACAGGACGACGAGGGTCGAGCACTGGGCCTTGCGGGCGACGTCGGCGACGGCGACATCCTGCTCGACCAGTCCCTCGCTCGCGTCGATCAGGACGAGCGCCACGTCGGCCCGCTCGGCCGCCTCGAGCGCCCGGAGCTCCGAGTAGTACTCGATTCCCTGACGCTGGCGGCGTCGCCGGCGCAGCCCGGCCGTGTCGACGAGCACGAACGTGCGCTCGCCCCGGACGAGGACCGTGTCGATCGAGTCGCGCGTCGTCCCCGGCAGCTCCGACACGACTACGCGTTCCTGGCCGAGCAGCCTGTTCAGCAGGCTCGACTTGCCGACGTTCGGCCGGCCGAGGATCGCGACGCGAATCGCCTCCTCGCCGACCGGCGCCGCGCCGTGGCCGGGGAGGCGTGCCACGATCTCGTCCAGGAGATCGCCCGTGCCGTGCCCGTGCAGCGCCGAGAGCGGGATCGGGTCGCCGAGGCCGAGCCGGTGAAACTCGACCGCGTCTGTGTCACGGCCCGGATCGTCGATCTTGTTCGCGAGCAGGAGCACGGGCTTCCGGGCTGCCCGCAGGATCGCCGCCAGCTCCTCGTCGCCGGGGGTGATGCCCGAACGCGTGTCGACGACGAGGAGGACGAGGTCGGCCTCGGCCACGGCCGCGCGGGCCTGGTCAGCGACCGAGCGGGTGATCGGGGACGGGTCGGCGATGTCGACCCCGCCGGTGTCGACCAGCAGGAAGTGCTTGCCGTTCCACTCGCAGACGAGCTCCTTGCGGTCCCGTGTCACCCCCGGAGTGTCGTGGACGACCGCGGCTCTCGACTCGGTCAGCCGGTTGACGAGGGTGGACTTGCCGACGTTCGGAAAGCCGACGATCGCGACGCGGCCGAGCAGAGCGTCGACGCTCATGCCGGCGGGGTGGCGACCCGCGGGCGACCGACCCGGTGCAGCTCCCCGAGGAACTCCCAGAGGGTGCGGATGCGACGCTCGATCTCCACGGAGGCTTCGCGGTAGCCTCGCGCGCCGCGAGGCAGGCCGTCGAAGCGTACGGGCTCGCCCCAGGCAATCGACACGGGCGCGAAGTTGCCGACGGTCCACGTGTGGCTTCCGAAGACGGCGCCCGGCACGACCGGCGCCCCTTCCTGGATCGCGATCATCGCCGCGCCCGGCTGCGCCCTGCCCGGCACGCCGCTTCGCTGCCGCGTCCCCTCGACGAACAGCCCCAGGACGTGGCCGTCGCGGACGATCTCCCGCGCCATTCGCACCGCCTCCCGGTCCGACTCGCCGCGCCGCACGGAGAACGAGCCGAACGCGCGGATCAGCTGGCCGAGGGCGGGGACGCGGTGGGCCTCGATCTTCGCCATGTAGCGGATCGTCCTCGGGCAGGAGGCGCCGAAAGCGGCAGTGTCGATCCAGTGGAAGTGGTTGATCGCCAGCACCGCTCCCCCGTGTGCCGGGATCCGGTCGACGCCGTAGTCCTGGAGCCGCGTGAAGACGCGCGTTACCGGCGCCATCGTCAGGCGCCCGAGCCCCCACACGACGTCGGGGAACGTCACGACGCGGCGAGCTGGCGCTCGCGGACGAGCTCCTCGACCCGCGCCACGACCCCGTCCACGTCGAGCTGCGTGGTGTCGATCAGCTCGGCGTCCTCGGCCGGACGCATGCGCGCGGCGTCGCTCTCGTCCCGCAGGCGCAGGTCGGTCGCGAGCGCGTCGGCGCCGATCTCCGGCCGGTCGGCGGTGCGGCGCTGCGCGCGCACCGTGCTGTCGGCGGTCAGGTAGATCTTGACCTCGGCGTCGGGAGCGACGACCGTGCCGATGTCCCGGCCCTCGATCACGGCGTCGCCGAGCTCGGCAAGCTCGCGCTGGCGCTCGCGCATCACGCTCCTCACCTGGGGATGCCTGGCCACCACCGGCACGACGCGGTCGATCCGCGCCTCTCGGATCGCAGCGGTGACGTCGGTGGCGTCGATCCAGACCCGACCGGCCTCGTCGATGTCGATGGGGTTCTCGCGGGCGAGCTCGCCGAGCGGACCTCCGTCTGCGAGCGGCAGCCCGCGGACGAGCGCGAGCCAGGTCAGCGCCCGGTACATCGCCCCGGTGTCGAGGTAGCGGTAGCCGAGCCGCCCGGCGAGGCGGCGCGCGACGGTGCTCTTGCCGGCCCCCGCGGGGCCGTCGATGGCGACGATCAACGTTCTCTCACCGACTCCAGGACCTCGAGAAAGCCGGGGAAGCTTATAGCGACGCATTCGGCGTCCTCGAGCTCGACGCCCTCGCGAGAGAGGAGGCCTGCGACCGCGCCGAGCATCGCGATCCGGTGGTCGCCGCGGGCGTGCACGCGGCCCCCACGCGGCCGTGCGGGGACACCGCGGACGCGGAAGCCGTCCACGGTCGCCGAGACGCGGACGCCGACCGCACGCAGCGCCTCCGTGATCGTCTCGATCCGGTCCGACTCCTTCAGCCGCAGCTCGGCTGCACCGGTGACGACGCTCTCCCCGCGCGCGCAGGCGGCGGCCAGGGCGAAGAGCGGCAGCTCGTCGACGAGCAGCGGCACCTCCGCGGCCGAGACGGCGGTCGCGGTCAGCTCCGCCGAGGCCACCTCGATGTCCGCCCCGGGCTCGCCGCCGATCGAGCGCCGGTTGAAGAGCGAGATCCGGGCCCCCATCCGCTCCAGCACGTGGAGGAGGCCGATCCGCGTCGGATTCACGTTGACGCCAACGATCCGCAAGACCGAGCCCGAGAGGAGCGTGGCCGCGACGAGGAAGGGCGCCGCCGAGGAGAAGTCACCCGGGACGTCGAGCGAGAGGGGCTCGAGGCGCTCTGCCGGCCAGACCGAGATCTCCCGGCCTCGCCGGCCGACACGTGCCCCCGCGGCCTCGAGCAGCCGCTCGGTGTGGTCTCGCGTCTGCGTCGGCTCGACGACCACCGTCGGGCCGCTCGACCCGTAGAGGCCTGCGAGCAGGACCGCGGACTTCACCTGGGCGCTCGCGACCGGCAGCGCGTAGCGGATCGGGTGCAGCGTGCCTCCCCGGATCGTCACCGGCGCCCCCCCGTGGGTCGTCTCGACCTCTGCACCAAGCAGGCGGAGCGGCTCGGCGATTCGCTCCATCGGCCGCGAGCGAAGCGACGCGTCGCCCGTCAGCTCGAAGCTCCCTTCCTGGCCCGCGAGGATCCCGGCGAGCAGCCGCAGCAGCGTCCCCGCGTTGCCGCAGTCGATCGGCCCGCCGGGTGGCCGCAGGCCGCGCAGACCGGCGCCCGAGACCCGCGCCGTGTCACCGTCGGCTTCGACCTCGATGCCAAGGGCACGCAGCGCCGCGATCGTGGAGAGAGTGTCGCCGGACCGGCCGAACCCGCGGATCTCGCTCCGGCCCTCCGCGAGCGCTGCCAGCAGGAGCGCCCGGTGGGAGATCGACTTGGCGCCCGGGACCGCAAGCGCTCCCTGAACCGCGACCCCCGGCTCGATCCTCACGGCGCCGAGAGCGCCGGGGAGGCGACGACGCCGTACCCCTGGCCCTCGAGCAGCGAGGCGGCGCGGACGGCCTCGCTCTCGCCGGTCACGAGCAGGGTGAGCACGCCACCCCGCTCGGGCGAGAAGTGCTGAAGCTCGAAGTCCTCGATGTTGATCCGCTCCGCACCGAGGGCCTGGGTGATCCCGGCGAGGACGCCCGGGCGGTCCGGCACGTGGACGCGGATCCGCTGCAGCGCACCGGGGTCGGGATAGGCCTGCTCCAGGAGCCGCCGGCGATTGCCCGCCGCCTCCCCCACCCAGCGCGCGACGAAGCCGGCGTCCCCCGCGCCGAGCGCGGCCTCGAGCTGCTCGACCCGCCGGCGATGGTCGGCGAGGGCGCCGCGGACGGCCTCTGCGTTCTCGAGGAAGATGTCGACCCAGATCCGCGGGTTCGCCCCGGCGACCCGGGTCATGTCGCGCAGCGAGCCGCCCGCGGTGGCGAGCGGCTCGTGGCCGTCGATGCGGGTCGAGCCCGCCTGGTTGACCAGCATGTTGGCGAGCGCGTGCGGCAGGTGGCTCGTCAGCGCGACGAGGCGGTCGTGCGCCCCCGGGTCGATCGCGACCGGCTGGGCGCCGAGCGAGGCGACAAAGCCGTGCACGAGTCGGTAGCGCTCGGGCTCGGTTGCCGGCAACGGCGTCAGGAACCAGGTCGCGCCCTCGAAGAGCTCTCCGCTCGCATGCTCGGCGCCGCTCGCCTCGGAGCCGCAGACGGGATGGCCGCCGACGAAGCGGCCGGAGCCCCGCGCCGCGGCGCACACCCCGGCCTTCGTCGAGCCGACGTCCGTCACCGTGCAGGCCTCGCCGCTCGCGGCCAGGACAGCCGACACCTGGGCCGCGAGCTGCGCCGCAGGCGCGGCGACGACTGCGAGCTCGGCACCTGTGAGCGCGGCGGCGAGAGCGGCCTCAGGGCGATCGACCGCGCCCCTCTGGACCGCGGCCGCGAGACCGCGCGGGTCCGGGTCGTAGCCGGCGACCTCGTCGACGCCGGCCCGTTTCGCGGCCAGCCCGACGGAGGCGCCGATCAGACCGGTGCCGACGATCGCGAGGCGCATCGCGACCCGGCTCAGCCGATCTGCTTGCCGAGCAGCTCGACGATCGCGCGCACCTCGCCGGCGAAGGCGGCGAACTCCCCGAGCGGGATCTGCTGCGGGCCGTCGCAGAGGGCCTCCTCGGGCCGCGGATGAGCCTCGACGATGATTCCGTCCGCACCCACCGCGGCCGCGGCCAGCGCGAGCGGCAGCACGAGGTCGCGGCGGCCGGCAGCGTGCGAGGGGTCGACGATCACGGGCAGGTGCGTCTCGTGCTTCAGTGCCGCGACCGAGCCGAGGTCGAGGGTGTAGCGGGTCGTCCGCTCGAAGGTCTTGATCCCCCGCTCGCAGAGGATGATCCGCTCGTTCCCCTCCTTGGCGACGTACTCGGCCGCCATCAGGAGCTCCTCGACGGACGCCGCGGGGCCGCGCTTGATCAGCACCGGCTTGTCGGCACGCCCGATCTCTGACAGGAGCAGGAAGTTCTGCATGTTGCGGGCCCCGATCTGGATCACGTCGGCCACGGCGAGAACCTCCTCGACGTGCCGCGGGTCCATCAGCTCCGTGACGATCGGTAGCCCGGTCTCGGCCCTCGCCTCCGCAAGGATCGCAAGCGCCTCCGAGCCGAGCCCCTGGAAGGTGTAGGGCGACGTGCGCGGCTTGAAGGCGCCGCCGCGGAGCATCGTCGCCCCGGCGGCGGCCACGGCGCGCGCCGTCTCGAGCGTCTGACCCCGGTACTCGACCGTGCAGGGCCCGGCGATCAGCCCGAACCAGCTGTCCCCGAGCCGGCGCCCGTCGACCTCGATCACGGTCGGATCCGGGCGGAGCTCCCGCGCGACGAGCTTGTACGGCTTCAGGATCGGCAACACCTGCTCGACGCCCGGGTATCCCTCGAGCGGCAGCGTCGCGAGCCGCTCGCGATCGCCCGTGACCGCGATCACCGTCGCCTCGCGGCCCGGAGAGACCCGCGCGAGGGCGCCCGCCTCCTGAAGGCGTGCGACGACGTTCTCGGTCTCGGCGGCGGTGGCCTGGGCGCCGAGGACGATCAGGAGCTCCGGGGAGCCGTCGGCAGACATGGAGGCAAGTCTGCCGGTTCCGGGTTCGGAGGTCCGGGCGCGGCCTCGGGAAGGCGTAGCATTTCAGGCTGCGATGCGGATCTTCTCGGGCATCCAGCCAACCGGCGACAAGCACCTCGGCAACTACAGCGGGGGCTTCCGCCAGTACGCCCTGACGCAGGCCGAGGGTGAAGGGTTCTTCTGCATCGTCGACCTGCACTCGATCACGGTCGACTACGAGCCCGAGGCGCTCCGGCGCACCTCGCTCGACCTCGCCGCGATGCTGTTCGCGACCGGCCTCGACCCGGAGCGCTCGACGGTCTTCCTCCAGAGCCACGTCGGAGCCCACGCGGAGGCGGCCTGGCTGCTCTCCTCCGTCACGAGCTTCGGGCAGCTCGGGCGGATGATCCAGTTCAAGGACAAGGGGGACGCGCAGGAGTTCGTCTCGGCCGGCCTCTTCGGCTACCCCGTGCTGATGGCCGGCGACATCCTGCTCTACCAGACCGACCTCGTCCCGATCGGCGACGACCAGCGCCAGCACCTGGAGCTCGCCAGGGACGTCGCCGAGCGGTTCAACTCGCGCTTCGGCGAGACCTTTCGCGTCCCCGCGGCGCGCTTCCCCGAGATCGGGGCGCGGATCATGGACCTGCAGGACCCGGCCAAGAAGATGTCGACGACGGGAGGCTCGCCACAGGGCACGGTGCTGATCGCCGATCCGCCGGACACGGTCCGGAAGAAGATCCGCAGCGCGGTCACCGACTCGGGCAGCGACGTCGTCCACGACCGCGAGGCGAAGCCGGGCGTCTCGAATCTGATCGAGATCATGTCGGTGGCGACGGGCGAGCCCTTCGCCGCGATCGAAGCCCGCTACGACGGCGGCGGCTACGGGCGCTTCAAGGCCGACGTGGCTGAGGCGGTCGTCGCCCTGCTCGACCCGATCCGAGGTCGCTACGACGAGCTGCGCGGAGACGAAGGGGAGCTGGCACGGCTCCTCGCCGTCGGCGCCGCCAAGGCCCGCGAGGCCTCCGCGCCGACGCTCGCCGCGATGTACGAGCGGATGGGATTCGTGCGCGCGTCGATCGCCTAGCGCTCGAGCGCGACGAGCCGGCGGAGGGCGTGCACCTCGTCGGCCGAGAGCTCCCGCCACTCGCCTTGCGCGAGCCCCTCGAGCCCGAGGCCCGCGTAGCGGCTCCGCTCGAGCCGTCGCACCGGGTGGCCGACCGCGGCGCACATCCGCTTCACCTGGTGCTTGCGGCCCTCGTGGAGCACGAGCTCGATTCTCCCGGCAGCCAGGCGGCGGGTGCGTGCCGGCGCGGTGCGGCCGTCCTCGAGCTCGATTCCCTGCGCGAGCCGCAGCAGTGCCTCGGGATCCGGGTCGCCCTCGACCTCGGCCACGTAGGTCTTCTCGACCTCGTAGCGCGGGTGCGCGAGCCGGTGCGCAAGCTGCCCGTCGTTCGTGAGCAGGAGCGCCCCGGTCGTGTCCACGTCGAGCCGTCCCACCGGGACGGCTCGAACGCGGTGGCCGACCAGCCCGACGACCGTCGGGCGCCCCTGCGGGTCGCTCGCGGTGGTGACCGTCCCCGGGGGCTTGTGCAGGAGCACGTAGGCGAGCTCCTGCGCCGAGAGCTCGCGCCCGTCCAGGGAGACGACGTCCCCGGGCGAGACGAACGTGCCGAGCTCCCCCTCCCGTCCGTTCACGGCCACCCTTCCCGCCCTGATCAGGTCGTCGGCCCCGCGCCGTGACGAGACGCCGGCGCGCGCCAGGAAGGCGTTGAGACGCATGCCCCGGATTGTGGATCACCGCGCAGGAGCACCCTGCCGATAGGAGCAGTGGGGATGGTCAACCCAATCCGACTGCTCGTCTGCGACGACGACCCCGCGGCGCGCGAGGTAGTTCGCGCCATGCTCGAGGGACATGACGAGATCGAGATCGTCGGCGAGGCCTCCAACGGGAGCGAGGCGATCGCACGGGCGCTCGAAGTGCGTCCGGACGTGATCCTGATGGGTGTCGTCATGCCTCTGCTCGACGGCGTCGAGGCGACGCGCGACCTGCGCAGACTCCTCCCCTCGGCCCGGGTCGTCGCATTCGCCGGCTCGGACCAGCGCGAGATCGTGGCCGCGATGATGAAGGCGGGCGCGAGCGCGTACTTCGTCAAGGGCGTCCGACTCTGGGAGCTCGAGCGCGCGATCACGGGCGGGGACACGCTGCTCGGTCTGGCGCACCGACTGGCCCGCACGTTCCACCCGAACAGTGCCGCGGAGCTCGTTGCGCGCGAGCTGGCGGGTTTGCTGGGCGGCGCCGTCTCGGCGACGTACCTCGCCTCGAGCGACGGGCACCTCGAGCTGGCCGGGCTCGGCGGGGCGAGTTCGGGCCACGGTCTCTCGGCGGCACCGGCCGTGGCGATCCGAGCCCACGCGACCGGTGCCTTCGCCCGGGCGACTGCCCTCGAGCTCGCACAGCTACGACACCTCGCCCCCGAGCCCGCTGCAGCCGAAGCCGTCGCCGTGCCGCTGCTCTCCGACGGCGTGGCGCTCGGCGCGCTGCTCGTCGTCCTCCCGCGCGGCCGCGAGCTCGCGGTCGAGCGCGTCGCCGCCGCGGCCGACCTGGCCGCGGCGACGATCGCGAACCACCGCCGGCTAGCGCTGACGCAGGCGGAGGCCCGCCGCGACGCCCTGACCGGCCTCCTGAACCGGCGCGCCTTCGACGAGCAGCTTGCGGCAGCTCTCCGCAAGGCGACCGAGACCGGGGCGGAGCTCTGCGTTGCCCTGCTCGACCTCGACGACTTCAAGCAGATCAACGATCGCGACGGTCACCAGGTCGGCGACGAGGTCCTCTGTCAGGTGACGAGGGCCGTCCTGCGCACGCTTCGCTCCGAGGAGAACGCGTTCCGGATCGGCGGCGACGAGCTGGCGGTCCTCCTGGCCGCCAACTCAATCGGAGGCGCCCGCGTCGCCGAGCGCGTCCGCGCCGAGCTGCGAAACCAGCGCCGCGGTCGCCGTCTCCCGACGGCGTCTGCGGGGATCGCCTCGTTCCCCGGGGACGCGAACTCCGGAGAGGAGCTACTCGCAAAGGCTGACATCGCCCTCTACGCGGCCAAGGGCAAGGGCAAGGATCGCACCGTCGTGTACACCCCTGCGCTCGAGAGGCGCGCGCAGGTCGCCGAGGGCTCGCGCTAAGGACAGGCCCTAAGGCCGACGGCCCGCTCGAGCTAGGCCGGGCGTCGCTCGGCGATGGCCTGGAGCCGCGACCGGAGCTCGGCCGCGTCGCCGCCCAGATCGTCCAGGCGCGGCAGCTCAGAGAGGCTCCCGAGGCCGAAGACGCGCTCGAAGAGGGGGGTTGTGCGGTACCGGACGGCGCCGCCGGCGACGCCCGAGTCCCCATTGCGGCCGGCCTCCGCGATCAGGCCTCGCTCCAGAAGGCCCGCGACGACCGAGTCGGCGGCGACGCCCCGGACGCGCGCGAGCTCCGGCCGGGAGCACGGACCGAGGTAGGCGATCGAGGCGAGTGTCTCGAGTGCGGCCTGGCTCAGGCCCCGCTCGACCGGCCGCTCGAAGAGACGTCCGCAGGCCTCGGCCGCCTCGCGCGTGGCGCGGAACGCGTACCCGCCGGCGACCTGCTCGAGCACGATCCCGCTGCGACCCTCCCGGAACCGGTCGGAGACGAGACGAAGCGCCGTCTCGACCCGTTCCGGGTCCTCCTGAGCCGCTGCCGCGAGCTCCGCCACGTCGAGTGGCTGCGAGGCGACGACGAGGAGCGCCTCGAGCGTCCGCGCCAGCCGATCGAGCGGGTTGGACGAGATCAGGCGGAGCGTGCGCTCCATGCCTTCCCTTTCGCTCCCGGCGCCGCCGCTCCTACCGCCCGGGCGACGAGGATCGGCGCAAAGGCCCGGGCCTGCTCGAGCTCGATCTCTCCGGCCTTCCGGAGGTCGAGCAGGGCGAGGAACGCCACCGCCTGCTCCGCGCGCGACAATCCCCGCAGCTCGCCTTCGAAGTCGAAGCGGGAGCGCCGACGGAGCACCGCCCGGAAGCGCTCCAGGAACTGGGTCACGGGCGGGAAGCGAAGCTCCATGTGGGCGAGCGAGACCTGCGGCGGCTCGGCGGCGAGCGAGCGGAGAGCGCGAGCGAGCAGCGCGGGATCCTGCGGCGAGGTCCGACGGTCCGGTCGGGGCTGAAGCGGCGCGGGGCCCAGCCGGAAGTAGCGGTCCCGCTCGGCCTCCAGACGCTCGGCGAGCAGGGCGGCCGCCTCCTTGATCCGGCGGTACTCCTCGAGGCGCCGGGCGAGCTCCTCCGCCGCCTCGTCGGCGCCGAGCTCGGCGAGCTCCGCCGCCTCGTCGGCGAAGAGGCCGCGAGCCTTCAGCTCCAGGAGCGCCGAGACGAGGACGAGGAACTCCCCGCAGGCGTCGAGGTCGAGCCGCTCCGTGGCGGCCAGCCCCAGGGCGAACGCGATCACGATCTCGGCGACGTCCACCTCGGCCGGCTCGAGCTCCTCCTTGAGGACGAGCGTCAGCAGCAGGTCGAGGGGGCCCTCGAACGCGTCGAGGTCGAGCTCCAGCTCGCGGACGATCACGCCCGAGAGGGTAGTGTCGCTAGCGGACGCGCCCCTTGGGAATGCTCATCGACGGGCCGAACACGATCGTCCCTCCTCGCTCCCCGCGCTCCCGGCGCAGGAACTGGAGCCAGACGAACGCGAGCGACGAGACAGCGAAGAGCACGATCGAGACCCACGCGTTCAGGCGCAGGCCCTGGAACTCGTGCGAGGGGTCGATCCGCAGGAGCTCCTCGAAGAAGCGGCCGAAGGTGTAGATCGCGACGTAGAGGGCGAACAAGGCGGGCGGGCGGATCCGGAACAGGCGCCCGATCACGATCAGCACCGCCGCCATCGAGACGTCGTAGATGAACTCGTAGAGGAAGGTCGGGTGGAAGGTCTCGGACGCTCCGTACTCCGGGGGCCGGTGCGGCACGTCGATCTCGAGCCCCCAGGAGCGCTCGGTCGGCTTGCCGAAGAGCTCCTGGTTCCACCAGTTGCCCCAGCGGCCGATGCCCTGCGCGAGCAGGAGGCCCGGGGCGACGGCGTCCATGAAGCGCACGACGCTCGCCCCGGCGAGCCTGACGACCACGGCGCCGGCGAGCACGCCGAGAAAGATCCCGCCCCAGACTCCGAGGCCGCCCTCCCAGACCTCGAAGACGCCGCGCCACTTCGGGTCGGGCACCTCGCTCCAGCTCGTCGCCACGTGGTAGGCGCGGGCGCCGACGATTCCGAAGGCGACGCCCCAGACGGCGACGCGGAAGACGAGATCCCAGTCGCCGCCCTGACGGGCCCAGCGGATCCCCGTGACGATGATGCAGGCTGCGATCGCCGCGAGCAGCATCAGCCCGTACATGTGGATCGTCAGCGGGCCAACCTCGATGACGCCCGTTCGCGGGGAAGGGATCGACGCGAGCACGGCGGGATTCTGCCCGCGCGAGCCCGGCTCTGCCAGACGAACCTGGCTACCGGGTTAGAGCAGGATCTGGAGCGCGAGCTCGGGCGAGCAGCCTCGCTCGATCAGCCGGACGGCGAAGTGCAGGTCGACGTCGTGCCGCCCTGCGAGCCGCTCCGCGTCCCGGGCCGGGTACCCCGCCCGCTCCAGCTCCTCGGCGCGCCACCGCTCGATCCTCTGAACCTCGGTCTCTTCGAGTTGTATGTCCGTCGCCGGCATCTCTCCCACTTCCGTTGTCGCTAGCTCGTCATTCGGTCTAACGCTCGGATCGGATCGTCCTATTCGCGGTGATCCGCCGATTTAACTGACGCTTAACGTCCGTTCGAGTTGCGGTGTGGTGGCGAGAGTTAACGAAGCCCGAACACCTTAGGGGCTCTATGCAACAGCGGCCTCACCGAGGAGCGCTCTCGCTTCGGCGAAGAAGTCGGGCACCGGCCGCACCTTGTAGGCCTGACCGAGCGCGAGCGTCCGAGGCCCCTGCGAGGTCTCGAGCGCGAGGATCACGGCCGCCTCTCCCGGGTAATCCTTCACCAGCATGGCCAGCTCGCGGACGATCCCGGCCGGCGCGGTGCGGGCGTCGACCCTGAGGCGCACCTCGCGCCGCTCGGGGGTCGCCTCGTAGGCGGCCACCTCGAGCGCGATCAGCTTCGTCTCTCCCTCCTGCTTGTGGTCGATCCGCCCCTTGACGACGAGGACCCGGTCCACCTCGCAGAGCTCGCGCGCGGCGGCGTAGACGGAGTTGAAGACGACGCACTCCGCGCCGCCGGTGAGGTCGTCGAGGCGCAGGAAGACCATCGGCTCGCCCTTCTTCGTCGTCAGCTGCTTGATCTGGCCGACGATGCCGCCGACGGTGACGATCTCGCCGTCGCGTCGGCGCTCGAGCGCCGAGAGCGTGCAGTCGGTCCGCCGCCGGAGCTGCTCGCGGATCGAGTGCAGGGGGTGCTCCGAGACGTAGAGCCCGAGCGTCTCCTTCTCGAGCCGGAGGAGCTCGTTCTTCTCGAACTCGCCCGTAGGGATCGCGGGATGGTGCCTCGGCGCGGAGGCCGTGGGGTCCTGGCCCAGGTCGAAGATCGAGCCCTGGCCCGCGAGCCTGTCGGCCTGGTGCTTCTGGCCCCACGCGAGCGCGTGCTCGAGCAGCCCGAGCATCCCCTGCCGCGATCCCGAGGTCGAGTCGAGCGCCCCGCACTTGACGAGCGACTCGAGCGCCCGCTTGTTCGCGCACTGCGGGTCGACGCGCTCCGTGAAGTCCCAGATCGAGGTGAACCGGCCCCCCTCCTCGCGTGCCCGCAGGATCGCGCGCGCGGCCGGGTCGCCGACATTCTTGACCGCGTTCAGCCCGAACCGGATCTTCCCCTCGACGACGGCGAAGTCGCACTGCGACTCGTTCACGTCCGGCGGCAGGACCTCGATTCCCATCTCGTCGCACGCGTTGACGTAGATCGGCACGCGATCCTTCGTGTTCATCACCGACGAGATCAGCGCGGCCATGTACTCGCAGGGATGGTTCGCGCGGAGGAAGGCCGTGCGGTAGGCGATCAGGGCGTAACAGGCGGCATGCGCCTTGGGGAAGGAGTAGTCGGCGGCCTTCTCCATGTCCTCCCAGAGCTGCTTCGCGACCGCTGGGGTGACCGACTGACCCGCGGCCCCCTCGAGGAACTTGTCCTTGAGCGAGTCCATCAGCGCGCGGATCTTCTTGCCGATCGCCTTGCGCAGGTCGTCGGCCTCGGCGGGCGAGAAGCCGGCGAGCTGCTTCGCGATCTCCATGTACTGCTCCTGGTAGATGCAGATCCCGTGGGTCGGCGCCGTGATCGGCTTCAGCCGCTGGTCCGCGTAGGCGACCTGCTCCTGGCCGGCCTTTCGCTTCCCGTAGACGGGGATGTAGCCCATTGGCCCGGGCCGGTAGAGCGCCACGAGCGCGATCAGGTCTTCGAAGCCCGTCGGGCGCACCTGGCGCAGGGCCTCGCGCATCCCGGACGACTCGAACTGGAAGACGCCCGTCGCCTCGCCCCTTGCGAGCATCTCGTAGACCTTCCGGTCGTCGAGCGGAATCGTCGTCATGTCGAGCCCTCCGCCCACGAGCGCCACGGCCTTGTCGATCACGTCGAGGTTCCGCAGGCCGAGGAAGTCCATCTTCAGCAAGCCCAGAGCCTCGACGTCGCCCATCTTGAACTGGGTCACGAGCTCCTGGTCGGCGCCTTTCTGCTGCAACGGCACGTACTCGGTCAGCGGCCGGTCGCCGATCACGACGCCGGCGGCGTGAATCGAGTCCTGGCGGACGAGTCCCTCGAGCGGGCGGGCGAGCTCGACGATCTCCTTCGCGACTGGATCGGCCTCGACCGCGCTCCTCAGCTCCTGACCGCCCTTCAGGCAGGCGTCAAGGCTCTGGCCGGGCCCCTCGGGGATCAGCTTCGCAATCCGGTCGACGACGCCGTACGGGACGTCGAGCACGCGTCCGGCGTCCCGCACGGCAGCGCGGGCCGCCATCGTCCCGAACGTGATGATCTGCGCGACCCGATCGCGCCCGTACTTCTCGGTGACGTAGTTGATCACCCGGTCGCGGCCCTCGACAGCAAAGTCGATGTCGATGTCCGGCATCGACTTTCGGCCCGGATTGAGGAAGCGCTCGAACAGGAGCTCGTAGCGGATCGGATCGATGTCCGTGATCTCGAGCGAGTAGGCGACGAGGCTGCCGGCCGACGAGCCGCGGCCAGGACCGACGCCGATCCCGTTTCGCTTCGCAAAGGCGATGAAGTCCCAGACGATCAGGAAATAGTCCGCAAAGCCCATCTCCCGGATCGTCTTGAGCTCGTAGCGAAGCCGTTCGGTCAGCTCGGGCGTCACCGTCTCGTAGCGCTTTCCGAGGCCCTTCTCGCAGAGCTCGACGAGGTAGTCGAACGCGTCGCGACCTCCGGGGGTCGGGTACTGCGGCAGCCGGATCTGGCCGAGCTCCATCGTGACGTTGCAGCGCTCGGCGACCTCGAGCGTGCGCCGGAGCGCGTCCTCCTGCCCCGGGAAGTCGAGCGCCATCTCGGCGGGCGTCTTGAAGAAGAACTGGTCGGTGTCGAAGCGCCAGCGGTTCGGGTTCTTCAACGAGTCGCCCGACTGGATGCAGAGCAGCGCCTCGTGTGCGCGCGCGTCGTCGTGGCGCAGGTAGTGGACGTCGCCGGTCGCGACGAGCGGCAGGCCCGATTCCGCGGCGAGCTTCGTGAGCTTCGGGTTGATCCGACCCTGGAGGTCGAGCCCGGCGTTCTGCAGCTCGACGTAGGTGGAGTCGCGGCCGAAAACCTGCGCGAGCCGGTCGAGCTCGGCCGCAGCGTCGGCGTCGCGGTTCTCCTCGAACGCCTTGCAGACGCGACCGGAGAGGCAGCCCGAGAGCGCGACGAGCCCGGGTGCGTGCGCCTCGAGCAGTTCCCAGTCGACCCGCGGCTTGTAGTAGTAGCCCTCCAGGTAGCCGGCCGAGGCGAGCTTGATCAGGTTCCCGTAGCCCTCGTTCGACTCGGCCAGGAGGGTCAGGTGGGCGTAGCCCTTCTGGTGGGCGCGCCGGTCGTCGGCGACGTACACCTCGCAGCCGAGCACCGCCTTGACCCCCTCCTTCGCGGCGGCCTTGTAGAGCTCGACCGCCCCGGCCAGCGAGCCGTGGTCGGTCAGCGCGACCGCCGGCATCTCGAGCTCGGCGGCCCGAGCCGCGAGGGCGGGGATGCGGCAGGCCCCGTCGAGAATCGAGTACTCGGAGTGGACGTG
>Ga0136620_10000666_pt1 | contig 15643 bp, 13 predicted proteins | sample AntDrymUQ4162106_2_FD_104806 | JGI IMG/M metagenome (GOLD analysis project Ga0136620, IMG submission 104806) | Polar desert sand microbial communities from Dry Valleys, Antarctica - metaG UQ416 (21.06) | ecosystem: Environmental > Terrestrial > Soil > Desert | place: Antarctica: Dry Valley... | reverse complement strand
TCGCGGACCGGGGACGGCGGGAGGCGCGGAGCATCTTGTCGGGAGGGGCATAAGACCGCGAGGCTGTATCGATTGGCCTCATGTGGTGGTGGGTGGGACGGTGAACTTGCCAGGGTGTCAGCGCGGTGGGCGCGGGCACCAGGTCGGGTGGGGGTGATCCAGATGTCGGGTCGTCGGTGGCTTGTAATCGGGATGTGGCGTTGTGGTCGATGCTGCCGGGGTCGGCTGCGCTGGCCAGGCACGGTGGCAACTGGCATGTGGTGGAGCGGGCCAGCGTCGCCAGCGACGGCGGCGAAACGAACGAGGGCTTCAGCGGGGCGCCAGCGGTCAGTGGCGACGGCAGCATCGTCGCCTTCACTTCCGAGGCAGACAGTCTGGTGCCGGGCGACAGCAACGAAAGCGAGGATGTGTTCGTCCACAACCGGGTGACCGGCCGCACTCGGCGGGTCAGCGTCGCCAGCGACGGCAGCCAAGCCAGCGGCGGGAACAGCTCGTCGGCAGCGGTCAGCGGCGACGGCCGCATCGTCGCCTTCTGGTCCGCTGCGGACAATCTCGTGCCCCGCGACAGCAACGGCATCGTCGATGTGTTCGTCCACAACCGGGCGACCGGACGCACCGGGCGGGTCAGCGTCGCCCGCGACGGCAGCCAAGCCGCCGGCCCGAGCCTCGGGCCCGCACTCAGCGGCGACGGCCGCACCGTCGCCTTCCAGGACACGGCGAACCTCTGGTGCCCGGCGACAGCAACGGCAACTACGACGTGTTCGTCGCGAAGCGGACGTCGCCACCGGGCTGCACGATCACCGGCTCCGCAGGCGACGACCTGCTGATCGGCACCGCCGGTGACGACGTGCTTTGCGGGATGGGCGGCCACGACCCGCTGTTGGGCCGCCGCGGCGACGACCGGCTGCGCGGCGGGCTCGGCCCTGACCGGCTGCGTGGCGGGCGGGGCGACGACCGGCTGTTCGGCGGACCGGGCGACGACCGGCTGTTCGGCGGGCCCGGCGACGACCTGCTGCGCGGGCGACCCGTCTAGCACCGGGTGTTCGACAGGCCGGCAACGACCGGCTGTGAGGCAGCCTCGGCGAGGACCTCCTGAGGGGCGACCTCGGCGACGATGCCCACGACGGCCGGTCCTGGGGGGGTGGTTACCTGTAACGATGCCGCCGCAGCGACACCTGTGGCCTGCGGCGGCTGTTGACCGTGCCCTGACCCTCGCCGCCGACCATCTGCCCCAACCGTTGAGGATGGCGTTGCGGATAGCGGCGGTGTATCCACGAAATCTCGAACGCTCCGTGAGCCGCGCACCTCCCGACGACGATGTAGAGATGCCGGCGACCAGCTCCTCCGGGCTCGGCTGCAACGAACGCCGCGCGCTCGCCGACAGCGCCGACAGCGCCGACATCGCGGGTGTGCCGGCACTGGACGAAGCCGCGTTCCGCAACCCCGGCAGCGTCCGACTAGACCCCGCAGCCGCCGAGTCCCTGGCGGCCCGCAGCGCACGGGGTTAGTCCACCCCATTTGGGGGGTATTCCTTTCCCACCAGTCGACCCTGACCCTGTCGGCGCATTCCGCTCTTATTCAAGAGGAGGCCTGCGTGACATCAAAGGGTGCAACCCCCCGGCGTCGTGTCGAACGTGCGATGGCATTGGACGGCGGCAAGCCGCTCGACCAGTACGCCAGCGACCGGCACTGCGCGCGGCCGCAATGCTCGGCGCGACTGTCTCGCTACAACCCCAACCTCACCTGCGCCGCGCACGGAGGCTGGGCGGAGAGTTCGCAGCCACGTCGGCGCAACCGCCGCGCTCCAGTCGCGGAGTAGCCGGCGGGACCGGTTAGTCCGTGAACACTGGCGTTCCCCCAGTCGGGTGGCCGGGCCATCCCCCGAGGACTCGTATCGGCTGGCGAAATCGTTTAGGGTCGAACGGTGCGGCAGCCGGCGTGGATAGTCAGGCCGTCGGCTGCCGCCGCCAATAATTGCCGCATGAGCATCGACACTGATGTCGCCATCGTCGGTGGCGGCCCCGCCGGTTTGAGTGCGGCCACGTGGCTCGCTCGCCACCGGCGCTCCGCTGTCGTGGTGGACAGCAGCGAGTACCGCAACCGCTGGGTCGACTCCAGCCACGGTTACCTGGGCAACGATCCCACCTCGCCGGACGAATTGCGCGCCGCGGCCCATCGGGACCTCGCTCGCTACGACTCAGTGCGCGTCGTCGCTGACCGGGTAACGACGGTAACCGCCGACGGTGACGCCTTCACCGTGCAGCTCCAGCAAGCCGGTCGGATGACGTTCAGCCGCCTGATCCTGGCCACGGGGGTCGCCGACCAGTTTCCCGGTTCTTCGACCATTACGGGAGGTCGGTCTTTCACTGCCCCAGCTGTGATGGCTACGAGACACGGGGCGAGCCAGTGGTCGTGATTGGCTGGAGTCCGGACATCGCCGGCTTCGCCGCAGGGCTGCTGGAGTGGGCGTCGTCGGTGACCGTCGTCACTGGCGGGCGCCGCTTCGAGGGCGATTCGCGTCATCGCCGACACCTCGGCGACCTGGGCGTGGCGGTGCTCACCGACGAAGTCATCGCGGCGAACGGGGCGCGTTACAGGCGGTCCGGCTGCGCGACGGCGGGCTGCTGGACTGCTCCTTCGCCTTCTTCTCGATCGCGCACCGGCCGCGCAACCAACTGGCGCTGGACCTCGGCTGCGAGGTGGTCGACGAGGGCTGCATCGTCGTCGACGACGAGGGGCGGACCAGCGTGCCGGGTGTGTACGCCGCCGGTGACGTGACCCCCGGCCTGCAGTACGTGCAGGTCGCTGCTGCCGACGGCGCTCGTGCGGGTACCGCGTGCGCGCTGTCGCTGCGCGACGAGGCGCTGGGCTAGGGGCTACGGAACGGCCCTTCATGCACGCGCAGCTCGAAGCTGCCCTGATTCGAACGCAGGGAGAGGACCGGCTCGCCGGCTGGCAACTCCGCCTTGGTCACCGCACGGGTCAGCGGCCGGCGGTCCAGTGTCGCCAGGACGTAGTCGCTGTCGTCGGCGGCCACCGGCGTCACCGGGGTCGGCTGCACCACCCGCAGGTGCCGCCACTGCCGGTCGTACAGCCACGGCCCAATCCCGGATAGGCGGTGGACCACGACGGTCGCGGGTGCGTCAAGCCGCGCGTCGAGCCGGTCGAGGGCACCCACGGCATCAGCGGCGAACTGCCGCCACTCCCCCGTCCGCCCGATACCGGGGGCCATGCCGTACAAGGGCGTTGTCAGGGTTGCGGTGATACCGCTCGCGGCCACGACGACGCCGACCATGGCGCCCGCGACCGTCATCAGCGGCGACCTGGCCAGCGGCAGCAGCGCCGCTGTGCCGGCGACCACCAGCAGCGTGGCCGTGGCACCGCCAAGGGCCTCGTACCACAGCTCGTTGCCGACAGCGGTGACCAGGACGAAGCCGCCTGCCATCAGCATGCAAGCGGCCGCCAACGGCCCGCGGCCGGCGGGGTCACGCCGGCGAGCCGCCCACAGCGCTCCGGCGGTCGCCGCCACCAACAGCAAGGCGCGGGTCCACGGCAGCGACGGCGGGCGGCCGGCCTTGCGCTGCAGCTGGAATGCCAGATGCTGGGCCGCCAACTCGGCGTGTCCGGCGAACCATGCCGTCTCGGCGGCCCAGGCGACCGCCACCGCGGCCAGCAGGATCAAGTCCCAGCGTCCGCGCTGACCGTTGCGGAACCGGGCCGCGCAGACGGCGACCGCTGCCAGCACGACCGCGCCGACCGGATGCACCAGCGGCGCCAACGCCGCCACTGCCAGGGCGGCCACCCATCGCCGGCGGCCGACCAGCAGCAACGCGACGCCCGCCAGAGCCAGGACCGGTGCCTCCATGCGGGCCACGTTGCTCAGCAGCACCACGCGCGGGGTTAGCAGCCACGCTGCCGCGGCGGCGCCGACCCATACCACGGCGCCTCGGGCGCTAGCAACTGCGACCAGCAGGCAAGCTGCGAATGCCACGGCCGCCAGCAGGCTGAACGCCCGCACGACCGTCACCGAGCCGGCGATGGGCGCCACCAGCACCGAGTAGCCGTCTGGCATCCAGAAGATACCGCGGGGCGCGGCGATCTGCGGGGCGGCCAGGGTGCCCCGGGCGATGACGCTGCGGGCCGGCGCCAGAAAGTGAGCCTCGTCGACCCACGGCAGCGGGAAGCCAAAGCCCGCCCACCAGTGCAGCACGGCCGCGGCCGCGGCGCCGGCGACCAGCAGGCCGAAAGCGGCGGCGCGTCGTCGGGTGTGCACGCGCGCATCCTGCCCGACGCGGACAGGACCCCACAGGGTCCCGCGACTTTGTCGCGCGTGCGTTGACCAAGTCGCGGGACCAGCGCCGATGAGGGCGCCGGTACACTGGCTGCATTCCCCCGTACAACGGAGCACTTTCCGCATGCCTACCCGTACCGATCTGCGCAACGTGGCGATCGTCGCCCACGTCGACCACGGCAAGACCACGCTGGTCGACGCCATGCTGTGGCAGACCGGCGCCTTCCGCGCCAACCAGGACGTCAACGTCCGGGTGTTGGACTCGATGGACCTGGAGCGTGAGAAGGGCATCACGATCCTGGCCAAGAACACCGCCGTGCGCTACGGCGACGTCAAGATCAACATCATCGACACACCCGGCCACGCCGACTTCGGCGGCGAGGTGGAGCGGGGCCTGACCATGGTCGACGGCGTCCTGCTGCTCGTCGACGCCAGCGAGGGCCCGCTGCCACAGACCCGCTTCGTGCTGCGCAAGGCCTTGGAGGCCAAGCTCCCCATCATCTTGGTGATCAACAAGGTCGATCGCCCCGACGCGCGGATCGCCGAGGTCGTCGACGAGGTCTACGAGCTGTTCTTGGACCTCGACGCCACCGAGGAGCAGATCGATTTCCCCATCGTCTACGCCAACGCCCGGGCCGGCGTCGCCGCCACCGAGGTGGACCCCGCCCAGGTGGCGGACGGCATGCGCGACGGTGATCTGCAACCCTTGTTCGCCACGCTGCTGGCACACATTCCCGCCCCCACCTACGACGAGGGGCATCCGCTGCAGGCCCTGGTGACCAACCTCGACGCGTCGCCCTACCTCGGGCGCTTGGCCCTGGCCCGCATCCACCACGGGTGGCTGCACCGCGGCAGGCCGGTCGCCTGGTGCCGGGTGGACGGCACCGTCGAGCGGGTCAAGGTCACGCAGCTGTCGGTCACCGAGGACGTGCGCAGGGTCGATGTCGACGAGGCCGGCCCCGGCGAGATCATCGCCATCGCGGGTCTGGACGATGTGACCATCGGCGAGACCCTGTCGGATCCGGCAGACCCCCGGCCACTGCCCGTCATGCACGTCGACGAGCCGAGTCTGGGCATGACGATCGGCATCAACACCTCGCCGCTGGCCGGGACGGATGGCAACAAGCTGACGGCCCGCCTGCTGCGCGCGCGGCTGGACGCCGAGCTCATCGGTAACGTGTCGGTGCGGGTGCTTGACACCGAACGCCCCGACACCTGGGAGGTCCAGGGGCGCGGCGAGCTGCAACTGGCGGTGCTCGTCGAGATGATGCGCCGTGAGGGCTTCGAGCTGACGGTCGGCAAGCCGCAGGTGGTCACCCGCGAGGTGGACGGCACGGTCCACGAGCCGGTGGAGCGCCTGGCCATCGACACCCCCGAGGAGTACGTCGGGGTGGTCACCCAGCTGCTCGGGCTGCGTAAGGGCCGCCTGGAGCAGATGGTCAACCACGGTGCCGGCTGGGCGCGGATGGAATACCTGGTGCCGGCCCGCGCCCTGATCGGCTTTCGTACCGAGTTCCTCACCGAGACGCGGGGCACCGGCATCCTGCACCACGTCTTCGACCGCTACGAGCCGTGGCACGGCGAGCTGCGCACGCGGCCCAGCGGCAGCCTGGTGGCCGATCGCACGGGTCCGACGACCGCCTACGCCCTGTTCAACCTGCAGGAGCGCGGCACGCTGTTCATCGGCCCGGGTATCGGGGTGTACGAGGGGATGATCGTCGGGGAGAACGCCCGCGGCGAGGACATGGACGTCAACCCCACCAAGGAAAAGAAGCTGACCAACGTGCGGTCATCGACCGGCGATGAGCTCGTGCGGCTCATCCCGCCGCGGGCGCTGTCATTGGAGCAGGCCCTTGAGTTCATCCGGGTCGACGAGTGCGCCGAGGTGACCCCGGACCACGTGCGGCTGCGCAAAGTCATCCTGGACGGACCCAGCCGCCGCCGTGCCGCCAGCCACGCCAAGGCTGCAACCGCCTGATCCTCGGAGTTGGTCGTGCACCTGCAGGAAGTCCCCGTCGGCGTCTCCGATCTCGAGCGCTTCACACCGCTGATCGCAGCGGATCGCAGCGAGGCGCTACGCGCGCTCATCGCCACGAGCCGCGACACCTTCGCGGGGCGCACCGTGTGGAACGTCAACTCGACCGCCACCGGAGGGGGAGTCGCCGAGATGCTGGCGGCGCTGTTGCCCTACGCCCGTGGGGCAGGTGTCGATACACGCTGGCTGGTCATCAAAGGTGATACCAGCTTCTACGCGATCACCAAGCGCTTGCACAACGGGCTGCACGGCGTGGACACCGGGGCGCTTGGCGACGCCGAGCGGGCACACTACGCCGAGGTCGCCGACGCCAACGCCGAGGAACTGTTGGCTCAGATCCGCCCGGGTGACGTGGTGCTGCTACACGACCCGCAGACCGCCGGCATGGTCGCTGCCGCCCGCTCCGCCGGCGCCAAGGTGGTGTGGCGCTGCCACATCGGCGTGGACCACCCCAACGACGTGGTCGCCGCGACCTGGGACTTCTTGCAACCGTTCCTGATCGCTGCTGACGCGTTCGTGTTCAGCCGCGTCGCCCACGTGCCAGCGTGGGCCACCGGTGACGCCGTGCACATCATCCCCCCGTCCATCGACCCCTTCGCCGTCAAGAACGCCGAAATGTCCCCCGAGGCCGTCCGCGCCATCATCGCCGGCATCGGCCTGGTCGCCGCCGACGGCGCGGCCGGGACGCCGACGTTTCAGCGCCGGGACGGCTCGCCCGGCCGCGTCGACCACCTCGCCGACGTCATCCGCACCGGCCCGGCGCCGTCACCGGAAACACCGTTGGTCGTCCAGGTGTCACGCTGGGACCGGCTCAAGGACATGGCCGGCGTGATGCGGGCCTTCGCCGAGCATGTCGATCCCGCCACCGGCGCGCATCTGGCACTGGTCGGGCCCAACGTCAGCGGGGTCGCCGACGACCCTGAGGGCGGTGAGGTCCTGGCGGCCTGCCATGACGCCTGGCGGGACCTGCCCCATGCCGAGCGGGCGCGCATCCAGCTGGTGTGCCTGCCGATGTACGACCTGGAGGAGAACGCCGCGATCGTCAACGCCATCCAGCGCTGCGCGGCCGTCGTGGTGCAGAAGAGCCTGGCGGAGGGCTTCGGTCTGACCGTGGCCGAGGCGATGTGGAAGGCGCGGCCAGTGGTGGCCAGCGACGTTGGCGGCATCAGCGACCAGATCGTCGACGGCGACAGCGGCCTGCTGGTCGCCGACCCCACCGACCTGGCAGCGACCGGGGCGGCGCTCAACCGGGTCCTTCGCGATCCCGAGTTGGCGTGGCGCCTGGGTAATGCCGCCAAGGCCAGGGTCGGCCAGCGCTTCCTAGGCGAACGGCACCTGCGCCAGTACGCCGAGCTGCTCGCCAGCCTGCTGACTTGAGCGCTTAGTCGTTGGCGGACAGGTCGTCGGCGTCCAGCGGGTGCAGAAAAGCCAGGTCGACCCACAGCCACAGCGTCTTGGACAGCGGGTAGAAGGCGACGGGTAGGCCGACCATCGCCACCACGCCGGCGACGCCCAGCGGTACCCACGGCACCTGGGGCCAGGTCAGCACCACGCCGCCGAGGAACACCGCCGCGAACAGCAGCTCGGCTACGGCGATGTTGGCGATCAGCGCTCCCACCCAGTAGCCCTCCTCCCGCTCGAAGGAGAAGTTGCACCGCGGGCAGCGCGGCCGCAGCGTGAACCAACCGTCGAAGATGCCGGGGGCGCCGCACACCGGACAGCGACGGCGCAGCGCGTGGCCCAACATCGCCAGGCGTTGGCCGCGCACCCCGGCGATCTCAGATTTGCTCAGCCTCGGACGTCAGGCGCCCGGTCGGGCTTCGCCCTCGGGGATCTCGCTGGGCTGCGTGGCGGGAGCGGCACCTGGGCTGGCGGCGATGCCCAGTTTGGTGCGGATCTCCGACAATCGGGTTTGGGCTGCGGTGTCCATGCTGGCCTGCTCGACTTCGAGCATGCGCCCCTCGACCGACTCGCCTTCCAGCTCGGCAACACCGCGAGCCTTGGCGTAGCGCGCCTCGATCTTGTCGCGGACCTCATCCAAGGTGGGGACGTCCTGGCCGACCGTCTCCGACAGGGACGTCATGGCCCTATTCATCTGCTCGGCCATCTTGGCCTGGTCCAGCTGCGACAGCAGCTTCTGCCGCTCGGCGAGCTTGCGCTGCAGCATCGAAGAGTTTTGTGCCACGGCACGCTTGGCGTCGTCGGAGGCCTGGGTGGACTGCAGGTGCAGCCCCTTGAGGTCTTCGACCTCGCTTTCCAAGGCGATCATCTGGTTGGCGAAGGACTCGGCGGCGCGGGTGTAGTCGGCGGCCTTCGCGTCGTCACCCTTGCGCTGGGCCTCGTCGGCCATCAGCACCGCCTGCTGGGCGGAGCCGTTGACCTTCTCCAGCCCCTGCAGCGTCCGTGACAGGCGCATCTCGGTCTGCTTCTGATTGGCGATGACGTTGGCCGCCTGCTCCTTGAGGCGGCGATGCTGCTCCTGGGCATCGGCGATCGCCTGCTCCAGCTGGACCTTGGGGTCCGCCACCTCGTTGAACTTGCCGGTCAGCGCGGCAGCCATGTACTGCCACATCCGCTTGAACAGCTTCCCCATCGCCTCTGACTCCCCTTGAGATCAGCCCCGAGTGTAGAGGCGTCGTCCCCACCGCTTCACCGGCCCTCGGTAGTCTGCTGGCAAAGAATCCCTACCCCTTCCAGACGACATGCGTCCCCGCAACGGGAGGCGCGGATCGGCGGTGACGATGCTGGGCCTGCGGCGCTACTGGGTGGCGGTGAACCTCGCCGCGCCGGCGCTCGCCGCGCTAGTGCTTGCCACGCTCCTGTTCGCCGTTCTGGCGCTGCTGGGGCAAGGCGACGACGCAGCGGCCCAGACGCTCGACGACCTGACACTGGACGAGCTGGCAAGCGAGCTGGCCGACCAGGGCTATGCGATCGAGCCGGGCGCATCCGTCGACGAGGCGGCACTGGCCGACGCAGTCGCCGACACCCGCAATGGCGGAACCCGGCTGATGGTCGCCGTACTGGCCGATCCGCAACCTGCGGGAGCGACCACCGCCGCTGACGCGCTGCTGGATCGGGTGAACGACGGAACCGTCCTGGTGGTGACCCCCGATGAGATCGGCTACAGCAGCACCGAGTACGACGGCGGGGCGCTGGATGATGCCGCCGACGCCGCATTGGATGCCTTCTCGAGCGGCACCGCGGCAGGCGTCGCCCAGTTCGCGCAGACATTGACCGGCGCCGACTCTGGCGGATTCGACGGGTCGGGCGCGACCGAGGACTCCGGGGCCTTTGGCGGCGTCGGCCTCGGCCCGCTGCTGGTCATCGGCTTGTTGGCGATCGGTGGGGTGGCGTTGGCCATGAGTTCCCGGTCGACCAAACGAGTGGCTCGCCAGCGCCTGACGGAGGCCCACGCCGAGGTGCGCCACCAGATCGACGCGATGGCCGACGCCATCCTGCAGATGACCGACCGGGTGCCACTGGCCGAAGACCCGAACGCGACCGCAGCATTCGCCGAGGCGACGCGGGTCTACCAGTCGGTCTCCGACGAGCTGCCGCGCGCGACCACCGAAGCCGAGTTGGTGCAGCTGAACGACCGACTCGACCACGCGCGCTGGCAACTCGAGGTCACCGAGGCACTGACCGAAGGCCGGGAGCCACCGCCAGAGCCCGACGACGGCTATCCGACGGCCTGCTTCTTCGATCCCGACCATGGCGCCGGCGTGCAGGAGGCGCAGGTCGCGACCAAGGCGGGGGCAAGGACGGTGCGGGTGTGCCGGTTCTGCGCGGCACTGCTGGCCAGTGGCGAAGCACCTGCGCCGCGCTCGGTGGCGGTGGGCGGGCGTGACGTGCCGTTGCCGCAGGCGCCTCGCCAGTACGGCGGCCGCGACGAGCGCGACCTCGGCTCGTTCGACATGTTGCTGGGCGGTGGCGCGCCCGTGCCCTACCACTGGCGGCGGCGGCGCCGGTATGGCGGCTGGGGCTGGGGCGGCGGCTGGGGTGGTGCCGGGACTTGGGGCGGCTACGGCGGCGGTGCGGGCGGCGGTGGCTTCGGCGGCGGGATCGGCGGGCCCGGCCGATCGTCGCGCGGGCGCGGTGGGCGCAGCCTCGGCGGTGGCTCCCGTGGCCGGGGAGGCCGCCGCCGGTGAGGACCTCCGGCACGACAGCGCCCGCGTAACGAAGGCGGTGGACGCAGCGAATCGCGCGGAAGCAGCGCACCAATCAGCCGGGTCGGACCCTGTCATCGACGACCGTCACACCCTCCGCGGCGAGGCGGCGCGACTGTTCGGCGGCCAGGTGCGGCACCAGGTGGCCAGTGGCTCGCACGACGCGCCACCATGGCAGCCCTTCGGAGCCGCGCAGCACCGCGCCTACCCCCCTGGCCGCGCCCGGGTAGCCGGCTTCGGCGGCGACCTCGCCGTAGGTGACGACCTGTCCAGGTGGCAAGGCGGCCAGGACGGCTCGCACCCGTGGAACGAACTCGCCGGGCACGCTCAGCGACGCTCGGCGAGAGGGACGTCCAGGCGCTCCAACTCGAAGTCGCATTCGTCGGTGCGACGCCACGGCAGGCGCGTGCTGCCCGGAACGATGCGGTAACGACCCGTGAAACGGGGCAACTGCGCGAGGATGCCGCTGAGATCGCGTTCGATGTCGACCTGGACGGCGGCGAGGCTGTGCTCGGTCGGTTCGGACGATCCGGTGTCGTTGGTCAGCCGGCGCCGGATCCGCTCTCGCACCTTGCCTTGATACGCCCAGTCGTCCAGGAGGCGATGCAGTAGCCACAGCTCATGGGCGGCGCGGGCGGCGTCGGTGGACGCCGCGGCACCCGCGCAGCCCTGCGTCAGCGCCGAAGCCACGGCGTCGCCGGCGGTCTGTCCCGCGGCGTAGCCGGCCAGGCGAGGCAGATCGACACGGGACCGCAGTCGCTCCACCAGTGTGGAACTGCCACCGTCTCCAGACGCGATGTCGGCCAGGGCCACCGGCACGTCGACGGCGTGCAGCCGGGTCAGCTCGTCAGCCAGCGTCGCCGCGGCACGCTCCGGGTCCGCGTCGCTGACGGCGGGCGCATTGTCCACCGAGGGTGGCGGGTGCAGGGCGAGGACGAAGTCGACGTCGCTGGCGGCCGACTCCGCACCCAGCACGCGCAGCTCACGCAACACCGTACGGGCCACCGTGACCGCTCCCTCGGCCACGGGCCGCTTCTCCGCGCCGGGGACCGGCGAGTAGAAACCGACCCGCACAGGTTGGGAGCGCTCGCGGTTAAGCAGGCGCATGACCAAACTATTGCCGAGCTGCACGTCGGCGGGCAGCACCTCCACGCGCTGACCCAGCAACAGCTGGCGCTGCCACGTCGTCACCCATGACCCTGGCAGATCGGCATCGGTGGTGTTCATGGCTCCCGTGCCGATCACGAGCAGGTCCAGCGTGGCGTCGGCTGCCAGGTCAAGGGCGGCTAGCTGCACCATGTGGGCAGCCAGGCGGGCGGCCGCCACCTGGCGGCGGACCGACTCCGGGATCGCCGCCTCGGCGGCACTGATCTCGGCGGTGACGTCTTCGCCACGGCTGCGGCGGTCGCTCAACTCGTCCAGTTCGGCCAACGCCGAGGCGTGCTCACCCGCAGGTTCTGCGTCTGGCCGACGGGCGACGGTCGAGGCGACCAGCTGCAACTCGGGATGTTGGCGACGCACGTCGCGTAACGCCTCGAGGCGGCGTATGGCGGTGACCGACGTTGGTCGCTCGCCGAGCGACGATGAGACCCCGGCGACCTGTTCGATCGCCACGACCAAGCCGTCGAGTGAACCGGCGGTGTCGCGCAGCCACTCATCCAAAGCGGCAGGTGGACCCGGGGATTGGTGTCCGGCGATCGCTTCAGGCGGCGGCAGCACCAGCTCCGCGCCGGCGACCCGAGCCAGCATCCGGGGCGCGCGCACGCAGGCGGGCCGGTTGTCGAGCGGGACGAGGCCGATGCGCACCGGGCAGCTCCTGTCTTGCGACCGGCGGCCCACGACTGCCAAGGGGAGGACCGCAGCTGCGGATTCAGACGCTAATGGGTCTGGATCGGTCAGCCAACTTAGCGGGCTGATCCCGTGGCGGGCCAGCGCGGCGGAGGCGGCACCGGCGCCGTTCCGGTCGGCGGTGGGGGCATCCGGCCGACGCGGAGTCAGTCGACATGGTCCGCTACCGCTTCGCTACTTGAGCGCGATGGTGCGCTACCGCTTCGCTACTTGAGCGCGGAGAAGAAGTCGGCCGCGAGGGGTGCGGCGACCGCGCCACCGAAGCCGCCGCCCTCGACCACCACCGCCACCGCCAGGTTCTCAGAGAAGCCGATGAACCAGGCATGGGTGGGCAACGGATCACCGGAGCCATACTCGGCGGTGCCGGTCTTGCCGGCGATCCGGCGGCCAGGTACCGCCGCATTGGTTCCTGTTCCCTGGCGGACCACCAGGTGCATCAGCCGCCGCAGCACGGCGGCGTCGCGGGCCGGCAGCGGTAGGCGTTGCGCGGCAGGACCGGCCGTGGCGAACCGCGGTGGACGCCACCCGCCGCCGGCGATCGCGGCGGCGACGCTGGCCATGTGCAGCGGGCTGGCGGTCACGCGTCCCTGGCCGATCGCGGCCTCGGCCTGCTCCGCACCGTCCTGCGGCTGGGGGAAGCTGCCCCCCACCACCCCAGGGAGGGACGTCCCTTCGCGAGGGGATCCGTAGCCAACGTTGAACCCCATGCGCTCGGCGGCGGCGAGCAGTAGCGCCGGGCGTAACCTGTCGGCCAGCTGAACGAAGGCGGTGTTGCACGAGCGGAAGAAGGCGGTGCGGAACGGGATGCTGCCCAGCACCTCGCCCTCGGCGTTGCCGAAGCTGCGACCACCGACGGTGGCCGACACCGGGCAGGTGACGGTCGTCGATGGGGTAACCACGTCTTCGGCCAGCAGCGCGGTGGTGGTCACGACCTTGAAGGTGGAACCCGGCGGGTAGCGACCGAACAGCGCGCGGTCGAAGCCCGCCACGGGGGCGTTGGCCACGGCGCGCACCGTCGCGGAACGCGGGTCGAGCACGACCATGGCCGCCGGCTCGCCGACTGCCGAAAGGGCGGCTTGAGCGCGACGCTGCAGGGCGGGGTCCAGGGTGGCCCGGAGGCTGCGAGGCTGGAGACCGCGGAAGTGGCGCACCGTCGTCACGACCCGCCCGCCGCGGCCGACGATCCGCACGGCGCCGCTGGGACGCCCGGCGAGGCGGCGCTCGTAGGCACCCTCCAGCCCGGAGACACCACCGACGTCACCCATGAGGTAGGGGTCCCCCAACTGCGCGACCTGCGCGTCGGACAACCGCCCCACTCGACCGATCACGTTGGACGGCATCCGGCGGCCCAGCGCTGTCAGCCGTTCATGGCCGTCGAAGAAGACGCCGGGAACCGGTGTCAGCTCGTCGACCCCCTCGTCGAAGTCGGCGCGCGACAGCGTGGTGACCGCGACGAAGGTCCCTGGCCGGTTCGCCGCCTGGTCCGGGCCAGCCCGTACAGCACGTGGCTCGGCGCCGGTGTAGCGGGCCAAGGCCGCGATGACCGCCCGGCGCCGTCGCACGCGCTCGCCGCGCAAGCCGATCCTGACCAGGTCGCTGCCGGCGGCAAGCGTCCGCCCACCCTCCGCCAGGACCATTCCTCGCGGAGGCCAGCGCCGTACCCGCTGGAAGCGCTGACCGGAGCCGAGCTCCGGGTGCACGGTCTCCGGCGACCAGGCGACGGACCACCCGTTTCCGGCCGGCACTGCCGTCACCCGGGTGTCGTAGCGCCACGGCCCGAGCCCTGCCACCTCCAGCGACACCGTCACGGGCATCCATGCCTGGTCGACCCGCATCCGGATGTCCCCCGCGTCCAACTCGACGCGCTGGTCTCCCGTCGCGCGCAGCAGCTGGCGATGTGTGCGTGCGACGGGTGCGCCGGGGTCGGTGGTCAGCCGCGCCAGCCGGTCATAGCGTCCTCGCCGCCAGGCACCGACGAAGCCCTCGACGGCCGCCGAAGCAAGCTCTGCGTCGCGTTGCCGTTGCGCCAGGCCCTGCTGTCGGTCCCACTGGCGGTAGCCGGCCACCCCGGCCAGGGCGAGCGCCGCGACGAGCAGCACAATGCCCAGCTTGCGCATCGACGCTCCTTCGCTCGCCTGGTAGCCGGCCCATGGATGCCGCCCGTGTCGGGCACTTTGTACCGTCCTGAGGCTGCCGTTGGGGCTAGCCGGGACGCCCAAGGGCCGCAGGAGCATCTACGGCAGACGCCGCGTTCACCTTGGGTCCTACCGCTTCGCTACATGAGGACAGGGGTTTGAGTCGTTCCAGTTCCACGGCTAGGTTCGGTGGCGTGGTGGCCAGGCGTGCGCCCCATCTGCGAAAGGCACTCCGGATGACGGACTCCAACGGGCACCTGACGAACCGTCAAGGTCACCCGGTCTACGACAACCAGAACCAGCGGACCATCGGGGATCGAGGCCCCGCGACGCTGGAGAACTACCAGTTCCTGGAAAAGATCAGCCACTTCGACCGCGAGCGGATCCCCGAGCGGGTCGTCCACGCCCGCGGCTTCGTCGCCCACGGTGAATTCGAGGCCTACGGCACCATCGGCGATGAGCCGGCGTCGACCTACACGCGAGCGAAGCTGTTCGGTGAGAAGGGGAAGAATACCCCCGTCACGATCCGCTTCTCCACGGTCATCGGCGGTCGCGACTCCTCGGAGGCGACCCGCGATCCCCGCGGCTTCGCCGTGAAACTGCGCACCGAGGACGGCAACTGGGACCTGGTCGGCAACAACCTGCCGGTGTTCTTCATCCGCGACGCCATCAAGTTCCCCGACGTCATCCACGCGCTCAAGCCCGACCCGGTCACTTTCCGCCAAGAGCCCAACCGCATCTTCGACTTCATGAGCAACACCCCCGAGTCGATGCACATGCTGTCGTGGCTGTTCAGCCCGCGGGGCATCCCCCGCGACTACCGGCACCAGGACGGCTTCGGCGTCAACACCTACAAGATGGTCAACGCCGCCGGCGAGGGCGTGCTGGTCAAGTACCACTGGAAGACCCAGCAGGGCATCGAAAGCCTGACCCAGGCGCAGGCCGACGAGATCCAGGCGACCGAGCTGGGCCACGCCTCGAAGGACCTGTTCGAGGCGATCGAGCGCGGCGACCACCCCCGTTGGGAACTGTGCGCGCAGATCATGAGCGACGGCGAGCACCCCGAGCTCGACTTCGACCCGCTGGACGACACCAAGACGTGGCCGGAGGACGTGTTCCCACTGCGTCCCGTCGGCATGATGACGCTGAACCGCAACGTCGAGAACTT
>Ga0136620_10000665_pt1 | contig 15667 bp, 14 predicted proteins | sample AntDrymUQ4162106_2_FD_104806 | JGI IMG/M metagenome (GOLD analysis project Ga0136620, IMG submission 104806) | Polar desert sand microbial communities from Dry Valleys, Antarctica - metaG UQ416 (21.06) | ecosystem: Environmental > Terrestrial > Soil > Desert | place: Antarctica: Dry Valley... | reverse complement strand
GTGCTGATGGACGAACCGACCGAAGGGGTGGCACCGGTGGTGGTCGAGCAATTGATACCTGCGATCGGGGCCGCCGCCACCGAGTCGGCCGTTGTGCTCGTCGAACAGAACATCGACACCGCTCTTGCCCTGGGAGGCAACGCCTACGTTCTCGAGCAGGGATCGATCGTCGTTTCGGGAACGGTCCGTGATCTCTATGACGGCGGCGTCCTCGAACAAAGGCTGGCGCTGTGATCCTCGGCTTTCTTCCGGTCGACTCGTTCAACGTGATTGTCCTGGCGGCGGTGTTTGTCCTGGTGGCGACCGGGCTCCACTTCACCTTCGGGATGCTCAACGTCGTCAACCTGGTGCATGGAGAGCTGATCTTGATCGGGGCCTACACCACGCTCCAGGTGCAAAAGACGACGGGCAACGTTCTGCTCGGAATGGCGCTCGCCCCCCTCCTCGCCGGCGTGGTCGGCTTGGCGATGGAACGAGGAGTGCTGCGCTTTCTCTACGAACGACCGCTCGACTCGCTCCTGGCCACGTTCGGTCTGGCCCTCATCATTCGCCAGGTCGTCCAGTTCATCTTCTCGCCCAATCCCCAGACGGTGCGCAGCCCGATCGGGGGATCGTTCCTGCTGGGCGGGTTCAACATCCCGTGGTGGAGGCTGGTCATCGTCCTGGTCACCGCGGGGTTGCTCGTTGGTGTTATTCAGTTTCTAAAGCGAAGCCGCTTCGGTCTCCAAGCCCGGGCCACGGTGGCCAACCCGGTGCTGGCCGAGACTATGGGTATCAACTCTGGAGCAGTGCGGGCCGGGCTGTTCGCTTTGGGCTCGGCCATCGCGGGGCTGGCGGGGGCGATGCTGGCCCCGATCAGCACTCTCAACCCTCAGTTCGGCTTGCTGTTTCTGGTGAACTCGTTCTTGGTGGTGATCATCGGAGGCAAGGGGTCGCTGCGCGGACTGGTCGTCGCCGGGGTGGTGCTTGGCGGCACGCTCGCCGCTTTGCAATTCGTCATGTCGACGGTTCTCGCGCAGATCCTCATCCTTGCCATCGCCATCGTCGGAGTGCGGGTGCGGCCCCTATTGGGGATTGTGCGAGAGGCTCAGACCAAAACCACGCCAGCTGCCTCTACATCGGCAAGCGCCCGCTGACCGTCCCCCGGAGTGAGATCGACCGAGCGAACCGCATCAGTCATGAGCGCCACTTTGAATCCCGCGGTCTTTCCATCGAGGGCGGTGGCTTTAACGCAATAGTCCGTCGCCAAGCCAACCACCACGATCCGTTCAATCCCGCGTTCGCGCAGCAATTCGGCCAAGCGGGTGGGGATCGTTTCCATGGTCTCTGGGTTCTGCATGGTGAAGCCGGAATAGCCGTCTTCGCCATTAGTGCCCTTGCGGATGACCGGGCCGTCGACCACAAGGTCGGGGTGGAACTCCGCTCCCCAGGTGTCGCCTACGCAGTGAACTGGCCAGATGCCGCCGTCCGTCTGGAAGTGAGGGGTCGATTCCGGATGCCAGTCGGCGGTGTAGAAGATGTGACCGCCATCTGCTTTGGCCGCTTCGATTTCGGCATTGATGACCGGGACTACCTCTTCTCCCGAATTGACGTACAGGCTCCCCTTCGGGTCGGCGAAATCGTTCTGGACGTCGACGACGATCAAAGCCGTCGCCGAGTCGTAGCTAACAGCACCCACTCGCTCCATCGTATCGAAACCGAATAACCTCGACCGCCCGATCGCGAGGAGCATTGATGGAGCACACACGTGTTGGCGCATTCGAGTGGGAGCGCGGGTCGCCGGAGACATTCACCGGCACGGTTTGGTCGACCCCCATGTCGCGGTCACCCGAGAGGACGGTCACCGCCATCGGTGTCATGTTCGGACCCGGCGCGAGGACGTTCTGGCACAGCCACCCCGACGGTCAGGTGCTCTATGTCGCCAGCGGGTCGGGCAGGGTTGGGAACGTCGACGGCAAATTCGTCGAGATTGCTGCCGGCGACGTGGTCTACACCCCGGCCGGTGAGAGCCATTGGCATGGGGCCACTCCGACGTCCTACTTGATGCACATTTCGATCACCACCGGTGGGGCAACCGTCTGGGAGCCGCGGGCGGTCACCGACGAGGAGTACAACGGCGGCGCCAGCTAGGGGAGGTCTCAGCAGTGTCGTTGCTCTCGCACCCGTTTGCAGGAGCTCGACCTCGATGAGACCTTCTGGTAGAGCCGCCGCCGACTTCATCCGATTAGGTCGTCGATGTGGCGGACAAAAATGCTGATCCCGTCGTACGGCCGACGGAGATATCCGGGACCTTCTGGGTCCGCCGAAAGCGAGAATCAGCCTATGAATCCGCTAAGCAACAAACTCCTCGTCGGCGCCTTGGTTTTCGTGCTATTCGCATGCAGTGATCGGCCGGTTGAGTACAGCTCAATCGACGAGATGAACGCCGCGCTATCGGAGGTCGGATACACGTGCTATGTGGACTCGAGCGGCCCAATTCCGGGCCTGCTCGGGCATGGCGGATGCGAATGGCCCCGCGAGTTGGACCCCGGAGGGGGAATTCGGCTTCGTGAGCGTTGTGCTCTTTGACTCTGAGCTTGAGCGACTTCGCCACCTTGTTTTCAGCTTCGGCTTCTGTCTCGACATACCGGATGCCCCGTTGGAGCTTCCCTACGCGTACGGATCCGAATGGGCCGTCGATCCCGAAATGTGCGCGGTCCCGGCAGGCGGAATGGCTCAAATGGCCGAGGTATTGGGAGGAGAGACCAATGTCGCTGACCTCACCGCGTACGAGAGAGTCGCTCTCGATGGGATTTTGGAAGACCGGACGGCCGACGAGCTAAAGGAGTTTCTCGGCGAGTCTGGCTAAGTCGCTGAGTCCGGTACTCGTTACCGACGCCCGGTAACGATCGGCCGAGCATCCTCGAACAGGCCTGCAATCTCATTCCAAGATGGGAGCCGCGGGCGGTCAGCGATGAGGGGTACGCCGGCCTCTTAGATCACCCCGCGACGGCTGAGATCATCGATCTGCTCCGATGACATTCCGAGTTCGGTGAGGACTGCAATTGTGTTGGCGCCCAGCTCCGGAGGGGGTCGGCGAATCGAGTTCGGCGTCTTCGAGAATTGAAATGGCAGGCCGAGCCCTTTGGTCGAATCACCAGAGTCGAGTGGCATCTCGACGACCATCTGTCGGGAGACGGCCTGAGGACTGGCCAATGCCTCCGAGACCGAGTTGATGGGGCCCACGGGGACGCCGGCGGTCTCGAGGAGTTCGATCCATCGGGCGCGGGTCCCGGTGACGATCACCGCCGCGATCTCGCTGTCGAGAACGTCACGGTTTCGCACCCGGTCCTGATTGCGGATGAAGCGAGCATCATTCGCCCACTCCGGTCGACCCAGCGCCGCGGCAAATGCAGCAAACTGGTTGTCGTTTCCGACCCCGACGGCGACTTCGCCGTCGGAGGCCGAATACGTTCGATAGGGAACTATGTTCGGATGACTGTTGCCGTACCGACCTGCTTCCTCGCCGGAGACGAGATGGTTGGAGGCGACATTGATCAGCATCTGCAGACCGACGTCATGGAGGCTCACCTCGCAGTGCTGCCCTTGCCCCGTGCGAGCGCGACTTTGGAGGGCTCCGAGCACCGCGATCGCTGCCGTCAACCCGGCGCAGACGTCGACGATGGCAACGCCCAGCTTCATCGGCATTCCGGCGGCCTCGCCGGTGATGGCCATGAGTCCGGTTTCGGCCTGGAGGATGAAGTCATACCCGGGCTTGTCTGCCTTGGGACCGGTAGCGCCGTAGCCGGTGATCGAACACCGCACTACACCCGGTGCGTTGAGCTCGAACCACTCGTCGTCAAACCCCCAGCTCTCCATCGTCCCGAGCTTGAAGTTGTCGATCACGACGTCGGCGCCGACGATCAAGCGGCGGAGCAAATCGCGGCCTTCCTCGCTCTTGAGGTCGAGAGTGACGCTTCTCTTGTTGCGATTGACGGAGAGGTAGTAGGCCGAGAAGGGGCCGACGAAGGGAGGACCCCAACTCCGGGTGTCATCACCCTGTCCGGGTTGTTCGATCTTGATGACCTCGGCACCCATGTCACCGAGGGTCATCGTGCAGAGCGGGCCGGCCAACACCCGCGTCAGGTCGATGACGCGGATGCCTAGAAGCGGACCACCTTCGTACTCATGATTGGTCACCCCCCAAACATAGAAGAGCCTGCGAGAAGTTCACTTTGGTTGCTGCCGTGGGGTCAAGCCGTACCGTTCGATCAACTCGGGAGCCCAGTTGAGATCGAAGGTGAGGAAGTAACGGTCGGCGATGATGGCTAAGGTCACCTATACCAAGAAGGGACCGCGGCGTCCACGATCTACGCGGCGTTTTCAAGGCGATAGACGGCGATGGGAGATGCCCGGCCCCTGAGCTGAACGGGGCCCACTTCGGTGAATACGAAACTCGTCTCGCCAGCGTCCCCCACCACGTTTTCGGAGGCCAGGATCTCTCCTGCGGCGGCCAGTTCACAGAGCCTGGCCGCCACATTTACCGCCATCCCGAAGAAGTCGCCGCCCTCGGCTACCGGGGTACCCGTGTTGAGGCCGATTCGAACTGAAATCACATGGTCGGCCAGCTCGCGCTGCAGGGAGATCGAGAAGTGCAGCGCATCGGCAGGTGGGGTGAACGCCAACATGAAACCGTCACCGGTGTGTTTCACCTCTCGACCGCCGTGACGATTGAGGAGCGTGCGGACGAGGCGGTCGTGATCTCGGATGATCTGGAATGCCGCCTTGTCACCAAGCGTATCGAGGAGAGCGGTGGACCCGACCATATCGGTGAAGGCGAAGGTGCGGGTGGCGGACTCGAACCGACCGTCCTCGGGATCGCTGAATCGCCCCAATATTGCTGCCACTTCGGAGGGATTCACGGAGATAACCTGGTTGGCCAGTAGGCCATGGGCGACGCCGTGAACCTGGTTCACCGCCTCTGGATTGGGGGCCTCGACTAGACAGTTGGAGAGACTCCGCGGATAGTCGAGCCAATAGGTGAGGAAGCGCACGTTGTACGCGGCCTGCATAGCCAAGTCGTTCTCGTGGGCCTTGGCCAGGTCCTCGGAAGAGGCCCCGCGGGTGTCGTGCTGGTCCATGAAAAACGGCACTCGGGCAGCCTACGGTTACTGATCCTTCTGGGTGAGTGCCGGCGAACCAAAATCACGTCCAAGCCGAGAATCGATTGTCGTAGGCAAAGCAGCCCGAAACTCTGGGAGACCGATTCCTGCTTAGGGAGCTGGTCGTGATGAATCTCGATGGTCCGGGCACCAGATCCTCGACCAGCTTGTGGCGGCGAGCTATTCACCGGTGTCGCCTGACCCCGCAAGGCGCCTCACTTCTAGGTTCGGCCCTTCGCCTTCATCAGCCGCTTCTGCTCACGCACAACGAGCACGTCCTCCCAAACCGCCACGTCGGCAATCGAGGGCCAATCGGCGGCCACCTCTTCCCATCCCGGAGGTGCAGCTCCTAGCCGCTTGCCGAGGATGCCGACAAAGATTCGTGATTTGGCGTCGCCGAAGCCGGGCAGGGCTTTGAGTCGGGCAAGAAGCTCGGGACCGCTTGAGGCCGTGGTCCAAATCGCTTCGGCGTTGGCGTCGTAGGAATCTCGCACGGTCCGGCAAACCTCTTGAGTGCGCGTGGCCATCGCGGCCGGATACCTGTGAATGACGGGAGGTCCGCGAAAGATCGCCGCCAACTCCTCCTCGGGATACTCGGCTATGACGGCCGCATCGAGATCGCGCCCCATCCTCTGGGTGAGGAGGTAGGGGCCAAAGAAGGCCCGTTCCATCGGAAACTGCTGGTCGAGGAGCATGCCCAAGAGGAGGGCAAGGCCGTCCGGGGCGAGCAGCCGATTGGTGTTCTCATCGACAGTCCACGGCAGACTCTCGACTGAGCTCATTCCCGTCAACGGTAGCCCGGCTTCGTGCCGCCGAGAACCCTGACGGCTGCAGGTCTTGCCTAGACCTCGATTGTTTCGAAGCCGAGGGTGAGAGCCGCCTGTCGTTGGCGAAGGTCGAACGTGAGGAACCTCACTGGCCGAGGAAGACGCTCAGCGGCCGCCAGATGGATCGAGTCGAGGGTGCGGAGCCCCAATTCGCATCCGATCTCGGCGGCTCGTCCGAGACACACATCGTCCGCTGGCACCAGGGCCATTCTGGCTACGTCGTTCTCCAAGTACTCCGTGGCTTGCTTGAGTTCGTACGGTTCAAAGAGTCGGCAAAGAGCGATTCGGGCCTCGGCGACAGCGACGAGCGATGCGCACCACGCCGCCTCGCTCTCCATTGTGACGACCACCGCTTCCCGACCGGTTTCGTCCACGTAACGCTTGAGCAACGCCGAGGTGTCGATCGCCAGCATCAGCCGGAGCGGAGATCTTCGAGAATCTCGCCGCTCGTCACCCCGCCTCGAACAGGCAGGGGCTGCGGCTTCGGTGGGTGAGTGCCCAAGCGCGGTAGGCGCAGCAAGCCGGCTTCTGCCAGTTCCTCGAGCGATTCGGTTCGGCTTCCGCTGATCGGCCCTAGCTCAGCGACAGGAAGGCCGTTGCTGGTGATCAGAATTCGCTCGCCGCGCTGGGCTCGGCGGATCACCTCGCTCACTCGATTCCTCAATTCCCTGATGCCAATCCGATCCATCTCCAGAGACTGTAGCACATGTAGCCACGCGGCTCCGGAACTCGTGGCTTCGATCGGCCGCGGCCTCGCGCGCAACAGTGGCCGAACTCCTTTAGCCCGTTGCGACCGGTTGATAGCTCGGATCAGGAATCGGCTTTCCCCCTTGGCGGGCCGCGTCCAGCCACGCCTCCTTGGCAGTGAGGAGCTCGGTCAACGCTGTCAACGCCTCCTGAGGCGTTTCTCCGAACTCCTTCCAAGGACCCCACTGAACTTGGCGCCAAATCAACGTAAGCCGGATCACGATCCACACCGAGTTGAAACAGCCGAGGAGAGGAGATTCCTCGAGGGATGCCCGCCCGGAAAGCGAACGTGTCCGTTATCGGCGCGAACTACTGCTTCGGCAAGCAGGTTTGGACCGCACGAGACAGAGTACGAACGTCAAGTTAACTTGATCGTATGGATCCGGTGATCCTGGCTAGCGCACGGAACCACGGGATCGGAAAGACATGTTGCATGCTTATCGGAATCCAATTCGAGTGTTTTGATCGCGGCGACAGGTGATGCTCAGGGGGGAGACCGGGAGGGGCGCGTCCTCGAGATCGGAGTCGCCACAGACGACGGGATCGAGTTCTAAGTCCACGCCATGCCCGTTCGACCAAAGTTCTCGAGGTCACAATCGTGCCCCGATCAATCCAGGAGATTCTCGACCAGGCCGAGGAACTTGCGCGTCGCTTTGAGGAGTTCGACACGAGGCTGGAAGATGAGCGATCGGTGGAGGAGTATCTGCTCCGCCGGGCCGCGCTGAGTCGGCTTCGCAGCGAACGTCAAACTGCCGACGCCGTCATCGCAGAGCGGGCGGCGGGAATTTCCTGGAGAAAGATCGGGGAGATACTCGGGACGTCGGCCCAAGCTGCTCAGCAGCGCTACCGCGAGGTCGTAGAAGAGGCTTGAGCCATCTCGGCCGCTCAACCGCCTTGCAACACCGCTTGCTACGTCGCAAATGTTTTTGGCTTCATCGCACGTTGTTGCACGCCGGACTCGCGAAACTTGATTCTGGGCGTACTCTCGAGATCCGTTACGTTGAAGACTTGGTCGACTCAACATCTTCACCGAATAGCCGCCTGAACAAAGGTCTCCGCCGAATCGACGTAACACTGCCGGCGGTACTCGTCGCGGAACTGGATAGAAACGTCGGCGAACTCGAATACTTCGTCACCCGATCAGCCGTTATCGAGGTGGCGATTCGCCAGTTTCTCGACTGGGGCGGGGTTCGGTCAGCGGCCCCAGGCACCGTCTATCGCTAAGAACGGGCTTAGCGCCCGCACGCGGCACTTCTCGTGAAGAAGGTCGGTTCCGTGGATCCGACCGGCATCTCCATTTCGTCGATGCGCAGATGGGTCTCGCAATTTTGTGGGCCGCCGCGATGAGGTCGTGCTTGGCATGGCTTTGCCATTCGAGGCCGCAGCCGGACGTAGGTGGAGGTAGGTTTCCAAAATCTTGCGAGTAGACGACTTTCAGCCTTCTGTTGGCTGGCCGGGGACGCTGCTCACGATCTCCGGCGATGGCTTCGGCTCGGAGCTAGACGACAACGTAGTCGTGATCGGTGGCGTGCGGGCTCTCGTCGTGAATGCTTCGCCTGAGACTTTGACGGTTCTCGTGGGCGAGGGCACCGCGACCGGCTTGATCGAAGTCACGACCGGGGGAGCGACCGCGACGGCGAGCAGTCCTTTTGAGATCGCGGAGTGGCCTGACGTCGGCAAGTCGGCCACGCCCGGTGCCCCGGCGTTCTACTCCGGAACGCAGCACGCCAGTCCGAAGTTGCGGGCGCAGAATCAGCCGGTCCTGGTCATCCTGGCTCACGGTCTCGGCAATCCTCCACCGGGTCGGGGCCATCGTCCGCGTCGTTTTGCCATTGATGTTCCCCGGCATCGTCGCGGTGGTCGTGTTCGCCTTCACCCTCTCCGCCCACGAATTCATCTATGCGCTCTCGTTCAACAAATCATCGGCCGTGAAGACGATCGCCACCGGGGTGCCGACCGAGCTCGTGCGCGGTGACGTGTTCTTCTGGCAGTCGCTGCAGGCGGCGGTGATCTTCTTCGCGGTGCCGATTGCTCTCATCTTGTATGCCTTCCTCGACCGGTTCATCACCGGCTTCACGATGGGAGCGGTCAAGGGCTAGAGAGCTGGCCGCAAGTTCCGGCGCCGATAGTAAGGATCGTGCGGCTGTTCCTCCTCCGAGCGAGGTCTGGGAGTCATAGCGGAGGCGACCGGAGCGCCTCAGGCTCGCGAAACCTCGCTCTCACTCTCTGCCCGACATGCGATAGGTTCCGACCGAGTGAACGACCTGCCGACCCTTCTAATAGCCGCCTGTACAAAGGCCTCCGTCGTTCTGACGTGACTCTGCCGGCAGTCTTGGTCGCTGAGCTAGACCGAAATATTCTCGATCTCGGCTACTTCGTAAGCCGGTCGAGTGTCATCGAAGTAGCGATACGTCAGTTCCTCGACCGGGGCGGGGTTCGGGACAGCGCCCCGGGGGACCGTTTACCGATAAGGATCGGCGGCCGGGTCGCCACCCTCTTCGTGAAAGGGTCGATGAAGAATCAGCGAGCTCTTCAAAGGTCTGCCTCCGCCGACCAAACCTCGACCAACCGCGGCTCTACTTTTGCCTCTGCTCCGATCCGGTCAGAGAACACCGCCAGAATCTCATCCACACCGATGGCCGAACGGGAACGAATCGCGTGAAAGCCCGCGGTGTAAGCATCCTGGCCGAGCTGCTGGCACTCGGACCAGTCGGGACCGACAAGTCGTGAAGGTTCGATCCCGATCATTGCCAGCGTTGTCGGCGAAGTCAGATCAAGGACCCTGGACAGCTGCACCTGATACTTGTAAAGCTCACGCGGAAGCAGACCGCTCACCCCGATGACATGTTGCTCTCCAAGTCGTTTGAATTCGGCGACCGCGCAGGCGCGGGACGTGCACAGGTAGAGAACCGGGAAACTGTTCGCGGGGTTGAACCGACTGCCAATGATCCGAGCTCCTTCTCCGGCGAGGGGGTCATACCCGGGGCTTTGATGTCGATAGCCCGAACCTCGATAGACCGCGGGCTCAACCGAAGCGATACCTCCGGCCGGCCTGCTAACTGGTGACACCTTCGGCCAAAGCCAACACCGCCCCGATCACCCGCCGGTACTCGCCGCGTTGGACCAGATCGAGGGGCTTCTCGTAGGCGAGTTGAGGATTGGGGCTTCGGATCCACAACCGCGCCGGTTCGTCTCTCAGGGTCCGGCGAAGGAGATCAACGACCGCCTTGAGTTCCAAGAGGCGCTCCTCATTCGCCCGGCGAGGAATCGATCCCTCTGACCATCGAGTCACGCTTCGAGCCGTCGCTCCCACTACTCGAGCGACGTCCGGCGAATCGACGATTTCCCCGTCGAGCAGGTCGTCCACTACTGCTGTGATGGTCGTCACCAAGTCTCCTCAGCTTGAGTTTGCGGCGTTGCAATGACCACTTTACTACGCACTAACGTCGGAGAAAAGACCGCTACATGGCCACAAAGCTCGCCCAGCTCTTATCGAGGGGCGGCCCCCAGGGCGCGAAACTCGAACCTGGAAAACCCCCTCGACCACATACATTTGACCCATGACCATCCGTCAGCCGCAGGATCCCCAAGTGATACGACGAATCGAAGTGTCCCTGCCGCCCCGCTTGCTCAATAAGCTCGACGCGGCAACCGCCGGCCGAAAGGTTCACGTCAGTAGGTCGCGGGTTATCGCCGTAGCTATTCGCCGCTTCCTCGATCAAGGTGGAGTCGAGGAGCTACCTCTGTATCCCGACTGGCCCTAAACCTGCCCTTGGGCAGGGGTTGCTCACAAGTCGTGAAAAGGGTCGAGAATCAGCTAGCTGGGACTGGTCGGTGGGTCGGTTTGGGGATTGGCTTTCCTGCCTCCTGTGCCGATTGAATCCACGCTTCCTTGGCGACGAGGACCTGTGTAAGCGCTTCCCCCGGCGTCTCGCCAAATGCTGAGCAATATGCCAAGTCAGGAATGTCGGCGATCCATCCTCGGTCTTCTTCGCTGTAGAAGAGAATGATGTGGAAGTCGCTCATGTCTTGTTACCGATCTGCAGATTGTATCGAAGGACCAGGTCACGAAATTTCCTGACCTGAGACGGCTTCGCCTGTCCGGCTGCATCTTGCAGGTTGAGCGCCTCACTGCGATCGGGATGGCGGAGGATGTGATGGCTCCCGCTGCGGCGCGTCAATTCGAAGCCGAGCTTCATTGATAGGTTCAGGACGTCCTCGAATCGCAGATTGCTGACGTCGCCCGCCCTGATTCGTCGCAGCAGACGCTCCGGCCTCACGAGACGAACGTAACGCGTTTGACTTACGGTCGATAGCCACCTGATCAGTGACCATGAGACACGCCCATCTCGTCCCCCGGCTGGGTAGCGAATGCAACGCGAAACTCGGACCTCGAGCTTTGGCTCAGGTGAGGTACCTTGGCCTGATGTCCCTTTACCCTCCAGAACAGCGCATCCCACCGGGTCTACGCCGGTTAGAGATCCTCCTGCCAATCGAAATGGTGGTCGAGCTCGATGTCGGAATTGCGCAGAGCAGGACTTGGCTCAGTCGCTCGAAAGTGATCGCTTTCGCAGTTAGAGGGTTTATCGACGGCGGTGGGCTGACGACCCTCGTCTCGGCAACGGGCTGGCCCGGTCAACCAGAGCAGCCGAGCTCACCGAGTTGAAGCCAAAGGATCACAAGGTAAGAACCAGGCGCACCGTGTAGCCGGCCATGATCCCCCAAAAGAGTGAGGTGTAGCCGCGCTCACCGATGGAGCGGTTGATTCGTTTCCCCGTAATGGTGGCTACCAGCATCAGGGGGACCGCTGCCAGAGCGACCAGGAAGCTGTCGCCGCTGAGGAGGCCGGCCTCGGTGAAGACGGTGGCCTTGGTGGCGTCTCCGGCTAGGGAGGTCAGCGACGCGGCCCCGACGAAATGGGCACGGTCCAGCTCGAGCTGGCGGATGGCCATCCCCTTCAGCGGGCCCGAGGTCCCCGAGAACCCCGAGGTGGCGCCACTGCCCACGGCGAGCACCGGTCCACCGATGCGCCGGAGGCGGGCTAGGTCGAGACGCTCCGCGAGGAGGGCGATGACGAAGCTGACGATCACCGCCACGGTTACCACCCGCTCCGGAGCTGACACCAGGAGAAGGCCGCCCAGGGCGGCGCCCGCTGCTATGAGAACGATCACCACCAGCGCCTTGCGGAGGGGGAGGGTCTCCCGGTAGGCGAACACCTTTACCACGTTGTTCGCCGCCAGCAACAACGCCGCCAGGGCAACGCCCTCTTTGGTGCCGAGGACGAGGGCCAAGATCGGGACCAGCACCAACGAGCCCCCGAGTCCCGCCGATGCCGACACTGTGAAGGACACCGCCACTGCGATCAGGGTGACCACCATCACCCAGGGCTCCATGGCTCAGCTCACCTCGTCGGCCTTAGGCGTGGACCGCGGGCAGGCCGGCTTGGGCCATCATGGTGTTGAACTCGGCGAGTTCGGACGCCACCACCTGGTCGAAATTGGCCAGCTCCTCGTCGATCGCCCCGGTGTACTTTGCGGCCACCTCCAGCGCGCTCTTCGTCGGCCGGGCGTCAGCGGAGGCGAAGACGCTGATCACCGAGGCCAACTTCTGGCTGAGACGGGAAGGCTCGTTGAGGCCGAAAGTGTCTTTGTGCTCACCCGGCACCATGAGGCTGTCTTCGATCCTGTGGAGCTTTTCCTCGAGGTCGGTCACCGCGGCGCGGGCCTCCTCCTCGAGATCAGAGCGCTCCTGCCAATGGGCGAGCTGCTTCTTGAGCGACCTGATCCTGATCACCGCCTCGTGAAGGCGTGACATCTGGTCACGTATCTTCAAGACCGCCTTGAGCTGATCTTCCAGCTCGCTCTGGGAGGCCCCGGAGCGGGGATCGTTGCGCACCTCGAATCTCGCCGACAGCGTCCGGCTCTCTCCCTCGGGCTCGGTGAGGATGAGCCTTGCCTCATAGGTGCCGGGGACAACCAGCGGTCCCAGGCTGGCCGACGCGCTCAGCTTGTTGCCGAGGACCTTGGTAGCCCCCTCGTAGCGGAGGTCCCAGACAAAGCGGTTGATGCCGGGCTTGGCCGTGATCCATGGCCCGGAGTAGTAGGCCTTGTCGTCGTCGTTCATCTGTTCCCTGCCGGGCGGCTCGGGCTCGAAGCGTCTCACCAGCTCGCCGTCGGCAACTACGAACTCCAGTGCCACCGAGAATCCCTCCGCCATGTCTTCGCCGAGGACGTAGGTGACGGACACTCCCCGCGGCTCCGACTCGCCGGCATCGAGATAGGTGCGGCGGACCTGGCCGGTCTCGTCGATTTCGGCGTGGAAGGTGGCTGCCTTGCCCAACGACACCCAGTAGTCCTTGCCTTCCGTCGTGATCCACTGGTCGAAGAGGCTGGGGAGGATCCGCCAGGCTCCCCTGGGCTTGAAGAGACGCGATCCATCCTGGGGATCGTCGATCAGTTCGTAGAGGGGGGTCAGGTCGTCGAGGATCCAGAAGGACCGCCCATGGGTGGCGAGGACGAGATCGGTCCCCTTGACGGTCAGGTCGTAGACCGGGGTCACTGGGAGGTTCGACTCCCAACGATGCCAGCCGGCGCCGTCGTCGACCGAGACGTAAAGCCCGGTCTCGGTCCCCACGTACAGAAGGCCCTCTCGGGCCGGATCGGCGCGGATGACCCGGACGAACTCGTCATGCGGCAGCGCCTGGTCGCCTTGGCCGACGATGCTCTCCCAGGTCGTCCCGTAGTCGGTGCTGCGGTAGAGGTAGGGCGTGTTGTCGTCGAGTTTGTACCTGGTAGCCGCCAGGTAGACGGTGCCGGCCTCGTGGGGTGAGGGCTCCATCGTCCTTATGAAGGTCGATTCCGGCAGGTCGGGAGGGGTGACGTCTTCCCAGTTGGCCCCGCCGTCCCGGCTGATATGGACCAGGCCGTCGTCACTGCCCGCCCAGAGCACCCCCGGCTCGAGGGGGCACTCCCGCAGGGTGGCCACGGTGCAGTAATGCTCGGCGCCGCTGGTGTCCTTGGTAATCGGCCCCCCCGAGGCACCCATCTTCGCCGGGTCGGCGCGGCTGAGGTCGGGGCTAATCGGCTCCCAGGTATGGCCTTGGTCCTCACTGCGGAAGACCACGTTGCCCGCGGTGTAAAGCACGGAGGGGTTGTGAGGGGAGAACAGGATCGGATAGGTCCAGGGGAACCGGTAGTCGAGCTCGCCGGCCCCGATCCCCCCGTGCAGCTCGGGCCATACGTTGACCAGCCGGATCTGGCCGGTTTTGTGGTCGTAGCGCTGCAGCGATCCGCCGCCCCCCGGTGAGCTGCCCACCGCCCCGACGAAGACAATGTCGGGATCTTCGGGATGGACCGCCATGAACCCCGACTCGCCGGTGCCGGCCGCATAGCAGTCCGCCCAGACGATCGCCCCATCGTTGACCCCGCTGGGGACGGCAATGCTCGAGTTGTCCTGCTGGGTCCCGTAGACGTAGTAATAGGGCTCGCGGGAGTCGGTGGTCACGGTGTACATCTGTGCCGTCGGTTGGTTGTAGACGGTGCTCCACGACTCCCCGCCGTTGAACGAAACGTTGGCCCCGCCGTCGTTGCCCTGGATCATCCGCTGGTTGTCCCGGGGGTCGATCCACAAATCGTGGTTGTCGCCATGGGGCGTTGGGAGCTTGGTGAAGTTCTTTCCGGCATCGGTGGACTTCCACATCTCGAGGTTGTTCACATAGACCGTGTCGGCGTCCTGGGTGTCGGCAAAGACGTGCATGTAGTACCAGGGCCGGTAGCGGAGATCGGTCTTGTCATTGACCAGGTTCCAGGTCTCGCCGAAGTCCTCGGATCGATAGAGTCCCGGGCCCTCGGTGGCCTCGACGAGGGCCCACACCCTCCCCGCCTTCGCCGGTGAGGCGGTGATGCCTATCTTGCCCAGGGTGCCACCCTTCGGCAGACCCTTGTTGCGGGTGATGTCGATCCAGGTGTCGCCGCCATCGGTCGACTTCCAGATCCCGCAGTCGGGACCGCCGCTGCTCATCTCCCAGAAGTTCCGGTAGGCCTGCCAGATGGTGGCGTAGATCACCTCGGGGCTCTTTGGATCGAAGCTCACGTCGATCGCCCCGGCGCGGTCGCTCTTGTAGAGAACCTTGTTCCAGGTCTTGCCGCCGTCGGTGGTGGAGAACAAACCTCGGGACTCATTGGGGCCAAAGGCGTGGCCCAGGGCGGCGACGTAGACACGATCGGGGTTCTTGGGGTGGATGCGGATCTCACCGATGTGCCTGGTGTCGGCCAAACCGCAGTGAGTCCAAGTCCGGCCGCCGTCAGCGGAGCGGTAGACGCCGTCACCGTGAGACACGTCGAGACGGATACAGCTTTCCCCCATCCCGGCGAAGATGACGTTGGGGTCGGAGTCGGAGACCGCCAAGGCGCCGACCGAGCTGGTCCGGAGGAACCCGTCGCTCTGGTTCCTCCAGGTGGTGCCGGCGTCCTCGGTCTTCCAGATCCCGCCGGCGACGGCTCCGAAATAAAAGGTGGCTCGGTCCACCGGATCTCCGGCAACGGCGACACAACGCCCACCACGGGTGGGGCCGATGCAGCGAAACCTCATCTGCTTGAGCAGATCTTGGGCAAGCGGGGTGTCGAGCAGCGGCATCGCCCGGCGAGCGTAGTTATCGGCCGCGGGCCGTTGTCTGCGATTGTCTGGCGCAATCTCGGTAGCTGTGTCTGACCGGGCTGTTAGCTGGAACCTATTTGCTTAGCATCTTTCTGCTTCAGCGTCATGTACCTCAGCAAAGCGACCTGGCGGTGGCAGCGACGACCCTGGCGGTTGCAGCGATATCAATCCGCTACGAAAGCGAGGTGCTGGCGGTGGTCGATCGGAAGTTCAACCGCGCCCTACACAGTTCAATGTCCTCAGTTGGAACGTGGGTTGAATGCTCCCACCGGTATCGACCTGCCGGCGGCCGCGGCT
>Ga0136620_10000662_pt1 | contig 15698 bp, 15 predicted proteins | sample AntDrymUQ4162106_2_FD_104806 | JGI IMG/M metagenome (GOLD analysis project Ga0136620, IMG submission 104806) | Polar desert sand microbial communities from Dry Valleys, Antarctica - metaG UQ416 (21.06) | ecosystem: Environmental > Terrestrial > Soil > Desert | place: Antarctica: Dry Valley... | reverse complement strand
CTTCCGATGAACCCGCCGGCGCCCGTCACGGCGACCCTGCGTCCCCCAAAGCGCCCAGATTCAGCCACGGACCCGACCATATACTCGCCCCGCCTTGAGCCTGCGCCCGCTACGCCGACGCCGATCGCCGCTCGGCACCGCAGTGCGGGTCGCGGCCATCGGCGCCCTCGCCGCGGGCGCGACGGTTCCGCTGTTGCGCCGCCGCCTCAACGTCCCCGCTCCGCTCACGATTGCCGCGGTCACCTCGGCGCCCGTTGCCCTCGCCGTGCTGTGCCGGCGCAGCAAGACCCGCGACGCGGCCCTGTTCACGCTGCAGATGTGGGCGTTCGTCATCCTCCACGAGCTGCCCTACGACGACCCCGAGCGCCTGCGACGCCGGCTGCGGGTCCAGTACCCAATCAGCGCCGACCGTGTGATCGGCGCAGGTGAGCTGCCGACCGTGCGGCTGCAGCGAGGGCTCGCCTCGCCCGGCGGGCCGACGGGTCTCGACCACGTGCTCACCTTCGTGCACTGGGCGTGGTTCTTCGAGCCCCACCTGGCGCTCGCCTGGATCCTCGTGCGCCACAACGACAGCTTCCCGCGCGCCGCGCGCCAGATGGCTGCGGCCTATGACCTGGGCTGCGCGCTCTACGCGCTCGTGCCCACCGCGCCCCCATGGTGGGCCGCGGAGCAGGGCGTCGCCGGCGCGCCGGTGCGGCGGGTGATGGTCGAGGTCGGCGAGCCGTTGTGGGGCCGCGCGTGGCCGAAGATGTACGACTCGCTCAACGGCAACCCGTGGGCCGCGTTTCCGTCGCTTCACTTCGCGACGTCGGTGCTGGCCGCGATCCTGCTCACCGAGACCGGAGCGCTCGAGGGCGCAGCCGGCTGGAGCTACGCCGCCATGCTCGGCTTCGCACTCGTCTACCTCGGAGAGCACTACGTCGCCGACCTCGCGGCCGCGGCGGCCCTCGTCGCCCTCGTGCGCCTCGCGGAGCCGCGGCTGGCGCCGGTCGCGGAGCTGATGAGCCGCGGCGTCCAGCGGCTGGAGCAGCTCGCGGCCCCCTAGTCGCAGGGTGACCGGCCAGCCGGTTTGCGAGGATAGGTGCTGGGAGATGGCGCGGCCGACAAAGCTGGAGACCCGCGACCCGGGTGGGATCCAGGGCCAATCTGACGCTGCCCCGATCGACGACGCCGAGAACGGCGAGGACGAGCGCGATCCGACGCTCTTCGACCGCCGGCGGATGCTGCAGACGGCCGCCATCGTCCTCGTCCTCGTCGCGGCGATCTACATCCTGCTGCCGAAGGTCGTGGGCCTCGAGGGCGCGATCGCGATGCTCGACGACGGCGACCCGCTCTGGGTGGCGCTCGCGTTCGCCTTCAGCGTCCTTATCTCGGTCTCCTACATCGCCCTGTTTCGCGGCATCGTGGGCGAAGGCGTCCTGCATCTGGAGTGGCGTGAGGCCTACGAGATCTCGATGGCGAGCTTCGCCGCAAGCCGCATCTTCTCGGGTGGCGGGGCGGGCGGGATCGTCGTCACCTACTGGGCGCTTCGCAAGGCCGGGATGGAGCGGCGCCAGTCGGCCTGCCGCATGGTCGCCTTTCTCGTGCTGCTGTACTCCGTCTACCTCCTTTGCCTGGTGGTGTTCGGCGTCCTGCTGCGCACCGGCGTACTGCCCGGCGCGGCGCCGCCGGGCCTGACGATCGTCCCCGCGGCGATCGCCGGCGCGTTGATCGTGCTGCTGGTCGGGATCGCGCTGATCCCGGCCGACGTCGAGCGCCGCATCGGGCGCTGGGCGGACGGTCATCGCTTCGAGAGCCTGGCGCAGCGGCTGGTCACGGTGCCAGACACGCTCGCCCGCGGCACCCGCACCGCGATCGCCTTCATCCGCGAGCCCAGGCAGGGTGGACTCGCGCTGCTCGGCAGCATCGGCTTCTGGGCCGCCAACATCGCGACGCTGTGGGCGAGCTTCAAGGCCTTCGACGTCCACGTCGCCTTCGGGGTCATCGTGCAGGGCTACTTCGTCGGCATGGTCGCGAACCTGATCCCCGGCGCTCCCGGCGGCGTCGGGACCGTCGACGCCGGGATGATCGGCGCCTTCGTGCTCTTCGGACTTCCGGGCGCCAGCGTCTTCGCGGCGGTGCTCGTCTACCGCCTGTTCGCCTTCTGGCTTCCGGTGCTGCCCGGCTTCGTGGCCTTCCTGCAGCTTCGCCGCACCGTTGCACGCTGGGAGTCCGACGGGACGGCGGCCGCGGCCGCCGTCGCCGGGACGCGCGGCTGAGCCCTTAGCCACGCGTATGTCTGCAATACTTCATAAAGTAAAGTATTATGTTTGTCGGGCGTTGGAAGTGATGTCCGGCGCCCAGCTGGAGAAACGAGAACCGAGGCACACGTGAGCGAGCAGAAGGTCGAAGATCTGATCATCGTCGGCGGCGCCTGCGCCGGCTACACCGCCGCCACCTACGCGGCACGCGCCAACCTCGAGCCCCTCGTGATCGAGGGCTTTCAGTGGGGCGGACAGCTTCAGAACACGACCGACGTCGAGAACTACCCGGGATTTCCCGAGGGAATCATGGGACCCGAGATGATGGTGAAGTTCCGCGAGCAGGCGGAGCGCTTCGGCACCCGCTTCGTCAGCGACGACGCGACCCGGATCGAGCTCTCCGACGGCGGTCTTCAGCACGTCTGGGTGGATGACGACGAGTACGTCGCCAAGACCGTGATCCTGGCGATGGGTGCCGAGCCCAAGCGCCTCGGCGTCCCCGGCGAGATCGAGCTCGGAGGCAACGGGGTATCGACCTGCGGCGTCTGCGACGGCGCCTTCTTCAAGGGCGAGGACGTGATCGTCGTCGGCGGTGGCGATTCCGCGATGGAGGACTCGATCTTCGTCTCGAAGTTCGCCGACAAGCTCTCGCTCGTCCACCGCCGGCCCGAGTTCCGGGCCTCGAAGATCATGCAGCAGCGCGCCGCCGAGCAGGACAACATCGAGTTCAAGACCCCGTTCGCGGTCGAGGAGTTCGTCGCCGGCGACGACGGCAAGCTCGCCCACGTGAGGCTGCGCAACACCCAGAGCGAGAAGACCGAGGAGCTCGAGGTGGGCGGTGCGTTCGTGGCGATCGGACATACGCCGCGCTCGGAGCTCGTCGCGGAGCAGATCGACACCGACGAGGACGGCTACGTCAAGGTCGAAGAGCCCTCGACGCGGACGAAGCTCGCCGGCGTGTTCGCGGTCGGAGACCTCGTAGACCACACCTACCGCCAGGCCGTCACCGCGGCCGGATCGGGCACCAAGGGGGCACTCGACGCCGAGTGGTACCTGCGCGACACCCCGCCGTCACCCGAGGCTCACTGGGCCGGCAAGGCGGGCGTCGCGCAGGAGGGCACGGCTGGCGTCGCGCAAGAGGGCGCCGCCGCCTAACCGCCATCCGCCGGCTCGCGGGCGTCTACAGTAGACGCGAGGAGTTCGGTGAGCAGGAAGTCGATACTGGTTGTCGTGGGCGCGCTGGGGGCGCTGATCGCCGCGGCGTCCCCGGCGAGCGCCACGATTGCGCCGACCCTTCACGGCGCGACGCGACCCAGAGCGGGCTGCAGCTCAACGCCCGCCTCTACGACGTCTTTCCCAACGGCGAGGCAGTGATGGTGGACCGCGGCACCCGCCGCATCAGCTCCGCGGAGGCCGCGGCGGGGAAGATCGCCTACGAGGCGCACGGCAACGGCTGGCGCTTCGCCGCCGGTCACAGGATCCGGATCGAGATCGCCCAGGACGATCACCCCTTCGTGCAGTTCTCGAGCGTGCCGTCTTCGACCACGCTCAACGGCGTCAGCCTGCACATCCCGGTCCGCGAGGGCGGCTCGATCGGGGGCGGCCCTGAGAACCCGTCCGTCGCAATCAGCGCCCCCGGGGCATGCGCGACCCAGACCACGGGCACGAAGGGCAACGACGAGCTCAGCGGCACAGATGCCGGGGACGAGATCAAGGGCGGGCGCGGCAACGACAAGCTCGACGGCCTCGGCGGCGATGACTGCCTGCGCGGCAACGCTGGAGGCGACCGGCTGCGCGGCGGCGCCGGCGCCGACCAGCTCGCGGGCGGCCCGGGTGCGGACGCGCTCAGCGGCGGAGACGGCGACGACGAGCTCAAGGCGCGCGCCGGCGGCCGCGACCTCGTGAGGTGCGGCCCGGGCAAGGACACGGCGGTCGTCGACGCGCGCGACCGCGTGCGAGGGTGCGAGAAGGTGCGCCTCAAGGGCGAGGGCGGGGGCAAGACCGATTAACCGCTCGCGCGCGCTTCGCCTCTCGTTATGCGGCCTGCTTGCCCTCGTGCTGGCGGCGGCGTTCGGGCCGGGATCGGCGTTCGCGTTTACGAAGAGCTCTCACCGCATCCCCGTGACCGCGCCCGATGAGTTCGGCGCCCCGGTGACGATCGAGGCCGACGTCTACCTGCCGGATGGAAAGGCCCCGGCGGCCGGGTGGCCGCTCGTCCAGGTGCTGCACGGCGGCGGCTCGAACAAGGACAACGAGTACGACGCCGGCCACGCGCGCGGGCTCGCCGAGCACGGCTACGCGGCGATCCTGTACTCGCAGCGCGGCCACGGAGACTCGACGGGACAGCTCGTCGTCGCGGGCCCGAAGGAGATGCGCGACCTCTTCGACGTCACGGCGTGGGCGCTGGGGATCGGCGGGCTCGGGCCGCAGCACCCCGACTTTCGCCTCGATGCCGGTCGCATCGCGCTGATGGGCAATTCGCAGGGCGGGCTCAACACGAACATGGGCCAAGCGTGGGCAGGTGACCCCGAGCTCAATCCCTACGGGATCAAGATCCGCGCCGTGCTCCCCCAGGACACCCCGGAGCTGATCTTCGAGGCGCTGGTGCCCAACGACGTCGTCAAGCTGTCGTTCGGGGTCGGGCTGCTGGGGACCTACACATTCACCGGCGATACTCAGGCGCGGATCGCTCCACCGGTCGCAAGATGGATCGGGACCGCCGCGCTCGACGTCCCCGGTTCCTACGGTGGCGACGTCTGCGACTCGGACAGCCACGACACCGACACGAGCACGATGAAGCAGGACCTCGCGGCGCGCTCGATCGGCTGCTTTGCGGACGGCTACTCCACCCCATTCCTGTGGACGCAGGCGATCGACGACGGGCTCTTCCCGGGCGATATGGGGATCTCGATGTGGCGCCGTGCTCCCGCCCAGACCAAGCGCCTCTACCTCTCGATGGGCGGTCACGGCGCGCCGTTCCCGCACCCGTCGAACGAGGACGACGAGTTCGCGGCACATCTCGCGTTGCTCGACCACGTGATGCGAGGGCGCACGCTGGGCCTCCCGGCGGTCACCTACTGGACGCGCGAGCCGCGCGTCGTAGTGCCTGCGGACGAGTACCGCTATCCGCGCGACGCGTGGTTCAAGCAGACGGCCTCCGACTGGCCGCCGCCGGGGATCGTCGACGTGCCCTACGTGCTCGGCGGCGACGGGCGGGCCGTCGAGCAGGGCCCATCGTCCGCGCCCGCGGCCTCGCTTCCGCTCGGGCCCACGGCACCCGACCCCGGCTCCGACCCGGTGGCCGCCACGGCCTTCGCGCAGACGCCGCTCGGCACTTCGCCCCCCGGGAGCCTGTCACCCGGCGGCGTCAGCTCACCCGGGGTGGTCGCCGGCTTCGTCACCGAGCCGTTCGCCTCCGATAAGGAGTTGAGCGGCAACGCCGTCGCGCAGCTCGCCTGGACGCCCTTGAGCTCCGACACCCAGCTCGTCCTCAAGGTCCTCGACATGGCCCCCGACGGCACGCTGACCTTCCTGTCGCGCGGCGTGCGCGGCATCCGCGGTGCCACAGCGGGCTCCGAGCGCAGCGTCACGGTGCGCTCCGACTCGATGAGCTCGCTGATCCCGGAGGGCCATCGCGTGCTCGTCTGGGTGACGGCGGGCGACAGCAGCTTCTACAAGCCATACCCGGAGTCGGCGGGGGGGATCCTCGAGGCGGGCGACGCCTCGACCGTGACCCTCCCCCTGCGCGACGCGGTGGGGGGCGGCGGGAGGTGCGCCGTGCTGATCAAGGGCACGAGGAAGAAGGACAAGCTCGAGGGCACCGACGGCGGCGACAAGATCAAGGCGGGGCGTGGCAACGATCGCGTCAAGGCGCGCTCCGGCGACGACTGCGTCAAGGGCAACGGCGGGCGCGACCGCCTGAAGGGGAACGACGGCGACGACGCGGTGTCGGGCGGGCGCGGCGACGACAGGCTCAGCGGCGGCGATGGCAGGGACAAGCTGCGGGCGCGCGGCGGCGGGCGCGACGTCGTGCGCTGCGGCAAGGGCCGCGACAAGGCGGTCGTCGATGCGCGCGACCGCGTGCGCGGCTGCGAGAAGGTGCGCCGCCGCCCCAAGTAAGCGGCCCGCCCTCGTCTCGGCTGCGACGCCCGGCTACAGTCCTCAGTGCACCCCAGCGAGCAGGAGAGGAGCCCGTCATGGCCGTTATCGAGAGTCCCGAGAAGGTTGGGCTAAAGCCCTTCCACGAGTTCGACGAGGCCAACCAGACGTGGCCGCGCGGCGACCGTCCCGCCGCGATCCGCGAGGCCGCGGCCGAATTTAGGGCCCGCTTTGCGACCGACGACAACCGCATTCGCGCGATGCGCACGATCGACCTCGCATCGGCCGGCTACCCGCTCAAGTTCGCCTTCGGCGGCGCGGCCCGGGGGGCGAACCCCTTCATCAACATCATCAACCGACTCCAGGTCGTCCAGTACGAGGACTTCGAGGGCCGGCTGCGCACCCTCGCCTACGAGCCGACCGTCCCCGAGGGACCTGCCGAGGCGCCGTTCTACGAGCAGCAGATCGAGAAGCTGGGCGAGTTCATCTCCTACAAGGTCCTGGCGAAGATCTGGAACCGCCCCGACGAGGCACTGCTGAAGACCGGCCTGCGGCTCGAGGACGTCGACTACGTCAGCTTCGACCACCTCCACGTCCAGGACGTCCGCTTCGTGCTCGGCACCACCGAGCCGATCGAGGGCGAGGCGGCCCCGCGGCCGGCGTTGTTTCCGAACGCCAAGCTGATCACCCAGCGCAAGGAGTGGGACACCTTCGCCTCGCTTCACCCGATGCAGTGGGCGTGGTACGTCGCCGACGGGATCAAGGACATCCCGACCGACAACGTCGTGCTCGTCGAGGGCGACGTCGAGCTCGGTAAGGGCGTGGCGCTGGTCTGGACCCCGGGCCACACCGACGGCAACCACTCGCTTTGCGTCAACACCCCCGACGGCGTCTGGGTCTCGTCCGAGAATGGCGTCTGCGCCGACAACTGGCACCCGCGACTGTCGAAGATCCCCGGCGTGCGCAGGTTCGCCGAGTTCTTCGGCCGCGAGGTGGTGCTGAACTCGAACACGCTCGAGGACTCGATCGACCAGTACGACTCGATGATCAAGGAGAAGGCGCTCGCCGACCCCAACCCGCGCGACCCGCGCTTTCTCAACGTCTTTCCGTCCTCGGAGATGGCCGACTGGCGCCGCCAGTGGCCCGTCGCGCCGACGTACAGCTACGGCGCCATCAACGCCGGCACGATCGAGCGCCCGAAGACCTGAATCTCAGCGCGTAGGCCCGCGGTAGCCCGGTCGCTACCGTGGATTGATGGACCGGCGATCCTGGATTCTGTTCCTCGTATTGGCCTCGCTATGGGGCGCTTCGTACCTGTTCATCAAGATCGGCCTGCGCGAGATGTCGCCGGCGATGGTCGCATTTCTGCGCATCGCGCTGGCGGCGCTGATCCTCGCTCCGATCGCGATCCGCCAGGACGCGTTACGAGGGCTCCGCGGGCGCGCCGGAGCACTGGCCCTGGTCGCGGCGGTTCAGGTCGCGGTGCCGTTCTGGCTGATTGCCGCGGGCGAACAGGAGATCTCCTCGGCGCTGACCGGAATCCTCGTGTCCACGGCGGCGATCTTCACGCCGCTGCTGGCGATCTGGGTCGATCGCGAGGAGCGCTTCACCGGATTGCGGCTGGTCGGGGTCGGTGTGGGCTTTGGCGGTGTCGTGCTGCTGTTCGGACTCGACCTCAGCGGGTCATCCCTGGCGCTGCTCGGCGGCCTCGCGGTCGTCGTCGCCAGTCTCGGCTATGCGATCGGTGGCCTGCTCGTCAAGAACCGTTTTGCGGGCACCGCGCCGCTCGGGGTGGTCACCTCGGTGATGGGGTGGAGCGCGGTGATGCTCGCGCCCGCGGCGCTGCTCAGCGCACCCTCAGAGCTGCCGGACGCCGGCCCGATCGCCGCGGTCACCGCCCTCGGAGTGCTCGGCACCGGGATCGCCTTCGTGATCTTCTACGACCTGATCGCGCGCGTCGGCCCCGCGAAGACGATGCTCGTCAGCTACGTCGCTCCAGGCTTCGCCGTCGTCTACGGCGCGACGCTCCTCGGCGAGGAGATAAGCGTGGCGACGATCTTCGGCCTCATCCTGATCCTGGTTGGATCGTGGCTGGGGGCCGGGGGGCGGCTGCCACCCGACGCAGCAGCGGCGCCGCGCGATAGCGCTCCTCCCCGAGCTCGCGATGCAGTGCGTCGAGCGTCGTGAGCACGTTGTCGTAGCCGATCTCCTCGCCCCACTCGAGCGGGCCACGGGGGTAGTTGAAACCCAGCCTCATAGCCGTGTCAATGTCCTCGGCCGTGCCGATCCCCTTGCCAAGTGCGAACGCAGCCTCGTTGACGAGCTGGCAGACGATCCGGCCGAGAACGAGGCCCGGAGCGTCGTCGACCCATTCGACGTACTTGCCGCGATCCGCAAAGAACCGCTCCGCGGCGTCCGCACAGGCGTCGGACGTGGCCGCGGTGCGGGTCAGCTCGACCAGCGGTGCGGCGGAGATCGGCGGTAATGCGAGATAGCCGACCGCATCCTCGTTCGGCGCCAGCCCCGCGAGGCTGCCGCTCAGCAGCGAGACGGCGCGAAAGTCGGGCCCATCGATCTCATCGGTGTCGGCGAACCCCCACGTGGCCTCGCTCGACGCGGCGGGCTCGGGATCGTCGGGGCGGTGGTCGCCGTCCTCGTAGTCGTAGTAGCCGTGGCCCGCCTTGCGGCCGTGCCGGCCCGCGGCCACCATCTTCGACTGGATCGGGTGCGGCTGCCAGCGCGGCTCGTGAAAGCTCTGCTCCCAAAACGACTTCGAGACCTCGTAGCCGACGTCGACGCCGACGAGATCCATGAGCTCGAACGGGCCCATGCGAAAGCCGCCGCCGATGCGGCAGATGCGGTCGATCTGGTCGTGGGTGGCTATGCCGTCACCCAGTAGGCGCAGGCTCTCGAGCCCGAATGGCCGCGCGACGCGGTTGGCGATAAAGCCGATCTCGTCGGCGGCGCGGACGGCGGTGCGGCCCATGCGCTCCGCTACGCGCAAGAGCTCGGAGACGGCCTGGTCGCTCGTCGCGTCTCCCGGCACCACCTCGACGAGCTTCATCAGCGCCGGGGGGTTGAAGAAGTGCATCCCGATCACTCGCTCGGGGCCCGGAACCCCGGCGGCGATCGCGGTGACCGACAGCGACGAGGTGTTGGTCGCAAGCAGCGTCTCGGCGCCGCAGATCTCGGCCAGCTTGGTGAATAGCGCACGCTTGAGCTCGACGTTCTCGGGCGCTGCTTCGATCACGAGCTCGCAGCCGGCGAACTCATCGAGACGCTCGCAGAGACGCAGACGCCCGGCCGCCGCCTCGGCGTCGGCCTCGCTCCACAGCCCGCGCTCGGCCCCCTTTGCCAGCGCGCCGCGCACCCGCTGCTCGCCGGCCCGCAGCGCCTCGGGGCTGGGGTCGTGGAGGCGAGTCTCGAAGCCGCCGAGGCACGAGACCTGGGCGATCCCGGCTCCCATCGTCCCGGCGCCGGCGACGGCGACGCGTTTAACGCTCGGCTCAGCTCCCGCCATCGCCGGCGTCGGGCTGGGGCTCCCCGTCGAAGTAGTCGACCTCGTCCTCGCTGCGGAAGAACCCGAAGATTTCGTCGGGATCGTCGCGCGAGCCCGGTGCTCGCCCCAGGATCCCGAGCTTGCTGGTGTCGGGGTAACCGCTGAGCTCGGGAGCGTTCATCTCGCTGACCATCAGCAGCCGCACGGCTTCCGGCGTGCGGTTGACGATCTGGTGCGCGCCCTCCGATCCGACGCGGAAGGCGACCACCTCGCCCTCGGCGAGCTCGCGCCAGCCCTCGGGCCCGCGCAGGCTCGGGCGTCCGCGCAGCACGATCAGCATCTCCTCGTTGGCGCTGTGCCAGTGATAGGGGAACGTCGCCTGGCCGGGCGCGACCTCGTAGAGGCTGGCGCCGAGGCGCTCACTGCCGGCCTGCCAGCCGATGCGCGCGCGGCGGTAGCGAAAGCCGTCGCGCTCGGACTCGGACTCGAACTCGGGCTCGTGGACGTTGGCCATCGTCAGCTCGCTCGTCGTGCGCGCCGGTTCATATCCCGGCTCACGCGCCCCTGAACTCGGGCCGGCGCTTTTCGAGGAAGGCGTCCATGCCCTCGATGCGATCCTCGGTCGCCATCGCGAGCTCGTAGAGCCGTCGCTCCGTCTCGAGGCCCGCCGACATCGGCGTCTCCTCGGCAGCGAGCACCGCCTGCTTGGCGAGCCGCGCTGCGATCGGGGGGCGCTTGGCGATCCGTCTCGCCAGCTCGAGCGCTGCGTCGAGCCACTCCTTCTTTTTGACGACAGCGTTCACGAACCCGAGCCGCTCGGCCTCGCCGGCTTCGATCCGGCGCCCGGTGAGCACGAGCTCCATCGCCCTCTGCTTGCCGACGACCCGCGCCAGTCGTTGAGTCCCGCCGCCGCCGGGGATGATCCCGAGGGTAATCTCGGGCTGGCCGAACTCGGCGGTCTCCGAGGCGACGATCATGTCGCAGGCCAGGGCGAGCTCGCAGCCGCCGCCCAGCGCCCACCCCGAGACCGCGGCGACCATCGGGGTCCGGCAGGCGGCGAGGCGCTTCCAAAACGACGCCGAGGGATGGACCAGCGACTCCTGGAACGTTCGCCCGCGAAGCGCCGCGATGTCGGCGCCCGAGGCGAAGACCTCGTCGGACCCCGCGATCACGATGCAGCGCACCTCGGGATCACCGTCGTGGCGCTCGACGGCGTTCGCGAGCTCCTCCATGACCTCGGGCGAGAGCGCGTTGCGAACCTCGGGCCGGTCGATCCGACACAGGGCGACGTGTTCGTCGACGGAGCTCTCCACGAGGGCCATGGCTCAGTCGCTCGGCGCGTAGGGGGTCATCGCGTTGACCCCCGTCGCATCGCGCCCGATGATCAGCTTGTGGATCTGCGAGGTGCCCTCGTACAGCGTGGTTACGCGGGCGTCGCGCAGGTACCGCTCCACGGGATGGTCGTCGACGTAGCCCGATCCGCCGTGGACCTGGATCGCCGCGTTGGCGCACTCGACCGCCGACTCGGTGGCATACAGCTTCGCGATCGAGGTCTCGACGGTGTTCGGCTCGCCGGCGTCCTTGAGGATCCCGGCGCGCCGCACGAGCAGCCGCGCGGCGTCGCGCTTGACGATCATGTCGGCGATCAGCTCCTGGACGAGCTGAAAGCGGGCGATCGGAACGCCGAACTGGACGCGCTCGGTCGAGTACGCGACCGATGCCCCGACGCAGCCCTCGCAGATCCCGACGCAGCCGGCGGCGACGCTGTAGCGGCCCGAGTCGAGCGCACTCATCGCGACCTTGAAGCCGTCGCCGATCTCGCCCAGCATCGCGTCGTCTGAGACCTCGACGTCGTCGAGCGCGATCGCCGCCGTGTCGGAGGCGCGCAGGCCGAGCTTGCCGTGGATCTCCTGCGGCGAGTAGCCGTCGCTCGAGGTCGGGACCAGAAAGCAGGCGAGACCGCAGTGGGCCTTGTCGGGATCGGTCTGGGCGAAGACGAGCGCGACCTCGGCGACATTGCCCAGCGAGATCCACATCTTCTGGCCCGAGATCCGCCAGCCGGCGTCGGTCTTGGTCGCACGCGTGCGCAGCGACGCGGCGTCCGAGCCCGTGTCGGGCTCGGTCAGCGCGAAGCATCCCAGGACCTCGCCCGAGCACAGCCGCGGGAGCCACTGCTTCTTTTGATCCTCGGTTCCCCAGCGCTCGATCGACCCGCAGACGAGCGAGGTCTGGACCGAGACAACGGTGCGCATCGAGCTGTCACCGCGCCCGACCTCCTCGACAATCAGGCCGTAGGTCACGTAGTCAAGCCCACGGCCGCCGTAGGCCTCGGCGACCGGTGCTCCGAGGTAGCCCATCTCGCCGAGCTTGCCCGCGAGCTCGCGGTCGAAGCTCGCCGCGCGGTCGCTGTCGCGCGCCCGGGGCGCGATCTCGTTGTCGGTGAAGTCGCGCGCCGTTTCGGCGATCAGGCGCTGCTCGTCGGAGAGCTCGAGGTCCATCGCCGCAAGCCTATTCGTGTGAGCCCGCGTGGCCGGAGTGCGCCCGTCTAGCCCAGCTCGCGCTCGATCGCGGCGCGCAACGCGTCGGATGCCTCGCGGGCCCGCGCCGGCGCCCCGGGCAGCTCGCGGCCGTCGACGGCCGAGACCGGCTGAACCTCACGCGTCGTCGAGGCCAGAAAGGCCTCCTCCGCGCCGCGTAGGTCGTCGGCGTCGTAGGCACCCTCGGCGACGTCGAGCGCCGCGAGGATCCGCTCGCGCGTGATCGAGTCGAGGATCCCCGTATCGATCGAGGGCGTGCGAAGCTCGCCGTCCGTCACCCAGAAGATCGCCGATGTCGGCGCCTCGAGCACGATCCCGTCCGGGCGCACCAGGATCGCCTCGTCGGCGCCGCGGCCCGCGGCGATCCGGGTCGCCTGCATGTTGGCCGCATAGGAGATCGACTTGACCCCGGTCAGGATCCCGCTCGGAGCGTAGGTGACGGTCGCGACGCGGGCCGAGTCCGGCCACTCGGGCAGGCGCTCGGTGAGCACGAGCCGGCGCCCGCCGCGCGTCAGCACGATGCGAAGCGCCGCATCGTCGTCGCCGAAGGCATCGAGGAGCGCGCCGATCTCGAGCTCGACGGCGCTGCGGTCGACGCTGAGCTCGACCGCCGCCGCGGAGCGCTCGAGCCGGTCGAGGTGCTCGCCGAGCGCGAACGGCCGCCCGGCGTAGAGCCGGATCATCTCGAACACCCCGTCGCCGCGCAGCACGCCGTCGTCGGCGATCGAGATTCGCGCCTCGCCGGTGGTCGAGATTGTCCCGTCGACGCTTGCCAGCTCTTGGGCGGCCATCGGGGCGAGACTATCCGAGCGGGTCAGGCGGACAGCGCCAGACTTTGGGTGCGAAGGGACGAATTGCGGCTGGGTGGGGGAGCGTGTGTGATTCACCCCCGGTTTGGGAGGGGGTGACAAACGTTTCCTTCGAATAGCGACATGGAACGTTTGCAACCCCCCTCAAGGCCCCCCACCGCGGGGTGACCTGCGTTTGGTCCGCATAGCGACCCCTGTCGTGGGTCACCCCCTGGGCACATCGGCAGCACCACGGCTCTGCGGGACCGCGTCGGCGCCGGGACCGCTGCCCTACCCAGCCGCAGTTGGCCAGGGTTCTGGCTTCGGCCCCAGGCCGGGCCAGGGGCCCTGGCTCCGGCCTCAGGCCGCCGGGTTCTCGACCACCGTCGCGACGCCCTGGCCGACGCCGACGCACAGCGTCGCGACCCCGTAGCGGGCGCCGCGCCGGCGCAGCTCCCAGAGCAGCGTCGTCAGGATCCGCGCGCCCGAGCAGCCGAGCGGATGGCCGAGCGCAATCGCGCCGCCGTTGACGTTGAGGATCTCGGGATCGATGCCGAGCTCGCGCTGGCATGCGACCGACTGGGCGGCGAAGGCCTCGTTCAGCTCGACGAGCGCGACGTCGTCGATCGTCAGCCCCGCGGCGTCGAGCGCTCGCGGAACCGCCTCGACGGGGCCGATTCCCATGTAGGCCGGGTCCACGCCCGCGACCCCGACCGAGACGACGCGGCCGAGCGGCTCGGCGCCGAGCTCCGCGGCGCGGCGCTCGGAGGCGAGCACGAGGCAGGCGGCGCCGTCGTTGAGCGTCGAGGCGTTTCCGGCGGTCACGGTCCCGCCGTCGCGAAACGCGGGACGCAGCTTGGCGAGCTTTTCGAGCGAGCTGTCCGCGCGCGGGCCCTCGTCCTGCTCGACGAGCATCGGATCGCCGCCGTCCTGCGATACGTCGACCGCCACGAGCTCGTCGCCGAAGCGCCCCGCCGCCGCCGCCTCGACGGCGCGCTGGTGGCTGCGCAGCGCGAACTCGTCCTGGTCGTCACGCGAGATGCCGTAGCGCTCGGCGACGTTCTCGGCGGTCTCGCCCATCGCCTCGGTCGAGTAGCGCTCGGCCATCCGTGGGTTGATCAGTCGCCAGCCCAGCGCCGTGTCGTGCATCGTCTGCTCGCCGCGCGGCAACCCGCGTTCCGGCTTCGAGACCACCCACGGGGCGCGACTCATCGACTCGACGCCGCCGGCGAGGTACAGGTCGCCCTCGTCGAGACGAAGGGCGCGGGACGCCTGGTTGACGGCCTCGAGCCCGGACGCGCAGAGGCGGTTGACCGTGACGCCAGGGGTCTCGACGGGCAGGCCGGCGAGCAGGGCCGCCATTCGGGCGACATCGCGGTTGTCCTCACCGGCCTGGTTGGCGGCACCCATGTAGACGTCCTCGACCGAGCCCGGATCGATCCCGCTGCGCTCGACGACCGCGGCGACGACGTGCGCCGCGAGGTCATCCGGACGCACGCTCGACAGGGCACCGCGAAAGCGCCCCATCGGGGTCCGCAGGGCGTCGATGATCAATGCCTCACCCATGAGATGAACGACGCTCTATCCTCGCAAGACCGTGCACCGTCCCGCCGCCGCCACGAACCTGCACGCCGACGACAGGACAGCGCACTAGTGGAGTTCATGCTCGTCACCCTGGTGATGGTCGGCCTGATCGTCCTCGTCCTCGTTCTCCTCGCTCGTGCGTATCCGGGCAGCGGCGCGGACCTGCTCGATTGGAAGCCGACCCGTTCGTACGAGGACGAGGCGCGGCTCGAGATGGACGACGTCCAGCAGATGATCGCGGCCCAGAACGAGATGCGCCGCCGCCGCGGCGCCGAGGACGTCACCGAGTCCGACGTGACCGAGTGGGTGGCAGAGGACGAGAAGGTGCGGCGCCAGGGCAGCACCTATGAGCGCAAGCTCCAGGATCTCGAGGACGAGCGCGGGGCCTAGCGCCTCGCCGTGCCCAATCCGTGGCGCGGGCGCTTGTCGTCGGATGCGGGTGCCGCGGCCGCGAGCTGGGAATCCGCCTTCTCGACGCCGAATGGCAGGTGCGCGGCACGACGCGGCGCGCCGAGGGCATCGCCGCGATCGAGGCGGCGGGAATCGAGGCTGCCGTGGCCGATCCCGACCGGATCGGGACGATCGTCGATCTGGTCGGCGACGTCGCCGTCCTCGCCTGGCTACTCGGATCGGCGAGCGGCCATCCAGATCAGGTCGAGGCGCTGCACGGGCCACGACTCGAACGGCTGTGTGAGGAGATCGTCGACACGCCGGTCCGCGGCCTGATCTACGAAGCTGTTGGAACCGTCCCCGCCGAGCTCCTGAGCGAGGGCAGGCGCATCTGCAGCGACGCATCCCAGCGCTGGCACATTCCGGTTGCCGTGCTCGAGCACGACCCCGCGGATCCTGGCGGCTGGAGCGCTGCCGCGCAGAGCGCCGTGCTTGGCGTCGTCGGGGGCTGAGGCCCCGCCCGACGACCGGCTACTGAGATTCCTGCTGGCCCTCGGCGCCG